>Ga0315279_10003531_pt1 | contig 21688 bp, 19 predicted proteins | sample YL17G06_20_MG_FD_203694 | JGI IMG/M metagenome (GOLD analysis project Ga0315279, IMG submission 203694) | Sediment microbial communities from Yellowstone Lake, YNP, Wyoming, USA - YL17G06_20 | ecosystem: Environmental > Aquatic > Freshwater > Lake > Sediment | place: USA: Wyoming | collected... | reverse complement strand
ACAATTCTTTTGACTATTTTTCCGTATTCTGTCGAGCCGCCAGTTTTCACGACGACAGCGGTGGCTGAACCACTCACCACAGAAGTGCCCATAAAGAGAAAATCAGTCCATTCTCCTACGTTAGCGATGCATTGTGACGCCACTGGGGACGCTGTTTTCTCGACTGGAAAAGATTCGCCCGTCAAGGCTGACTGATCTACGAAGAAGTCTTTGTTGCCGATGGCCCTTGCGTCTGCGGGCACTATGTCACCTGCGGAAAGGTTGACTATGTCTCCTGGAACAACTTCTGAGAGCTTGATCTCCTTCTTGGTTCCTTCCCTGGTAACAGTCGTCGTGGTTGCGACTCTTTCCTTTAGCTCGTCAGCTGCCTTTTCAGCCCGGGTTTCCTGCATGAACGTGAGAACAACGCTCATCAACACTATTGCGAAGATGATTGCCGAGTTCAACAGTTCTTTTGTCAAACCCGATATGACGCCCGCAAACAGCAGTATTATAACCAGTGGGTTCCTGAAATTGAGGAGAAACCGCTCTATCGCCGCCTTTTTCTCCTTTTTCGCCACTTCGTTATGTCCGTATACTTTGAGGTACTTTTCAGCTTGCTCTGCTGTGAGACCTGAAGAGGATGTGTTCAGTTTAGTCAGAACATCTTCGATTGATGAGCACAAGATTTCTTCATTGCTAGCGATTTTATCCTGTTCCATCTCGTCTTCCTTGTGTTTTTTCTCGGCTGTATTCACAGCTTTTGATATAGTCATCTGCCTCCAGCAAGCCGCTCAAACCTTATTCGCTCGGCTGGCTGTTAGAGACAGAGGACTTTCATCCCTTGTTATGGCTTTGCCTTTTTCCAGCAACTCCATGACCTCGTCCACGTAAGCAAAATACGTTTTTTCCCTCAAATATTGAGAGCGAGGTCTGGGAATGTCAACTTTCACTTCACCAACGACCTTTCCGGGTCTTGGTGACATCACTACGACTCTGTCGGCCATGAATACTGCTTCTTCGACATTGTGGCTTACCATTATGAAAGTGTTTGTTGGCAGAGCAGGATTTCGCCAAATATTTAGCACCAGTTCTCGCAGAGTCTTAGCGGTAAGCTCATCCAATGAGGAGAAAGGCTCATCCATCAACAAGACTTCGGGCTTCAAGGCTAGTGCCCTTGCAATCCCGACGCGTTGCTTCATGCCACCTGAAAGATCGTGTGGGTAGGTGTTCTCAAAGCCCTCGAGTCCTACCATCTGCAAGTATTCCTGCGCCACATGTACGCGGTTTTCCTTCGGCACGCCCAGCACCTCTAATGGAACCGCAACGTTTTCCAAGGCGGTCTTCCAAGGTAACAAACCGAAGAGCTGGAAAACCATGGCAATCTTCGGTGTTGGCTTTGTAGTAGGCTGTCCATTGAACAGTATTCTGCCTGAGTCGAGCTTCTCTAGACCCGCCATCATCCTGAGCAGAGTGGATTTTCCACAGCCAGAAGGACCGACCAGACAGAGAAACTCGTCCTTTCCGACAGAAAGGCTTACGTTGTCCAAGACTAGCATCTGCGCGTGATCGGTTACAAACGTTTTAGTCACATTTTCTATTTCTATCACCGACATGGTTTACACCTCTACGTGGTATTTCTCGAATTTTCTGAGTAATCGTCGCCAAACAAACGCTTCCATTAGGAGAACTATTGTGGCAATTATTGCGAGGATGAAAATTAGAACAACGGTATTCCCGAATTCGTAGCCTGCTTTGTCCAATAATGAGCCTATGCCGGGTATAGAAACAGGTAGACCTCCAGATTTTGTTGAAGGCAAGTATTCTGCGAATATTATGGTGTTCCAACCTGTACCCCATGATAGGATGCTTCCAGTGACTATGGCTGGCAATATTGACGGAATGACCAAATGCGTTATCCTCTTTATGCCCTTGAACCCTAGGAGCTGTCCTACTTCGTTTATTTCGGTTGGGATGTTTTTCACTGCACTCACGATGTTCAGGAACATGTACCATATCATGTCAAGAACCAGCATAATGATACATGTGAGTTCGAGGGCGATTCTTTGATCTCCGATGAGCTGGTTCAGCCCGAGCGAAAGAACAGGAAACAACGCCAAAATCGGCACACCTTGTCCGATATCGTATAGAGGAAAGAAGACAGCCGCAAACTTCTTGTGCTCAGCAGCCAGAACGCCCATACCGATGGCAACTACTAGAGATATTCCGTAGGCTATGAAGAGCCGCCCCATCGTTAAAGCGGTCAGAATCGGCAACTGGACCAGTTCTTCCCCAGGTGGTTGGTTGAGCCCTAGCTTGATCAGTGACAACGTTGGGAACTGACCAAACACAAAATACAAGGCAACAAAGACTGACGCGAAAGCCAAGACCACGGCAAAAACCCTTTCGATGTGAGAGTATTTGCGCAGACGCTGTGAGACGATGGAAAACGACTTGGGCCAATGAAGTCTTCCAAAATGGAACCAGTTGGCTGCTCTTGCTACCCCAAGCTTTCCGACTCCTGAGAGGTCCATTTTGAAGACTGGTTTGAAGGTTCCTGTACTTGCTCGTTCCATAAGCTTGTGCCAAGTCAGAGTGTTAAAGTACACAACTATGAAAGTTATGAATATGAGGAGTATTATGGCGAGATTCATGTCCTCGTAACTGTAGGCAGCCCTTGCAAGAAGGTAGCCCAGCCCACCAGAAGGCGGCGCTACGACATTCCCCTGATATTGGATATATTCCGCAGCGATCATGAAGAACCAGCCATCACACCATGCAAGGTTTGCACCTGAAACCACCGCAGGAGTGATCGCGGGCAACAAAACGTGGCGAATATACCGCCAGCCCGTTAGACCGAAACTCCGGGAAGACTCAACAACATTTGTTGGAATGCCACGAATGGCGCCTAGAACGCCGAAGAATATGGCCCATGCCATGGAGGTAAAAAGCAGAACCATTACAGAGAGTTCAATACCCAAGGGGCCTAGGGCGAATAGAAAGCCAATAACCATCGGGAAATAGCCTAGTATCGGGATTGACTGCAATAGGTCTATGAACGGTGTGAGAATCAAGGATGCTACTCTATTCGTAGCGGCTAGTATGCCGAAAGAGACTCCCCAGACAACGGAGACTACTAGAGTTATTGCTATTCGAGAGATCGTGCTGAGAGTGTACAGTGGGAGATTCTTAACCTCTGGGTAAGGAAGGAAAGTCATGATTAAGTAAGTCATGACGCAAAGAATGATAAGCCCCAAGATGAAACTGACTAGGTATCTTCTCAAGCTTCATTCGCCAGCTTAACCTCAATCGTGATAGGATGGACTGTCTGACGTGCGATTTAAGAATATCGCGCGTAGAGAATAGTCGTTGACCAAGGGGCTACATTTTCTCTCCATATTCTCAGATATGCCACTACAATCTTCTCAGTTTCTAACTAGTGCTCAACGTCGTCGGATCCTTCTACAATTTTTGGCAGGTATTTCTCCGGGTTTCGCTCGAATTTTTCTTGGCAGTTTTTGGAGCAGAAGTAAACGGTGTGTCCTTCGTACTCGATCTTGCCGTAAGCAGTTTCTGGCCCCAGTTCCATTCCACAGACAGGATCGGTGATTTGATGCTTTTTCTCCATGAACTCTGCCAGAGCTTTGGGTTCGTATTTTCTTAGAGTTTGACTGTTGAGCGCTACTATGACTGTACTCAGCGACATTATCATAGCGCCCACTGCGGGAGGCAGAACGAAACCGAAGCCAGAGAGTACGCCCGCGGCCAAGGGTATTGCAATGATGTTGTAGCCTGCTGCCCACCAGAGGTTCTGAACCATCTTTGAATAGGTCTTCCGTGACAGATCTATGATTTTTGGAACGTCTCTCGGATCGTTTCTCACGAGGATTATGTCTGCACTCTCGATCGCTACATCAGTGCCAGCGCCGATGGCTATGCCTACGTCAGCGGTGGCGATTGCAGGGGCGTCATTTATGCCATCACCGACCATGGCGACTCTGTAGCCTTTTTCTTTCAGAAGGTTGATTTTCGCTGCTTTCTGATCGGGCAAGACTTGAGCGAAATAGTCATCTATTCCCAGTTCCTCTGCAACAGATCTGGAGACCTCTTTGGAATCCCCAGTAAGCATGAAAACATCGAGTCCACATTCCTTCAGTTTCTTCACCGCGTCGTACGATTCTTTCCTTATCTTGTCAGAGAGCGCGATGGCACCGGCGAGTTTTCCATCAACCACGGTGAAGACAACGGTCTTGCCCTGTTGCTGAAGCAGCTTTATCCTCTGATCCGCGGCTGTTATTCTGATTTCTTCCAGAAGGTTCGGGCTTCCTACATAGACTTGCTTGTCTTCGACTCTTCCGTAAGCGCCCTTGCCCGGTATCGCTTTGAACTCTTCTGTTCTGGGGAATTCTACGCGTTTTTCTTTTGCGTGTTCCACGATGGCTTTTGCGATTACGTGTTCTGAGTTGAGCTCCACGCTGGCTGTGAACTTCAAGAATTCACCTTCAGGGATGAAGGAGACTATGTCGCTTACGCCGAATTTGCCTTCTGTCAACGTGCCGGTCTTGTCAAAAACAACTGCGTCCACGTCCTTGACCACTTCGAATGCTCTTCGATCTCGAATCAGAATTCCGTTTTTCGCCGTTATGGAAGTTGAAAGCGCTACGACCAGCGGTATCGCGAGACCAAGAGCATGCGGACAAGCAATAACCAAGACGGTAACTGACCTCTCAAGGGCCGCTTCAGGGTATCCAACGAGGAACCATACCGCATAGGTGATTATTCCGACCCCAAGAGCCACGTAGAAGAGGAGAGCAGCTGACCTGTTTGCCAAGTCCTGGGTTTTCGACTTGCTTTCCTGAGCCTGTCTGACGAGTTTTATCACTTGAGCCAGGTAGGTGTCTTCTCCGGTTCTCTCTATTCTCACGTTCAAGACGCCGTCGCCGTTCATGGCACCGCCTATCACTTTATCTTTCATCGTTTTCTGTACTGGGGTGGATTCACCCGTGAGCAACGCTTCATTGACGAAGGATTCGCCTTCAATTACAATACCATCTGAGGGTATCTTCTCGCCTGGGCGGACTAGAACAATGTCGTCTGCTCTTAGCTGGAAGACGGGAGTGTCCACTATTTCGCCGTCTTTCATGAGGTGAGCGGTCGTGGGCATGATTTTGACGAGTTCTTCGAGTGCTCTTGAGGCTCCTAGGACGCTTTTGGCTTCTATCCAGTGGCCGAGGAGCATTACGTCTATGAGGGTGGCGAGTTCCCAGAAGAAATCCTTTCCAGCCACGCCGAAAACGGTCGCCGCTGAATAGAAGAATGCAACAGATATGGCGGTGCCTATGAGCGTCATCATTCCTGGTTGTCGGGCTTTGATTTCCTGAACCAGACCTTTCAAGAAAGGCAACCCGCCGTAGGCGTAAACAAACAGTGACAGAAGGAACAGAACCTGTTTTTGGAATGGTATTGTTGTCCACGTGAGGTTGAACCACGTTTGGATCATTTCGGAAAGCAGCATGATCGGGACTGTGAGGATTAGGGAGATCCAGAATTTTCTTTTGAACTCTTGCATGTGGTGAGCGTGGTGCTGCATTCTTTACGCTCCCGTCTCTCACTATCTGCGTGCGAATGCGCTTATTTGTTTTCTACGTAGACACGAAACAGAGATGGGGATTCTCATATTCTATTGTGCGAAATCTTCGCCAAAACGGACTTTGTACGCCCGTTTTCTGTAGTAAGGCCACTTTGATGTCTGCCAGTCTTGGCCTAGCCGCCTGGTGAACCGTGGAATGGCACGTTTTTCCAGAGAACGTCCCACCAATCTGCTTCGGTTATGGTTTCTCCATGAACCAAAATCTCAAGAATCTCCTTCAACAGTGCATGATGCCTTTTCTCGTCCTCCAATATTGCGCTCAGGAGAAGCTTGACTTTCTCGTTCTCAACAGTCGGCAAGACCTTCCAGATCTTCTCAATGAGTTCTGATTCCAGCTGTATGTGTTTCTCGACAAGCGTTCTCTGTTCATCCAGATTTTCTTGCGTGAGGGCTTGAGAAACGCTCGTTAACAGTTTGACGGCTGAACCGTACATTTCCGCGTGCTTCACCGAGTCCAGCGATATTCCCTTCAAAACTCCTTTGACTGTTGGGTTTCCAATGTCTGCCACAGACTTGTTGAGCGAAGCCACGATTTCCTGTTCTATCGCGATTTGCTTCTTTAGAAAACCTATCAATTCATCGTTCGAGACCACGACAGTGTTCTCCTTTGGTGAAAGGTGGTTAGCTTGGGTGAATAAGTCTTTCGGCAACTCTTTTTCCTAGGTCTTTGCATTTCTCTAGAGCTGACTGGTCGGGTGTGTATTTGGCTAGGAGTGGAGGTTCGTTGACCTGCATTTCAAACCTGTTCTTCATGATCTCCAAGACTAGTTTGGGTGCTTCACCGCTCCAGCCATATGAACCAAAGGCTGCTCCAATCTTGCCCTTTAAAGTGATGTTCTTTGTCGCGGCTTCTTCGAACAGGTTCTTGATGTCAAGCGTCATGTCATGATGGTAGGTTGGAACCCCTGTTATGATGGCGTCAAAGCTGGTCAGTGCTTCTGGCGAGGTGTAGTAGCTCAGTTCGACTTCAACTCCTTCAATCGTTTTTGCTCCTTCTGCAACGGCTTCAGCCATCTTCGCAGTGTTCCCAGTTCGACTGTAATAAAGAACAAGAACTCTCAACATAGTCTTCACGCAAAATCAAGAAGTATTAACTCAGTTATTTATCGATTTACTAAAACGATCGTTGAAAGAAGAAGAGACTGTTACCGTGTGTACTCTCTCTTCTTCTTCTCTGCTGATATCTTCTTTGAAGCAGTCGATGGTGAGGCAAATCTCTCTTTCAGGGTTTCAAGGGATAAGCCCACTGTCGCGATTTTGCCTATGTTTCCTTCGCCTAAGCCTCGGTTGACTGCTTCTTGGATTATCGGCATCTTTTCAGGCTCCAAGCCTACGAGGGTGGCTCCAACTGTTTCTACGGCTATTGCGTCTCTGCCGACTATGATTATGTTGGGTTTCCATCTGTTCAGCGTGTCATCTCGCTTGGCATGAGGCAGGTTTCCCGCTTCCTTGTACCTGTACGTTCCGTCCAACACGGCCAGGTCGATTCCGCCGACAGCCTCGTAGGCGTCCAGTAGAACCGTGACTAGGTTTTTGTGGAATCTTGCTTTCTTCGGGTCAGGAACCAAGCCGAACAGGTTTTTCAGGATGCTTCCTTTCTCGAAGCTTCGCAACACATGCGTGCTTACCAGAACGTTGGGCTTGAAGAGTATGTGCGAGAAGTTCATCTCTTCATCGGCGATCTTGGCTTTTCTGGTTTTCGTGTCCGTTGAAAGGTTGAAGGGCATGACTCGTTCAGAGAAAAGCTCTTTCCACAGTTGAAGTCTCTCCAAGCCTGTGCCTCGGTAGTTGTCTGATTCAGCCAAGTAGATTTTTGGAGCCTTGTCAAAGCCGTTGATGATGGCATTAGCCACGTTGATGGTGGTGTGGTTCTGTGCTTCGGGGTCGAAGACGCCGACTTTGATGGTTACAGGTCGTTCTGCTGTGTTCAGGTCGTCTATTTTTCCGATGAGTTCAAGGGCATGCTTGAATGATCCGACAGCATCTTGACCCAGATCGACTACTGCAACTTTTGAGACCATAATTGTCACTTGAGGGTGGCTAAAGTTTGTGTGCTCGCTATTAAGGTTTGCACTGGCTTGTTTTATTGCTCTCTGTAGCAGCTTTCAGGTGCCAAGAACTCGGGGAAGCATTGTCTCAGCTGTCTTCGTATCTCGTAGCAAAGGTGGCATTCGCTGACATACTTCTGAAGACTGGCGTGTCGAGCAGTTTCAGGCAGCTCCAAGAGTTTGGAGGGCCCAGCTTCAACAAGAAGTCTTATGATCGGATGCTGCTTGTAGTCGTATTCTTGGATTATTCTGGAGAGTGGCGTGATTTTGGCGTTTCCGATGCAGAGTCCTGGGCATATCGTCACGTTTCCATGGGAGTCGATTTCGATCTTTTTTGGGTCTTTGAGCGTTTCTCCGGCAAGGTCTGATAGAGCACATTTTCCGCGTGGGAACTTGGCCTTTCCCTTCAGATAGTCTGCCAGTTGGTCGCTTGCTCTTCCTGTGATGCACACGGGATTCCGCATTATCGTGAAGTCATCGGGAAGACGCAGCCTTTCTAGGTATTCTTCGGTTTTCTGGTTGAACGTGTTCTTGGAGTGTACTGAGTTGAGATACTGACTAGTAATCGCTATCTTGTCGAATCCGACTGTCCTTGCCGCATTGATGGCGATGTGAATGGAGCGGAAGGGCACAAATTCCTGGTGGAAGGCGTCAACGCTGAACCAGATATCGGTTAGCCCGGCGTGTTTGAGTTCTTGCAGTTTTGTTTGAGCGTTGGTCTGGTTTCCTCCCCAGACTCCGTTGGTGAATACGATTATCTGTTTTTGCCCTAGTTTGTGTGCGATTTGGATGCAGCGTTTGACCGTCTTGTAGAAGAGGAAAGGCTCTCCTCCACGGAAGGCTATCCAGTCCAAGGATTGTTCACGGGTTAGTGTGGTCATGTAGTTTTGAAAATCGTTTATGGACATGACTCCTGTCCTGTCAGGTGAAGCCCTGTACGTACAGTGGCGACATTTCGCAACACACTTGAACGTGAGAAGAAAAACGCAACCTTCAAGATCCATAGGCATTCTACGACACGATTCTTCATGTTTTATTTGTAGTTAATTTGAAGCTATCAGTCAAAGCGCAGGATAAAAACATTCCACAGTGCATTCCCATGACCGAATTCACATTGGCTAACTTGCTTGCAAACACAAGCCAAGGATAAGAGTTGACTCAGGACAAAGGACGAAATCGCCTGCACATTCCCGCGCGCGAAAGCAACACTTGAAAGTTAAACTGAAAAAATAATAGTGGGTATATCGTAATATATAAAATATAGAACATGGGATTGTTATTTAGAAGATCAGATAAGTAAAGGGGTATTCTGGAACTATAATCATTCTATTGAAATAGCCTTGGAGAAACTTGGATACAGAAAAGAAAGCCTAAGATTAACATTATGGAGCTGGTTTAGGTTAAACTCAGAATGCCATGCATACCATTTAAGCAAGATGTGACCTCAGGAACATCATGTCTTATAGGATTTAAATAGACTAGATGGAAATGCTACGATTGCCAACGTAGGTTTAGAAAACACTAACCTATCTATTCTGTTCAGATATTTCAGCTAATCTGTTATGGCATGTTATAGATGTTAAAGGTTTAAGAGTCTGAAATCAGTTACACAAGTTATTTAGCCTAGTAGTTCTTTATTTTCGAGTCGGGTTTGCCATGTCACAAGTCAAACTAAAGCCTGCGTTACGTCCAGTTCAGATATTTGAATCTCATAGCAAGTTGGATGAAGAAACCTGCAACCAATTTGACATTGCTGCTGCTAGGGAAGGAGTCAAAGTCTTTAGGTCTGAATACGAGGCTATTGCAGCGCCAGCATGGGAGACAATAAAGACCGAAATGGAACGCTCGAGGGCTTTGTTTCTCTTGATAGGTCCTGAATTGGTCAAATCGCAAAACCAAGGGAGCCAAGATTGGAAATTTACTCAAAACTGGATAGCTTATGAAGTGGGTCTTGCATGTGCTCTGGGCATTGATGTATGGGTTGTCTGCAACAATGTAGAGATTAATTTTCCAGTTCCATACCTCAACAACTATTCCATAGGCAGCATTCAAACAAAGGCTGATGGCTTTGAGAGAGATGTTCTTCAAAACTACTTGCAAGGTAAGTCCTATCCATTTGGTTACAATGAGAAAAAAAAGTTATTCTGTCTGCACAAAGACTGTGGAGCAAAGTATAACTTCCATAACGTAATGGATGTAGACAGCACTGTAGACTGCCCTACCTGTCTGCAAAAGATTAAGTTCCCACACGGATGGCTGTTATAGGCTATAGCCTAGTTTCTTCCTTCTGTTACGAATGTCGTGTAAGATGTCTGTCCAATTTGCACAGAAGAACAGAGAGGCTGTAATAACTACTAACAAAATCACAAAAATGAATGCCCGTGTCCAGCTGTCTGCCCAATCCACAATTGGTGTGGAATAAATCCCATCATACAATTTAGAGGCAACGACACCCACGATAGAGGCGATTATAAGTTCGATGAACCTAGTTAATTTTCTTTCCTTTGTTGTTTTTATCAATTCGTCTAATTTGTTCATCTGTTCTTTATGGGCTACGTCTAGACTCATTTCTAAAATCCCTAGTTTCCAATTGGTTGTCATGTAAATATAAGATTTCTTGCTATGGTTCTGTTCTACTAAAAGAAGAAACCTAAAGCTCTAAGATCATTCTATTAGCCAGTAAATAGAATCTTGGAAAATTCAATAACATAAAACTTATAGCTGAACCAAAAGAACTAACTAAAATCATAAGAGGAAAAACACTAAGTGATACCAAGCACTAAACTGAATCTATGGATACTAGCTTTGCCTATTTTCTCAATAGCCTCAGTTTTCATTATAGGCTTTTATTTTTACAGGGAGAGCTTTGATGCTTCTGCATTCTCTACAGCAGTTTCAAGTCTTCTATCTGCAATACTAGTAATCTTACTTGTTTGGGAGAGACTTAGAGATTCACTGTTTAAGAAGCTTGAATATCTCCATAAGAATTTCCTTTTCAAATTATACTATGATAGACCAAACCTATTTTGGAGAGGGATGCAAGATGAAATTAGAAGACTTAGGTTAGACTTAGGCAAATATGCAAAATTCTTAAACCTTCAATTGTATCCTAGCAACCTTCTAAAGGAGATTGATAGATTTTTGTCTTTACATAGTGAGTTTTTTAAAAGGTATCAGGAGATAGAGGAACTTGCTAAGAAACAAATTGAAAGATCAGATGTTCTAAATAGGGATTTGCTACAATGCTTTGTTGGATTGACAGACTATCACTCAGGCTATACTGCTGAAGTTCTTGAAAAATACAAAGGAATTGCCCAGACTATCACTAAGAAAAATCCAAAATTGGTATCTGAGGCAAAGGAATTTATTGAAAAGACTAGGGAGTCAGAAAAACAAATCCATAGCTTACTAGAAGACTTCTTAAAGAGTAATAATTTAAGACTTGAACCATAACCTAGTGTTCTATGGCATTAGAAAGACTATTTCCTTTTCCTAAAGAGCTTAACACCATCCATCTCAGTGACATACTCAAATCCAGCTTCTATAAGGGTTTTAGCCTCTTCCACATTCTCAGCTACTTTGCAAACAAACTCTTCTGAACCAAAGTTTACTAGATGAGTATAGACTAGAGTATTGTTAATATTCACATGACCTAGAAGCTCTTTGACATAGGGAATATCCTTAGTCTTTGAGTATTCCACAGTAGCTTTAAAATGCCCCAGAGGCTTCCAAGTTATATCCTGTATCTTAGGATTATTCAGAGCCTTAGAGATCTTCTTTCTTTGAAGCCTATAGGAAATTAGCTATTGAGTATAGGGATTCAGTATTGGAGCCGGGGATGGGAGTTGAACCCATATAGAGCGGCTCTGCAGGCCGCCGCTTCAACCGTTCAGCCACCCCGGCAAGCTAGATATTCGACAAGAACCCCAATAAATATGTTGTTTAACCCACCCTCAACCTCTTAATGACTTCACGATAGACAGTTAATGCTGATTTTTCGTTGCTAACGTTCTTTATGAGCATGCGCCCGCCGTTGAACAGGCTGATCTCAAAACTCTTATAATCAAATATAATTGCCAGTTGCGATTTCACTCGGACCTTGAACTGACGCTTGATCGCCTCATAAACTTCGTTCAAGCTCAGCGTCAACGGTGTTTCAGGGTTAATGTTAGCCGTGTCACGCCCGCACAGCCAAACAAGTTTCTCTCTACCCAAGCCAGAACCTTGTTTGCCTCGACAACCTGGGCAACCGCTTCTCTTGAAAACATCCACTGTCGCAAAATACATATCACTGAAGTCGCAGATCAACAATTTACCCTTCAGCACGGAGCCTATTCCCGTCAGAACCTTTATCGTTTCCATAGCCTGCATCGTTCCAATGATTCCCGGAGTAGCCCCAAGCACTCCCCTAGTGTCACACGAAAGCAAATGCCTATCGTCGATGTTCGGAAAAACACACTCTAAACATGGAGTTTCGGGCGGGGCGAAAACGGAAAGGTTTCCCTCAATCCCGATGGCTGCACCGAAAACGTACGGGACACCAAGCTTCACGCACGCGCGGTTAACCAAATAACGCGTGTGCATGTTGTCCAAGCCGTCAACGACGCAGTCCATGCCGGACAGAAGCCGCTCAACGTTGCCCTCATTCACGTTCTCAGAAACAGCCTCAACCTTCACAAGAGGATTAGACCATTCCAGCCTCTTCGCTGACGCCTCAACTTTTGGATAACGCAAGTCTTCAGGACTGTACAGAACCTGCCTGTGCAAGTTATCCAACTCAACCGTGTCTTGATCGATCAAACGCAAATGCCCAACACCCGCAAGAGCCAAGTAAAGCGACGAAACAGTTCCCAACCCACCAAGCCCAACAACCGCAACCTTCGATCCCGCAAGCTTCCTCTGTCCCTTACGACCAAGCTCCTTCAAAACCATCTGACGACTGTAATACTCATCATAATCCAAGACCATCTTGGTTCGAGGCATCCGTCTTTTTCCCCTAAGTCTACTTTTGCTATTATCCAGTTTTATATCTACCCTTTTTCAGAAACTGCCTCTCATAAATCTCCCTGATCCTCTGTATGGTATCCGCCTGTTCCACGCTCTTGTCGTCTCTGATCCGGCTTATCCTCGCAAAACGCAGCGCCATGCCACACTTGTACTTTGGGCTCTTCTGAATCTCGTTGTACATGACTTCAACGACTATCCTTGGAATAGTAATCACTTTTCCGCGCTTGTCCTTCACGGTCAGCTCCTTAAGCCGCCGCGTCATCTCAATAATCTCCGCATCCGTCAAACCCTTGAACGTCTTCCCCAACTCCAGAAACTCGCCAGTCTCAGCATCACGGGCTGCCAGATAATAATCAGAAAGCCAGTCATGTCTGCGACCATAACCATACTCTGCCGCAACGATAACCAAGTCCAACGGTTCAAGAACAGGCTTTATCTTCAACCAACGCTTCCCACGAACCCCCGGCGTGTACTGACCGTCAAGCCTCTTCGCCATCAAACCCTCATGACCCGCATCCATCGCTTCCATCAGGAATCTCTCAGCTTCCTCCGTCTTGTCCGTGACCAACTGCTCCGTCAAGGGTATTTTTCCAGCATTCTCTGCCAACATTTGTCTCCGTTGCATGTAAGGAACTGAGACAAGACTTTTGCCATTAAGGTACAAGATGTCGAACAGGTACAGCCTAATTGGAACCCTTTCAGCAGTATCTTCTACCGCGTGAACCCTCTTGAACCGTCGCATGAGATGCTGAAAGGGAATCGGAAAGCCTTGATTGTCAACCGCTATGACCTCACCTTCCAAAATCGCTTCCTTTGCGCTGATGTTTTCTTTGACGGATTCGACAACTTCAGGCAGACTTTCGGTTGCGTCTGACAATCTTCTGCTGAAAACCCTGACTTCTCCGTCGGACCTGTGGATCTGAACCCTGGCCCCATCGTACTTGTATTCAAAAGCGGTCTTGCCGTCATGCTCCTTCAACGCTTCCGCGACATCGTTAGCCATCTGAGCCAGCATGAGACTGACGGGCCTGAAAACCCTGAAACTGATCTTTGAAAAACCCTCTAAACCTTCTTTTCTTGCTATGGCGGCAACTTCTCCCACGTCGCCCACTGTCATGCTTGCCTTCTGCACCTCTTCCAGCGGAATCCCGAAGGCTCTAGCAACAGCCTGCTCCATCAACCCTTCGTGAAGACCCGTTCGCATGTCACCGACAAAGATCTTGGCGAGGTATTTTGCCTCAAGCGGCGAGGCTTGACTCAACAACGCTTCTATCAGACGCTCCTTCTTCTCCCTTGAACCGTGACCTACCGCTTCAGCGATTTGTTCAAAGCTGCGTCTGACTTCCAGTATCGTCAGCGGTCTTTCGACAAGTGCCATCTGTCTCCTGACCCCACTGTTCTCAAAAAGCGCTTTCGTCATCGAACCTACATCGCCTGACTTGCTGAAAGCCTCCGTGAAGGCGCTCCACTCAGCTCCGGTTACGCGTTTTATGATACCGCTCACGGTCGCCCAGCTGACCTCAAGGTTGAGAGGACTCCATTTCGGGAAGGGCCTCGCAAGAATCATGGAAACAGCAGGTTCGATCTCCTCAGGCTCCAAGGCGTTCAGGAAATCAGCGGTCAGACTTGTCATCAGAACTCGTTTTCTCGTAGCTTCCAGTTTTTCGCACAGTTCAGCCAGCGCTTTGAACGTGGTCTGCATAATTTGACCTTTAAAACACACTTAGCCTTTTGATTACCGAATTAGGAAAGATAAACGTTACTTTGATCGACAAATGAAAAAGGGAGTGTTTAGAATGAAGCTTCCAGCTTCGCTTTCACTTCTTTGATCTTCTTCTCAGTTTCCTTCACTTTGTTCGGTTTCTTCATGGCTTTGTAGCAGTCTCTTGCATATTCCAGTGCGCTTACTCCGTACCTGTCGAACCCTTTCTGGAACGACAGTTCTGCGGATTTCGTGAAGTGTTCAGCAGCTTTCTCATAATCCTTGAGCGCGAACGCGCATTCGCCAGCCTTGTAAAGCATGGAAGTGGAGTCAAAGTAGTTCTGCACCTTCAGGTACAACTCCGCCGTTCTGGTGAAGATTTCCTCAGCCTCCTTGTACTTGCCAGCATCATACAGCACGCCAGCTTCCTTATGCATCTTAATTGGGTCTTCCCTCTCTTTAGGAACACTCATAACAGTCAACTCGCAATTTGCTACTATTCAGCAATAACCTCACATTTAGGCTTTCCCATTAAAAACACCAAAGCCTAGTGTAAACACCAAATCTCCCAGGTCTCAAGAAAAGCAGCTCGAAGAACTGAAAGAACAAAGCAACCTACAACGACGATGATGGCACCATAAACTGGTCTGAACAATATTACCCATCAGCACAAGCCCTAACCGAGATTATCAAGCTTAGAGGTCTAGCCTGATTCTTGGAGCTTATCGAGAGAACCGCAGAACGCATCAGAGTTTTGCTTCAGTAGTAGTTGTTCAGAGAATTTCAGTCGCGAACAACAACTTCCGCGCCTCTTTCTAATCCGAGTAAATGCCACATGGCATAACCTTAAAACTGAAAGAGACCCAATGATGTTCTCAGAAAAGGATCCATAGAATGCTTGCAGTACACTCATATAAAAAGCAACCTAACATATTGCCTTACCACAAATCTGACAAAAACTCGTAAAACGCACATGAATAAAAAAAACTATCTTTTTTTTCAACATGCCATCGCATGCGTTCAGGGGGTTTCTCGATGTATTCGCCCAAAATGAGAACCATCGGCGACCAAGCTTTCACTTGGCTAAAAAAAGAGGATTCGTGGGAGACATTGTCACGATGGCTTGTTTGACTTTCAGGTACATCCTCTCCTGCTGTTTTTCCCAAAACGATCGTTCAAGTTGTTGGGCTAAGGACTATACATCAACAGCTTTTGATGAGAAGAAGACAGGATCATGAGGCAATGCCCAAAATGCAGCCAAGTTGAAAGAACAACAACAGTTGTTTTTGCGGCGTTGTTGTTCTTCTTTCAGAGAAACACAAAGGTTGGGCTTGGACATAGCTTTCTTTGCTTACAGAACATTGTGAGTGAGAAGCATCATCCAAACAACCAGCATTTTCCAAGGAAATCAAACTGGAAAAGCCAGACCCAAAAAAACTTGTCTGACCCTAACTTTTCGTAGCCCCTACCATCCTACCTTTTTTGGAGCAACTATCGACGAGAAATAGTAGCCCTATAGACCTCAGCGCCTACCACTTCTGACAGTTCTGTGACCTCGAATCAGCTGTTGAACCCAAGCCCATAACTTCAACAACTTCGCTTTCCCCAGTTTAAAGTGACATCCCCGTTTATGGGTAACTGCATCAAACCTCTGCTTGAGTTCTGCTGTTTCTGCTGTATGCTAGACAAACAAAGAGAAGATAAACACCGCAATCTCGGATGCAGAACTAAGCATCTTCGACCTGCTATCTGGGAGCAACTTCCAGAGATAATTCATAAGTAGTCATCCAGATGAACAAACTTGGATGAAGGTATCTCAAGATCGCATGCCCAGCGGGTAACGTGGTCTCCAGAGGAGGCAACGTCCGCGCCACAAGACCAACGGCATGCGACACCCGACAGACTGAGTTTTGCATTATTGTTTGCCACCTTAATTCATGGCACAATACTTCGGTGAAGCCTCATTTTTTGTTCTTGCGAAAGAGTCTGATCTCATCTGTCGAGATTTCCAGAGCTTCTTGGGATATTCTGATGGCATCGAACAAAAGCTTAAGCGGTTTGTCTACCTTCTGCAGTCTGGCAAAACTTTCTTTTGCCACTTTCTTGCCGAGTAACATACCTGCTAACTTGAGAAAGTCCTCATCCTGTAAATCAAGCTTATTGAGGAATGAATATTGGGATATTACCTTCTGGGCGGCTTCAGCCAAATCAAATGTGACCGTTGGCCTGACAAAAGCTGAAACATCATCTACGTAGTTTCCACTTTCATATCGCCTAGTAAGGTTTCTGTAATGAACCTTTGGATTGAAGATCTTGCCCGACCTGTAGAAGTAGTACAGAAACATCTTTCTTGTCACGGTTGGATCAGGCTTAAGCTGAGAAATGAAATAGAGGTCGTAAATGTCTCTGCCCTTAAATCGCTCAAGCAGAGCCCTGAGCTTCGTTGCCGCCAGCTCTTCAATGGTGTACGTGAATACGTCGGCTAACCCGCCAGGCGTTTTAACCTGTTTCCTAACCGATGAAACTATAGGAAAGCGTTCAACATGAGAAATCTCCATTTTGAAGCTTCGAGTGGGGCCTGCCACGGTTTTGTACCTGGCTTTGATCGTTGTCTGCTCATACCTACGTGTTGAATGAATGGCGTAAGAACCGGCCTGTTTCTTCAAAAGTTCCACGATCCGCTCTCGGACGTCGCGTCTTTCTTTCAAAACTTCCTCTTTAGGACCCACTTGATTAAAATCCAAGTCTGCGGAAAGGCGGGACGTTTCACCCAGATACAGCTTGTTTATCGCAGTGCCGCCTTTCATGCACAGCCTCCTTGACAAGAAATCGTCACGATACAATGCTTCAAGAGCCTTAACAAGACGATAGTCCAACTCTGCAAACAACAGATCTGAAATGCCCTGCTCATCTGCCCAAACTCTCACATCGTGACCGGTCAGCCTAAGCAACCCTGCTCAACTCCTCCCCATCCTGCTAGACCTCAAGATAGCCTGCATTATTGGTTATCTTCCATCTTCTTGATATTTCCCCTTTCTTCGAGGCTCTGACATCAAGGGGATAAATCTTGGCACCAATCAAACGCAGCAGATCATCAAGAATTTCTGACTCTACTCGTATCTTTCTTCTTTCTTCAAGATATTCTATGATGAAACCAAGTCTCTGGGCGACAGCATGACTTCGGAACCTCCGCACATAGGAAACCAGCCTCTGCCAATTCACCCGTCCAGTCTCAAAGGCATTTGACAGAGTTCGAACCACCTCCGGAATACCACTGCAGAGCTCCTGCCTATCGACACAATCGACCACGGTTTTCTCCAGATCCGACACGTTCAGAGTCACGTCCAAGTATTTGACTTCTTCATATCCAAAGAACCTTGACCTCTTCAAATTCACAAAACTCACAGATATGTTCCTAATTCCTATTGGCCTCAATTGCTTCAGCACCGCAACAGTAGTTTTGAACGACATCTGCTCGGTTAACCCGTGAACGTGAGCAGCACTATAGTAGGCCACATAATAGTCAGTTCCCTTCATCAGCTCACTCACCAAGACCAAAGGATCCGCAACGTAGCTTTTTCTGCCGTACATAACATCAGCAGGAATCACCGCGTACTTTCCCTTACCGACCCGCTGAGCAACACCATGCCTAGCCAGCTTCGACAGAATGTTCTTGGCCCACAAATGAGAAACGTCGAGCACTGAGGAGAGGTCTTCAGCCCTAGCAACGACAGACCCACGTTTCAACAGAGCAAAATACGCTTTCTGCTCAACTGGACTAAGCTGCACTAACCCAGTCTTGCCAGCCTCGAAAGCGACTATGCTCTCCGGTATTCCAAGATCCTGAAAAGTTCGGACATCTATTCCGGCCTTTTTCAACACGCCCTTTATTGACGCATCCACATCCTTGCAAACCAGTATAATTCTTGCCTCAGAATCCACCTTCGCCAGACTTGCCTTATACTCCACAATCTGACCTAAGCTCAGCCTGTTGCATTCAGAACTCTTGACTTCAATAAAATAATCAATTCCAGTGGAGTCCTTTGCATGGATATCAAAAGTCCATTTGTCAGCAACTCGTTCATGGCGGCTTACCAATTCCAAACCAGGCAAAAGACGAGACAGGTTATTAGCTACGTAATCTTCAACCATGCTTCCTTTAAGATTCGAAACAGCGCTCACCTTCCTATATGCACAACGCACCAGATACTTAGTGCACTACGCATATTAAAATCTTACACGGTCTGATTTTTATTCAGTCGCTGTGCCCTCTACTTACTCCATCATAGAGAAAAAGAAGGGAGGGCGCGGGAGATGTCTCCTCGGTATAGATTTTCTCAGTGCAAGCCTTAAAACGGATACACAGTAAATGATTACCTACGTTGAGGAGAGAAGGAGATGAAGATTTGCGACGCGCATGTGCATCTTGGAAAGTCTGGACCGTGGCAACCCTACATGGACCCGACGATCTACGTTGATGAGGTTGTCCAGCTTTTCGACAAATACAATGTTGAGCGAGCCATTGTCTTTCCTAACCCGAATGTAGGCGACAAGTACCCAGAAATGAACGATTACATCACTGAATCCGTCAAGAAATACCCTGAAAGGCTAGTGGGGTTCGGACGTGTGGACCCAAGAAGAGACGACGCGGCGAAAGAGTTGGTTCGGATAAAGAAACGCCTACAATTGACTGGACTTAAGCTGCATCCCATGGTGGAATGCTTCAGACCAGATCACCCGTTCTTCGACAAGCTCTTCCAAGAAGCAGACGAACTAGACCTGCCAATACTGTTCCACACAGGCGACGGCTTCTCCTCACCAGGACTCATCATGAAGATCGCAAAGAAACACCCAGAACTACCCATAATCCTGGGCCACCTCAAAGAACCGGCCATAAACGCCCTGAAACAATGCGACAACATCTACGTCGAAACATCAGGCACATTACCCGACTTCATCGAGCGTTCAACAGACATAGACGAAAACCGAATACTGTTCGGCTCCGACATCCCATACTACCGCTACCCAACACAAATAGCCACAATCGAAGCCGCAAAAATCTCACCAAAAACCAAGAGAAAAATATTCTACGAGAACTTCCAGAAACTGTTCAGCCAAAAATAGAATAAGGAACCTAGTTCTACAAGACATAGCGGAGGATTGAACCAAAGTGACAGAAGATTCTGCGAAGATTGCCTTGAAGCTCGCGATTGCAGCCGTCTTCGCAGCACTCGTCTGGGTAGCGACGATGAGTTTCATCGTAAGCGTTCCAGCAACAACCGGATACTTCAACATAGGTGAAACAGTGATTTATGTCGCCGCAATGCTTTTTGGCCCACTCGTAGGTGCCTTCGCTGGTGGCGTAGGCGCAGCTTTTGCTGATGCGCTGGTCGCCCCATCATTTGCCCCAGGAACACTCGTTATAAAAGCCTTTGAAGGAACCATTGTCGGATTTCTGAACAAGAAAATGCTGGTCAAAGCTTCAAGATCACGTTGGAAAATCTACACAGTATTACTAGGCGTGATCGTAGGCTTATTGATTGCTGTAATTTGCTCAATTTATTACAGCGGAGAAGTGCAGTTATATCTGGGCTATCCTCAGCCTCAAAACCCTACTCTGACACTCTTCATTCCATTTGAGTTCTGGTACATCCTCGGCGGAATCATCGCGGTTTCCATAACTTACGTAGGCATCAAAACTGAACCTGAAATCGGCCGCGCTATCCTCTCCATGATTGCTGGTGGCTTAGAAATGGTAGCCGGATATTTCCTCTACGAACAAATAGTGCTTGGCAAAACAACAGCCATCCTAGAGATCCCAGTGAATATCAGTCAAATGCTCATTGGATTAATTGTTGCCGTACCTGTCACAAGAATTATCTTACGCAGCTTGCCACAGCTTAAAAGCCAAAACTAAGACTATACTTCGCGAGGACTTCAGATGGAATTGCCTCACGGAAAAATCCCAATAGACGTTCTGAAAGACGTGGTTTTCAAGAACCTTGGCGTCAAACGTGAGGAGGTTGTTCTCGGTCCATCGACTGGCATCGACGGTGCAGTCATAAGAACGGGAAATCGTTCTCTGATCGTCTCCATGGACCCGATTACTGGAGCGTTGGAGCGGATCGGGTGGCTTGCCGTCAACGTCAACGCCAATGACATAGCCACTTTCGGCGTCGAGCCAGCCTTCCTTTTCTCATGCATCCTGCTTCCTGAAGGTGCAGATAGAAAAATAGTTGAAACCGTATGCGTTCAAATGAACGAGGCAGCAAAGGATCTGAACATGGCGATTGTTGGTGGGCACTGTGAAGTGACTCCCGGGCTGGCAAACCCTATAGTTGTTGGCTGTACTATGGGCATAACGGAGAAAGATAACTACGTGACAGCGGGTGGAGCCAAAAGCGGTGACACGCTCATTCTGACTAAGAGTGCAGGAATCGAGGGTACAGCGATCCTAGCATCGGACAGAGAGAAACAACTGAGAAAAGCAATGAGCCTCGAAATGCTGCTGAAAGCAAAGGAATTCTTCAAACAGATAAGCGTCGTCAAAGAGGCCATAACAGCATTTGAAACAGGCGGAGTAGACGCCATGCACGACCCAACAGAAGGAGGCATAATTGGCGGAGTGTACGAAATGGCAGAAGCCTCAAAGCTGGGCGTAAGGATAATCGAAGAAAAAATCCCTGTTCAACCAGAAACGGCAAGAATCTGCGAATTCTTCAAAATTGACCCCCTGCAATTGATAAGCTCCGGGGCTTTACTGATAGCCGCCAAACCAGAAACTGCGAACAAGATAGTTGAAAAACTGAAACAAAAAAACATTCAGGCTTCCGTCATCGGAGAGTTCCTGAAAGACCCAAGTGACCGGACCCTGATGAAAAGAAACGGCACAGTTCAAGCTTTGCCAAAACCCACTTCTGATCATCTTTGGATTGCCCTTTCAAGAGAATAAGCGCTCAAATGGAAGAGAATTATTCTTAAACTGCTAGGGTGCGCTTACCTTTTCTCTGGGTTTCAGAAGCTGGTATATGCCTCCAAAAACGAAGACCAGAGACCTAGCTATGTCAATGAGCGGATACGCCAGTATGCTTGCATATTTTCTAATCCTGTTCTTAGCAACTTTATATGCATAGAACAAGATCAGCCCAAAAGGCGGAACAAGAAGAATAGCTAGTAATCTTATCAAATTCTCAGCCGAAAACGCGAAAAGAGTAAACAAAGCCAAAGACAAGATTACTGAAATCCCAACTGTAAAACCGAGAATGCATAACAGAATCCATTTTGAAAACGCACTCTTAATCC
>Ga0315279_10003530_pt1 | contig 21692 bp, 18 predicted proteins | sample YL17G06_20_MG_FD_203694 | JGI IMG/M metagenome (GOLD analysis project Ga0315279, IMG submission 203694) | Sediment microbial communities from Yellowstone Lake, YNP, Wyoming, USA - YL17G06_20 | ecosystem: Environmental > Aquatic > Freshwater > Lake > Sediment | place: USA: Wyoming | collected... | reverse complement strand
CCGCCTGAGTTCGACAGGCTCTCGGCGGAGATCAGGCAGTATGCGCGCTCGGAAGAGGATGTGCTCTCCTATGCCCTGTTCCCGCAGGTGGCGCTCGACTTTTTCAAGGAAAGGGAGATGCTGGAGAAGGGCGCGAACGCCCGGGACCTGGCGGCCATCGCGGTGCTGTTCGTATCTCAGGCCGAGAAAAGGGCCAAGACCAAGACCTCGAGCGGCGGCGATGAGGTCGACCTGTGGAAGATGGCGGCCCGTCGCGAAGCGGTCAGGGGCGGGGGTTGGATCCTGTGAAGCTGAAGATACATCTTAACGGCCAAGTGTACGATGTCCAGCTCGAGAAGAACGGGGGGGATTACCGGGTCAGCGTGGGCGAATCCGCGTACAATGTGACCTTGAAGGATGATGGGCTGAGCATCGACGGCGAATTCATCCCGGTGAAATTCGAGGGACCCTTGGACGAAGGCGCCCAAGTGACCATCCAGAACCGCACCATGCAGGCGCGCGTGGAGTCACTGATGGAGCTGGAGAAGATGGAGGCGGTCCAAGAGGACTCGCCGCCCGCCAGCGCCTCGAAGGAGCAGCAGGGGACCATCACCGCCCCGATGCCGGGCAAGATCGTCTCAGTTAAGGTCAAGGTGGGGGACAAGGTGGGCCCGGACACCTTGATCTGCGTCCTCGAGGCGATGAAGATGGAGAACGAGATCCTGTCCGGCGTCTCTGGGACCGTTAAAGAGATCAAGGTGAAGCCAGGGGAGACAGTGGAGGGCGGCAAGACCTTGGTGCTGGTGGAATGAGAGCCCTGCGCCTGAACGGCTTTCTGATCCTCCGTTTCTGAAGCTCAAATATTGCCCCATGGCGGTCTTCAAAGGTCAATGATCCTTCTCAGGCCAGCCTCGTCCACCTTCAGCAGCCCGAGAGGGACCTGCCTGCGGGTCATCTCGCGCCAGTTCTCGTTCACGGCGAACACCTTCTCGAAGAGCGGCAGCGCTTCCTCCAGATGGCCGATGTTGACCAGGGTGACGGCGTGCCAGTAGACCATCTCCTCGTTCTCGGGGAACATATGCTCCGCTGCGGAATAGTGTTGCATGGCCTCTTCCATCAGCCCCTTCTCCAAGGCATTATCCCCCTTGTCCATGCAGTCGTAGGCCCTGCGGATGCGCAACAGCCTTCGCAACTCCGCTAATGGCTCGCGGCTATCGTCCACCCTTAGGTCCAGAACACGGTCCTCCCAGACATTTCCGGTCGATTCGGATCTGACCACCAGAAGGCATGCGGATTGCCTGCCTCGGATGTCCCCGCCCTGACCCTCGGCCGCTTCCAGAGCGGCCAGCAACCGCTCCGCTAGAGGCGCTTGCGTTTTCCTGAACGCCTTCGCCATGGCCGGCCAGACCGAGCCCTTGAGCATCATGTTCGCCTGGGCGGAGAAGTGCTCGCCGACCACGTGTCCGGTCGCGGGAACGCACCTTTTTCCGGTATGGGCGGCCGCCTGGCCTTGAGCGTCAAGCACGGCCAGCTGCCGCATGTCCCTCCCTTCGTCCGAGTCCACGAGGGAGGCCACGACCTCCTCCGGCCGCATGCCCTTCCTCAGCATCTCCAAGCCTCTCGGTCCGAACGATGGATTGGTGAAGGACTGGGTCGCCACCACCCCGACCCCGCCTTCCGCCCAAAGCACCACGGAGCCGACCGCGAACCAGTGCGATTGCACCGCCCCTCCCATCTCCTTCGCCTCCGGATCGAAGGCGACGATGGAATAGGTGTGGGCGAACGGGGAGCCAGCGATCGGCCTGATATCCTTGGCATGGGAGCACATTGAGATCAACACCACCCGATCGCACTGCGAGCTCTTCTTACTATCCGATCAAATGCTGCCCGAGGGATGAACGATGCCTCCCCCGAACCTCGTTTTCCATGTGCCTGGACGTGATTCCAAAATGCATCAAATGGCGGTGCCTTCGCAAGCCAACCATTTTATAAATGAAAGCGCTTCGAATGAACTGCGCCCCATCACCAAGCATGATGAAAAGCTGGTTTGTTGGAGGAGCGATTGAACCATGGCTTCCAAGGAGATCAAATGTCCCGGCAAATCCGCCGACGCTGGTGCCAAGCAAGGCATAGAGATAGCGAAGGCGCAGGGAATGGAGACGGCCTGGGACCGTTATGAGGCCATGCAGCCGCAGTGCGGGTTCGGCGAGCTGGGCCTCTGCTGCAACAACTGCCTTCAGGGGCCATGCCGCATCAACCCTTATCGCGGCCGGCCGACCAAAGGCATCTGTGGCGCCAGGGACTACACCATCGTGTCCCGCAACCTGATCCGCCACATTGCCGGTGGAGCGGCGGCGCACTCGGGGCACGGCCGCCACATCGCCGAGACAATGGTCAAGGTCCTGGATGGGACCGCTCCTGCCTACTCCATCAAGGATGCGCAGAAGCTCGTGCGCATCGCGAACCGGCTGGGCATCGACCCGTCCGGCAAAGGCAAGGAGGAATTGGCGCGCGCTGTCACCGATGCGGCCTTGTCCGACTATTCCAGATTCTCGAAGGAACCTTTAAGCTTCACCACCTCGACCATCTCCGCACGCAGGAAGGCGCTCTTGGAGGATAGCGGGCTTCTTCCCAGCAACATCGATCGCGCCATTTCGGACGTCATGCACCGCACCACCCTGGGCTGCGATGCCGACCCGATCCCCTTGCTCTTCGGCGGGATCTCCTGCGCCATCGCCGACTATGACGGCATGCAGATCTCCACCGATCTTTCCGATGTTCTGTTCGGCACCCCGCGCCTGGTGCGCAGCTTTGCCAATCTGGGGGTGCTGCAGGCGGAGGCGGTCAACATCGCCATCCATGGCCATAGCCCCGTGCTGAGCGAGGTCATAGTCGACGTCGCCAGGAAAATGGACGACGAGGCCAAGAGCGCCGGGGCCTCGGGGATCAACATCGTCGGCATCTGCTGCACCGGGAACGAGACGCTAATGAGGAAGGGGGTCTCCATGGCGGCCAACTTCGCCTCGCAGGAGCTCGCACTGGCCACGGGAGCGGTGGACCTCTTGGTGGCGGATTACCAGTGCATCATGCCATCCTTGGCGGAGATCTGCTCCTGCATCCACACGGACATGGTCACCACCATGCTCAATGTCCATATCCCTTATGACACTCACATCCAGTTCCGGGAGGAGGATGCGGAGGCGTGCGCCCGGGCCATCGTCTCCATGGCCATCGAGGCCTTCAAGCGGCGCGATCCCGGCCAGGCCTCCATCCCGCAGACGAGATCAGAGGTCATCGCCGGCTTCAGCCTGGAGCAGATAGAGGAACTGTGCGCCAGGATGGTGCCCGAGGACCCGCTGACATACCTGGTGGACAGCATCAGGGAGGGCAAACTGAAAGGCATCGCACTGCTGGCCGGGTGCAACAACGCCAGGGCAGAACAGGATAGCCATCATCTGACCATCGCGCGGGAGCTGCTGCGCAACGATGTGCTGGTGCTAACGACGGGCTGTTCGGCCGGCGCCTACGCTAAGAACGGCATGCTCTCGTCCGAGGCCACGGAGAAGTACGCCGGCCCCGGGTTGAGACGCTTCCTGAAGGAGCTCTCGGACGCGAACGGGGTCCTGCTTCCTCCGATATGGCACATGGGCTCCTGTGTCGACAATACCAGGGCCATGAACCTGGCCACGGCCATCGCAGCGCACCTGCGCAAGGATGTCGATTCGATACCGTTCGTGGTCTCCGCCCCCGAGGCCAATCACGAGAAGGCCCTCTCCATCGGCACCTGGTGCGTTGCCTTGGGGCTGCCGGTGCACGTGGGCACCATCAATTACCTGTACGGTTCCTCGCTGGTGGCCGAGGTGCTGACCAGGACGGCACAGGACATCTTCGGCGGAAGGTTCATCTTCGAGCCGGAACCCCTCTTGGCGGCGGGCAAGCTCCTGAACGAGCTGGAACGCCGTCGTTGGAGGCTGGGGATCACCAATTCATACCAAGTGGAGAAGGGCGAGAAGCTGTCCCGAGAGGACCTGTACGAGAAGGCCATCGAGGGCGCCGTCATCGCCACCGGCTACGCCGACCAGCTGCTCTCCGTGGCGATCGACCGCCATGGCTACGGCCAGAAAGTGGAGTTCCCTGAGACCGCTTACGCCCTGCCCTCCATCTACGCCTGGGTCGGCAAGGAGGTGCGCACCCTGGGGGACATCGCGCCCGTCCTGGGCGTGGCCAGGGGCATGATCCCGACCGAGGGCGGATACGAGAACGCCCTGGCCGCCGGCGAGGCCACCATGATAGCCGCGGAGATAATCGAGGCGCTCACCTACATCAAGAGCGAGAGGCCGTACGAGGGTACCCCTTACTGCGGCTTCATCCCGGACAAGGTGCTCAGGGAGCTGGGCATAGCCTTAGTGGACGACACCATCCCCGGTTGCGCTGTCCTGGTGGGCACCGCCTCGGACCCCCAGGCGCTGGTCAGGATCGTTCGCGATTGCCAGAGCAAGGGGATGCTCATCATCGCCTCCTTCGACACCATCCAGCAGCTGCAGGAGCAGGGCATCAAGACCGGGTTGGACGTCATGCTCTATCCGGTCGGCACGTTCACCCAGGTTATCCATGCGCTCAACTTCGCGATACGGGCGGCGCTCACCTTCGGCGGGGTGCAGAAGGGCGACCGGGAGCGGCTGGAGAAATACCTGATCAAAAGGCCGAAGGTCTTCGTCCTGCAGCTCGGCCCGCTCGATGCCATCAAGGTGGCCGCAGAGTTCGCGGTCCTGCGCAACGGCTCTCCCGTATTGACCGACCAGGAGGTGGAGGCGATTCCGGAGCGCTTCGTCCCCTGCCCCGATCACGACAAGATGATCCAGACCGCCATCGAGGTACGCGGCATCCAGGTGAAGCTTGCCCCTGTGAAGATACCGGTGGCTTATGGGCCCGCCTTCGAGGGCGAGACCGTGCGCCGCCCCGACACCTATATTGAGGCGGGAGGGGCGGCCAAGACCACCGCTTTCGAGCTCCTGCGCATGCGGCCGGAGGACGAGGTGGAGGACGGCAAGATCACCGTCATCGGCAGGGATGTGGACGACCTGCTGGAGGGGAGCTCGACGCCCCTGGCCATCATCGTGGACGTTTACGGCAAGAAGATGCAGGAGGACTTCGAGTCCGTCCTGGAGCGGCGCATCCACCAGTTCATCAACTTCGCGGACGGCGCCTGGCACACCGGTCAGAGGAACCTGATATGGGTGCGGCTCTCGAAGTCTTCGGTCAAGGCCGGGCTCCGCTTCCGCCACTTCGGGGACATCCTGGTGGCGAAGATCAAGTCCGAGTTCGGCAACATCGTGTCCCGGGTTCAGGTCACGATAATCACCGATCAAGCCAGCATTGATGCGGCCCTGCCGGAGGCATTGACGAAGCACAAGGCAAGGGATGCGCGCATGGCTGGTCTTACAGACGAGGCTGTTCAGGAATTCTATTCCTGCTCGCTATGCTTGCCTGGTGACGAGAACATCATGCTCGCGGACGGCTCATTCATGACAGTTCAGGGGTTGATCGAGCATGCCGCTGATTATGGACCCCGTTCCGTGATGACCTTTGCCACGGACCATATGACAACGCGCCCGATGAGGGAGATCTTCGTCAATCCACCTCCAAAGGAGCTGGTTCAGATAACCCTGAGAAATGGGAACGGGATAACCCTAACACCTAACCACAAAGTCCTGGTCGACTCGATCGAAGGGCTGAAGTGGGTTCCAGCGGGCAGCTTGGTGGAAAATGATGTCCTTGTGGATGCTTCTTCACGATGCGAAGAAGCTCCAAGTGGTTCGATCGACATCATTGACTATCTGCCTGACGATTACCGCATTTCGGATGATGCTCTTTATTATCGGCTAAAGATCGAGCTGGAAAAACGCAAGCCATACAGCCTTGCTGCAACAAGCTCGAACATACCGTATCACCGATTATACTCCGCACTCTATGCCACTACCCGCAATCGTCTTGCCATTGGCGAGATCAAGCAACTCGCAGCAATGATCGGGCAAGATTGGGGTGCGATCAAAAAGGAAATCCGGATATTCCGGTCCGATGCTGGATTGAAGCGTACTCAACTTGATGATGAGATCATGTATGCGGTCGGTCTTATCGCCTCTGATGGCTGCGTACGCTGGCGCGGGGAAGGCGGGAGGAGTGGTGTTCTTGTCCAATTCACGAGCTCGGAACCTGCCCTGATTTCGCGTTTCGGGGAAATCATCGACAAGCTGTTTGGCCATCCACCGACCGAAAGGAAGGTGGAACCGAGGACATCGCGCTCGGGGACGCTGGTGATCAATTCGAAGAAGCTGATCACTGTCTCGATGGTCGACAACACCCTCTTCGGGAGGCTTTTAAATGGCCTAGGGGTAGGACTGCGAGAGCGTGACCAGAAATGGACAGGCTATGCGATCTCTGCCCTGCCCTCCAATCTTGTGGCAGCGTTCCTAAGAGGCCTCTTTGATGGTGATGGCCATGTCACCGGGAACCGTGTGGTAATCACAGCTCGCACTCGGATCGAGGTGAAGCACATTCACCTGTTGATGAAACGGCTTGGGATCTCCTCATATATTTCCAAGACAACAAGGGGATATCAAACGGCCACCAGCAATGACGGTGATGCGATTCGATTCAGGGAGATCATCGGATCAGGACATCCTGCTAAACGATCAAAACTGAATGCAATCCGTCTTCGCAGTGACCAGAATCATATCGTGCGAGCAGACGCGGTTACGATGGCCTGTGGGCCGCGCTTGGCAGCCTTGCTGGACCGGTTCGAAATCCCGACCTCGAATCTCCCGGTCGACCATAAGTCGATAATCGCGTGGAAGAAGGGCAAATGCAGGCCAAGCAAGCTTAAGCTGGCAATGGTAATGGATGCTATCAAGGACCGGGTGAGACCCGACGACCCGGACTACCTGGCACTTTGCGCTTGGGCGCAAGCCGATGTCCATTTCCAGAAGATCAGGAAGATCGGCCGCGTGCCCTGCGAAACGGACCGAGTGTTCAATTTCAGCGTGGACGAGACTCATAATTATTCCGTAAATGGCATTGTCGTTAAGAACTGCCAGTCGTTCGCACCGGACCATATTTGCATCGTGACCCCGGAACGTCTCGGCCTGTGCGGAGCGATCAATTGGCTGGACGCGAAGGCCTCGCGGGAGATCTCGCCCACCGGCCCGAACCAGCCCATCCACAAAGGGGCGGTCATCGACGCGCTGAAGGGGCAATGGGAGGGCGTGAACCAGGCGGTCTACGAGCTCAGCCACCACAAGCTGGAACGCTTCAACGCCTACACCCTGATGGAGGATCCCATGACCTCCTGCGGGTGCTTCGAGGTCATCGTGGCCATGACGGCCGATGCCCAAGCGGTCATGCTGGTGAACAGGGAGTTCCCGGGAATGACCCCGGTGGGCATGAAGTTCTCCACCTTGGCAGGTTCCATCGGAGGGGGCAAGCAGACCCCCGGCTTCATCGGCGTGGGCAGAAAATACATATTGAGCAAGAAGTTCATCCCTGCGGACGGGGGTTTCCTGCGCATCGCCTGGATGCCCAAGGAGCTCAAGACCCAGATGTACGAGGGACTGAAGAAGCGCGCCGAAGAGCTGGGAGAGCCCGACTTCGTGGAGAAGATCGCGGACGAGACGATCACTTCCGAGGCCGAGGGGCTCATGCAGTGGATGGCCCAGGTCGATCATCCCGCGCTGCGGATGCCACCCCTATTGCTGTAATCGAGGTGAAGACACATGGTCGATGTCCCGTTGCCTAAGGAGAAATGGTCAGGAAAGATTGGGTCCGTCGTGCTCGGCGCGGACGCCAGCCGAGGGGGCACCCGCTCGGTGCTGATAGCTGGCGGAGCGGCTAGCATGCCCTTCCTTGCTTATGAAGGAGCGCAGGCGCAGGGGCCTTTCATCGCCGGTGAGGTGCTGGACCTTGTCACCGACTTCCCGGAGCAGGTGCGCGGCGAGTTCGGCGGCGCCATGGACGACCCGGCCGCCTGGGCCAGCAAATGGGTGGAATTGGGCGCGGACCTCATCTGCCTCAGGCTGACCTCCACCAACCCTGAGGAAGGGGACCGCAGCGCCGAAGAGGCGGTCAAGGCGGTGCAAAGGGTCCTCGATGCCGTCAAGGTGCCCGTCATCGTTTATGGGGGCGGGCATGAGGAGAAGGACGCCAAGGTCATGGAGCTGGTGAGCAACCTCGCCCCGAAGGAGGGGCTACTGCTCGGGCACGCCGAGGAGACCGCCTACAAATCCATATCCGCGGCGGCCACTGCGAACGACCACGCCATCATCTCCTTCTCGAACCTGGACATCAACCTGGCCAAGCAGATCAACATCCTGCTCACCGATTTCGGGGTGAGGAAGGACCGCATCGTGACCGACCCCTTGATGGCCTGCTTGGGCATGGGACTGGAATACTCCTACTCGGTCATGGAGCGCATCCGCATCGCCGCGCTGATGGGCGACGGCATGCTCCAGGTGCCCATGGTCTGCGACACCTCGGCCGCCTGGAAGGCCAAGGAGGCGAGCGACGAGCTGGAGGGACATCCAGGAAGGGAGGAAAGGTCGGTGTGGTGGGAAGCGACCACCGGCTTGGCGGCGATCATGGCTGGCGGGGATGTGCTGATCATGCGCAGCCCGGCCGCTGCGAAGATCGTGAAGGGTGCGATCATCGAACTGAAAGGAGGGGCGTAGTTGCCGACCGCCATCGAGATCTTCAAGCTGCTGCCCAAGAAGAACTGCGGCAAATGCAATTACCCCACTTGCCTGGCCTTCGCCATGCATATCGCCAATTCGAAGGCGAAGCTGGAAGATTGCCCCTTCATCTCCGAGGAAGCGAAGGCGAGCCTGGCCGCCAGCGCCGCCCCTCCCATCCGCCTGGTGAAGATCGGCCATGGCGCCAGGGTGTTCGAGATGGGGGATGAGACCGAGCTGTACCGCCACGAGAAGAAGTTCTTCCATCCCACCGGCTATGCCCTGACGATCCCCGATTCGTCGACGCCTGAAGAGATGAGAGGCAGGCTGGGAAGGATCGAGGCCCTGAGCTATGAAAGAGTAGGCCAGAGGCTGGGCATCGACCTGATCGCCCTGAACAATGATTCCGATGACCCTAGCAAGTTCGCGGAGTCGGCCAGAGCACTGAGTGATCTGACAGATCAGCCGATCGTTCTGCTCTCCGATTCGGCCGCGAGCATGAGATCCGCCGCCGCCTCGGTCGCCGCCAAACGACCGCTGCTGTGCGGAGCCGTGAAGGACAATCTCGCCGATTTCGTGGCCGTCGCCAAAGAGGCCGGGTGCCCCTTGGCCATAAGAGGGAAGGAATTGCGCGAGCTGGCGGAAATGGTCGCCAAGGCGAGAGCGGGTGGCGTGGAGGACCTGGTGCTGGACCTCGAGGTCGCCACCCTGAAAGAGCTGGTGGAGAAGGCGACCATCATCCGCAGGCATTCGGTGAAGAAGAGCTTCAGAGGGCTCGGTTATCCGATCTTGGTCCGGGCCGGGGCAGGTGAGGGCGCGGTGTTGAAGGGCATGATAGCCACCATGAAATATGGCAGCATCGTGATCTTCGAGGACCTCAAGGATTCCGAGGCCATGCCCTTGTTCGTGCTCAGGCAGAACATCTTCACCGATCCTCAGGTGCCCATCCAGGTCAAGCCCGGTATCTATCCGGTCAACAACCCCGGGGAACAAGCGCCTATCCTGTTCACCACCAACTTCTCGCTCACCTATTTCACCGTTCTGGCGGACATCGAGAAGAGCAAGATGCCGGCCTGGCTGCAGGTGGTGGACACGGAGGGTTTGAGCGTGATGACCGCCTATTCGGCCAGCAAGCTTACGCCGGAGATCGTGGCCAAGGCCCTGGAGGACTCGGGGGCGAATACCAGATCGCGGAGCGGACAGCTCGTCATCCCCGGGATGGTCACCAGGATGAGCGGCAAGCTGCAGGAGGTCACGGGCATGAAGATCATCGTAGGGCCGAAGGAATCGAGCGGACTGCCGAAGTTCCTGAAGAACCTCTGATGATTTTGGAGGATCCATGGGTCATGAGCATCCAGAATGTCATGACAAAGAGAACTATTTCGACCGCCGCCAGGATGCCCCACAACACTTGTCTCATCATGACTTCTCTTGAGCCCTTTTTGCGGAATCCTATGTGGGCGAAGGCGTAGACGAAGCAAAGCCCAGCGATGAAGCAAGGCAAGAATATCTGCATATCCCTCAGAGAGTCCGACCGACTTCAAACCAGCGAAGCGGCGATGAGCTTGATGGTGCGATAAAATGGCGAGGAACCGTCAAGGTCGATCATGGGTTGGCCAGCGATGTTCAGCCGCTCGATCTCAGGGTCCTCGTGCAGCAATTCGATCGAATCGAAGCCTGCTTTCTGCGCGATGGAGATGATCAGCGGGTCCGGTTGGCCTCGTATCCGGTTGATGATCAGCACCGTCCTGTTCACCTTGAGCTCCATGTGCCTGGCGAGCTCCCTGAGACGGACCGCGGTCTCCACTCCGGTCTTGGTCGCGTCCGATACCAGGATGAGCGCGTTCATGCTCTTGGTGGTCCTGCGGGAGAGATGCTCCATACCGGCCTCGTTGTCGATGACCACGTAGGAATAGTCGTCCATGGCCATATCCAGGAAGGTGCGCAGGATGTTGTTGATGTAGCAGTAGCAGCCCGGTCCCTCCGGGCGGCCCATGGTCAGCAGGTCGAAGTGCTCCCCCTCCACCTTGGCCAGCTGCATTTGGTATTTGACATGATCCTGCTTGCTGGTGCCCGCCGGTATTTCCTCCGCTTTCTTGAGAAGGTCCTCGCGCAGCTCGCCGATGGTCCTGCCCACCTTGACCCCCAGCTTCTCGCCGAGATTGGAGTTCGGGTCCGCGTCCACCGCCATGACGACCTGAGAGCTTCTCTCGTGCAAAGCCCGCACCAGCAATGCTGCGATGGTGGATTTCCCTACGCCTCCTTTGCCCACCAGCGCCACCACGAAGGTCATTTGCCCTCCAGACCGTTGCTCTCCCTGAACCGCTGGGATACTTGGGACAACAGGCGAAGGGCCTTCTCCGCCAAGGGCTCGTCCAGCGGCCCCAGCCCGCACTGCGGGGTGATCAACGACGTCCTCTTCAGCAGATCGAGGTCGATGCCCTTGTTCGCGAGGGCGATCATGAGCTGCTCCAGTCTTCCCACCAATGATTCATCCGTCTCCGATTGCAGGCCCTCCTCGCCGTTCGGCACGATGCCCCAAGCCAACGAGCCGCCCCTTTCCAGGAAGGCGCTCACCGCCTCCGGATAGAGCGCGATCGTATGACCGTAATTGTAGGCGTCGAACGAAACGATGTCGATGTCCGCGGCCAGGACCATGGGCCAATCGGTGTTGCCGCAGCAGTGGACGCCCTTGAACCCCTCGGCGCCCTCGAAGACCTCGTTTATCCAGGATATCACGCTCTGCGAAGAGATGGCCGCGAACGGGGTTCCGATCAGGGACAGCGAGGGCTCGTCCAGGAACATGATGGTCCTGGGACATTTCTCTCTGAGCCTTTTCTCCTGCCAGCGCAGCATCATGTTCTGGTTCTTGCGCACGATCTCCGAATAGGTCTCATCGTAGACCACGGACCTGCCAGCCGCATCGAATATCTGCAGGCCCATGCTGACTGGTCCGGTGACGTGACCTTTGACCGCCAGGATGTCCCTCGGCATGTCCCGCCGAAGGAACTCGTAAAGGCCGTGGAAGCTTGCCTCGGCCGGAGCGAAGTGATCGAGGTCGTCAGATACGACCGCCGTGTAGAACGATTCAGGGTCGAGCTCGCTCAGCTCGACCATGATACGTTTCTGCCCCGCGTCGACCTTGATCCCCGGCAGATGGGAGGCGAACTGCGCGTACATGTTCTCCTGGAACCCTAGGTTGGAGAGCTGCGGCCAGTAAGGTATCGCCCTTAGCCGTTGCAGTATCAGGTCGACCGCCTTCGCTGGGTCACGGTGCGGCAGAGAGCCAATGCAAGTAGGGTGGCAGTTCCAGTCCATCGCCTCACAATCCGGGGAGATGATGATATAGTTTATTGGTGACCGAGCGAGCTCAACGATGCATGGCCTTCAGCTTGGAGGCCACGCTCTTGAACCGAGAGATGTCGGTGTGGGGCAGGAAGCAAGCGGAAGAGAACTCGTCGAAGAAGCGCTGCGCGGTGCTCAGCTCGATGTAGGTCATGTGCTCGTAGACCCTGATGGCCTCCTTCCGCTTGACGGAAGAGAGCAATGCTTGCACCGCGCCAGACAGCGCGGCGTTGCCGAGGAACTCGAAGCGCTTCCTCGGGATATCGGGCAGAAGGCCGATCAGCACTGCGTTCTCCAGATCGATGTAATTGCCGAACCCGCCCGCGATGTAGACCTTCTCCACCTCCTCGAAGGTCCGGTCCACACCATCCAGTAGCACCTGGCATCCAGCGTACATGGCCGCCTTGGTGCGAACGATATTGGCGATGTCATCATCCTTCAGGACGATGTCCTTCCCAACCCCTTCTCCTTTGGCCACCACCACGAATTCGCTGCCATTGTCCGTCGACCTTATCATGGCCCCGCCGTTCGGCTGGAGGCGGCCTTTCTTGTCCAGCAATCCGCGCAAGAACATCTGCGCCGCTATGTCGATGAGGCCGGAGCCGCATATGCCCTTGGGCGGCACATTGCCGATGGTGGAATAGGTCAGGTGCAAATCTCTTGAGATGCTCGCTCTCTCTATGGCACCGGGCATGGCGCGCATGCCCGCCTCCACCTCTCCGCCCTCGAACGCCGGTCCAGCGGAGCAGGAGCAGGCCACCATGAAATCCTTATTCCCCAGCACCACCTCGCCGTTCGTTCCTACGTCCATGAGCAGCGATAGCTTCTCATCGTCATGCAGGCCGGAGGCGATGACGTCAGAGACGATGTCCCCGCCCACGAATGACGCCCGGCCAGGCACGCAGTAGACGGGGGCGTTCGGGCAGATATGCATGCCCAAGTCCTTGGCCTTGTTCACAGGAGGAAAATTGCTTGCGGCGATGTAGGGCGAATAGCGAACGAACTTCGGCTCCAGGCCGAGGAAAAGGTGCACCATGGTGGTGTTGCCTGCGACCGACAGCGCGCAGATGTCCTCGTCGCTGATCGGGCTGCCGATGGAAGACATGGCCTCGCCCAGCAGCTGATTCACCGTTCGCAGGATGAGGTCCTGAAGTTCCTCCAGGCCTCCTTCCTCCGCGTAGGCGATGCGGGAGATGACATCATCTCCTGCCCTCGCTTGCCTGTTGTAATCCGAGGATGTGGCGAGCGTTTTGCCGGTGAGGAGGTCGACCAGGACCAGGACCACGGTGGTCGTGCCGATGTCCACCGCCGCTCCCAGCCGCGGCCTGCCGGCAGGGCATATCCTGATCACGGAACCCCCGATATCGGAGGCCCGGCGCACGACCTCGATCCTCCAGCTCTCGTTCCTCAGAAGGCGAGGGAGCAGGCGGAGGACCTCCAAGGGGACCTGCATGTCGGCCGGCTCGAGGTCGAGCGCTCGACCAAGGCGCTCCAGATCGCCGAGGTTATCCACCAGGGAGGGTTCCGGGAGCTCGACCTCGGTCCAGAGAGCAAGAGGGGAGAGGTCCTCTATATCGTGCGGGCGGTGGGTGTCCAGGATTTGGTGCGTGCGGATCCGGGTCTCCTCCGGCACCCCCACGGAGATGTCCCTGTCGACATAGGTCTGGCAGGCGAGCTGCAATGCCTCTGGGATAGACCCTGGGTCAGCAAGATCCCCGACCGCCACCCGGCATTTGCGGCAGGTGCCCTTGCCGCCGCATGAGGAATTGATGTCCACGCCTGCGTTCACCGCGGCGTCCAGGACCCTCGTGCCCCTGTCCACCGTGACCACAATGTCATCTGGGAGGAACCTGACCTTGAACTTCATCCGAGCCAACACATTTTGTTGCCATTACTTAATGCTCTTGCCTCTTGCCCACCGCAAGCGAACTGCTCATATTCCCGTAAGTGGAATCCCTCTGCGTGCACGAACAAGATGAAACGGAGCCTGCGGGGCGCAAGCTGACTCGTCCCCTCCTGCTCACCCTCATCATCACCATCACCTTCGCTTTGGTAGAGCTATTGGGAGGGCTGCTGAGCGGCTCCCTGGCCCTGATCAGCGACTCGGGCCACATGTTCACGGACATACTGGCGCTGGCGCTGAGCCTGTGGGCCGGCTACATGGCCACCAGGATGACCAACGAGAGGCAGACCTTCGGCCTGCTGCGGGTGGAGATCCTGGTCGCGCTGGTCAACGGCGTGGCGCTGGTGGTCATCTCCCTCTTCATCATCTGGGAGGGCATCCTGCGCATCCAGGAGCCGGTAAGCATCGAAGCGCCCCTGATGCTCACGGTGGCGTCCGCAGGCCTGTTGGCCAACATCGCAGGGGTCATGCTCCTGAGGCACGGGGCGGAGGAGAACCTTAATGTGAAGGGCGCCTTCCTGCATGTCCTGGGGGACATGCTCTCCTCGGTGGGTGTAATCGCGGCGGCCATCCTCATCCTGTTGTTCGACCTCAGGATCGCCGACCCGATCATCTCGATGGCGATCGGCGTCATCATCATCTACGGCGCCTGGAAGATAATCGCTCAATCGATCTATATCCTCCTGGAGTTCGCCCCCGGGCACATCGACGTTGACGAGCTGAAGGCGGAGATGCAGAAGCTCCCGGGGGTGGTGGAGGCGCACGACATCCACGTCTGGACATTGGGCTCCGGCATCTATGCCCTCAGCGCGCACATCCAGGTGAAGGACCAGCCGGTCAGCGCGTGCTCCTGCATCATCAAGGACGTGGAAGGGTTGCTGAAGGAGAAGTACCGGATCACACACTCCACGCTGCAGATCGAATACGCCGCCTGCCAGGACGAGGTCTGCGTGTTCCGCAGGCAGGCCATGCACATGGAGGATGGCAAGTGAGCGGAGCAGGGAAAGGTCATGGCTGACCCTTCGGTGAATTCGGGACCAACGTGAACCCTGTGAGAGTCGAGTAGTTCATTCACGCTCTGCAGGTTCGCGAGGATGACCCGCCCTGAGCATTGGATCTCCTATTTTTGGTTTCCCCTCACTCGATAGCCGACCTCGAAGCCCTTGGCCAGCTTGGCCCCGATGGAATAATAGGAACGATCGTCAGGGGCGTAGAGGAAGGGCCTGACATTCTCGATCGAGGATGCGCCAGAAGCGTCCAGCAGGCTTTCCTCCATCTTGACGTCCTTGATCTCGCCGATGAACTGCGTGTGCAGACCGATCTCGTATGCGTGCAACATCTGGCACTCGAGCACCATCGGACATTCCTTTAGATAGGGGGCGTCGACCAGCTCGGACCGCACGGCGGTCATGCCGACCCGGGCGATCTTGTCCTCGTTGCGCCCGCTGACGATGCCAAAATAATCCGCTTCCTCTACCTGGTCCTGCGACGGTATGTTGACGGTGAAGGCTCCCTTCTCCATCAGGTTGCCGTAGGTATAGTTCGCCTTCCTCACGGCGATGGCCACACAAGGCGGTTGGGAACAGCATATCCCTCCCCAAGCTACGGTCATAACGTTCGCTTTGCCTTCGCGATCATAAGTGCCGATGATGAAGACCGGCGTCGGATATACGAGGGTCTTAGCTCCCAGGGACCTCTTCATCGCTGAAACGGAACGCGATCGACGTTCTTAATCGCATTGGTTCTATCATTCACGTAGTGGCAATGAGAACAAGGTAGACCATCCAATCTTCTTCTCTGGCCATTCGATTCGATCAGCTGCAACAGTGATGAGTGAGGTCCCATTCATTTTCTTCGCCCCTCATCCGTCACGCAACAAAGAATGCAGGATCAGCAAGCTTAGCTGATCATTGACAATTCTGAGCTTCATGCAGTTTGCTCATGCATCAAAAGAATTGTAGGTCACCAATTAACTTGGGTAAGGAACAGAGGGTAATTAGAATCAGCTGGTTGGCTCCCACGATCATAGACCAATGGGTGACCGCTTCGATCGAGTTCTTCAATTCCTGGCACGGCCCCGGACCTATCATCCTTTTATGACCGTTCTTTGCTGCCAATCCGCTTCCGGTCAATGCCTTCATTACCGCCATGGGCGTGAATGTGCCCTCGTGGACAGCATTGTCCACCGTGCATCCGACCGTTTCAGAAGGGACCACGAACGCCTTGATATTGGTCGTTTCTAGGATCAACTTCGGTATCTGGTGAGTGATGATCGAGTTGCCCGTCATCAAGACCGGTAAGCTCTCGCCATGTGAGCTGTCCTCGAATAGCTTCTTTGGAATCTTCTGCATCATCGGGTCGCTCTCCGGGCAGCCGGATATCGATGGACAGAACATTGTCCATCATCTTGGCGAGCTTAACATCCATCTTCGAGCAGCTCTTGGCCTTTGCCTTACCATTCACCAATTCTTGCGAAACCCAGGCAGCTCTAAGCTTGGCAGGAGGCACCGGTCGTCTCCAGGCAAATACTTGATCAGATCGTTCGCGCGCATCTTGCACGGATCTATTTCCTCAACGATCATTTCGCCACCTCGTCTTCATTCAACCAATGCCTTATCAACAAATTCAGACATGCGTTTGTCACCCATCTCACTGATACGATGGGCCAGGGAAATCACTTCCATGATCTCGGCCTCATTAATGCCCAGCTCCCTGGCTTTCTTAAGATGATACCTAAAGCAAGGCTGGCAACGAGCAGCCACGGAAGCGGAAAGGGCGGCCATTTCCTTGGTCTTGGCATCCATTCTACAACTCTCCCGATCCGTTTGCCTCTCGACGCCCCCTGGGTTTTGGCTTGCCGTTCGCCTCATAATATCTCTTTCTGAACCAGAAGGCGAGATTCACCAGAGAGATCAAAACAGGAACTTCGACCAGCGGACCGATCACAGCTGCAAATGCTACCCCCGATCCGATTCCGAATACCCCTATCGCCACAGCGATCGCAAGCTCGAAGTTGTTGCTCGAGGCAGTGAAGCTCTGGGCCACCGTGTGGGGATAATCGAACCTCAGCCTGATGGATAGGTAGAAGGAAAGCAGGAACATGATCACGAAATACAGCAACAGTGGGATGGCGATCCTGACCACATCGAGGGGGAGTTGTACGATATAATCGCCCTTCAGCGAGAACATGACCACGATGGTGAAGAGGAGCGCCAGCAGTGAGATCTTGCCCAATTTGGGCATGAATTGCTTGTCATACCATTCTGCACCCTTGCGCGGAAGGAGGGCGTATCGGGTTATCACTCCTGCGAAGAAGGGGATACCAAGGTAGACGATCACGCTTATCGCGACTGACACGATAGATATATCTACGGCCACTCCAGACCCGGGCGAGATCACGTCTGACACGACGGCGATGAGGAAGTAGGCGTAGAACGAATAGAGAGCTATTTGGAATATCGAGTTCAACGCTACGAGGATGGCCGCATACTCGGAGTCGCCCTCCGCAAGCTGGTTCCACACCAAGACCATGGCTATGCATCTAGCTAATCCGGTGAGGATGAGACCGACGCGATATTCCCATAGATCTGGAAGGAAGATCCAAGCCAGGGCGAACATTAGAAGCGGACCTACTATGTAATTCAAAGCCAGTGAGGTCCCGAACATCTTCTTGGCCTCGGGCTGCTTGGTGATCTGGGACAGCTCTTCGTACTTGACCTTGGCCAGCGGCGGATACATCATGAGGATCAGACCGATGGCGATCGGTATCGAGGTCGTCCCGATGCTCAATGAGTTCAAGAAATCGGCCATTCCCGGAACAACCACTCCCAGGGCGATCCCCAGGAACATGGCGATGAATATCCACAAGGTAAGGTACCTATTCAGGAACGATAGTTTCTTGGTAACGCTTTCCGCCATTTGTTCATCCCCCCCGTCCAATTAAGATAGAGGTCATTTCAATAGAGGTTGAAATAACTTATCCGATATTTAGTACTTCCCAACAATTGTTAATGCCGTTAAGAACGTCGCCATAAAGCGGTAGTGCCTTTGATCGTCTGGCGAAGAACGCTGACAGGAACCTTCACGCTGGACCATCCTCCTTTTTCCCTATTGATGGAGCGTTCGAAGGAATGTTGAAATGCTTGTTCTGGGTTAATTGTTCATTCAATGCCATTAACGAAGTAGATGAATTTCAAGGTGATAATTCATGAAGACGGTATTGTTCATCTGCACACATAATTCGGCCCGATCGCAGATAGCAGAGGGTCTGGCTAATTCCCTTTATCCTAGCGTCTTGGAGGCAAAGAGCGCGGGAACGAAACCCTCTCGAGTCCATCCGCTAGCAATAAAGGTCATGTCTGAATTGAACATCGATATCTCCAATTACCGGTCCAAGAGCCTGCACGAGTTCGAAGGGCAGGAGTTCGACCATGTGGTGATGGTATGCTCAAATGCCGCAGAGACCTGTCCCTTCTTCCCGGGCGGCAAGAACCAGATCCACCATGGCTTCGACGACCCGGCCGAGGTCGAGGGAACAGATGAAGAGAGATTAGATGCCTTCAGAAAGAGCAGAAATGAGATAAGGGCATGGTTAGAGCAAACTTTCATAGGATGAGCCTGGCGTAGGGTTATGGTGAGTTCCATGCCGAGAATCCCTAGGAAGAGCGAAGAATGTTGTACCTTCGGCGACCAGAGCAATCTTCCTCTGGAAGTGGAAAAGGGGTTGTGCAGGGCAGGCGGCTTGGAGAAGTTAATTGCGAAGCTGCCAGAACAGAAAGGGGTCACAGAGGAAGCGAAACTTCACCGAGCGCTTGCAGATCCAACTAGGATTCGTATATTGCACTCTCTTTCTCAATGCAACCTTTGTCCCTGCATCCTAAAGGAGATCACGGGCTTATCCGATTCCAAGCTCTCCTATCATTTGAGAATCATGGAGGAAACCGAGCTCGTGATCTCTATCCCTAAACAGAAGTGGCGGATCTACGAGCTAACCGACCTGGGAAGGTCGTGGATGAGATTTGATAAAAAAGGTGACTAGGGAGGCAGATGCCTAGCCTGAGTCTTTATATATCGTTTTGGCGAGTGACCGCAGGTTAGCTACTCCCTCGGGGGCATGGTCTAGTAGAGGGACCAGGAACAGGGGGGTATGGAACCGCGGTTCTATCTCCACTAGGTACCTCTCCTGCTGCCTTCTCCGGCTCTCGAAGAACTCATTACGGCCGTACTCCTTGGGCAGGATGAAGTTCACCCCCACCAGGGCGGTCTCGATTCCCACCTGCTTCTTCAATTCCTGCGATGCCCGCCAGGCCTCGATGATCGGCGTGTACTCGGGATAGACCACGAACACAAAAGTGCTCTGGTCCCTGGACCTCATCTTCTCTATGACGTTCGAGTACTTGTTTTTCGTCTCCTCCGAAGTATTCTTTGTCAGCGTACCCAAATCAATGAAGCCTTTCCAATCGGAAGGCAGTTCCAATAACCGAATTGTGTGGCCGGTGGGTGCGGTGTCAAAGATTATAGCCTGGTATTCTCCCAGCTCGAAGTAGCTCATGAACTTCTCGAAGGCGGACATCTCCTCGGCGCATGGGGAGTTCAGATCCTCTTCGACCGATTTCCGAACATCCTCCGGTTGGTCCCTCACAGAGTTTAGGATCCTCGCTTTGTACTCTTCCAGGGCTTCCCTCTGATCGATCCTGACCGCGTCCAGGTTCCTCATGCCAGTGATGGGCGTGGGCTCCGATCCGACCTCCTGCTCGAAAATTTCCTTGAGATGGGATGCTGGGTCCGTGGTCACGATGAGCGTCCTCAGCCCCTCGTCGGCCAGGTACACGGAGGTCGCGCAGGCCAGCGTGCTCTTGCCCACCCCGCCTTTCCCGGTGAAGAAGATATACCTGGTGCCGTTCGCTGGACGCAAAAGTCGCCGGACCGCGTCCAGATCGGTCTTAACTGTCGTTGAAAGGATGGATATCTTCTTCGCTCCCTTGCGCATCGGGACCTTCTGGCCTTCGAACAGGTAGGAGGCCACCGATTCCAAAGCATCTACCCCATTGAGCTCGTTCTCCTGGAGGGGGTATTGAAGCTCATTCTGGACAAAATCATCCTTGATCTCCTTTAGCATCCTGTCCTCTTCCTCCTTCTTCTTCTTGAAGAAGGCGTCGGTGGCCACGTTGGCAGGGAGCACGCCGTTGATGATCAGGGAGTTGGTCTTGATTCCCAGCTTGGTAAGTTCCTCCATGCTCCGGTTGGTCTCACTGATCGACGATCTCTCCGGCTTCAGGACGAAAATGAACGATGTTTTCATACCGTCCTGGAGGTAACCGATAGCCTTTTTGTACTTGGCCTTGGCCCCTTGCAACGATGAGCTCGGTCCGATGCATGTCGAACCGCCCTTGTCCAGCTCGGTTGACCATCCGCTGGGGAGCTCTAGGAGGCGTATGGTATGGCCGGTCGGCGCGGTATCGAAAACGACCGCGTCGTACTTCGGATCGTCCATGAACTCGATGAAGCTGTCGAAGGCGGCCACCTCGTCCACGCACGGGCTCTTTAACTGCTCCATCATCACGTCAAGGTTCTTCTGGTCTAACACGCCCTTCAGGGGGGAAACCATCCGCTCACGGTAATCCTGGGACGCAGCGTCGGGGTTTATCTCCACCGCGTACAGATTAGGGACGTTGTTGATGGCAGTGATGTGATGCCCTATCTCCTGCTGGAAGATGTCCCCGAGGTTCGGGGCAGGGTCGGTGGTCACGATGAGCGTCTTGTACCCTTTGCGTGCCAGCCATACGGCAGTGGCACAGCTCATGGTGCTCTTGCCCACCCCTCCCTTTCCGCTGAAGAATATGAACTTTGTCTTGCCTTTTTCCGGCTCAACTAGAGAATTCAATTACCTCATCTCCATTTGTTGATGGTCGTGTTATCATGGCATGGCCCCCAGCTCTCTCTCACTACTGACCCAGAAGGGCCGCCCTCATCTCATCGTAGGTCATGTACCTCTGTTTGGCGAGAATCTTACCGTCCAGCACGGTGATGGGCAATATATCGGTCCCGTGCTCCTTCACCAGCTTGAGCACCTCTGGGTCTTCCAGGAATGACTGGGCGTTGAAAGACAGGGAAGCCCTGATTATGTTCTCATGGGGGAGCTCAGCCTGCAGCCTTTTGATATCCTCGCTCAGCTGGATGAGCGCTTGGTTTGGCTCTGGGCCGCAGATGCCCGTAGAGCAGCAAAGCATTCCTTCATAGATTACGAGCTTTTTCGACATTTTTAGCCTCCAGATATTGGAATTTTCATCGGCCTCAGCCCTTATTTCCTTCTTCCTCTCGGTGACCCGCATCATCGAGCTTGCCCATCGCCCTGCGCAGTCCCTCCAGACCTTCGATGACCTCGGTCAATTTTCCCTTTGGAATCCCAACGTACATCTCATCGTCGCCAAGCTTTCCCGCCGAGCGGCAGCCGTAGCATCCCAGGCTGAAATTGACCTCTTCCGTCTTGATCGGAATGGCCGTGACATCGCCGCAGGATGCCTGCATGCCAGCAAAGTTGGCGGTGATGCGCGGGGTGCCCTTCTTGAAGATCAGCGCGTTGGCCACCCACATTGCCTGCCTGGGATTCGTGATGAGTATCACGACGTCTGGTGGCGAAGGGAATGAGCTTAGCGGGCCCACCAAGGTTCCTGTCGTGCTCCCGACCGGCAACCTGGGCACCTCGGCCATTATCCTTGCGGCTGCTTCTTCGCTCGATGCCAGGC
>Ga0315279_10003529_pt1 | contig 21695 bp, 13 predicted proteins | sample YL17G06_20_MG_FD_203694 | JGI IMG/M metagenome (GOLD analysis project Ga0315279, IMG submission 203694) | Sediment microbial communities from Yellowstone Lake, YNP, Wyoming, USA - YL17G06_20 | ecosystem: Environmental > Aquatic > Freshwater > Lake > Sediment | place: USA: Wyoming | collected... | reverse complement strand
ATGCCTCGCCCCTGCAACCCGTTGTGCAGACGCATCATACAACCGACGCTATGGGCAAACCCCGTGTTCGCCCATGTAGCGCGTTGAAGGCGAATGCGTATGATATGGGTGCCCAAAGAACATGTCGAGAAAGCGATGAAGAAGCCCGTGCCCAACCCAGCGCACAAATTCGGAGGCTACCCGTGCCGAGTCTCCTTGGGAGACTCGCCCGTCACGGCTGCGCCATAGTCGAGGCGGGGAGCCTGCATGAGCACGCGTGCCGACCGCAGCCCGGCCTGCTCGCACGGTACGACGACCTCGGCCGCCGGGCAATGAACGTGCCTCTCCGAGCGAGTCGCCAAGCACACGCTAAGCGTATCCCTCCTCACAACTACCGGCCCCCGCGGCGGGAAGTTTCATCCGGCACGTCACCTGGCGTGCCCCGCTCTGCATCGACTACCGCGGAGATCGGGTGATCCGGTGCGTTTGCGCGCGACGCGACGGACGCCGTACATTCCCGTGAGCTACCCCGCGACATCCCGGAGGTGCGATGCGCATCGCCTATCTCTTCCACGATCACCTGCCGACGGCCAGCACGAACGGCGAGCAGCTCGTGAACAGCCTCGCCATGCTCGCGCGGCAGGGGATGGAGATCGATCTCATCGTCCCATCGCCGCCGGGCAAGACGCGGCCGCTCGCCGAGCGGCGTGCCGCGATCACGGCGTTCTACGGTCTGCCGGGAGATACGTTCGACCGCGGGCTGAACCTCGTCGAACTGGCGCTGCCGGATTGGATCGGAGGGAACGCGCGGCGGGCCACCGTCGCCTGCCGCGCGTCGCTGCGGCTGCGGGATGCCGGGTACGACCTGGTCTACGTGCGCGACCTCTTCCCCCTCGCGACCGCGGTGGCGATGGCGCGCACTCCGGTGGTATTCGAGACCTACCGCACGGACGTCAACACCCGCCGCGCGTACGGTCCATGGCGCGCCTTCTGCTACCGGCGGGGCAAGATCGTGGGTGTCCTCACCCACTCGCGGTTGGCGGCGCGGCGTTTCCTCGAGGCGGGGTTCCGGTCGGAAGAGGTGCTCGTCGCGCACAACGGGTTCTCGCCGGGCGTCATGGGCCCGCCGCTCACGACGGGGGAGGCGCGAGCCCGCCTCGGGTTGCCGGCCGACCGCACGTTCGTCGTCTACACGGGACAGGTGAACCCGAGCAAAGGCATCGAGGCGGTGGTGGAGATCGCCCGGCGCCTGCCCGCGATCACGTTCCTCGTCGTCGGGGCGGTGCCGGGTTCCCCCGGAGAGACATGGGCGCACCGGATCATCGCGGATGCGGGCGTAGGGAACGTGCAGCTCGTGCCGCGCGTGCCGCCGACGCAGGTGCCGCTCTACCTCTACGCGGCCGACTGCCTCGTCATCCCTCCGACCGCGAAACCGCTCGAGGACTTCGGCCGAACCGTCCTGCCGATCAAGACGTACCTCTACCTCGCCGCGGGCCGTCCCATCATCGCCGGCGATCTGCCCGACGTGGGCGAGGTGCTCGTCGACCGGCACAACGCCCTACTCGTGCCGCCGGACGACCCGGAGGCGGCCGCGGCGGCCGTGACCGAGGCACTCGGCGACCCACGGCTGCGGGAACACCTCGCCGCGACGGCCCGCCAGGACGCGCAGCAGTACACGTGGGAGAGCCGAGCGGTGCGCATCGCCGCGTTCCTCCGCGAGCGACTCGCCGCGTTCAACCGGCGGCGAGGTGGTCGAGCCGCTCCATGACGACCTCCGGCATGGGCCAGCCGCCCGCGCACGCCGCGACCGCCGTCCGCGGGCCTCGCGGCGCCCAGCGGAGCGCGTCGGACGCGGGGCCGAAGACGGCGACACAGGGGACGCCGAGCGCCGCGGCGAGGTGGCTCGGCCCTGTGTCGTTGCCGGCGTAGGCGCGTGCCCCGGCGATGAGGCCGGCGAGCGCGTCGAGGGGAAGCGGCCCGACGACCCGTGTCCCGCCCGGCCATGCGCCCGCAGGACCGCGTTCGACCTCCGCCGGCCCGCGGTTGACGAGCACCGGCAGACCAAGCTGTTCCTCGATGCGGCGCGCGAGTTCCGGCATCCCCGGCCAGTCCGTCTTCGGCGATGAACTCCCCGAGTGTACCACCGCGTACGGCTCGTCCGGCGCGAGCCCGGCGGCGATCGCTACGACTCGCCCCGCGGCACGCATCTCGTCCGTCGCGCGGACCTCCGGTGCGATCCCCTGCGCGCGGATGCCCCACGCTTCGAGCGCGCGGAGGGCGTGATCGCTCGCGTGTGCTGCCTCATCGGCGGCCGGGAACGGCGGCCACGTGACGACGCGCGCGATGCCGGCGGCTTCGGCAGTGCGACGGAGCGCTCCATCGTCGTCGCGCGTGAAGGCGAGAAGCGCCTCCGTCGGCCCGAGCGCCACGCGTAGCGCGGCTGGGTCGGCGGCGAACCAGCCGCCGACCCAGCTCGCATCGGCGGAGAGGAGCCGGTCCGCCCACCCGGAGGCGACGGTGAGCCGGCCGACCTCGGGCGGCGCGACGAAGGCGATGCGCGCCTGCGGCCACGTTCGCCGCAGAACCTGAAGGACGGGAAACACCACGATGAGATCGCCGAGCGCGCCGGATCGGTACACGGCGATGGAACGGGACGTTGTCATGTGCGCTCCGAGATCGATCCCGCCGGCTCGGATACGCGCGGCAGGCTTCGTAGATTCGGTGAGTCCGAGCCCAGGTCGCGGGCGAGGTGGAATGTACTGGAAGTCCCCCATGGGGCAGGTCCCCGCCCGTTGCGCGTCGGCTTTCCAAGGAGGCGGCGATCGAGGTCGTCTCATACCACTCAGACCACATGGCCGCGCTCGTCGAGCTGGCGAACCGGCATGTGGCGCTCGTGCCGCCGTGGGGCGCGCGCCTCACCGAGCGAGCGCTCAGCCTCGCGCTCACGCAATCCGGACGCCTTTGGCGCCACCATGATCGCGAGGAACCGAGCGCGGCGACGTACCAGGCGCTCGTCGCCCTGTGTGACGGGGAACCGACGGGCGCGATCGTCGCCGGCCGGCGGCGGAACGACGAGCACGGCGACATCCCTCTCCTCATCGCCGATCCCCGCCGGCCCGACGCCGCGGATCGACTTCTCGACGCGGCCGCCGCATCGCTGCGTGCCCAGGGCTGCACGAGCATGCAGGTGGCGGACCGGTGTCCGCTCGGCCTGGGCTGGTTCGGCGTGCCGATGACGTGGGCGCACGTGGTCGCGGCGCTGGAGCGGGCCGGCTTCATCCCGGTGGACTACTGGATCATCATGGCCGGGGACGCGAGCATCACCGACGTGGAGCCTGCGACGGCGCCCTCCCCGCCCGACTGGAACGTCTTCGTCATCGTCCACGATGATCACCGCGAGTGGCGGCTCGAGCTCTACCACCGCGACGAACTCGCGGGCGAGTGCGAAGCATGGGGCATTCCGCCGCACCTCGACGACTGCCCGGGGTTCGGCGACTGGATCACGATCGAATGGCTCGGCATCGAGGAGCCGTACCGCCGCCGCGGCCTCGGGCGGTGGCTCATGGTGCGGCAGCTTCACTACCAACTCGGCGCCGGCCGGACGAAGGCCATGCTGTGGACCGGCCCGGCGAACGTTCCGGCCCGCGAACTGTACCATCGGCTCGGCTTCACCGACGGACCCGAGACGCGCATCTTCCGCCGCGCGCTCTAGCGCCGACCGGCGCGTTGCTCCGCCGGCTGCCGCACTGGCATATCCCGCGGGTGCTGTCGGGGAGTGCCAGCCAAGATGGCAGTGCCCGAGCGCGACGGCGGAGCCGCGCCTGCCGCAGGCCGCGTAGATACGGCATCTTCCCCGAATGGCCCGGTTCTTGCCCACCATCTTCCGTGCAACCTCCCGGCTTCGGCGCGGTGCCGTGCGCCCGGGAACAGAGCGTGCTGGGGATGATGTTGGACAGAGACGACAGGACGGAGAGATAGAGGGATGCCTGCGATGAATGTGGAACGCCTGACGGAGCGCGCACAGGAGGCGCTCGCCGCGGCGCAGCAACTCGCCATGGTACGGAACCACAACCAGGTCGAGGTGGAGCACCTCGCCCATGCGCTGCTCGACCAGGAGCAGAGCCTCGTCGCGAACCTCGTGGACCGCGCGGGCGGGGATTCCGCCCGCCTCCGGCAGGACCTCGAGGCCGCGCTCGGCAAACTTCCGCGCGTGGAAGGCGACAACGTGCAGGTCTACGCGTCGAGCAGTGTGCAGCGGCTGCTCGCCGTCGGTTGGAAGCTCGCCCAGGAGATGAAGGACGAGTACGTCTCCGTCGAGCATCTCTTCCTGGGAATGTTCGAGCTTCAGTCCACGCCGACGGCGCAGGCCCTCGCGCGGCAGGGGTTGACGGCCGACAAGGTCCGGGCCGCCATGCGCGAGGTGCGCGGCACGAGCCGCGTCACCGACTCGGACGCCGAGTCGAAGTACCAGGTGCTGGAGAAGTTCACCCGCGACCTCACCGGCGAGGCGCGCGAGGGCAAGCTCGACCCGGTCATCGGGCGCGAGGACGAGATCCTCCGGGTGATCAAAGTCCTCTCGCGGCGGACGAAGAACAACCCGGTGCTCATCGGCGAGCCGGGCGTCGGCAAGACGGCGATCGTCGAGGGGCTCGCGCAGCGCATCGTCGCGGGCGACGTCCCCGAATCGTTGAAGGGCCGGCGGCTCCTCGCCCTCGACCTCGGCTCGCTCATCGCCGGGACGAAGTTCCGCGGCGAGTTCGAGGAGCGGTTCAAGGCGCTCCTGCGGGAGATCGAGGCGTCGGAGGGAGCGATCATCCTCTTCATCGACGAGCTTCACACGATCGTGAAGGCCGGCGGCGCCGAGGGCGCCATGGACGCCGGCAACATGCTGAAGCCGGCGCTCGCCCGCGGCACGCTCCGCTGCGTCGGCGCGACGACGCTCGACGAGTATCGGAAGCACATCGAGAAGGACGCGGCGCTGGAGCGGCGGTTCGCCCCGGTGTACGTGACGGAGCCGACCGTCGAGGAGACGATCTCGATCCTCCGCGGGCTGCGCGAGCGCTACGAGGTGCACCACGGCGTGCGGATCAGGGACGAGGCGCTCGTCGCCGCGGCGCGCCTGTCGGACCGGTACATCACCGCGCGCTTCCTGCCGGACAAGGCCATCGACCTCGTCGACGAGGCGGCGGCGGAGCTGCGCATCCAGCTCGACAGCATGCCGCCGGAGATCCACGAGATCGAACAGCGCATCATGCAGCTCGAGATCGAACGCTCGGCCCTCGGCCGAGAGGAGGACGCGGCGGAGCGGCTGAAGCCGGTCGATGCCGAACTCGCGCAACTCCGCGAACAGCGCGACGGCTTGCGGGCGCACTGGCTCCGCGAGAAGGAGATCGTCGATCGCATCAAGGCGCTCAAGCAGCAGGTGGAGCAGCTTCGCATCGACCTCGACCGCGCGCGGCGGACGGGCCAGCTCGAGCTTGCCGGCAGGATCCAGTACAACGACTTGCCCGGCATCGGCCGGCAGATTCAGGAGGCGAACGCCGAACTCGCCCGCGTCCAGGCGGACCGGCAGATGCTCCACGAGGAGGTCGATGAGGAGCAGATCGCGCGGATCGTGAGTTCGTGGACCGGCATCCCGGTGAGCAGGCTCGTCGAGGGCGAGATCCAGAAGCTCGTTCACATGGAGGAGCGGCTGCATCGGCGGGTCGTCGGCCAGGACGAGGCGATCGTGGCGGTGGCGAACGCGGTCCGTCGCGCGCGCGCAGGGCTGAGCGATCAGAACCGACCCATCGGCTCGTGCCTCTTCCTCGGCCCCACGGGCGTCGGCAAGACCGAGCTCGCCAAGGCCCTCGCCGAGTTCCTCTTCGACGACGAAAGCGCGATGGTCCGCCTCGACATGTCCGAGTACATGGAGCGGCATAGCGTCGCGCGGCTCATCGGTGCGCCGCCCGGCTACGTCGGCTACGAGGAAGGCGGCCAGCTCACCGAGGCGGTGAGGCGGCGGCCGTACCAGGTGATCCTCCTCGACGAGGTCGAGAAGGCGCACCAGGACGTGTTCAACGCGCTGCTGCAGGTGCTCGACGACGGCCGGCTCACCGACGGCCAGGGCCGCACGGTGGACTTCCGCAACACGGTCCTCATCATGACCTCGAACGTCGGCAGCCAGTTCCTCCGCGGCGTGGAGCAGTACGACGTCATCCGCCAGCGGGTCATGGAGGCCGTCCGCGAGACGTTCCGGCCGGAGTTCATCAACCGCATCGACGAGATCATCACGTTCCACTCCCTCACCCGCGGGCAACTGCGGGAGATCGTCCGGTTGCAGGTCGCGCGGCTCGCGAAGCGTCTACAGGAGCAGGCCCGCGTGGAGATCGAGCTCGCCGACGCCGCGTTCGACTGGCTCGGCGAGCTCGGGTACGATCCCGACTTCGGCGCGCGGCCGCTGCGGCGCGTCCTCCAGCGCAAGCTCGAGAACCCACTCGCGATGGCACTCCTCGAGCGGCGGATCAAGGAAGGCGACGTGGTGCGCGTCGACGTGCACGAGGGCGAGTTCAGCTTCGAGACCATCGCCCGGGCCGAGGTCGGCGAGCCGGCGGAGGCCGCACCTTCGTCGCGCGCCGAGAAAGGCGCCGACGAAGACGTGGAGGACGCCGAGTTCGAGGAACTGAGCTAGGGAAATGCCGGCGATGGCCCGCGCCACGAAGGGCGCGCAGCACGAAGGGCGCGCCCCTTTTCGCGTGTGCCGAATCCTCGGTCAGTGGTGCCGCGGCATCCAGTCGGGTGGGCCGTTCACTGGGACCCGCTCCAGCTTCGGCAGGTAGAGCGACGCATCGTTGACAAGTAGCCCGGCGAGGGCGGTACGGATGAGGCCAAGTGCCAGGCCCGCGTCGGCGGCGTTCAGCTTGCGCGCACTGCGAAGGGAGATGACCCGGCTCCTTGCCGGGAGAAGGATCTGCCGAGCCAGCATCTCCGCGCTCCAGCCCCGCGCGAGCAGCGCATCGACGTAGTCCCTCGCCCTCAATGGGTGGTCGTGTACGAGAAGACGCACGTACCGAGTCACCCGTTCGTCCGCGAGCGCTTTCATGTCGCACCTCCGGCATCGCGACGTGTGCCGACGCGCTCTGGCTGTCCGTCGGCGGTTCTCAGTCTGGTGATGGTAATAGGGCGTGCGCTATAGATACAGCGGAGGAGCGGCAGGAAGTTCCGTGCTCCGGCGAACGGACCCCTCGGCGGGCGGCGATGGGCGGGCGGCGGCCGCCGCGGCGTTATATTCGTCGGTCACCCATCTGCCGCGGGCACGGAGGGCCTCCCGATGGTGTTCCCGCTCGCCGAGTGCGCCGTCCTTCTCCATCCCGACGACGACGTCGCCGTGCTGACCCGCGCGTCGGCGGCGGGTGACGCCATCGAGCACCGCGGGACGCGCCTCGTCCTGACCGCCGATGTGCCGATGGGGCACAAGGTGGCCCTCCGCGGCCGCCGCGCGGGCGACTCGGTGCGGAAGTACGGGCAGGTGATCGGCATCGCCACGCGGGATATCGCGCGGGGCGATCACGTGCACCTGCACAACCTCGGCATGGGCGTCCGCAGGGAGGGCTACGAGTTCGGCACCGACCTCCGTCCGCCCGCGGCGCCACCGGCCGACGATCCGACGACGTTCGACGGCTACCTGCGGGGCGATGGCCGCGTCGGCACGCGGAACTACGTCGCCGTGCTCTCGACGGTCAACTGCTCCGCGTCGGCGGTGCGGGCCATCGTCGCCGAGGCGAGGCGGCGGCTCCTGCCGGACTTCCCCGGCGTGGACGGCATCATCGGGCTGACGCACAAGAACGGCTGCGCGGCGCCCATCGGCGGCGACGACTACCGCCAATTGCAGCGGGTCATCGCCGGGCATCTCGACCATCCGAACGTCGCGGCGGCGCTCGTCGTCGGCCTCGGCTGCGAGGGAAACCAGGCGGCGGCGCTCGTCGAGGATGCCGGCCTCGTTCGCATCGCGGCGCCGGGCGAGGCCAATGGCGGGCCGCCGATCCTCACGCTTCAGGACGAGGGCGGGCTCGCCTCCGGGGTGGAGCGCGGCGTGGCGGCGCTCGCCCGCCTCCTGCCCGCCGCCAACCGCGCCCGCAGGACGTCCCAACCGCTCGGCGCGCTCGTCGTCGGCCTCCAGTGCGGCGGCTCCGACGGGGCAAGCGGCATCACCGCGAATCCGGCGCTCGGCGTGGCCATGGACCGGCTCGTCGCGCACGGCGGCACAGCCGTCCTCGCGGAGACGCCGGAGGTCTACGGGGCGGAGCACCTGCTCACGAGGCGGGCCGTCTCCCGCCAGGTCGGAGAGGCGCTCGTCGAGCGCATCCGCTGGTGGGAATGGTACACGGGCGTCTGGGGCGCGACGCTCGACAGCAACCCCGCGCCGGGGAACAAGGCCGGCGGCCTCACGACGATCTGGGAGAAGTCGCTCGGCGCCGTCGCGAAGGGCGGCACGACGCCGCTCGCGCAGGTCTGCCGCTACGCCGAGCGCGTGACGGCCCGCGGCCTCGTCTTCATGGACTCGCCGGGGTACGACCCGATCAGCGCGACCGGCATCGTGGCCGGCGGCGCGACGCTTGTCGCCTTCACCACGGGCCGCGGCTCGTGCTACGGCTGCGTGCCGTCGCCGTCGCTGAAGATCGCGACCACGACGGGGCTCTTCGAACGGATGCGCGGCGACATGGACATCGACGCGGGCGTCGTGTTGGCCGGCGCGCCGCTCGCTACGGTGGGGGATGCGATCTTCCGCGCGCTCGTGGCGATGGCGTCCGGCGGGAAGTCGAAGAGCGAGGCACAGGGCATCGGCGAGGAAGAGTTCGCCCCCTGGGTGCTCGGCCCCGTGCTGTGAGGTACCTCACGCCGGCAGCAGGCCGATGCTCCACCGGAGGCCGATCCACGCCTCCGCCGCGCCGCCCCGGAGGTACTCGAGCGGCCGGCGTTTGAACGGCGCGCTCACGACGTACACGCCGAGCATGACGAGCTGCGTCGCAAGCACCATGAGACGGAATGCCTGCGCCGCCCCCCAGCCGTCGTGTTTCCGATAGTAGCGGTACTCGTTCTCCCGCAGGTGGTAGAGCGCCTTCTTCCTGATCCTTCCCCACGACTGCCCGCCGTAGTGGAGCACGTCCGCCTCCGGCAGGAACATCACCGGCCAGCCCGCGTCCTTCACCCGCCGGAGCCAGTCCGGCCCTTCGCCGAACACGATCTCGAACCGCTCGTCGAGGAGCCCCACCTGCTCGATCACCTCGCGGCGCAGCGCCATGTTCGCTTCAAGCGGGAGCTCGATGCGGCGCACCGACGAGTAGTCCCACCCACCGAAGAACGCCCGACCGTACCGCGGGTGCTCGGGCCATCGCGCGCTCAGATGGAGCAGATCGTAGAGCTCGGACTCGAGGCGCGGCAACAGCCGCGCGCAGCCGCGCTGGACGCGCCCGTCGGGCTGATGGACCCTCCCGCCGGTGCCGCCGACCTCGGGGTGCGCGTCGAGGTAACTCACGTGCGCGCGCAGCGCGCCCGGCATCACCTCGGTGTCGTTGTTGAGCAGCATGACGTGGCGCCCATGGCACTGGCGGATCGCGACGTTGTTGTTCGCCGCGAACCCCTGGATGAAGTCGAGGGTGATGAGCCGCGCGGCGGGGAACTCGTCGCGTACCATCTCCCGGCTGCCGTCGGCCGAGCAGTTGTCCACGACGATCACCTCGACCGCGGCGCCTTGGTCCTGCCCGTAGATCGAGCGCAGGCACCCGCGCAGCAGATCGCGGCTGCTCAGGTTCACGATGCAGATGCTCAGATCGATCGACGGATCGAGCGGGACGGCGAAGACGGAGGAGCTATCGGCCATATGTGCCCGGCTTCGTCTGCGGGGAGTCCATCGCGCCCGCGAACAGCGGCTCGCCGGCAAGCAGGTCGTCGTAGAGCGATGCGACCCGCCGGGTCTGCATCGTCGGGCAGTAGTCCTGCCGCGCGCGCCGCTCGCCGGCAGCCGCAAGTCGATGGCGGTAGGCCGGGTCGTCGAGGAGGCGCAGGATCGCGGCGGCGAGGTGCTGGGGCGAGGCCGCGGGGACGAGGAGCCCGTTCTCGCCGTCGCGGATGATGTCCACGATGCCGCCGGTGGCGGCCCCGATCACCGGCTTGCCGGCGCCCATCGCCTCGATCACGATGCGGCCGAACCCCTCCGCGCGAGAAGGGACCGCGACGATGTCCACCGCGCGGAGGAGCGGCCAGATGTCCCGCTGGTGCGGCATGACGTGGATTCGTTCCACGAGACCGAGGCGGGCGATCTCGGCGCGCACCAGCGCCGCGTAGTCGTCGTACCCGTCGCCCACGATGGCGGCATGGACGTCCGGCAGCGGCTCCGCAATGAGCTCAATGGCACGGACGAGGTCAATCTGGCCCTTCCGCGCGGCGATCGTGCCGATTACCGCCACGATCGGCGCCTCGACCGGCAACCCGTACGCCGCGCGCACCGCCGCCGGCTGATACCCCGGCGGGACCGGCGGCACCTGCACGGCATTCGGGATGACGCACGTCGTGTCCCCCGCTCCATGCTCCGCGAACGACGCGGCGATGCTCCGAGAGACGGCGATCACGCGGTCGCTCAGCCGCCGCAGCACCGTCACTGCGCCGCGCGTGCCGCCCCAGTACGTGCGGTAGAGATCGCGGAACTCCTCTCTGATGTGGAACACGTGCGGCAGATCGAGCAGGTGTGCGGCGAGTGCCCCGTCGAGGCAGTTCGCGAGGTTGCTGTGGACGATGTCCACTCGCTCGCGACGGCAGATCGCGGCGAGGCGGCGCAACGTATTGAGCCGGTTCGGGATGTACAGCAGATCGCGCCAGTGCAGGTCGCTCCGCGCCCAGGACGCCAGGTAGAGCGGGTAGTACGGGATGTCGAGCCGCTCGGCCTCCTCGCACAGCCCCTCGCGATCCTGCGGGCCGGCGATGATCGCGCGGTACCCGTGCTCGCGCACGTGCCGCGCCAGGAGAAGCAGGCTGTGCGTCGATCCGCCCATCCCGGACGAGAGCTGAATGTAGAGGACCGTGCGCACGCGATACCCCTCTGTCATGGCGTGCCGAGGCGCGAGCGGGCAAGTAAAGATACCCGCCCGCGAAGAAGTCGTCAACGCAGCCGAATGCCCGCCCTTGCCGCGGCCCGTGACGCGCCCGTACGTTCATGCTCGGCATGTCTTTGCCGATTGCCGACCATCGCCATTCGCGCGGATCACCCTAGCTGGGAGCATTGCATGACGCTCGACCAGTGCACCATGTCGCTCGTCCACCCGATGGCGTTCCCCGGGCCGGGCAACACGAACAGCGTCCTGCGCTCGGAAGCCGACCTCGCCTACCTCGTGAGCTCGATCCGGCAGATCCTCGACGACCCGTACTTCGGCGGCATCGAGATCACCCACATCAAGGACCGCGCGCACCGGCGCCAGGTGGCCGAGCTCATCCGCGCGTCGCGGCCGGCCGGCCTCGAGGTGACGTTCGTCTGCCAGCCGGTGCAGCTCATCAACGAGGAGAACCTGATCGATCCGTCCGACATCAGCTCCCTCGACGACAACGAGCGGGAGAAGGCGGTCGCGCGGATCATGGACCTCCTCGACGAGGCCGTGGAGCTGGGCGCGTCGAAGATCACGCTGTTGAGCGGGCGCGACCCGTCGTACGGCACCGCCGATGCCGCGCGCGCGGCCGAGATGCGCGAGGTGGGCCGCGTCGGCCTCGTGCGCAGCCTCGACGCGATCTGCCGCCGGGCGAAGGAGGCCGGCATCCGCGTCGTGCTGGAGGTGTTCGACGACCGGCAGGAGGAGGGCGGCCCTCTATACTATAGGGGCCAGCTCATCGGCGCGACGCCCGAGGCGGTCCGTCTGGCGGAGAACCTGCGGTACGAGCGCGGGCACGACAACTTCGGCCTGCTCTACGACTCCAGCCACATGGTGATCATGGAGGAGACGCCGGAGGCGCTCAAGATGCTCCGGCCTTACCTCGCGCACGTCCACGTCGCCAACTGCGTCATGAGCCGCACGGCGCGCGACGCGGACCGACGCTACGGCGACCGGCATCCGAAGTTCGGCGTCCCCGGCAGCGCAGTGGATAGCGGCGTGCTCGCGGGCTTCGTCCAGGCGCTCGTCGAGATCGACTACCGCGACACGATCGGGTTCGAGGTGCAGCCCGTCGATTCCGAGACGCCGGCCGACGTCATCGCGAGCGCGAAGGTATTCTTCGACGAGGCGCGGCGCTCGATCAACGTCGCCTACGCGCGGCCATCGGGCTACGCGTTCCGCTCGCGCCGGTTCTTCCCGGAATCCGCGCTTGCAGAGATCACGAACCTGCGCGTCGAGCGGCCGGACCTCGTCCGGGAGCTCCTCGAGAAGCGTCACCGACGCCCGCAACTCGCCCCCGACGGCCGCCTCACGATCCTCGCCGCCGACCACCCCGCGCGCAACGTCACCGCCGTCGGCGACGACCCGGTCGCCATGGGCAACCGGCTGGAGTACCTCGGCCGCATCATGCGGGTGCTCCTGGAGAGCGAGGTGGACGGCCTCATGGGCACGTCGGACGTCGTCGAGGACGTCGTCCTGGCCGACCATCTCCTCCAGGAAGCGGGGCAGGAGTCGATCCTGAAGGATCGCCTCCTCATCGCCAGCATGAACCGCATGGGCCTGGCGGGCGCCGAGTACGAGATGATGGACAAGACGACGAGCTACCGCTCCGCCAAACGCATCGCCGAGATGCACCTCGACGGCGCGAAGCTCCTCCTGCGCATCTCGCTGCCGGACAAGTACGATCGCTACGTGCTCCAGACGCTCGACTGGTGCGCCGAGGCCATCGAGCAGTGCAACGACCTGAACCTGCCCGTCTTCCTCGAGCCGCTCGCCGTCGAGAGGACCGAACACGGCTACGCGACGATCAAGCAGCCGGACCCGCTCATCCGCGTGATCGGCGTGGCGCAGGCGCTCTCGCACAGCACGGCGCGCACGTGGCTCAAGGTGCCGTACACGGAGGAGTTCGACCGCGTGGCAAAGGCCGCTTCGCTGCCGATCCTGCTGCTCGGCGGCGAAGCGACGGGTCGCCCGTGGGTCACGGTGGAGGAGGTCGTCCGAGGCATGGGCGCCGGGCCGAACGTCCGCGGCGCGCTCGTCGGGCGGAACGTGCTCTACCCCGGCGACGAGGACCCGGCGGTCGTCGCGCAGGCGATCCACCTCGTCGTCCATCGTCAGCTCGACGCGATCGAGGCGATGCGCGAGGCGCGCGAGCGGCGCGGCAACCGCATGGACGTGTTCTCCGCCCAGTAGTACGCGAGGGTGGGCCGCGCCGCCACTGGCGGCGACGGCATTCTGCCTGTCCTCGCATAGTCTCCGTCGTACGGTCACGCGGCCCGCCGCGGGAGCCGGTTCCGACGCTCGCGACGGGTCGTTCGCACAGAGGAGGGATCCGGCATGGCGAAGAACGAAGGCACGATCGACCGCATCGCGCGCATCGTCATCGGCGTCGTCCTCGTCGTCGTGGGGCTCATGGTCGCGTCGAAGGTGGCGATGGTGATCCTGCTGATCTTGGGCGCCATCGCCCTCGTCACCGGCGTGATCGGCTGGTGCGGGCTCTACGCGCTCCTGGGGATCTCGACGACGAAGGCCGCGCCGGCGGCGGGCGAATCCGCCGCCACGGGGAAGACGGAGTAGCGAGGTAGCACAAATCGGGACGGCAAGGAGGGCGTCCGCGAGCGGCCGCTCTCCTCGCCATGCACGGGCGCCGGCGCTACGACCCGAGCGGCCGCATCGGTTCGAGCATGCAGCCGTCCACGTAGATGTCGAAGAAGTCCGGCTCCGACTCAAGTTCGACGTGCTCGATCGTCCTGACCACGTGCTCGACGTGGCGGCGAAGGCCGACGTTGAGGAGCATCTGCGCGGCGCCTTCGAGCGAGGTGTTCCCCACCTTGACGACCTTCGCCGGGTCCACGGGCGGGATGAGGCCGATGGCCTGGGCGTTGGCGACGTTGAGGTAGTTGGCGAAGCCGCCGGAGAAGAAGATGAACTCCAGGTCGTCCCAGCCGATGCCGAAGGTGCGGAGGAGTATCTGCTGGCCGGAGTAGTTGGCGGCCTTGGCCTGGGCGAGCTGGCTCAGGTCCTGCCGGTCGAGGCCGATGCCCTGCTCGGGGACGACCATGTACTCGGAGATGCCGTCGCGGAAGCGGCCGAGCGGGTCGATGACGCCGGCGCCGGCGAGTTCGGCCATGACATCGACGATGCCGGAGCCGCAGATGCCGCGCGGCGTAACGTCTCCGATCACGCCGTAATGCGCGCGGCCGCCGTTGAGCCGGAACGACTCGATCGCACCTTCGAGCCCCGGCATGCCCGAACGCAGGCCGCTGCCCTCGAACGCCGGGCCGGCTGGGCACGAGGCGGCGACGAGGCGCTCTCGGTTGCCGACCACCACCTCGGTGTTCGTGCCGATGTCGATGAGCATCGACGGCCGCTCGCGCTCGTACAGCCGCGTCGCGAGCACGCCCGCCGCCGTGTCGGCGCCCACGTGGCAGGCGACGAGCGGCGCGCCGTAGACGACGCCGTGCCGGTTCATCGTCAGCCCCACCTCGCGCGGCGCCGCCGTGATGGCCGTCGTCGCCCGCTCGCCGCGCAGCATCGCGTGCTCGGTGATCGACTTGAACGGCTTGACGCCGATCGTCCGCACGTCGAGTCCGAAGAACAGGTCCCGCATCGTCGCGTTGCCAGTGACGACCACCTCGTAGATCTGCCGCCGCTTCGCCAGCCGCCGGACCTCGCCGTTCAGGTGGCCCATGAGGACGCGCTTCAGCTCGCCGTTCGGGTCGTGGTTCGCGTAGTTGATCCGATGCAGGACGTTGCTGCCACCGAAGATCTGCGGGTTCTCGAACGCGACCGTGGACCTGCGAAGGCCCGTCTGGAGGTCGATGACCTGCGCGACGATCGTCGTGGTGCCGACGTCGATGGCGAGGCCAAGCATCTCTCCCGTGAAGTCGTCGATGCGCTGGTTGCCGCGGTAGACGCCATCCCCATCGCGCCGGGTGAGCGGCTCGAGCGGCACGGCGACGGGTTCGGTGCTGATGAGGATTTTCGGCTTGCGCTTCAGGGTCGATACGACGAGCGACACGTCGTCGCGCACGAGACGCGCCTGACAGGCGAGACGGTACGGGCCGCTGAGGAACTTCTCCGCCTCGGTGCGCGGGCTCAGCGCTTCCTCGCCCTGTCGCACCTCGACGATGCACTCGTGACAGGTGCCATTCCGCTGGCAGGAGGTCGGCACGCGGATGTGCTCGCTCAGGTCCGCGTGCTCGAATAGCGTCTTGCCGACGAGGATGGGCAGGCTATGGTCGTTGAGGCGACACGTGGCCACGATCGAACTCCTGGAGCAGACGGTATCTGACGGGTGTGGACACTCGTGCGGTCCTGGATGAGTGGATACGCGGGCACGTACCCCACGTTCTCGTCCGGCGGGAGTCGTTCGAGCGGAAGGGTCCGGCGCACGCCTGGGCGATATCTCCTCTGACGGTACCGGAAGATACGCGGAAAGTGACCGGCGAACCAGCCTCCGAGGGGGATTCCCGGAGCGGGAGCGCATCCCTATGTTTGAGTCTGGTGCGGTCTGTGCCGCGGTCGGCGTGGGCCGAGCTCGTGAGGGACACCGCGGCGTGCCATCGCCCCGAGGACCCGGTGGAGAGGAAGGCGCTCCCGTTCGGCCTTGATCGTATCGCGGTCGTGCTCGTGCGCCCGGAGTCGCCGGGGAACGTCGGCGCCGTGGCGCGGATCGTCCGCAACTTCGGGTTCGGGCCGCTGCGCGTCGTGGCGGCCGCGGGTATCACGGAGGAGGCCGAGGCGCGCCGGCTGGCACACCGTTCGCTCGACGTGCTGAGCCGCGCCGAGCACTACCCCGATCTGCCGGGGGCGCTCGCGGAGCGCCGCTGGGTCGTCGGGACAAGCGGACGCCTCGGACGCACGCGGGCCGAGCCGGCCGCGGCGCGATCCGTCGCGGCACGCCTTGCATGGCAGGCCGAGACCCATCCCGGCGCGATCGTGTTCGGGCCCGAGTCGGAGGGGCTATCGCTCGGCGATCTCGCGTGGTGCGACGAGGTGATCCGCATCCCGCAGCGGATGCCGGGCCCGTCGCTCAACTTGGCCCAGGCCGCGGCGGTCGTATGTTCGGAGATATTCCAGGCGGCGCTCGTCCCGGGAAGCCGCCCACCGATGGACATGGCCGGATGGGAGGACGTGAACCGCGTCGCCCGGCGCATGGCGCGCGCGGCGCGACATTGCGGGATGGCCGTGCGGAACCGGCCTGAGGAGCTGCCCGAGGTGGTGCGTCGAGTACTCACCAACCACGCGTACACGCCGCATGAGTTGGCGGTTCTGGAGCGGTGGCTTGCGCAGATCGAGTGGTTCGTCGGGCTGGAGCATCGGCCGCCGTGCGGCGATGCGCCGCAGGGTGGCGACCGCTGAGCCGAGCCTGCCGAGCCTGCGCCGGCAGGCCGGCGCACGCCGGCAGGCCGCGACGCGCGGCGCCTGTGTCGGCCTCGCCGCGCTCCTGCTCGTCCTTGCGCGCGCGGCGCTGCCGGCCGGGTGGCGCGAGGTCGTGCTGCCCGCGAGCTTCAAGCGGCTGAGCAGCCTCGCCATGTTCTCGCCCGAGAACGGCTGGGCTGGCGGCCGCGATGGACTCGTGCTCCGCTGGAACGGCACCGCGTGGAACCGCGTGGATGCCTCCATCTCCGGCGACGTCGTCGCCCTCCACTTCCGTTCGCCCACCGAGGGCTGGATCGCCAGCTACGACATCGGCGCCCAGCAGAGCTACCTCTACCGCTACGACGGCAGGACTTGGAGCAGCCTCCCGGTGCCCCTCGGCATGCGCGTGACGGCGGCGACGGTCGATGCCTCAGGGCGCGCCTGGCTCTTCGGCCAGGATGGACGCATCGTGCGGTACGCCGGCGCCACGTGGGAGGAGACGCCGAGCCCCGGCTACCGCATACTGCACGGGGCCGCGGCCTCCCCCGACGGCGGCATCTGGGCCGTCGGCGAGTTCGGCAGCGTCTGGCGGTGGGACGGCACGCGCTGGACGGAGTCCCGCACGGGCGTGGAGGCCCACCTCAACTCCGTGACCGTGACCGACTCCGGCGACATCTGGGCCGTCGGCGACGGCGGCCTCATCCTGCGTCGGCAGCGCGGCCGCTGGCAGCACATCCCGAGCGGGACGCGCGCCCACCTCTACAGCGTGTGCGTCGTCAACAGCATGGACGCCTGGTTCGGCGGCGCCGACATCCTCCTCCACTGGAACGGCAGGACGGTGACCGCCGACGGCGTCTCCGTCCACGGCGAGCTCCGCGCGCTCCGCGTGTTCCCGAACGGACCCGGCTGGGCGGTCGGCTACGGCGCGGTCCTTCGGCGGTTCCTCGCCGCGCGCGAGCGGCCGAGGAGGCCGCGGCTCAGCTTCTACCGGGAGGAGCTCCTGCCCAATGTGCTCGGCGTCCGCGGCGTGGCGTTCGGGGACGTGAACGGCGATGGGGCCGACGACCTCTACCTCGTCTCCCTGCGCGATGCGAACCATCTCCTGATGAACGACGGTCGCGGGCAGTTCGCGGACGTGACCGGTCAGGCCGGCCTCATGGGCACGGTCGCGACGAGCCGGCGGCTTCAGCAGGTGGCGCAACACGGTGCGGCGTGGGGCGACATCGACAACGACGGCAAGCTCGACCTCGCCGTGGCGGGCTGGCATGGCTCCACGGCGCTCTACCGCCAGGCATCGCACGGCGTGTTCGTCGACATCACCGATCGGCTACCGTACGACGAGGGGCCACTCTCCGCCAACGCCGCCGTCTTCGCGGATGTCGATGGCGACGGCTGGCTCGACCTGTTCATGACGAACGAGCATGGCAGCAACCGGCTCTGGCTCAACGATCGCCGCGGCGGATGGAAGGACGTCACCGCGCGTTGGGGGCTATCCTCCCGCGGCGGCAGCAAGCAGGCCGCCTTCGGCGATCTCGACGACGACGGCGATCAGGACCTCTACGTCTGCAACTGGCGCGGCCGCAACGGGGTCTACCGCAACGACGGTGGGCGGTTCACCGATATCTCCGCCACCTGCGCCGCAGCCGGCGCCGCGGCCCAGTCGAACGGCGTCACCCTCGCAGACCTCGACGACGACGGCGACCTCGACATCGTCGTCACGAGCTCGAGCGGCCGCAACGACATCTGGCGGAACGACGGCGGCTGGCGGTTCACCGACGTATCCGGCATCGTCGGCTTCGCCTCCGGGCCCTTCAGCTACGGCTCCACCACGGCGGATTTCGATCAGGACGGCGATCTCGACCTCATCATCGTCAACGACGAGGGGATCAACTACTTCCAGAACGTCGGCGGGCTTGAGTTCATCCCGACGGCCGTCGACGGCATGACCGACGTCAAGGATGCCGACGCGGTCGCCGCGGCGGACATGGACGGCGACGGGGACATCGACGTCTTCGTCGGCTCTCGCGCCGATCTCGTGGACCAGGTGGCGGACTTCCGCCAGTGCCGCTCGTCCTGCTTCATCAACAAGCTCGACCGCGCGAACTCCATCATCGTCCGGCTGGACGGCGTGTACAGCAACCGAAACGGCATCGGCGGACGGGTGACGCTGTGGCTGCTCGGCGAGGAAGAAGGCGAGCGAACCCTCGTCGGCATGCGGGAGATCAGCGCTGGCAACGGCTACCTCTCGCAGCAGAGCGCCGCGGCGCACTTCGGCGTGGACACGACGGCGAGGTACCTCGTGCGGGTGCGCTTCCCCAGCGGGCGCGTCGTCGAGGTGCCCGAGGTCCGAGCCGGGGCACGGCTCGTGGTGCGGGAGGACGACGGGCCGCCCGCCTGGGCGTTCCGTCTCGGGCGCCGCGCGTGGAATTGGCTCTGGAGCGACCTCGTGGAGCGGCACATCTGGCCGCTCGCGATCGTCATCCCCATCCTCATCTGGGGCATCCGCACGGTGAGCCAGCGCCTCCTCTGGACGCCGTTCTGGACGGCCGGCTACACGCTGGCACTGTGCACCATCTACGGGCTCCTCGCGGTGGCCACGGCGTCCGCCGGGGGCTGGGTCGGGCGTCTGGCGCCGCCACTCGTCCTCAGCGCCATGGTCGCGGCCTCGGCGGCCGTGGCACGCTGGTCGTGGCCGCGGCTGGCGGAGCGCCTTGCCTACCACCGGCAGATGGAGGCGCTGGCCGCGCGAGGCGACCTCACCAACGTGCTCTCGGCTTCGACCGAGCCGGGCGATATCGCGAAGGTGGCGCTGCGCGAGTTCGTCTCCCTCTTCCCGATCGAGGACGCCGCGCTCTGCCTATGCTCCTCCCGCTCGGACCGCGTCGAAGCGATCTACCCCGAAGGCGCGTGGCCCGACCTCCGGGTCGGCGACCCGCTGCCGGAGCGGTTCCGCCTGCCGCCGGCGGAGGGGCACGTCACCTGGGACCTCACATCCGACGGACGCCCGGACGAGCGCGAGGGCGCGTCGATCTGCCTGCCGCTCTTCGCCCGCCAGACGCTCGTCGGCGCCATCCGCGGCCACGTATCGCAGCGCCACGTCGCGCGCATGGCGGAAGCCGAGGCGACGCTCCACGGCTTCGGCGTGCTCCTGGCTATGTCGCTCCACAACGCGCAGCTCCAGCAGCAGGCCCGGCGGCGCGACGCCGAGTACCGCGCTTGGCTGGACGCCCAAGCGACACACGTCACTCCGGCGCCCAGCGTCACGGACGCATACCGGGAGCTCCTGCGGTACCTGGGCGTCGTGAAGCGTCGGCCGCCGGGGCCCCCCGGTCGCGTCGAGAGCCTCGTCGCGGCCTCGCGCGCTATGGAGGAGGTGATCCAGCGGCTGCGCCAGGTCGCGCCGACGGACATGAACGTGCTCCTCCTCGGCGAATCCGGCACGGGCAAGGAGCTCGCCGCACGCGCCATTCACGGCGAGAGCAAGCGCTCCGCGGGGCCCTTCGTCGCGGTCAACTGCGGCGCGATCCCGGAGGGGCTGCTCGAGAGCGAGCTCTTCGGCCACACGCGCGGCGCGTTCACCGGCGCCCAGAGCGCTCGCACCGGCGTCTTCCAGCGAGCGGACGGCGGGACGATCTTCCTCGACGAGATCGGCGAGATGGACCTCGCCGCGCAGGTCCGCCTTCTGCGCGTGCTCCAGGAGCGGACGATCATACCCGTCGGCGGCGAAGAGGACATCCCCGTCGACGTCCGCGTCATCGCCGCCACGCACCGCGATCTCGGCGCCGCCGTCGCCGAAGGCCTCTTCCGCGAGGACCTCTACTACCGGCTCAACGTCTTCCCGGTCTACCTGCCCCCGCTGCGCGAGCGGATGACGGACCTCCCCGCCCTCGTCGCGATCCTGCTCCACCGCATGGCGGAGCGGACCGGCGCGCCGGTGGTAGGCGTCACCGAAGACGCGATGGCGCGCCTGTTGGCGTACCACTGGCCGGGGAATATCCGCGAGCTCGAGAACTGCCTCGAACGGGGCGCGCTGATCTCCGAGGGCGCACCGATCCGCGCGGAGCACTTGCAGTTCGAACGACTGCGGCCGCAGCCGTCGCGTCCCGGCGGCGAACAAGGTGCGAGCCTCGCCGGGCGGACGCTCGCCGATCTCGAGCGCGAACTCATCGAACAGACCCTCCACGCCTGCGACAACAACGTCTCCGAGGCCGCGCGCCGCCTCGACATCACCCGCGACATCCTCCGCTACCGGATGAAGAAGTACGGCATCCGTCGTGGCGACGGCGACGGCCGGTGAGCCGATGGAGCGGAGACGTGAAGCGGCGCGTCTCCTCGCGTCGGGCCGGCGTCGCCCATTCGGTTGAAGGGGGCGCCTGGAGCATCTCGGGAACTGACCGTCATGCCTGGCGGGGAAAAAGAATGGCGAGCAGCGTGCATCGGCGCCGCTCGCCGTCTTCTGGAGTGCTGGCTCCCCTTTGTGACGCAGCATAGAACCCTCTGCTCGACTCCGTCCCCCGAGCTCAGCCTCGTTCTCGACGCCGTGGGCCATCTGAACCTGAGCACACGCGGCGCATCCACGGGACAATGACGAGAGGAGTGCGTACGATGGGTGCCTTCTGTCGCCCGGCACCGAACGCTCTGCATGGCCCCTCCGGCGGAGGTGAGGGTCCTGTTCAGGAGTCCGAGGGAGTTCGACTTCGGCGGCACGCAGGCGGCATGATGATGAACACCGGCGTTCACGGACGGGTCCGCGCGAAGGAATGCGACGAAGGCGATGACCGTGACGGCAGGAAGAGCCTGGGAAGGGGCTCGCACGCTTTCGTCGCGGGTGGTGACACCCCAATCGGGGAGTTCGGTGGAACGTAGCACAACGGAGCGCACGATGGCGTGGGGAGACGGGGCAATCGATCGTACTACTACCGCACGAGGCGGGTGAACGGGCGTGTGGTTTAGGAATACATCGGGACGGGCGTTCTGGCGGAACTCCTCGCCACGGATGACCGCCTGCGCAGAGAGCAACGGGAGCTCGAACGCGACCAGGAACGGGCAGAGCGCCAGGAGATCGAAGCCGTCGAGCGAATTGCCCGGGACTTCGCACGGCATGTCAGGACACTGGTACATGGAGCGCTCTATGGGAAGGGTGTACTGCGCCCCTCGGATTGGACAGGTGGGATAGAGAGGGTATCCTGATCCATGGGAGGGAGGAATGATGGCAATGCATCGGAGGTTCACGCCGGA
>Ga0315279_10003528_pt1 | contig 21696 bp, 12 predicted proteins | sample YL17G06_20_MG_FD_203694 | JGI IMG/M metagenome (GOLD analysis project Ga0315279, IMG submission 203694) | Sediment microbial communities from Yellowstone Lake, YNP, Wyoming, USA - YL17G06_20 | ecosystem: Environmental > Aquatic > Freshwater > Lake > Sediment | place: USA: Wyoming | collected... | reverse complement strand
AATATAGTCGACCCCGGATGTCTTTGCCGCCCGGCTAGTACTCGGGGAGCAGTAAGGATTATGTAACATATTTACTGCTCCCCGTAGTAAGCCTCCCCTCTTGTTTAATTAATCCTTCAAAAAATTTTCCTCGATCCGCGTGCTGGGGAACATCTCTTTGATGAAAAACATCCCGTCCAGAATACGGGTCCAATCCGAAGTCACGGGCTTATATTTTAGAAAGCGGCAAGAAAGCGGCGCTCGAAGCCAAGTCCCATCGGCCGCGAGATTTCGAAAATCCATCACGGCATAATTAAAACCCGCGGAGAAAAAAAGATCTTCCAGGCTGTTCGGCGCCGCCGGCGACACTTCTATGGACGCGGACATCCCGACCTCTCCCCAGCGGCCTTTATAAGCGGCAAATCCCAGCGAATAAACCTCGGAGCCCATCGCCTTGTCCAGCCAGTCGCCCATTGGGACAAAAGGACCGTTTGGATTCCCGAGGAGATTATAGTGACGGCTGATATGCGACGCCGCGGACCAAACGACGATCTTGCGCGTCGGATAGGCCCGTTTGGCCAGCCAGATGAGGTTATCGCCCATTTGCCGGTCCCTCAGGTTGAAGGCCCAATCCAATAAGGTTTTCTCCATCGACTCCAGATTGACGCGCCAGCTCATTTTTAGGAAGGCGGCGCCGCTTTTCAAAAACTGGATCCAAAAGTCCCGCTCGCTCATCCCCGGCTCGCGGCCAGGGGGCAGCGAAGCGAGCGCTTTGCCGAGGGCCCGGGCGGCGATCTCGAAGGCGGCTTGGTCTTTAGGCTCGACATTTTTGAATTCGCTGCCGTTCCGGATGAAGCTCGGATCATTAACCACCAGCGCCAGGGCGTTCATCACCCGAGACGCCGCTCCCGCGGCGTCCGGAAGCAATCCGCTTTTAGAAAGAAACTCGCCTAAATCGTCAAGGAGACTGACATTCGAGACGCTTCCGGTGAACTGCATGTCGAACCCGGACAATTCCAGAGGACGGTTCGTTTTCGATTGCTCGGCGATGTAATTCCACAACGGCTGGATCTGACGGCTGGCGCTCCAGGTCGCGTCGACACCGGAAGAGACGGCTTTGAGAGGATCCTCTCCGGCCCTCAAGGCCGACCAGGCTTTGCGCGTGTCATAGAATCCGCTTTCGAAGGCGAGCACGTCGAATCCCATCCGTTCATGGAGAAATTTGATCAGGCGGGTCTTGGCCGCAAAGGTCGCGCCGTCGCCGTGGCTGCTTTCACCCAGCATGACGATGCGCCGGCTGCCGATCACTTGGCGCAGGGGTTCAAGATCGGCGAAATTTTCATCCTCGGCGTCGATCGAACGAACCGTGATGGCGTGCTTCTTAAGATAAGAGATGCGGGCTTCTTTAGCCGGATCCGCGGCAGCCTTGGCCTGAGCCAATCCGCCGGCCGGCGACTCCGGGATAGTGGCTCCCGACATTATTCCGGACCTCATCGATGAGTTTTGATGTTTTTGGTCCAAGCCGTGCCCGCCGGGTTTTTGAATCCCCGCTAAACCCTGCCCGACAAACGAGAACACGCTCGCCGCGGCCAGCGAAACCGCAATCCCCATGATTCGCGTCACGGCTTTTTTCCTTTCATTTATATTACGTATGGGCAGCTGAGAATGAACTGGCCTGGCGTCAAGTCTCCGTGCGCGCTGTGTGGTCGAAACTAATTATACTCCTGGTGCCACTTCTCAATCTCCCCCTGAGCGTCCTCCATGGACAAGAACTTATTGACGTTCAGGCATTCGTCCCGGAACGATCCATTCTCTTAAGCCGGGATGGCCAATCGCAGTTGGTTTAGCTGATTATTCAAACTCATAGCGGCTTGACACCCTCCGGCTGGAGATATACTAAGCCGCGCGGAATATAGTTGACCCCGGATGTCTTTGTCGCCCGGCTAGTACTCGGGGAGCAGTAAGGATTATGTAACATATTTACTGCTCCCCGTAGTAAAGTTTTATTATTGGAACCATAAAGGCGGTTGGGGACTTCCCAAGGAGGATTATCTTGAATCATCCGATCGTTCGAAAAAGGCGAAGGATTCTGTTTTCCGCGTGCGCTATGTCGGCCGCGATCTGGCTGTCAGCGCTGCCCCTCTGTTCCCAAACGACCCCAGATTCGCCCCCGGCCACCCAGGCCTATAAAGCCCCCTTGCTCTACCTTCACCTGGCCGGAGGATTCGGCCTTGACTATATGAGCAGCGGCGAAATGGATAAGCTATTAGACCCATATCGGGGCGGGGGCATCGGGATCAATCTCTTCGGCGGACTCCGCGTCGGCATTCTCAACGCCCTGCAGTTGGAGTACCGTGCCGACGCCACCTGGCAGCACAATTTCACCCAATCAGGGGACGAGACCTACATCGAAATGACGAACACGACGCCGAAGATTTATTTGGTCAAATTCAACCCCCTCTTCTGGCAAGGGGATCCTCATATTGCTTGGTTCCTCGTCTACGGCGTCGGCTCGGACGCCAAATATTATGATGAGGAAGACAGCGGGTGGAAAAAGGGAGACCTAAAGATTTACGGCCTCGAAATCGAGGGCTTCGCCTGGCTTACCAAGGGGATCAGCTTCGAAGCCGGCTTCAGCGCCGAATACCGGACCGTCACCTATAATAAATTCGACCTTGCCGGCTTCGGCAGTATCGGGTCTCCGTTCAAGGCCAGTTTCGTAGTTTTAGCCTTGCACTACGGGATCGGATTCGGGTTCTAGGCCGGAGGCTTTAGAGATTCCTCATCACGTCATCATGTTACCTATTTACCGCGCCGAGCCGGACGGATTCCGATAGAGCGCGGTTTAAAGCGGCGGCCATGGTGCGAAAAGGCCGGGCCGCAGTGCCGGCTTCCAAGCCCCTAAAGGAACCGTCCACATACAAAGTGGCTCCTCCGCTACAGGGAACCAGGGCGGTCAGAAAAAGCAGGCCGAAAAGGACGCTCCGATGGCTTCGGATTATTTTTTGATCGTGCATGATCCCCCTCCTTTCGCTTATGCGCCTCCCCCAGACCGTGATTTTTCCTCTCCCTTCATACCGGAAATATAGGCCCGCCTCCCTGTCCAAGTCAAGAAAGTGAACCCGTCCTAGACGGAACGACGGATAAGGTTCCGGTCATCGAAAGGAAATTTCGAAGCTCACATATTACGGCACCCCAATCATTTCTTCCCATATAGGAAGGATGGTCCACAAGACCTAAAGAAAAGGCAAAAGAAGAAAGGAGAAGAAAATAGAAAAACCCCTTGCATCACATCATCATAGAAAGAATTTCCTTTTTTTTAGACGAGAATCGATGGCGATTTGATTCTTCTTTCCTAAAAGGATATTCTGTGGTCACTCGATAACGGGGAAGGCTGAGATGATGAAGTGCCTCGAGTGCGGCACGGACAACACCCGGGATTCGCGGTTCTGCAAGAAATGCGCGACGCCGCTTCCCCTGGATAACGGCCAGGCCTCTTTCACCCGGACCCTCGAGACGACTACGGATGAGCTGACTCGGGGAGTCGTCTTCGCCGGCCGTTACGAGATCATCGAAGCCCTGGGCGCGGGCGGCATGGGCCGTGTCTACCGGGCGTTCGACAAGAAGATCGACGAGGAAGTCGCCCTCAAGCTGATCAAGCCCGAGATCGCCGCGGAGCGGAAGACGGTCGAGCGCTTCCGCAACGAGCTGCGGATTGCGCGCAAGATCAGCCACCCCAACGTCTGCCGGACGCACGACCTGCATGAAGAGGGCAAGACGCTCTTCATCACGATGGAATATGTCCGGGGCGAGAACCTGAAGAGCGTCATTCACCGGATGGGGATTCTGGCCGCGGGTAAAGCCGTGTCTATTGCCAGACAGGTGGCGGAAGGCTTGGCGGGAGCCCACAAGCTGGGGATCGTTCACCGCGACCTAAAGCCCGGCAATATTATGATCGATGAAGGCGGCAACGCCAAGATCATGGACTTCGGCATCGCCCGCTTTCTCGAGGCGAAAGGCGTGACCGGAGAAGGCGCGATCGTCGGGACGCCGGAATATATGTCTCCCGAGCAGGTGGAGGGCAAGGCGGCGGATGCCCGCTCGGATCTATACGCTTTGGGGGTCATACTCTTCGAGATGGTCACGGGTCATACGCCTTTTGAAGGCGAAACGCCTTTGGCCATCGCCCATAAACATAAGTATGAGCCGGCTCCCGATCCCAAGAAGCTCAATCCGCAGATTCCGCCGGGTTTGAGCCGGATCATCCTCCGCTGCCTGGAGAAATCCCGGGAAAAGCGTTATCAGACGACGGAGGAATTCCTGGCCGACCTGACGACAGTGGAAGAGGGGCTTCCAACGGCCGAGCGCGGTACGATGGCCAAGCGCAAGCCTTTATCGTCGCGTGAGATAACGGTCAAACTTACGCCGAAAAAACTCCTCATCCCCGCCGGCGTTCTTATCGCTATCGCGGCTATTGTCTTCGCGCTGTTGAAATTCCTTCCCAAGAAAGAGGCTCCTCCCCCTTCAACCGGGCCTCCGGCTGTAGCCGTCCTTTATTTTAAGAACAATACGGGCGATAAGAATTTCGATGACTGGAGAGAAGGGCTTCGCATGGGGCTGTACGCCAAACTCCGTCAGTCCCGCTATTTCCAAGTCCTCGATTTGGACCAAATTTACGGCCTTCTCAAAAGATTGGGGCTTTTCGAACGGGAAAACTACACTCCGGAGGATCTAAAAAAAATCGCTTCTGAAGGCCGGATTACGCACATCGTTCAGGGGAACTTCTCTAGGTTCGGCAAGAAGTTTAGGATCGTTTTGACCCTGAAGAATGCATCCGCGCAGGAGATCATACCGCCTGAGATAATAGACCCAGAGAGTGAGGACGACATCCTCCCCATGGTTGACAGTCTGGCAGACCGTCTTAAAACGAGTTTGGGATTGACGGCGCAGCAGGCGGCCACGGATATCAATAAAGATATCTCAAAAGATTTAACGAGTTCCCCCGAGGCCATTAAATTCTACTCCCAGGGGCATCAACTGTACCTGGCCGGCGACTTAAATAAGGCGATTTCCTACTTTGAGAAAGCCGTGACCGTCGACCCGCAATTTGCCATGGCCTATCTTTGGATGGCCATTGGAGATTTTGGCGCCGGCCAATATAAGGAATGCCGTGCCAATATCAAGAAAGCCTTTGACCTGAGAGAAAAGCTCTCCGAGCGAGAACGCTACTTGATCGAAGCCGAATACTACCACTATGACTCTGAAAAAACATGGGATAAAGCCGTCGATGCTTTTTCCAAACTGATCGCTCTCTATCCATTGGAACGGTTAGGAAGAATAGAGCTTGGGTTCCTTTACTGGCAGATGGATGAATGGGACAAGGCTATCGAAATATACGAACTCCTCGTGCGAAATGGAGAAGATAATCCAGATCCCACTCAAATGCTGGCATGGTCTTATCTGTCCAGGGGAAAACCGGAAAAAGCCCGAGAGGTTTTGGAAGGCTATCTGGTTAGATTCCCCGACAACGAATTTATTCGTGCCAATTTAGGAATGGTCTACTGTGTCTTGGGGGATTTTGGAAAGGCCAAATCGCAAATCGAAAGGGCTTATGCCCGACAGCCAGATATAGACCTATTATATAAATATATATACCTCTCGAGCGTCGAAGATTTTGCAGCTATGGAGAGGTTATCTAAACAGTTGGAAACACATACTAATGCGGTACTCTTTATCGGTGCGCCCAGCATATCCTATGCCTTCCAGGGAAAACTAAAGGCCGCCATCACAATTTTTGGCCGAGATTTCAAGAGATGGCAGGATAAAGCCTACCAATTCAACTTGTTCAACTTGGCTTATGCATCTGTGCGTTTCGGGCACCTCATGGAAAAGGCCGGGGATTTTCCCGGGGCCATGTCCTCTTGCGAAACGAGTCTGCGATATGCGAAGGAGGCGGGCCAGGGAATATTCGAGTCCGAGGCTCTTTTCCGCCGGGGAGTCATTCAAGCCCAACAGGGAGAAATTCAGGCGGCCAGCCAGTCGGCCGAAGTACTTCGCCGGAACATCGAGCGCTATCCGGTGAAAAAGAGGATTAGATTCTATGATGGGCTGTTGGGCTTAATTGCCCTCAAACAAAAGGATTCAGCCCGCGCTCTGGAACATCTTCAGAAAGCTCTTTTCCTGACACCTATTGAAATGGGGTATTGTCTCGGTTCTCGAACTGAATTTCTGGATTGGCTGGCGGAGGCTAATGAGCTGGCCGGTCGCTGGGCAGAAGCCCAAATAAACTATGAGGAAATCCTGTCGCTAAAATCCAGTTTATGGCTCCCCGGAAACGCGCTGATCTTTGCCAGAAGCTATTACAAATTGGGCAAGGTTCTCGAACACCTCGGGGACAAGGCTGGCGCCGTAGCTAGATACCGCAAATTCCTCGACCTCTGGAAGAACGCCGACTCGGGCCTCCCCGAGGTCGAGGATGCCAAACGGAGGCTGGCCGCTCTTTAGAGTTGCATCCTTTATCCGACGTCTTCCGCCCGAGCGATCTCCCGCCGTCGCGGGAACTGCTTTCGATAAACCCTCATCTAGTTAATAATAGGTGTCACTAATGTATCTGATCCTGCACAGAAAGTGAACCCGTCCTAGACGGAACGACGGATAAGGTTCCGGTCATCGAAAGGAAATTTCGAAGCTCATATATTGCGGCACCCCAATCAGCCCATCGCGACGGCCTTCTTTTTCGAGGCGATCGTCGCGTCCTTGTCCAACCGATGGTCGATGTGGAGATCGACGTGGATACGGGCGGCGCCCATGCGGACGAGGGCGGCATCGGCCGCCTCGATCACCCGCCAGAGCGAAGGCAGATCGGGAGTCTCGATGACCGTCGACATCCCCCCCGTTTCACTCTTAAGACCGGACGACTCGATGATCCGGATGGCCTCCCGGACGTAGCGGCTGACGGACGCCCCTTCGCTGGTCGGGAATATCGCCAACTCCGCTATGATCATTTCGGATCCCCTCCTTTCAAGATTTCCAATCGAGAATAACGCCTGCACGGCTCCAAGGTCAAGAAGCGAGAAGGTTCGCGCGCGGCTTTCATCTCCGCCGCTCGGAAATTGATCAGCGACAATTATAATGCGCCTATACGATTGGCGACACAAATCGAGAACGCAACCTCTGTTTCCTTCCCCCGAACAAATCGATACAATATCCGGGACAAAAGCCGCCCATCGAGCCCGGGAATGAAAATTTCGTTCAAACGCGTCCGCACAATCATCGTGGCCGTCCTCCTGATCTTCGCCGTTAGCTTCGCCGGCGCGGACTACTACCTGCGCGGGCACCTTTACTACACGAAGCGGGCGGTCAATTTCGTTGTCCGGAACACCTGGCAGGCCCTCTTCCCCCCTTCCGGACCGGTCCATCTCTATGTGCGCATCGAACCCGATCAGGATTACCGGCGGATCCATCCCGATTGGAAGACGCATATCCCCGATCTCATGGACGCCGTGGGCGGACGCTTCGCCGATGAATTCGACATTCACTTCACCATCCTGGGCCTCGGCGAATGGGACCGGCCCGACGGGTTGCAGGATTATTCCGACATTCTCGTCTATGCCGAAAAGAAGATCGACCGGCGGAGCGCCCAGATCATGGTCATCATGACCGGCAAGGACGACGAGAGCGAGCGGGCGGCGCATTGGGTGGACGTCGGGATCGCCCACTATATGGGGAATTGCATTATCGTCGGCGACGATTTCCAACTGCTCCACGAGATGGGGCACCTCTTCGGGACGATCGATTACCCGCTCGGGAGCCCCGGTTTCAACACCGAGTCGATCTATTCCTACAAATACGCGGACCGCACGGACAGGATCGACCCGGCCAACCATGACCGGATCATGAGGAACAAATACCGCCTGCTGTGGTGAGATCGGCCGAAACCGGCTTCCGCTCATTGACAGTCTGCCGGGGGCTGGGTATAGTAACGCATTCCTGAAGGAACAAAATAAATCATGGAGACGCTCAGCACGCGATATAAGGAGACGATCGGGCGGATGATCCGGCTGTCTCAGGGATCTCCCGACGTCGACAAGGGCCATGTTTTCCTGGAGGGGAATCTCGCCATCCGGTCCTTGATCGATTCGATTCTTCAGGAAAACCTCGAGGACGGGAGCGGCCTCCGACAGGCATCCCATCTCTTCGAACTGCATCGGCTGGCCCGGAATGGACGATCCGCCCTGATTCTCTCCGAACATTACAGCAACGCCGATCTGCCCGCTTTAATTTATTTTCTTTCGCGGCTCGGCGATGAAGGCCGCGCGGCGTCCGAAGCCATCGTGGCCATGGCCGGCATCAAGCTCCACGAGGAAAACCCGCAGATTCGCCTTCTGACCGAAGCCTATACGCGGATTTTCATCTACCCGCGGCATTATCTCGAAATCATCCGCAGCAAGATCAAAGAACCCCATGAACTCGTCCAGGAAGTCCTTAAAAGTAATAGCATCAACCGCGCCGCCATGAAGTCGCTCGCCCGCGTCAAAGCCGCGGGGAAAATGGTGCTGGTTTACCCCGCGGGCACCCGATTCCGCCCCTGGGACTCGGCGAGCAAGCGCGGAGTCCGGGAGATCGCCTCCTATATCAAAACTTTTGATTTTATGGTTTTGATCTCCATCAACGGCAATATTCTGCGGATCAACCCCGCCGGGGAGATGAGCGAGGACCTGATCGTCCGCGACAAACTCATCATGACCGTAAGCCCGGTCATCGCCTGCCGGGAATTCCGCGCCGCGATCAAGGACGAGGCCGGTTTTCGGGAAGACAAAAAGCAATTGGTCGTCGATGAAGTGATGAGAAGGCTGGAGCAGCTGCACCGCGACGCCGAGAAATAGAGAGAGGCTCCCCTCCGCGCCGACTCATTCAACTCCCTCCCTTTTTCCTCTCAAATTGTTACCTCTCAAAAAATTATCGCCTTCAGGGGATGTGGTTTTTAGCGGCCTTCAAAAAGGCCATGTGATCGTCCAGGAGTCGTCGCGCGATCGCGATGACCGACGGCATCAATTCGCCCTTGGCTAATTCCGTTGCTTTGATCGGCTTGGCGAAAGAAATATGGACGTTCGTTCGGACGCGGGGAGGAAAGATCATTTGCCTTATGATCTGCAAAACTTCAGCCAACTTCTGGCGCCGGGGTGCGGTCTTCCGGATCTTGAGAATGGGACTGCGCATGAACTTCGACATCTGCACGCCGCTGATAATCGCCACCTGCAGCCAGGCATTCGGAACTTCACGCAGCATGATTTCGATACTCCGGGACCAATCTTGAAAGGATTCGGCGGAGCCGCCGCTCAGTTCCGGATCCGGCTCCACGTCGCCGTACGCGAAAGTCAGCAAGGCACCGCCGCTTTTGAGATGATCGATGGAAGCCCGCAGCGTCGTCGTGCTTCCGAGGACATCCGGCGGCACGTAGATGAAGTATTGGCGGGCGGCGGAAAATGCGCGGGTGAAGGGGACATCGGAAAGAACGACTTTAAGATCGGGCCGCGGTATACAGGACAGGATCGCCACGGAATCGAACCCGCCGGGGTGATTGGAGACCACGAGCAGAGGCCCATCCACCGGGATATCGTCCGCTCCCCGCGCGGATGGATTGAGCGATAAATCGGGCAGAATCCGGCGCGCCCCGCCGCTAAGTCCCGAAATTCCGACTTCATTGTCCGCGCGAGCGGCAATCCGTCCAAGGCGGTTTGCGGGGTACCTAAACAACGGCCCCAGCAGACGGCGCGTCAAGCCGTGGCGTGAGACGCCCAGGGCATAGCAAATTTCATTTATGATTTTTTCTCTATAAACGGCGGCTTGGGCCGATTCGGATGATTGGTTCAGATTTTGGTAAATTGGAAAATCCTTTTGGATCGCCTATGCTTGCGAACCTCCCCGTCCTTTTACTTCCACCGTATCGGAGGGCATGTCTTGGACGTTGGGTTGCCCCGTGCTCAGGGAGAGAATAACAACGCCAGTGAGAATAGCTAACGCGGCTATAATTTTCAAGCCTGCCGTCACCGACACGAGACCACCCCATTCGCTGAAGATGCAGAGAACCCCCTTCTAACGAAATCTGGCCGGCTTCCGCAAAGACGCGCTTACAATTTCGCGTTCTTGCGCAGGCGCAGAAGCGCGTCCCGGGATGGGGCCGGAATCAGGCCGTGCTTGTCCGGCGGAACGTCGAGAAGAAAATTGATGCGGTTCTCCCGGCACCGATTCAGCTGCTGGGCCAAGTCGGCGTCCGGACGGGGTTTGTCGCCCTCGACGAAAAACCAATTTTTGCCCAGGGGATCGCACACTTCGCCGGGGATGTAATAGCGCCGCCCTTCGATCTCGCGCCACTTCGAAAACGCCCCGCCGGCTGGCAGCCCGCGCTCGATGGCGATGATGTCCGACGGCCAGGCGTAAGCGGCATCGTAGCGGTCCTTGTCGTAGAAGCCGTTGTTCATCATGATGACGCAGTCCGGCTGATTTTCTATGATGTGCCGATAAAGAAATGTCCGGTACCCGCGCCCCAGGATGCCCGGGATGTCCACCCACATCTCGGCGATCGGCCCGTACTGGGTCAGAAGCTCGGTGATCTGGTTCGTCTGGAACGTCTGGTAGACGGACGTCGTGTAGGCGCTGGCGAAGCCGGGCTTGTCCGAGGGCGTCTGGCTCCCGAACCGGTTGTGGTTGTCCCAGGAGCAATAATAGAAGCCCGGCTTGACTCCATGTTTGGCGCAGGCCTTGACGAAGGCTGCGACGGCATCGGTCGTATTTCCGCTGTGTGTCACGTTGTAATCCGTAAACCGGGTCGGCCACAAGCAATGGCCGGCCACGTGTTTCGTCGTCAGGACGGCGTACGTCATCCCGGCGTCGCGGGCGATTTTTATCCAGGAGTCGACGTCCAGCTTGTCGGGGCTGTAGGTCGAGGCCGGAGCCAACCCGTCCGGAAGCTCATCGCCGACGAACGTACTCATCCCGAAGTGGATGAACATGCCGTATTTCCAGGATTCCCAGGCTTGAAGCTTCCGCAGGCTCAGCCGCTGGGAGCCTTGTTCTTCGAGCCCGGGAGTCGAGCCCGGACGGGGCGAACCCGCGGCGGATAGAATGGATGGAGCGAGGATCGATGCGCCGCCCGCGGCGGCCAGGAATTCGCGCCGGTTCATGTTGGCCATGTTTCGCCTCCCTCTGTTTTTTCTTGAGTGTTATTCTTTTTTCGCGCCCGCATCCACTTACTAAGCCGGGCGGAATATAGTTGACCCCGGATGTCTTTGCCGCCCGGCTAGTACTCGGGGAGCAGTAAGGATTATGTAACATATTTACTGCTCTCCGTAGTAAAAACGGATCAATCCGGCCGGCGGTAGGCCTCGACGGCCGGCCGCCCGTACATCGCCGCATTGAACACCACCCGGAACGTTCCGAACGATTGGGCCCGCCATTGGGGGCGGAAACCGAGCAGGATGACATGCCCCTGGTCGAGCTCGACGTCCAGGGCGGCGGCCTGGCCTTGGAGATATTTTTCGCCGATCAAAAAGCCCGAGAGAAGCGGCGAACCCGTTTCGGCGTAACGGGCCAGGACCGTGCCTTTGAAGCCGTCGAGCATGGCCCAGACCGGGCTGCCGTCGACGAAGACGGCCGCCTTGTCCGGCATCCCGGCCATCACCGGGTGGGTCGGATTCACGGCCACTTCGACGATCGAGCCGCGCAGGAAGAATTCCTCCGCCTTCATGCCCTCGGCCACGTTCTTAACCGGAAGTTTGAATTGCTGGACGGCGAAACGCCCGGCGGAGCTGAAACAGACGAGGGTGCCGCCGCTCCGGATAAAAGCCTCGAACCCTCGAAGATCTTCCGCAGTGAGGGCGTAGGCATACTCCGGACGGACGACCCGGGCCGGCCCGCCCCCGCGGCTTCCGGCCGATGGCCCGGCGGCGTTTTCCAGGGGAATCCGGGCATCATCGGCCAGGATGATCACATCAACCAGACCGCGGAGCCGCTTATGGAAATCCTCGGGATGCAAGGACACGTATTCGAAACCGTATTGTTCAAGGACCCAGCGCGTCCAACCCTCGTCCATGCTTCCGGACCACGGTAGATAAAGGCCGAGCCGGGGTTTCCGGACCGGCGTGCCGGACGCGTCCGTCCGTTCGGCGGTCAAGGCCAGCACTCGAACAAGATCGGCCTGGGCCGTGTCCGTCAGTCCGCGGATGAGATAACGCGCCCCGCTTCCCGTGGAGCCGGCCATGAATTGCACGTCCGCGCCCTGCTTCCAGGCCCGATTGAGGGCCCGATAGGCGTTGTTCTGGGCCGGATCAACCGCCAGCGCCGGGCCGTTGCCTCGGATGATCCCGGGCGGCGGAACGATGGCCGCCGCGATGGGGTTCGCGTCGAAACCGATCCCAGGCACGCTGTCGAAGGGCGCCGCGTCGTCCGCGGCATTCCTATTATATGGAGAGGGCTTGGCCTTGGGATCGGGCCTCGGGCCCAATTCTTTAAGCCGGGCCCGCAAGTCGGCGGTCAGCGGAGAGGATACCGCCGCCCATTTCAAGCCCATCTGCAGCGGCAAGGTCCAGCCGGTGGCGTCGTAAGGCCGAAGCGGCGGCCCGCCGGAGTATTGGCGCAGGTCGGGATACTTCTGGACGTCGAGCAACTCACGGGCCAGGGCGGCAAATTCCTGGTCCGCGGGAACGATCCACGTCCCGGCCGGATAGGTCACGCCGTCCAGCACAACCGGCGCCGTGAGCTGGGACACCCGCACACCGCCGAACGCCAGCCGGCGGAGAAGCTCGACGGCGGCCGCGGGATCGCGTTGGTCCTGGGGAATGACGTAGGCGAAGGGCGCCGATTTTGTCCCCTGGGCGATCTGGTCTCGGCCGGCCTGGTAGCGGTTATAGAGAAGGGAATCCTTGTACCGGGCCGCGTATTCCAGCACGGACAGCGAGGCGATTTCATCATAGGCCACGGCGTCGGCGAAGCGCCACCAGCCGGCCGGCCACGGGCTCACATACAGGCTTTGCGTCCGGAGATCGCGATAATTCTGAGGGATGTCGGTGAGCTTGTATTCGCGGGGAGCCGCCATGTTGCCGGCCGTCTCCGTCCAGAAGGCCGGAATGTTCTTGAAGATGGGGGCGTAATCGACGTATCCGGGATACCAAGCATCGAAGGCATTGCCCTGAATCGCGCCGACCTTGCCGCGCTCCTCCAGGCCCTTGGCGATGGCCATGCCGATCATGTTCACTTCGCGGGACGAGAGGTAAGGGGCATTAAGCCCGATCGGCTCGGAGAACGGGGGAAGCCAGATGCGGGCCGGGAAAGGAGCCGTCTGGTGATGGACATAGATGATCTGCGGCTCCCATTGCCGCCAGAAATGCTCCATCACCCGCGACTCGATCATGTTGAGCATGTAGCCGTCCCGGTTGTTGTCGTGGCCGACGTATTCTTGGTACAGCCGGGGCAGGCCGGATTGCTCGTAGGGAGTTCCGAAATTTTTCTGCTGCCACTCCCCCACCATCTGCTGGCCGTCGGGATTCATCGTCGGGAAGAGAACAAGCACGTCGTTCTGAAGGATGAGATTGTTCTGCGGATCGTCCGGGCGGCTGATCAGATCATACGCGAGCTGGAGCGCCATCTGCGCTCCGGCGACTTCGGTCGCGTGGCAGCCTCCGTCGATGTGGACGAAGGCTTTGCCCTCCCGGGCCAAGGCGCGGGCTTGCTCGTCGGTCAGTTCCTCGGGATGGGCCAGCCGCCGGGCGATCTCCCGGTAGCGGTCGATCCGGGCCAGGTTCTTGGGGTCCGAGATCAAGGCGAAATACATGATCCGGCCCTGGGTCGTCCGGCCGGCCTCGAGCAAGCGGATGGAATGGCTTGAGGCGGCCAGGGCTTTAAAATAGGCCATCGATTGGTCATAAGTCGCCAGCTTGTTGTCGGCGCCCGGCTTGAAGCCAAGCACGGATTCGGGCGAGGGGATCTTGTCCGCCCCCGCCAAAACAGAGGTCAAGGCCAGCCAGAGAACGGCGACGGCGACCAAGGCGGTTTTTCGCATGGGCATCGCTCCCGATTCCATCGGATGCTACTTCTTGGCCGCGCCGCGGCGGATTTCCGCTTCGCGGTCGAGCTGGCTCCGGCCGCTCGTGATCCAGCTCTCGGCCGCCTCGCCTTTCAGGTAGTGCCCGAACCAGGCCAGGATGCGGCGCTGATAATCGATCTGGTTCTTTTTCTGCCGCAGGCCGTGGTCCTCGCCTTCATAAACGAGGAAGACGACGTTTTTCAGGGCCCGCCGGGCGATGTTGTACATTTCGACGCTCTGGTGCCAGAAGACGACGCTGTCGGCGTCGCCTTCCTCGAGCAGGAGCGGCACGGTCATCTTCGGGACGGTGAAGATGGCCGAATTGGCCACGTAATCGGGCAGGTCCTCGTAGAGCGGCACTTCCATGCGCTCCTGGCCGGTTTCGATGTGGTCGGTCTCGGCGATCCCGGGACCCCAATGGTGATCGCCGTACATGCTGACCAGGTCGGTCAGGGGCGCCCCGGCCACGGCGGCGGCGAAGACGCCCTGGGTGTTGGCGGCCAGGAAAGCGGCATCGAACCCGCCCCAGGAATGCCCGACGCAGCCGACGCGCCGGGGATCGATCATCCCGCTTGCGAGCACCTTTTTGACGCCGGGGACGACGCATTGGACGACCGAGACGCCAGGCCGGCGCGGGGTGAAGATGATGTCCGGCTCGAAAACGAAATAGCCCAGGCTGGTGAACACGCTGATGTTGTAGTAGCTGCGGTCGGACGGAGCGACGTAGTTGTGGAGGCCCTGCGACAGTTTCTCGTACATGTAGACGATCATCGGATATTTTTTACCGGCTTCATATCCGGCCGGATAGAACAAGGCCCCCTGCAGGCGCAGGCCCTGGTCGCCCTTATAATCGATCAGCTCGCTCCGGCCCCAGGCGTAGTCTTTCTGGAAGGGGTTGGTGGCCGTGGCCTGTTTGGCGTCCTTCAACTCCGGCCCGCCGACGAAAATATCCGGTGAGTCGTCGAAATCCTGGACGATGTAGCCGTAGACATCGGCGTTCTTGGCCTTGGCCAGCGAACCGAAGCCCCTGTCGAGCCAGACGAGGCGCGTCACGGCTCCTCCAGGCAGGAGCCGGGCGAAGCCCGATTTTTTGGTCCATTCACCATAGAGATTGAAATACAGGGGTTGGCTGAGATCGATCCCCGGATCGACGGTGGACGACAGGGCGTCGCCGCCGAAACGGCGGCCGCCCCCGGCATAATCCAAACGGACCAGGCGGTGGCGGACCTGTTCGACCGCACCGCCGGTGATCCGTTCGGACTTCGAACCGTCGGACGCGATCTTCCACACGTCATACTTGTCATAAAGGAGGACGGCGGCGTCGTCTTTCGCCCATCCGGCGACGCCGTAGGGCCGCTTCTGGGCGACGGTCTCGTCCGATTCTTTGTCGATGAAAATGAGCGGCGCCGACTTGGTGATGTCGGTGACCGTCCGCGTGGCCAGGTTGACTGTGTAATAGTGATCGTTCTGCAGGAAGAGCAAATACTTCCCCGCCGGTCCCGCTTGAACGTAATAGTCAATGACGTTGTCGCGCAGCTTGGCGCGGACGCCGGTAGAGATATCAGCCAGATACAGGTCGGCCCCGGGCCGGCCGATGGTCCGGTTCATGGCGTACTTCGACCACTCCACGACGTAGGCCAGGTTCGTGCGCCGGATGGGCACGACCTCTTCGTTCATCGGATCCTTGCCCAGGGGGACCAATTTGCCGCTTTCGAGGTTCCAGGCCGCTAGGACATTCCGCCTCCGATCTGCGGGGGCGTCGACTTTCTGTTTCGGTTGGACGACCACGTCCGTCCAATGCCAGATTTGCAGGGCGGCGAATTCCTCGGCCGGGGCGGCCGGGCCGTCACCTTTGTTGCCCCGTCCCGGGGGGACGATCTTGTCGTCCCACTTGGCCAAGCCGAGAAAGATCGTCGTTCCATCGGCCGACCAGGACAGGCGGCGGAACGAGACCGTCCGCATTCCCGCCGGGAAGGCGAAATCGGCGGCAGGATCGTAGGTCCTCAGACGTTCGTTCTTCCCAAGATCGATCCAGGCCAGAACCGTGTGCGTCGACCCGTCCTTGCGCTCGTCCGTCCGGGCCCGCAGGACCGCCAGATCGGATGCGTCCTTGCGCCAGGCCGGAGCGGAATAAATCGACGAAGACGAATCGAGCGAGCGCAGTATGCCCGTTTCGGCGTCGAGGAGCTGGACGCCGTTTCCGGTTCGGCCCTCGGCGCTGATGATCAGGGCCAGAAGATGGGAACTTTCGGCGTCCTGCCAGGCATAGTCGCTCACGTTGCCTAAGGCCGTGTCCCGGGCTCCGGCCAACCGCCGCACGATGAGCGTCGTGCCAAGCGCGTCGTCGGCGTCCGCACCGCCGGCCGGACGATCACTTCGCCCGGGGGATGCCGTCGGCGGCGCCGGACGCGCCGGGGCATAGCGCCGCATGGCCAGGAAGGCGCCGTCGGGACTGAAGACGAACGACTCGATCCCCTCGATCGTCGCCGTCTCGCCCGCGGCCAGATTCACGAGGCCGAGCTTGTTCTGGATGGGTTTTTGTTCGGCCCGCAGCTTGTCCTGCTCAGCTTCGGAAGGGACGACGGCATAAGCCAGCCACTTGGAATCGGAGGAAAAGACGGGCTGGGCGCCGAAAGCCGCGGTCTTCGTCGAGCCGTCGGCGAGTTTCGTGAGGCGCAGCTCGTTTTCGCGATTGGAGCGGTTGATCGCATAGACGAGCCAGCGGCCGTCGGGTGAAAAGCCGCCGCGGGCGCCCGCCGGGGCCAGAGTCTCCCATTTTCCGTAATCGGCGAATTTCGCCGGAGGCTTGGATTGCGCGTTGATCAGGGCCGCCGAAACAAGAATGCCGAAGAGAACCGCGGAAACCGTTCGCTTCATCGGTGACCTTCCTTGCGGGCCGCCCGGGCCCGGAATAACAATCCACTCGGAGCATTCTATATCAAAACGCACCCGCGTCCACACTCTCGGATTTCCAAAAACGGCATGTCGAACCCGCACTTTTTCGCCAAGGATTCGTCTCGGCCGAACGGGCGGCTCCGCCCCCGGTCCCCTTCGAGATCGTCGGCGAACGCTGAGGGCGTCAATAATCGATGCGAAAATCGTCCGCCGTGTCGAATATCCCGTCCTTGCCGGCGGAGGTCAGGCGGAACGAGGAATCAGAGCGCCGCTCATAGCGGATATCCCGGCCCCAGGCGTCCTGCACGCTCCCCGTGAGCATGCCGGCTCTACGCAAGTCCTCGAAAGCGGCCGGCGGTTGCCCTTCCGTGGCCATATACGAGGCGATGATCTTTTGCAGAACCTGCATGTTCGCCTGGGTTAAGTTGGATTTGGCCTGAATGAATTGATCGACATCCGCGGGGATGGGGGCCTTCTCCCCGATCTTGGTGAACAGGGAGACGAAGACCACGGTCACGGCGACGAGAAAGACGAGCAAAACTCCCCGTTTTTTCATGGCTTGGCCACGAGTTTACGCCAAAGGCGCGCCGGGGTCAAAGCCCGTTTCGACGCCTCGCCGACGGCAACTTCGTTTTCGTCCATCCGGTTTACTGGCGCCCTCCATTCGGATATAGTAGGGCGGACTGCCAACAAAGGCGATGACCCAGATGACCATACGCCATCACTCCGCGGCCGGATCGCTCCCGTCGGGGACGCCCCCGCCGACCTTCGAATTCCACATCGCCCGCGACGTTCGGGCCAAATACGATTTCGATGCCGCCTTCTTCTCCATCACCGGCAACGTCATCCTGGCCGATTTCCGGGCCGTGCGTGATTTTGTCGGCAAGCTGAACGCGCTCCGGGAACCCGAGGATCGGGTGTCGGCCGGCCGGGTCAATGCCGCCGGCCTGATGGATGAAATCTTTCATCACCTGTTCCGGGTCTATGAGAGCGAGGCCAATCCCGGCGTTTTTCGCCGGGCCCTGGCCCGGCTCGAAACGGCGATCGGCGCGGCGGAAACGCGGGGACTGCTGCTGGATTTTACGGTCCTCTTCCCCCCGCGGGATGTCTATGCGGGGAAAACCGATCCCGCCGCCTATCTGGAGGGGAAAACCGGCGGCCGCCCGAACGCGGAAATCACCTTGGAGGAGTTGGTTCTCCTCTCCCTGGCCAACTTCAACCCGGCCAACGCCAAGTTGATCGAGCTGTTCGATGAGCGCTATTTTTCGGACCGGGAGCTTTATGCCGGCGCGATCAGCGAATTGGAACGCTTCTTCCGCGAGGAACCCGGATTCGGTCCCCGGAACCAGGATATCCTGGCCCTTTTCAAATCCCCGATCCTGCTCCACCCGGACGATCTCGAAGCCCAGCTCGAGTACATCCGCGATCAATACGGCCCTTGGCTGGGCGACGTCTTCATCCGCCGTCTTCTCAGCGGAGCGGATCTGATCAAAGAGGACCGCTTCCCCTGGACCGGCGGCCCGGGCGGGCCGCCGACCGCTGTGCCCCGCTATCGCGGCTCCATCAATGGAGCCGAAAGATTGACCCTGGGCAAGTCCGGCTACCGCTATGCCTCGGAGAGCTGGAAGGATTACCGGGAACCCGAAAACTTCACCGAGGATACGAACTGGATGCCGCGTGTCGTCCTCCTGGCCAAGAACTGCAGCGTCTGGCTCGACCAGCTCGCCAAGCAGTACGGCCGCCCCATCCAGACCCTGGACCAGGTCCCGGATGAGGAGCTGGACAAGATCGCCGGCTGGAATTTCAACAGTCTCTGGCTGATCGGCATCTGGGAGCGAAGCGGCGCCTCCCGCCGGATCAAGCATTTGATGGGCAACATCGACGCCGTCTCCTCAGCCTATTCCGTGTACGATTACCGCGTCGCCGACGACCTGGGCGGCGAGGCCGCCTTCCAGAACCTCAACGAAAGGGCTAAGGCTCGCGGGATCCGCCTGGCCAGCGACATGGTTCCCAACCACACCGGGATCTTTTCCCAATGGGTCCTGGACCATCCCGAGTATTTCATCCAGACCTCCTACCCCCCCTTTCCCGGCTACCGTTTCACCGGCCCGGACCTGTCCGAGGATCCCTCGATCCAGCTGCGGATCGAGGACGGGTATTGGAACCGCCGGGACGCCGCCGTGGCCTTCCAGCGGATCGACAACCGGACCGGCGAGATCCGCTATATCTATCACGGCAACGACGGCACGAACATGCCCTGGAACGACACGGCCCAGCTGGACATGCTCCGGAGCGACGTCCGCGAAGCGGTCATCCGCAAGATCTTCGACATCGCCCGCCGCTTCTCCATCATCCGCTTCGACGCGGCCATGACCCTGACCAAGCGGCACTTCGCCCGGCTGTGGTACCCCGAGCCGGGCGGCGGCGGCGACATCCCCTCGCGCTCCGATTTCGCCATGACCAAGATAGATTTTGAACGGGCCTTTCCGGAGGAGTTCTGGCGCGAGGTCGTCGACCGGATCAACGCCGAGATGCCCGACACCCTGCTCCTGGCCGAAGCCTTCTGGCTGCTGGAGGGATATTTCGTCCGGACGCTGGGCATGCACCGGGTCTACAACAGCGCCTTCATGCACATGATGATGAAAGAGGAGAACGCCAAGTACCGCGACCTTCTCTCCGAGACTCTGGAATTCGAGCCCGAGATCCTGAGGCGCTATGTCAGCTTCATGAGCAACCCGGACGAAGAAACGGCCATCCGTCAATTCGGCACGGACGACAAGTACTTCGGCGTCTGCGTGCTGCTGGTGACTTTGCCCGGCCTGCCCCTTTTCGCCCACGGCCAGATCGAGGGCCTGACGGAAAAATACGGCATGGAATACCGGCGCGCCTATTATCACGAGACGCCCAACACCGGCCTGATCGAGCGTCATGAGCGCGAGATTTTCCCCCTCATGCAAAAGCGCTTTCTCTTCAGCCCGGTGGCCCATTTCTGGCTGTTCGACGCCATGGCCGCCGACGGTTCGGTCAACGAGAACGTCTTTGCCTTCGTCAACCGTGAGCGCGGCGAACGCGCCCTCGTTCTTTACAACAACAAATACGAGCGCGCCTCCGGCCGGATTTTCCGGTCCAGCCCGAAATTGACGGCCTCCCCGGACGCGCCCAAGGGGCTGGAAACGCGGACGATCGCCGAGGCCCTCGGCCTGAATCCGTCGCCCGGCCATTATTACCTTTACCGCGATTCGATCTCCGGACTGGAATACATCCGCTCCGGAAGCGACGCGGCCGGAAACGGCATCGAAGTCGAGCTCGACGGATTCAAGTATCGGGTCTACCTGGATTGGCGCGAAGTCTACGACGAAACGGGCGACTGGGAAAAGCTGGCCCGCAGGCTCGGACGGCGGGGTGTACCCGACATCCGCCGGGCCTTTGAGGAATCGAGGCTCGAACCCGTCCACCGGGCCTTCGAAGCCGTGGTCCAAACGGCGGTCCCCCTCGAGATCGCCGCCGTCGGATCACTCGTCGCGGCGAAGGACGAAACGGAAACGGCGGCCGTCCTCGAAGAGCGCTTCGCCGCCCTGATCCGGGCCATCCAGGACCATTTCCGGCTGGAGACCGACTCCGCTCCGGCCGCGGCGGCGTTCCATCAGGGCCTGGCTGGCACCCGGGCCCTGCGCGGGTTCGGGGCGGAGATCGTTGCGGCCGGACCCCGCCCGCCCGATCGGGACGCCCACCCGGCGATCCGTTTTATTCGCGGCGCCGGCCTTCCGGCCGACGGCGTTCTGTTCCTAAGCTGGCTGACGATGGCCTCGCTGGCGCTCCTCTTTCCCGAAGTCGGCGCCCTCGAGCGGCGCCGCTCCATGGAAGCCTTATGGCTGGACACGCCGCTGAAGAAAGTCTTCGGCCGGCTCGGCCGGGGCGAATTCGAGACGTCCCGCTCGCTCACGCTGCTGGCGATTCTCCGCGCCTTCGCCGCGTCCGCCTCCGGGCTCTTCCGGGCCTCCGGCGGGGGCTGGCCGGCGCTTCTCGCCGACGACGGGGTGCGGGCCTTTCTCGGCGTCAACGAGTTCGAGGGCGTCTGGTATTACAGCAAGGAAAACTTCGAGGAGCTGGTCGACTGGCTCTTCGCGCTGGCCGTCTTGTCCGAACCGGCGGCGGAAGGCGGCGAGGCGGCTGTGGAAACGGCCCGCTCGGCCTTCCGGCGGCGCGGGGAAATCCTGGATCTCTCCCTCCGGGCGGACTATCGTCTGGACGCACTCCGGAATAAATTGGGCCCCGCCTGATTTTCTCTAATTCCTATTGAAGTGAGAGGAAACCATGAAGATCACTTGGTTCGGGCATGCGGCCTTCGGCCTGGAGACCGGTTCTCATCGAATCCTGATCGATCCGTTCCTCGGCGGAAATCCGGCGGCTTCGGCCGCGCCGGAGAAAACGGCGGCTGATTTCATCCTCGTCACGCACGGCCACGGCGACCATCTCGGTGATGCGGTGGCCATCGCCAAACGGACGGGGGCCGTCATCATCGCCAATTTTGAGATCTGCAACTGGCTCCAGGCGCACGGCGTCCAAACGCATGCCCAGCACATCGGCGGCGGGCATCTCCATCCGTTCGGCTATCTCAAATTGACCCTGGCCCTGCACGGATCGGCCCTTCCGGACGGCGCCTGCGGCGGGAATCCGGCCGGTTTCCTGCTCACGGCCGAAGGAAAAAAGTTCTATTTCGCCGGGGACACCGGATTGTTCGG
>Ga0315279_10003527_pt1 | contig 21702 bp, 22 predicted proteins | sample YL17G06_20_MG_FD_203694 | JGI IMG/M metagenome (GOLD analysis project Ga0315279, IMG submission 203694) | Sediment microbial communities from Yellowstone Lake, YNP, Wyoming, USA - YL17G06_20 | ecosystem: Environmental > Aquatic > Freshwater > Lake > Sediment | place: USA: Wyoming | collected... | reverse complement strand
AGTCACGACCCGCGGCGCCATGGGGAATTTCAAAGTCACAACATCACCTGAGGTCCACTGCCGCTGCACTTTGGCAAATCCTTTTGCATCGGCGGGAGCCGATACCGAGCTGCCGTTGACGCGAATTACCGGGTTCGAACACCACTGAGGTATGCGAAAGTAAAGCGGAAAAGAGGCTGATTGCGCGGGAGAAACGGCAATGGAAATCGAATCGCCGAAAGGATAGTTGGTGTTGCAGGTCAAATTGACATCCACGCCGGCTCCGGCCTTGGCCGCAACGGTACATGGGCCGTACAGGGTGAAGGCCAGACCATTGTCGTAGGTCCCCTTCCACATATCGGCAATGTAGGAGGGAAGAGCCCGTGGTATATACGAAATGCAGCACAGCACCTCCGGATCTCCAAGCGTAGTCCATTTCATACCTATTTCGCCCGGATTATTTGGCTGCGGGGCCGGCAGGGTCGTGGCCGTAATGCGGTTGGGAGATTGATAATAGCAAAGCGTATCGCAGTTCCGGGTGGAGGAGCCATGGCCGGCATTGAATAGGGCGGATTCCATGATATCGCCCCAGCGTCGGTCGCCGGAAATACCATAGAGTTCCGTGTATGTCCAGAGAGCTGCGCCGATATTGCAGGTTTCAGTAAGACGGAAAGCGCCAATGCCCGCGGAAAATTCCATGCCCGAGGTTACGCCATAGGGCAGGAGATTCTGGCCTTCAATCCAATTCATGCTGTTGCGGGACGCGTCAAGATAGCGTTGCTCGCCGGTCCATGGGTAGAATAGGGCGGGAAGCCGAGCGTATTCGTAGGTGGATACCGCATGTCCCACGGTGAAGGGGGTATCGTTCTTCGAATACTGGTCGATGAGCCAATCGTTGCCTTTAATGGCTGCTAACGCCCGATTATATACCTGGCTGTTTCCGGAGTAGCTGTAGGCTTCAAGCATCGCGTCAATATTGACAATTCCGCCAACGCTCGACACCTGCTGCCCGAACTCGATCGAACCCATCCCGTCGCCGGTATAGTTCTGGTAGGCCTTGACTAATGCACTGAGCACGTTCGCTTTTTTGCTTTCTTCGTAATATGCGACAATGGCCCGGCCCATCTGGCCATGAGCCCAACTGGCGAACGCATTGGTTGGCACGCCGCTTTTCCAGTAAATGAATGATCCGCCTCCATTGTTAACGCCATTGACGACATAATCCAGGCGCGCTTCTATATGCGCTTTGAATGTCGCGTCTCCAAGCACGCAGGCAAGCCTGAGAGCGCCATCCAGGTATTGGGCGCACTGTTCGAGCGGCCAGTCGCTGCCGCCGGTAAGGGGGCCTTTCCAGGTGTCGCTGAATACCGTACTGCGGCTTTCAAGATTGCCGACCATGCCATTGCGCATCGCTTGAGCCCAATCACGTAACCAGCCCGCGGGTTTCACTGTTCCCAGGGGAAGATGAAGAAACGCGGGCTTGGTGGACGGTTCGTACGGACGCGTATAGTTAGCCGGCTGGGCAAGAAGCGGCCCGATAAAAATGCCGGCGACCAGGAGAATCCCTGCTAAACCTGAAGAGCTTCGCGCGGCGAGGCAGCATCCCAGAAACTTTCTTGCGTGCTTCATAGGGCAGTCCTTTCTTTGTGGATGGTGTGCAGGCAATTGCCCCGGGAGTCGTAATCCCATAACCCCCATGTTTGAATCTAACTGAAATTTCTTGCCTTGTCGGCGAACATTTATTGCTATCTGTTGACAGAAGTTGCTATTTTCTATGCATGATGAATCAGGTGCTCCTGGAACCTCATCGGTGGAGATTCACAAGCTCCCTTTTTGAAAAGGAAGGGCGCAAAACCCATGACAAGGACCATGCAAACTGGGCCCTCACGCATTCTCATAGTCATGCGTACAGGGAAATCCTGGTATGCCGGCGCGGCATCGGTGTTTACAGGTATAACGGAGAAGAGTTCAGGTACGAACCGGGAGACATTTTCTTAATCAGTCCCCGGGAGATCCACGATAATGGGTATCCTGAATGGATCTCCGGCGTTAACCACCTCTGGATCAGCATGATCTCCGACAGCATTGTAATCAGGCAATGTGAGATCCACTCGGGTCGTGAAGAGGCGTTGGAATCCTCATATCACATCAGGAATAATGATCAAATCTGCGGACTTGCCGAGTATGTATGGCCTCTGGAAAATCCGCTACCGGTGCTGCCGCTAAATATTGTTCGCATACGCATTGCCGGTTTTCTGGGGATCCTATTCACTTCGATTTATGAAATCCTGGAAACAGCTGCCGGAACCCGATCTGGTGCGCAAGAACTGCCCGGGTTCATCGATGCGGTATGCAGGCATATTGCCGATACGGCGGGCAGGGGCGAGAGTCTTGACAGCCTGGCGGGGCTCGCGGGCTACAGCCGGTATCATTTCTGGAGAGAATTCAAGAGGCATACCGGCAAGACCGTGCACGAGTATGTAAACGACGTCAGACGCCGGAAACTCGCCGATTTGACCGAACAGGGAATGCCGCAGAAGGAGATCGCCCGCGTGCTTGGTTTCTCGAATACATCTTCTTTCAGCCGCTGGAGGAAGATCCTTCGCGATTGAGAAGAGGCGCGCAGGTGGCGCGTCGCGTCCCATACGCAGGCGCGCCGAAAGCATGCCATCATGTCAACGCGCCTATTGCCCGCCGCGATCTATGCCGTCCGCCATACCAGCGCGGATAAAACAATGTTATGGAAAGCGCATTTGCGATAGCCGGGCGCATACGTTGCATCCGGGGCACTCTATCCTGCCGTTCATAGAAGAAGTGCCACATAATCGACAATTTAGCCTGTTTTGTGGCACTAGAAACGCCACATCAAAGTGCCACATAATCGACATTGTTGTCATCTATGTGGCGCGCGGCATAAAAAGCGGCCGCATCGGACAACCGCCGCGTTCATGGAAAAAGAGCTGCCTTTTCTTATCAACGGCTCCTAAGAGATTCGATAAAATCCCTGAACAGGATGACTTTCCTTGACTCAGACGGACCGTTCACGTAGGGTTCAAGGTCCTTGGCAAGCCTCTTCAGATCCAGGTCCCTGCAACGGGCTTTGAGCTCTGCAAAAAGCTGCGCTTCATCCCGGATGCCGGCCTTTTGCGCAAGATATGCGGGATCAGGAGCGGTCTTGCCCCAGAGAAACACCGTATCGTAGAAGTCCCTGCCTATGGCACGCGGGCGCTGCAGGATGCAGGCGATTTTCTGGGACAACAGGATGTCGATCGGGACTATGTTGATGCGGCAGAACACATCGAATTTGTTGATGATGACCTGCTGCGGCCGGTAATCGAAGTTCTGCGGTTGCGCATCGAAATGTATCAGCAGTTTTTCTTCGCGGTGACCGGTGATTCCCATGCTCTGCAGCAGGCCGACAAAACGGAAGTCCGCCCGGCGGGGCCCCTGCTCCCTCATACCAAGCTCGATTGTGTATCCTTCTCTTGACAATGCGCGATGCACCTGCGCGGCCAATCCGGCAAACGCCTCCATCGACAAATCTCTGTTGTCAAAATCAAGGTCTTCCGAAAACCTCGGATTGCCGTGAACGATATGGATTGCCGTACCGCCCAGAAAAACGAGCCGCCGTCCCTCATCGGCAGCAAAGACCGCCTCAAGAATCTTATACTGAAGATACTCGCGAAGGATGTTCCGCTTGAACGGGCGAAGCGGCGGGGGGAAGAACGATTCGATCTGGTCCATGCTAATCATAGCGTACCCACTTCATGAATTTCGCGGTTCTCTCCTTGAGCGCCTTGCCGCCGAAGCGATCCAAAAACGCTTCAAGCCTTTTTTGATCGACCCGCGCGGACAATTCCGGTCTGTCTACTCTGAGACTCTCAAAGTCCTGTTGGGTCCGCAGGTCCGGATGAAGGTACAGGTAATCAAGGACCGCCTTTTCCACGCTTGCCACCCTGGTGCCGCGGTCCTGTATGGCATATCCGAAAAACAATCGCGGAGCGATCGTACGATACGAAAAAGTCGCGATCTTCGTTGTTAGGGTGTGCGTCTTTCGGGTGCTTACCGATGTGACCTGCCGGACTGTATCCGGAAGAAGTCCGGCCCGCGACAGGGCTGTTTCAAGCGAAACATACGAAGGGGCGTAAATCCTGTTGGCAATACAATCAAGCCGTGCATCATCAATATCGATATCCGCGAAAATGTAATAGCCCTTCGTGATGAGCTTTATATATCCCCTGGTTTGCCATTCGTGAAGACGGCGTCGGTCAAAATCGGGCTCGATCATTCGGGCATCATTCAGGGAAAAAACCGCAAATGATGCCATAAGATTCTGAAATTCAGTGTATCGCATAGGCAAACCTGCTAATGTTTCTATATGATGTTAAATATAACATCTAAAAGAAATATAATCAAGATTTTAATGGCCTTGTTTCAGAGACGCGGCCGCGCGAAGGGCCGGCAGTTATGTGAAAGCACCTGCTACCTGCAGGGATCTATGCGGTACGGGCTACCAGCGAGGACAAAACCATGGTGTGGAAAGCGTTTATGCGCTAGGCGGCACGGGGAAGATCATGAAATCCTACTCAATAAGATTTACCCTCGCGCATTTCTGTTGACCGGCTTTTTCGAGAAGAAATACGCGGAGCGGAACCTTATCACTTTTCAACAGAGCTTTCCTGACTCGGCCGCCCCGGCTAAAGCCGGAGCTATTTAAACCCCGTAAAATGAATCGACATTCTCTTTTGTCACAACATTGACCCCGGTATCCACATAGGGAGGCAGCGGATTGATGCCTTTGCTCTTCCATCCTTGCACCGGATTGACCAGCTCGTGCTTGACCTGGAAGAGGAAGTTCATCGACCAATATCCCATGGTGTAGGTGCCCTGGGCGATTGACGCCGAGACAACGCCTTCTTTGATCGCATCCAATGTTCCCTTGTCCGTATCGAAGCTAACGATTTTGATACTTCCGACCTTATTCGCTTCCTTGACCGCCGTTGCCGCCCCGACGCCGCTGGTCGCGTCGGTGCAGAATACACCCTTCACATCAGGATGTGCCTGGAGATATCCGGCCAGCACTTTGGCGGCCTCGGTCTGGTCGGCCTTTCCGTTGCCCACGGCCACGAGCTTGATATTCGGGAAGTCAGCCTGCAAAGTCTTCTTGAATCCCGCCGTGCGCTGTTCGTGATTAAGCTGCGCCGGCAGAGTCAGGACAACGACTTCGCCCTGACCGCCGATCAAGCCGGCCAGCGTATTCGCGGCGACCGAACCCGCATATTCATTGCCGGTTGCCAGAAAAGAATAGCGCGGACTGCGCGGCGCGTCGGCGTCAAAGGTCACCACCGGGATCCCCGCATCCATGGCTTTTTTAATGGGCGCGGCAAGCGCGTCCGGATTCATGCAGGTCACGGCAATGCCCGCGGGGTTTTTCGTAATCACCTGCTCCAGGACCGTCACCTGTTGATTGACATCGTATTGAGGAGCGCCGGTATAAATCGTTGTGACGCCAAAGAGGTTTCCCGCGGCTTTGAAGCCTTTGAAGCACCCCTTCCAATACTCGATCCCCGAAACGAAGGTCACCATATAGTATTCCTCGCCCGGGTTGCCGACAAAAGGGCTTTGCGACACCGGCGCTGCTCGCTGTGCCGTCTGGTTGCAGCCGGTCAAGGATATTGAAAGATACGCGCACGCTGCCAGGACGCAGGTAATGAGAAGCCGTCTGTTCATTGAATGCCTCCGTGAAAAGGTTCGCCATCAGGGGATAGGGAGTGCCGGCCGGCTAAATCAGCCGGCCGCGCTTTTCCGATTTTCTTCCGGTGCGTTATCAGATCGATGGTCACCGCGGTCAGCAGGATGGCGCCGCCGATCAAATCCTGCCAGTACACCGATACATTCATCAGAATCAACCCGTTGTTGATGATATTGAGCAGTATGACGCCGAGTACGGCGCCTAGGATCGTTCCCTCGCCTCCCGACAAGCTGGCGCCGCCGATGACCGCGGCCGAAATGACGCGCAGTTCCGCGCCCATGCCGGCGGTGGGAGTCGCAACAGTAAAGCGGGCCAGGCTCAGGATGCCGGCGCACGCGGCCAGCATCGCGGTCAGCAGGTATACGCCCATCTTGACATTGCCGGTATTGATGCCCGAAAGGACGGCCGCCTTTTCGTTGCTGCCCGTGTAAAAGACCTTTCGCATGGGCGCCGACCGGCGCATGAGAAAATCGCCCACGGCCGCGATGATGATGAACAGGATTACGATCACCGGAATGCCGGCCGCTTTTCCGCTGCCGACAAACGCGAATGATCGGGGAATGCCGAACAGCGACAGGGGAGACCCCTGGGTCAGAACGTACGCCGCCCCGCGGGCAATCCCCATCATGCCCAGGGTCGTTATAAGCGGATTAAGGCCGACTTTGCCGATAAAATATCCGTTAATCAATCCGCATACCGCCCCGGCCGCAAGGGCCATCGCGCATGCCGCCCAGATGTTGACGCCGGCCAGATAGAGCGCGCCGGCGGTCACCCCGCTCAGGCCCATCACCGAGCCGACCGATAGATCAAAGCCTCCCGACACCAGGGCGACCGTCATGCCCACGGCAATAATGCCGTCGGCGGCAAACCCGATGGCCGTGGTGATGATATTTCGTTCGTTGAAAAAATGGGGCGTTAATATCGTGAGGACCGCGGAGACGGCAATAATAATAATAATGATGCTCGTCTCCCGGAACGCGAAAACAGTCCTGATAATCATGCGGGAATTGATAGCGCCTCCCCGGCTGCCATGATGGAAGTCCTGCCCGATGCATAACGCATAATTGCCTCTTCGTTAATCTCATGGTCCTGCACCATGCCGGCGATCATGCCTTCGTGCATGACGATCACCCGATCGCACAGACCGATGATCTCCGGCAATTCGGAAGACACGACGATGATTCCCATGCCCTGATCGGCAAGATCGCGCAGAAGCCGGTGTATCTCGGCTTTTGCCCCAACATCGATACCGCGAGTCGGCTCGTCCATGATCAGGATTTTCGGTCCGATAGCCAGCCAGCGGGCGATCATGACTTTCTGTTGATTGCCGCCGGAGAGGCTGCTTACCGGGGCCCGCTGCGTCGACAGTCTGATCGTAAGCCTGCCTACATACTCATTCACCAGCGATTTTTCCCGTTTTGCATCGATCAGCAGACGGTTGCGTATGAGCCGCAGGCACGCTGCCGTTGTATTGCTGCTGATGGAAAGGTTCTGAAACAGACCCTGCGATTTCCTGTCCTCGGTCAAGTATGCCAATCCTTGACTTATAGCATCATGATAATCGCGGAAAACCGCCCGAATGCCGGCACGATAGACGGCGCCCGATGAGGACCGGTCTATGGCGCACAGCGCGCGCATCACCTCGGAACGGCCGGAGCCCACCAGGCCCGAAAAGCCGAGGATCTCGCCCTGGTTCAGCGAAAAGGATATGCCGTTGAAAAGACCGCGGGAGCACAGGTTTTCCACACGCAGCAATTCCCGCCCGATTTTCGCGCTTTTCGCCGGATACAGATTGCCCAGGGTCCGGCCGACCATCATCCGGATCACCGTATCGTGGTCCGCGCCGGCCGCGGCGATCGTGCCGATATACCTGCCGTCGCGCAGGACGCTGATACGGCCGCAGAGCCGGAAAATCTCCGCCAGTCGGTGGCTGATATAGAGAACGCTGATGCCCCGATTTCGCAAGCTTCCGATCAACGCAAAAAGCGCCGCGGTCTCGTTTTCCGTCAGCGACGATGTTGGTTCGTCAAGTATTAACAACCGGCAATTGAGCGATAGGGCCTTGGCAATTTCGACGATCTGCTGGTCGGCCGCCGTGAGATCGGCAACGCGCCGACGGGGTTGGATCGAAGACCCGAACGGCGCCAGCAACGCGCCGCAGTCCCGGTATAATCGGGCGAAATCGATGGTCCCGGCCTTCGTATGCGGCAATCGCCCGATATAGATGTTTTCCGCAACGCTCACATGCGGACACAGGCTCAGCTCCTGATGCACAAACCCGATGCCCGCGCGCTGCGCTTCGCAGGGGTTGCGGAAGCGGACTTCCTTTCCGTCAAAATGCATGCGCCCCGCATCGGGCCGCAGCACTCCGGCGATGATGTTCATGAGCGTGGATTTTCCCGCGCCGTTTTCGCCCACCAGCGCATGCACCTCGCCGCGCGCGATCGAAAGATCGACGCCGTCAAGCGCAACGGTCCCGGGAAAGGCCTTGGTTATGCCGCGCACCTCTAAAAGCGCGCGGGATGCCGTTGGTGAATCAAAATCCATACGCAAATTTCAACATCCAGTACCATTGGTTATCTTTAGTCAATGCTTCTTCGAATTCCCGATACTGGTTGTAATATGATTTCGTCCTAAAATGGTCGCGCGCGGCCTGGGCGGTGATGCTGAATGCGCCAATGGTTTTCCGGGCATAAACCGACCATTTCCAGTTGTCTTTCCGGTAAATATCGTTGGAATAACCCGCTGCGGGACCATCGGGAATAGGCTCAGGCGGCGGTTTAATGGAAAATGCATTCATATAGGAATTGGGGTAAGGAAACCCGTAATATTGGGCTTCCAATGAAAGCACATCCAGCAATTTGAACGTGGGAATATTAATACCAGCCATGACCGGAATGCGCTGCCACAGGGTATCGTAATAGAGAGCATAATTCTGAAGGCCCAGAACTGCCGCCTCACCGTACAATTTCAGGTCTTCTGGGCCGAAAAAGTCGTGAGGGAAAAGTTGCTTGATGTCAAGCGCAATTCTACCCATTAATTTTATACCGCGGAAAGTAAGACGCACCGTATCGCCGACAATGCTGTCGTTGCCCAGGGCATTTTTAAGGGTATCGGGATTATCAATATACATCGATTCGGCTGCCCGGGGAGTCGTGGCGGTTTCATCGACCGAAATAAGGTGGGTGAAGTTCACCCCCCCGCCGATGGTTACCACCGGATGCGGAGTCAGGGCGGCAAGGTAGCTCATCGACACATCGTGGAACGGTTTGAAATCGGTTTCCATATTCACTATCATGTCCTGACTGAGAGTGCCGAATAGCCGGCTGCCAGCGTGTATTCCGGTGAGCCGGGTAAGAGGAAAATCAAACTCGCCAATGAGAAAACCCGGATAGGCGCCACTTCTGAAAAGGTATTCGCCAAGGTTTCGTACTTCAGGATCGTATTTGAAAGGAAAAATGCCGAATTCAAGGCGCAACGGATCGCCGATTGAAAAAACCGCTTCCGCCTGATGGATGAGAAGCGAAAAATACTGTTCCGGGAAATCCCGGGGATTGTTGGTGATAACCTCTACATGATAGGTGCTGTACCAGGCAGTCCCTTCGATGCTGGCCAGCGCGCTCCAATGAGGTGAAAGCGTTTTACCGATGCCGAATCTCAACTTTGCTTCCTGCAGCCATTGCCGTCCATAATCTATTCCCCGATACTGATAAGCAATGAGCTGCCCGGTCTGCAGTGATGCAGCGGCGGATAGTGAAATGGAACCGATGGAATCCGGCCGCATATCTGCAGCCGCCGGCGCGGCAATTAAAACACCCATCAGGCAACACTGCTCCCACAACCTCATGATTTTTGCTCCTGTTCCACGATGACAATTATTATTTATCAATAGCTATTGTCGAGGCTTTTCTCGATACGATCAATCCGCTATTATTTTTGACCTGCAAAATAACGATTCCAGAAACGGCGCGTCCTTCCCGCAGTTGTCGTGCAGATGCCCCGCCCGGGCTGCCTATCGTTCTGCCGCGCAAGTCGAAAATCGAAAGCTCGCTTGAATTGCCTTTTGTCAATAAATTGCGAAACGCGCTTCGAACCGAATATCCCGGCGTTCTCTGTATCGGTATAACGGACGTTTGACCGGGTAGAACGCTGGTAAGAGAAATTTGCGACGTTGGCAATCCGGCAGAGGTTGCGGTAACAGCAATTGCTCCCGTGGAGGTAGTAGCGCGTATAAGAATCGCGCATTTGCCGGCCGCGGCGGGCACGGTCAGAGGGCCGAAAACGGTAACCGGTCCGCTAGCGGCAAAGGTTACGTTCGCGGTACTAGCGATGCAGGCGCCTGCGCTATTGCGGAACGCAGCCGTAATAATCGAGAAATCCGATCCATCCGCCTGCAGCGTGGTTATATCGGCAGTGAGATTGATCTTCGTGGCGGTGCCAGCGATTGGATTATCGCCCGATTTGCCGGTGAATTGTTGCCGGAAATAATAGTAAATCTGCTTGGGAATGCGATAGTCATCGACGGTCCCCATGGGAACTCCATTATTTGCCCAGGCAAAGTAATCTGCGAATACCCACAGGCAGCCCCCGGCTACGCGCGGCTGGTTCTGGGCAATGACCGACCAGGCGCTCCATCCCCGCGACGTAAAGTCTCTTTCGCAGTCCATTCCTCTTCCGCACGCCGGGTTCCATGAACGGAAATATTCCGTATTAAAAACTTTATAGGCCGGATCGGCTGTCTCGGCGCCTTCATAATTCTTGCCGACCACATCCACAATGGCATCGTGCGGCAGCCAGTCTGAAACCGCAAGCGTCGTCAACAGACTGGGGTCGAATGAATGAACTGTATTGTTCATAGTCCGAATATTAGCGGAAAAATCCTGATCGGCTTCGTTAAACACCCCCCATAAAACAATAGAGGGATGGTTAAATCCCTGCGATACCATTTCGGATGCGCAATTATTGAGTCGCGTCCAGAATGCCGCTGAGTAGCTGTTTTGCCCATACCCCCACGTCGGCACTTCCACCTGGAGCATGATTCCCATTGAATCGCAAACATCGTAGAAGGCCGGATCGCGCGGATAATGCGAACAACGGACAAGATTGAATCCCGCATCTTTAATCATAGCGATTTCTGGAAACCATCGCGAAGCGGTTGCCGCATTGCCGACCCAGGGAAACGATTGATGCAGGCAAACACCCCTGATTTCGTAGCGCGAGCCGTTGAGCGAGAATCCATTGGTGTTGCTCCACGACATCATCCGGAAACCCACCGTTGCAGCGTAATCGTCTGCCACCGAACCTTCGACCGAAACGCTCGTGTAGGTGTGATACAGGTTGGGGTTTTCCGGCGACCAAAGCCGGGGATTTGCAATCGGATCGCTTGTCATATCGAAAATATAGGAGCCGCCTGCCGGAATTGAGGCTGACGAACTTTTCGAGGCTATTTCTTGGCCCGATTGATTCCGTATGGAAACAACCACGGTGCAATTCTTTGCGACAGTATATTCGTTTCGAACGGTGGTCCGTGCGCGGATTGTGCCGCTGGTTGTCGAAACTTGCGGCGTCGAAACCAGTTGTCCACAGAACGGAATATACACTTTGTTCATAGTTACGAGCCAAACATCGCGATATATTCCGCTGTATAGAAAGTAATCGCAATCCCCGCGCGTTCTTCCGGGAGGGATGTTGATGTTTGCCGTATTGTCTAGTCGCACTGCGCAAATCGCCGTGGATCCCGGCGTAACCTGATTGGTGATGTCGAAGCAAAACCCGGTATAGCCGCTGTTGTCGTGGGTGCCGATTTTTATTCCGTTGACCCAGACATCGGCAACCTGCATGGCGCCTTCAAAATGAAGAAAATATTTTTTGTCGGTGCCCCCGGGAATGGCAAATTGTTTTCGATACCAGGCCGGTCCCTCGTATGCTTGCGTTTCCTCGCCCATGGTCGGCGCTGGATTGCTTATCGAATGGGGCACGCAGACCGTCTGCCAACTGCCGTCGGTGAATTGGGTCTCGTAGGGATTTCCGGTGGGCGTGCCCTTAAAAAATTTCCAATCCCGGTTTATCGCTTGTACTTGCCTAACCGATGGGCTGTACGGATAGATTGCTGCGCCAGCCTGAAACGAGCACAAAGCCAGCACACCTGTAACAAACGCGCATCGAGAGGAGATTTTCATGGTGCACGCTCCTTTGTTTTGAAATGATATATCACTCCGGCGTTTAGGATTGCGTGGGAACCTGTCTATTTATAATTTAAATATAATTTGGATAGGGCTGTCTTGCTGGAACGATCTTATCAAAGAATGGTAATTTATTCTCATCACCCGCATGCCATCCAGGCAGAAGCCGGCTCTGGAATGAATGGAATTTCTTCCCGAATGTGCAGAAAGCGCGCAAATATGTTATACTTTTTTATCATAAGCGCCGGGAGCAGCCATGAAACATGCAACAGGGCAATCAACGTATGAAGTGATGAACAAGCGCCACATGCAAGAACTGCACATCTTCACCGTTGAAGGTTTGTTCCCTGCAGGCGGCCTGCCGTTGTTTGTTCATTCCGGGGGAAGCTCTGTCTGGGAACATGATGTGTGCATACGCAAGCGCAACTGCGGCGATTTTTTCGTGGAAATTATCACCGCGGGTAATCTTGTGCTGGTTCAGGACGGCAGGGAGTACCTGATCGAGCCAAGAATGGTCTTCCTGAACCGGCTGGGTGCTGATCTCACGTACCAGGTCGGCCCTGCCGGCTTCGTTCATAAGCGGTTTGTCGGCATCAAGGGCACCATGCTGGAATCCATACTCGCCGCTTTTGGTATTGACAAATGCGATGTGTGCCGGATTTCGAAGCCCGGGGCACTCGTCAGTCTTCTCCGGCGCGCATTCAGGCTTATCAGGCAGCGCGATCCCGGCGCTTTCCTGCAGCTTGCGGCGCTGGCCTATGAAGTGCTGCTGCGGGTTGCGTTCGACATGGTCGGGCCAAAGTATCCCACCCTAATACGGCACGCGATCGAATATCTCCACATGAACATCAACCGGGAAGTTTCGATCCGTGAGCTTTCGCAAGCCGTCGGACTCAGCACGGCGCATCTGTATCGATTGTTCGCCGAACATGTTCATGAAACCCCGATGGAGCTGTTTACCAAAGCAAGGATGGATCATGCGGCAACTCTGCTGGCGCAAACAGGCATTTCGATCAAGGAAATCACTTCACGCGTAGGCTATGAGGAACCTTCGTATTTCTGCAAGGTTTTCAGGAAGACCATGGGCTGCGCGCCCGGCGCGTATCGCGCGCGGATGCAGGGGACCGCCAATGCCGGGGATAGCGGGGGTTGATTTGCACTTGATACATCCACAATCGCTCCGCGAAAGCCAATAGACGTCGACCGCCCTGCCGACAAAAGGAAATGATATGCTTCCCGATCCGCTGAGCATTGACCACATACCGTCACCCGAAAGGCAGGGTGCGGCCAGAGGCGTCCAATCGCCGCATATGTCGTAGCCGGCTACACTCGACGATGACGCGGTCATGTCGAAGGTGAACGGCGAATAGCCGCGCGAATAGCCGCGATGGGGTGCTTTGCAACCATATGATGCATAGAGAGGAAAATATCCCGACCCCGTTTATCCGAAGGTGTCCCGCATTATCTTTTGCAAAGCGTCGTTAATATATCCGTTCCCGGTATTCGAGTCGCCGATGATCAGGGTAGAGTGTTTTGCGGCAGCCGAAACCCAGGCCGAAAAAATCATGCGGCATAAGGATGGCCGCAATCCGTCTGCTCGATTTGCGGCGCGCTAGAGTTCATAATACGCATTGTCACTACCTCCTCCTCTTACGATTTTTCCTCATTGGTCATTTTTAAAGTAAAAAACATTGCGGACGCCTTCATGCTTTTCGTTGCCGTACTTGACCCAGTACACGCCGGATGGCAGGCGGGATTGCCTGTCCAGCCTATTCGCGCGGGTATTCCCGAGATAGCGGCCTTGAATCGAATAGAGAATACCGGATTGAACGGCTGCGCGCGCCGGCAAAGCGCGGTTCTTAAATATGGCGGTGCTGCCTGGCTTAGTGCGTGAGAACGCAAATCCGATGACGTTTCGTTCCGTCATGCCGGACTTGATCCGGCATCCAGGCTTGCAGTTGCACGAATGCTGGATTCCGGCTTTCGCCGGAATGACGGTCGAACTGCGATACGTCACTGAATTTATGAAATCATGTACTTAGTCAAGGTCAGATATGCCGCGCAATCTGTGCAATTGAGAGGAGCGGAAATATCCAGTACGTCACCGCTCACCGAAACATCCGTATTGAGCACCGAAACAATCTTATCAGGAGTGCACTCGTCGGTTGGAGTGATTGCGGTGATCTTTTCCGCCCTGACTCGCGTCTTTCCATTGGCAATAACACCGCTCATGCCGTTCATGCCGGTACAATGCACGGTCACGGTCCCAAAAGTTCCCACGCCGCCAAACAGAACGTAATCGGTGTCGCTCTTTTTGCCGGCAACGAGTTCGAGCGTACCGGAAGGTACGGTCTCCGCGAGTGAACCTCCGATGATTGGGATTATCAATTCGCGGTTGCACGCCCCACGACCAGCTCGGTCCTACGATGATTCCTGAGGGATCGAGCTGCCGGATCTTGCGGAAAGCCCGCACCCACACCTCATATCGGTACGCATCGCTACCGGTTCCCTTCCAAAACAGGTCCATGTTGTCCCACTCGTTCCAAATATCCCATTCTACCGTGTAGTTGCGGGATTTGTATCCGTTGACAAGATTGCCTACAAAGTTTTCCCAATTGCTATAATCGCGTGTGCCATTTACCATCGGCGCCGGATCTTTATAGCCGAATTCGTCCGCGATCAGATCTTGCATGATATAGCCCTTGGTCTTGCAGCGGGCGGGCTGCGTCCACAGGTTTTGGTCGTTACTAAAACGAACCCGCTGGATTTTAAGGGGATCCAGAAAGGAATCGGGAGGATTTACACCATCAATCGAAAACGGGAGGAGAAACCCGGCGGCTTTATATTGGGCCGATCCGCTAATACCTAAGTATGATCTGTAGGATGGCTAACAATACTCGTCTGCGCACCGAAAGAGCGGAAAAACAGTGCGGATGCAAAGATGTTCATTGAAAGCCGTAACCTGCTCGCGAAAAAAGGAAATCCCTATCAGTTAGACGCAGTAGTAAAGGAGATCATCAAACCTTCACCCGGACTGCCGGCGATTAAGCTCCCCAACCCCGGCAAGAAGGAGCACGATGAACGCTTCATGAAAACCTGGACCATCATGGCCGCAACATTCAAAGGTATCCAAAAAAAACCACGGCCGTTCTTCGGCATAGGCCGCAGGATCGCAATTGAAGGCCCCAAAGCATTGAGCAAAATTCCCTGCGCCCGTTTTGGAAAGCTCTTCACCGTCGATCGCAAAGAGATTGAAAGCTTGCGCAGCATTCGCTCCATGATAAGAGAGTATATCGAGCGCGACAAAGGCAAGAGGCCCCTGAGCATCGCGGTCTTCGGCCCTCCGGGCTCGGGCAAGAGTTTTGGAATCGAGGAGATCATTAAAGCCAATATCGAGCTGCTTGCGGAGGCGGAGCATAACGGATGGATGGACCAGAAGATGAAGAACGGATGGACCATGGCGGATACAAGGGATGATGCAAAGAAACAGCATAACTGCCTGAGACCCTATGTGGAACTTAACGAAGAAGATCAACAGAAAGACCGGAATTCGGTCAGGAAATTCCCGGAGATTCTTAAGATGGCGGGATATAAAACCGTGGCTATGTTGGAGTAGTGAATCGAGGATTCCTATGAAAACCGCCAAAGTTTTTATTGCATCGACATTCAAAGACATACAGGCCGAATGGGACTACCTCAATGAGCATATCTACCCCGGTTCAAGGTGGCTAATTGATCTTGCAATAAGATCATAAATATGCTATATCATAAATATGCTATATTGATCTTAATTAAAGATCAAAATTGCTGAGAGGCGCCATGAACCTGGAAACAATGCAAACAATCATCCGCGATTCGCAGAAACGTCCTGTCCCTGAATTCACCCGTCGCGATTTGGGATTGAAGTTCATTAAGAATATGTCTTTGTCGGTTGTTGGCGCGCGAAGGTGCGGTAAGACCTTTCTCACGTTCCAGCATATAAAAGGTCTCATTGATCAGGGAATGCCCGTGGAGAACATATGCAGGATTCAGTTCAACGACCTTCGTCTCAGCTTGCTTCGCGCGCCCGACCTGATGCTGATCGACCAGGCATATTATGCGCTCTACCCGGAAAAACGCCAAAGCGCGCCGGTCTATTTCGTGTTCGAAGAAATTCATCGTATTGACGGATGGGAAGACTACGTATTGCACCTTCTTGAAGAACAGGAACATCAGGTGCTTCTGACCGGGTCAACGTCCAAACTATTGAAAGGAGACATCGCGACCTCATTGCGCGGCAAGAACTTTTCCTGCGAGCTGTTTCCATTCTCGTTGCGGGAGTTTCTCCGTCACTATAAGATCGCCGAAGATGCGATTTCCAGCGGCGGACAGGCGCATCTGAGAAAAATGCTGGCACGTTACCTTCGACAGGGCGGGTTCCCGGGACTTCTGGACCTCGACGATGTCCTGCATGTCGATTTGCTCCAAACGTATTGGGACTCCATGGTACTCAGGGACATTATCGAAGCGCACCCTGACGATAATATCAACATTTCCTCTTTTACCCATTTCGCGCAGGCGCTTGTTTCGCGGATCTCCTGTCCTATGACGATACGGGGGATCATGAACGGAATGACGGAAGCCGGTTTGCGCTTTTCAGGAGAAACGCTCTACAAGTACCTTCGCTATCTCGAAGAAGCATTCATGATTTATACCGTGCCGATCTTTGCCAAGTCTGAGAAAATCCGCAATCGGAACTATCGCAAGGTGTACGCCATCGACTGGTCTCTTGCCGATGCTGTTGCCTATGGGGAAGGAATCGGGATTTCGAGAAAGCTCGAAAATCTAGTCTATCTGGAATTGCGGCGGAGAGGATATGAAATTTCCTACTATCGCATCGGCGATGAATACGAAATCGATTTTATCGGCGCTCCCAAAAAGCAGAGAAAACAGCGCTGGGAACTCTATCAGGTATGTTACACGCTTGAAGCCGCCGAAACCCGGGACCGCGAACTGCGCGGAATACCACAGGCCTGCAAAGAACTCAAAATCGAAAAAGCTTGCATTATAACCTTTAATGAAGAAGATACGATTGCCATGGATGGTATCAGCGTACATATAATTCCCGCATGGAAATGGCTTTTAGAGCAGCAACCAGGCGTTTAGTCGGTACGGACCTCTGGCTTTTGACAGAAAGTGAAAACGCCTATGAAAACCGTCAAGATCTTCATTTCATCCACCTTCAGCGACATGCACGCCGAGAGGGACTGCCTTGTCAAGGAAGTCTTTCCGTGCTTGACGTGTGGGCAAACCACGCCGCGGATCGACGGCTCTTTGCGCTCGTTGCGCCGGGCGGCATAGGCAAATCAACGCAGTCAAGTTCTTTCTATATATTAGGCTTAAGCTAACCCCCTCCCAGCGGCCGCGCCCGGATTATTGCCGGCTGCGAAGACGGGTTCGTCCACATAGCTGCCGTTGGGAGCAAACCAACCCAGACCCGCTATGACAATGCTTTGCGTTGCCGTTGCAAGTTTGGTCCCCAGGGCGGCGCTGCACGCGGTATTCCCGGCGGCATTATCGGGACTCCAGAGCAGCGTCAGCTCGGACCCGTTTCTTGCGATTCGGTAATAGAAAGAGTAGAGTGCGCCAGGAATATGATAAGTCGCAACCGTGTTTGTCGCGGGGCGGCCGGTTGATTCCATTCCGGTTTTTTCCAGAATAAAGAAATCAAGGTCGTTCTGGCCCGAAGATCCGGCATCCTCATAGCGCCAGATTTTCACGCAGATGGTCCCGTCCGAGCCGTCGCCGAAATAAACGCGCAGTTCATGCCATTTCCCGTTTGACGCGGGAAGGTAATAATCAACCTTGGTCTCGAGCGTCCAGTTCGTTCCGGCAAACGAGCGCCGCAATTCCAAGCCCGGGTCATGCTGGAAATCCGGCGTGCTGTACCCATTGACAGACGGTTGGAAACCGTTCCAATAGCCATCCGGATGCGTCATCCGATCCAGATAATAGCGAAAATGGCCGGGATTGTCAGTGAGGGAATAGTGATTGGCCGGTTCCGCATAGTCATAGGCACGCGCGCCGGTATAACCAACAATGCTCCATGCGGCGTTTAATACGGCATCGCTGAACTGTTCATTGATGATGTATTTCGGCTGCAGTTCACCATTGAGCGTTACGGTGCCGATGGCGCCCAGAACAACCGTCATGGTCGCCTGCCCCGGCGGAGGCAAGGCCGGACCAACGCATCGCAGGGTGATGGTATAACTTGCGTTGATGCCGGGCAAAGGCGCTATCGCGGTATCCCCTGTGTAAAGCAATGTGTCGAAACCCCAGGGATTGCCGTAGACATTCATCGCGATTCTTTGCGAAACACCAGTCCGCAAATAATCATATGCAAGCTGAACCGCGGCGCCCACGGCGCCCTGCTGCGCGAAAGACGAGTCGTCAACCTTGATCCCATCGACCAGCAATTCGCATCGCGTCACACTATCGCGGATGGGGTAAAAATTCGCCTTCAGCGTGGAATAGCGCGCCGGGCAAATCAAGGCTGACTGTTGCCGTCTGCCGGGGCTGGACGACAAACGTTGTCGAACCGCTATGGATCAATGAGTCCCCGGAATCCAGAGTATTGACAAAAAAGAGTCTATGCTTTCAATGATGCAAGATCATCGTACGGTTTGGCAACGGTCGTTGATCCATTTCCGCTGAGCGCAATGGTATCGAAAATGTTGGTTTCGCCGGGAGCCGACAGCCTGACGCAGAGCATGGCGAATGATATATCGGCCAGTTTGGCAAGCGAACCGACCTTGCCGATTCTAACTGTGATGTTCGCCGATCCAGGCGTTCCTGAAATCGAAGGAAGCGTAGGTCCGTCACAGGAAATTGACAATAACCCGGCCGTGACAATCACCGACAAAACAATCATGCGTTTCATACAAAGTCCTTGTTGCCCGCTATCTCGATAAATTTCGAAAGACACCTGAGCGCGATGCGCTGGATGCAATTGTCAATAAGCCGGAATCTTACAACCCGCTACTTCTCATTGTCGCGGCTGAGGAGTTGCGGCTTTTCGGAAGTTTCGAGCGAATCAAGGATTTTTCGCAATCCCTTCCCGGCACGGTGGTGGGCCGTCTTTGTTGATGACCGACCAATAGCATTACGCCGTGGCGGCGCCCGCTACCGCGTGACGAACACCGCCGCCGGAGGAGGCCTTGAGCCCCGACCTGAAAAATGCGATTCTCTTTCCGTCAAAACTGATGACCGGGAGTTCGGCAAGGCCGTTTTCAGGGCCTTTATAACACGACAATTCTCTCAACATGCCGGCGATCAGCCCAGATGGCCTTTACCACACAAACTCCCGGCGATGGAATACTCCTGGGAATCGGGCAGGTTTTCGCGCCTGCTCCCGAGAATCTATCGACGATCCGGCCGGCTGGAGCAATGATTTCAATCTGGTGGACCCGTCCGCATTCACTTTCAGAATCCGCAAAGGAACGAATTATGAAGTGGGTCAACGACGACCGCACTCCCGCACCACGAGCTGACGGGCAGTAGCATCAGTACGAAATGGGCCAATGCAATCTTCTGTAGGGAACCCGCCACGCTCAGCTCATATCGCTACACCCACCAGCGAAAAAACCCCCTGTGGATGACTTCACCCTCCGACATCACTGGCCATGTCGGTATCACCTCCCTGCGATTTCACCGCCTCCGGCACTGCACGCCTATTCGCAGTGTCTAAGTCACAGTTTGAATCAAGCATAATGTTCTTCTTGCCATTGTCGGAAAGTATTTTAAAAGATATGAAAGCCTCTGTTTACATTGAATCAACCGTTATAAGCTACCTCTTAGCACGGCCAAGCCGGGATATCGTTGTTGCCGCACACCAACAAATCACAGCTGAATGGTGGAAGATTGCTTTGCCAAAGCTGGATCCTTTTGTCTCTCAATTCGTTATCAATGAAATCTCGCAAGGCGATGCAGGAGCTTCAAAAGAACGCCTTAAAGCCGTCTCAGGGTTCTCGCTTCTTGAAATAACCCAAGAAATTGAGGATTTGGCGAATCGCTATTTCAAAAAAATCCATATTCCTGAAAAAGCAAGGGCGGACGCATTTCATATGGCTATGGCAACTTGGCATGGCTTGGATTATTTGGTAAGTTGGAATTGTACACATATTACCAGCGCACGAGTTCGTATTATTGTTGAGGGAGTAAATGATTCCTTGGGTTTTATAACCCCAACAATTTGTACTCCAGAAGAATTGATGGAGGTATAAAATGTGGAAAGATCCAATAGTTAAGGAAGTCCGAAAAGTGCGAAAGCAGCTTGAAAAAGAAGCCGGCAACGATTTGAAGGGCTTTATTAAAAACATTTATGCTCAGCAGCAAAAGACAACGCTAAAGCTTGTATCGCGCGGGCCTAAACGGAAGCTTTCCCGCAAAGCTGCATAAATATCGAACAGTTTTCCCGCCTTGAAATACCATTTTGCTATCTTCTTGCGTCTTGACAGAAGGCACAACATGTCGTTCAAGCACTGACTGGGAGCATGGGAATAAGTAGTTCCCTATTTTCGCATTGATTTCTAAACGGGAACTTATCGCCGCAGCTATGGCCAATCGATTATTTTGCATTGTCATGTGGGGTCAGAGCTTTGCAGGAATCAAAAAAGCTTTCTCATTTGGTTCAATGTACTTTTCCATATTCCGCGTGTCATAACTTCCGGGTGGTACGGATTTGCCGAGCGGCAAATATTGAGGGTTGAAGGTCGGTTTCTTTTATTCGCTGATAAAGGGAAAAAGCCGTTTGCATTTGCCGAAGCGTCTCGGCAAACCGCACACCCGGCCGTTAGTTGCGGCCCAAGGTCGCACTTAGTAATACCGGCTGGGTAAGCTGGTTTGTAATGACGAAGCGCCCGGCCCCGCCATATTGCCGTCCGTGCCGACAAGCCGCCGGATGTTCCCTCTGATGTAAATATCACCGTTTATCTGGTATAGCTTGCCGGCGGGAACGCAGACGGTCGTGAGGTTGGGATTGTCGATGAGGGATTGGAGCGACGCGGAATCGGTTTTGCGGCTGCCGCCCAGTCCCCCGATGTTGGCCCAGACATTGCCCCATTTGGTCGAGTCCTGTTCCCAGGGGACATCGGGAACCGCCGGCGCCGGCAGATTCATCGAATGGGTGGGCGATGGAAACCGGCTGGTTTGCGCCGAAGAATATTCGTCGAATGTCATTCCGGCTGGACCCGCGCGGCTCTGTCCTTGTAGAATGGGACCGCTGATGCACCCCGTTCCGGTTTGGCTTGCGCAGGTAGGCGTCATGGTTATGGTATTGGACACCAGGCAGGTGCCGTTGGGCAGATAGATGGTGATCCAGGAATGATGCTCGTCAAATGCCTGCCAGCTTTGCGGTAACATCAGTCTGCCCGGTATTGTCCACACCATAGGCCCTGGTGACATCGATGATTCCCAACGCATCGGTTATGCCGGATCTGAAGCGGGGAAAGATGATGTTTTCCGCGCCGCAGGAGCTGTTCATCGAAACGAGGGCACACACGCAGGGAATGATCGCGGGAAACGGAAGAACGAATCTCATAAACGCTTTGTTTTTGAAATAAACGAGATCACGGATACCGGCGAACCCGCGCCGATGATCGATGCGTTATGCATGCTTCTTGCGGAAAAAGGCAGTGATCCTTTTTCCAAAAGGCCTATCCGATTATGGTTTGCACCGATACCGCATCCAGCCCCGTCGCCCGAAGGTGCGCATTAGGGCTGTTTGCGGCCGTGCCTACCGCCAGCACCCGC
>Ga0315279_10003526_pt1 | contig 21712 bp, 22 predicted proteins | sample YL17G06_20_MG_FD_203694 | JGI IMG/M metagenome (GOLD analysis project Ga0315279, IMG submission 203694) | Sediment microbial communities from Yellowstone Lake, YNP, Wyoming, USA - YL17G06_20 | ecosystem: Environmental > Aquatic > Freshwater > Lake > Sediment | place: USA: Wyoming | collected... | reverse complement strand
GCAAAACTAATAGCTTCCAAGCGGCCAGAAATGAATGAGGTTGCAGATGGCACGAAAAAGAAGATTACCCCTGAAAGGATATGTGATATCTGGCGTTATCATCTTGCTGGTATTCGTCAGTATTTCGATCATTTTTCGATTTTTGAACAGTGGTTATCCAACGCATTCGGACGTTTTCTTTATGGGAGTTGAGGCCGGTTTTCTTGCTTTTGCACTCCTCGCTTCGCTGTTTCTAATCGTCTTCTTTCTGTATCAGCTTGCAGTGGTGTTGAGGAAAATAGCGAAAACCGCGTTTGGCCCCTAAGTGGAAAACAATACTGATTAGGCAGAGTTTTGGCAAAGGGCTTTGTTCGAACCGGTGGGAGATGCTCTCTAGAGCCCTGTGTTTCCAACGTATGATCTTGCCAGCACTTGCCAGAAGTCTTCAAGATCCGAAGGACAAACAGTAAAGGAACTTCGGCTTTTTGCCTCTGCATACGCTCCAACTGCTGAACACACTATAAAACCGATTCCGATTCCAACAGGAGCAAGCCATGTTTCGTCTGTCAATGCGGAAAGCAAGATTCCTACCGCTGCGCACGCAGCAAAGACAAACGCCAGCAGCAATAATCTCAATAATGATTTATTGTCGACCAAGTCGATCCCGCCTGTGCCATAGTCACAGCGAAAAAACGTTAATAAGGATTTGCGCACAGCTCACTTCTCCTTCAGGCGGTCTCCTTTTGTCTGCCTGAACAATATGTAGTATGGGACGTTTAGTCCGTTTCCAGTGACTATGTCTTAGCTCGCGATGGCTTCACTGGACTCCTTTTTCACAATATCCGATCGACTCTCAGATGGGCCAAATACCCAATTGCGCCATGGAGAGGGAGAGACAGCATCTCGGTCACCTGTCCAACTGAGATTGGAAAGTCTCCGAAAGCAATAGACCCTGAGGGGAAGAGGAAGGCTCCGTAGACCGTTAGAGACTTGAGATTATGGAAGCGCGCGCGAACTCCGCGTACGGAAAGTCACGCAGAAGGAATCAGTCTGATTTCGAAGACTTGAGGCCACATTTTTCCTGTGACAAAGAGCTTATCTCCGTCCGTGTCATATGCAATTCCGTTCAGTACACTGTTGGGATCTATGTTTTCCATGTTTTGAATGCCTCCCAGGTCAATCCATGCCTTGACTTGTCCGGTTTGCGGATTGATTACTGCGATCTTTTCTTTTAGCCAGATGTTTGCGTAGACTTCGCCTTTTATGTACTCAAGCTCGTTGAGGTTAGTAACGGGTCCAGTGTCGTGTACTTGCACCTGTCCGGTTTTCTTGAGGGTAACAGGATCTAGGAAGTACAGATTCGATGTGCCGTCGCTCATTATTAGTCGATTGCCGTCGTATGTTATCCCCCATCCTTCAGTTGGATATTCAAACTCCTGCAACAGGTCAAAGGTGGCCTTGTCATACACGAAACCTTTGTGCGATCGCCATGTCAATTGGACGATTTTGCTGTCGATGACTGCAATGCCTTCGCCGAAGAACTGAGCCGACAATTTGCGAAGCTGCAAGATCTTACCAGTTTCTAATTCCACGAGGCGCAGCGAGGAATTGCCATAGAGTCCCGTGCTTTCATAAAGAAGACCGTTCTCGAATACCAGTCCTTGGGTGAAAGCGGTCCTGTCGTGTGGGTAAACGTTGACGATACTGTATGCGTAGTGCAGCGCTGCAGAATTTGCAGGCTCGTTATCCAACGAGACTGGAATAATGGAAGCGAGCACAACTACCAATATAGCGATCAGCGCGCCCATCACATGCCCCTTTGCCACTGGAAAGCCCCTTTGTCTTCTACACTACTTCAACTTTGATATATCTATCTTCCAGTCTTCTACTATTCCTGCATCTTCGTGGAGCAGTCTGACGTCCACAAAGCGTCTTTGTGCAGCAGACCTTCAAATGGCCCACATTGTCTGCAAATGACTGATCCCCAACATTGAAATCGTGATGCGAGAAGTGCGTGTTTGACCTAGTGGCCGATTGTATTGTCTTCCCTGGCGCTGGCTCTGTTCGTTCTATGCAGAAAAAGATGCGTGCATGCATTCTAGGTGGGAATGTCCTCTAGTGGACGTTTTTGTCTATTGCACGCGCAGAATGATTGGGGGTCTCTTCGTGCTCAGCAAATGACGTGTGGAAATTAGTGTGATGTTCTGTCTCGATCGGGTACTTTAGCACAAGTCATAAGAACATCAGCGTGGAGTACTGTGTCGTGAGGCTTATGTGGAGAGATCTTCTTGGCGTCTCTTGAGCGTGAGCGTGTTCCAAGTTCTCGTCCTGTCGCTACAAGGGAGATTCAGCTTATCGACAGAGTTGAAGAGATGAACCTTCTGAGGGAGGCTGTTGATAGGGCAGTTCGCGGTGAAGGTGGTCTTGTTTTTCTGCATGGTGAAGCTGGGATTGGCAAGACAAGATTGACCAGAGAACTGGGGGCTTATGCCCGTGTGCGTGGTATGCGGGTCTTGTATGGAAGGTGTCCAGCCTTGTTCAAGATGGATGGAGTGCCCCCATACATTTTGTGGAATGAAGTGATCAAGGATTACTTGGAGGTTTGCACTCCTGAACAGTTGTACAGGGTGATTGGATTCTATCCTGGCGAGGTTTCAAAGCTTGTTCCTGAGCTTAGGCAGAAACTTGGTGCTGTTCCGCAGTCTTTTGCCATAAGTCCCGAGCAGGAACGCGATAGGCTATTTGAAGCGGTTTCGCAGTTCATCGGTAATATTTCCAAGGAAACTCCATTGCTGGTTGTTCTTGATGATCTGCAGTGGACTGATCAGTCTTCGCTTTTGCTTATGCACTATCTGGCTCGGGGCATCTACAGAGAACCCTTGCTTCTTTTGGGTGCCTACCGTGATGCCGACGTTGATGACAAGCATCCTTTGTCTCCCGTTTTGACGGAACTGAACAGGGAGCGTTTGTTGCAGTCGATTCCATTGAAACGCATGTCTCTGAGTGATGTTTCTGAAATGATTAGGCAGATTTTAGAGCAAGATGAGGTCCCAGGAGAATTCTGCGAGCTAGTCTATGAAAAAACTCGTGGAAATCCATTCTTTGCTGAAGAAGTCATAAAATCTTTGAAAGAAGAGGAAGTCATCTACCGTGAGGGGGACAAATGGAAGATCAAGGAAGTCTCGAAAATCGAGTTTCCGAAAACCGTCAAGGACGTCATAAAGAACAGAATAAATCGGCTAGATGATGAATGCCAGAATGTGCTGATGATGGCTTCTTTTGTTGGCAATGATTTCGGCTTTGAGGCATTGCAGGGAGTCACGGGGCTTGAAGAGAACAGATTGCTTGAAATGATGGAGAAGCTGCTGAAAACTGGCTTGATCAAGGAGAAGGTTGTCAGGGGAGAAGATGTGTACAGTTTTGCTGACGTCATTGTGAGGGACGTTTTGCATGAAGAGGTCAGCCATCTGAGACACAAGAAGCTTCACATTTCAGTTGGGCTTGCGTTAGAGAAGGTGTATTCCGAGAAGATAGATGAACGTCTTGGAGAGCTTGCGTATCATTTTATCGAAGGCGGCGACAAGACCAAGGCGCTTGACTACTTTCTGAAGGCTGGCGAAAAGGCACAGGAGGTCTATGCTCATAATGAAGCCTTCTCTTATCTCCAGCATGCACTTGAACTGCTTGAAGAGAAAGGAGCTGGTCCTGAAGAGAAGGTTCGTGTAGTTGAGAGACTTGGCGACCTTGACTTATGGATGGGAAAACCTGACGCTGCCCTGAAGCACTGGGATGATGCGCTGGCATTGTGGACTCAGTTAGAGGACAAGAGGAATATTGCTAGGCTTCATGTTAAAATGGCAGGCGTGCTTTGGGTGGGCGTTGGTGACAAGGATAAGGCATCTGAGCATCATCATGTGGCTTTAGAAATACTTCAGAAAGAGCCCGAGAGCGTGGAGCTAGCCGGTCTGTATGAAGACATTTCCCACATGCTCTGGCGGACTGGCGAATCTGGCGAAGCCTTGTCCTGGACGCAGAAAGCCCTTGAACTGGCAGAGAGATTAGGCTCCTCCGACGTTCTTGCAGGCTGCTACAACAACTTGGCCGTGCTCAGCATGAAGTCTGGAGAATTTGAGAAAGCAGCAGAATATTGTAAGCAAGGACTCAAAATAGCTTTTGAGGACAAGCTTGCAAGCTGGTCACTATCTTTGTATAACAATCTCTGCAACATCTACTTGGCGACAGGAGAATTTCAGAAGCTGTTTGAGACTGCCCAAGAAGGGTCGGAAATGGCCAAGAAAGTCGGCGCCTTGTACTCCTTGAATTGGCTTGATATGATGTTAATGAGTTCTTACGGGTACATGGGGGACTTGCAGAAAGCTCTTTCCTTGGGCGAGGACGTTCTGGCATTGGTCAAGAGGATCAAGTACGCGGCTTTCATCTCTTACGTAATGGGGGGACTTGGCACGTGCTATCGTTGGTTGGGAGAATGGGACAAGAGCCTCCAGTATCAGATGGAGGCCCTTGAGATTGGAAAAAAGGTTGGGGAATATCAGCAATCTGGAAATGCTGCATATGAGCTTGGAGAACTATTTATGGAAATGGGAGACTACGAGGAAGCTGAGAGATACATTAACGAATGCAACAGCATCTTTGAGAAGGCAGGAGACAAAGATGCTCAGTTTACTGGAGCACTTCGAATCCTTCTGAGACTATACTTAGAAAAAGGCGAAATTGACAAGGCTGCAGAACTGATTGAGAAAATCTACGAATATGCAACGAAAACAAAGAACAGACTATACCTTTCTGACGCTGAGATGCTGAAAGCAATGTTTTGCAGAGAACAGAAAAACTGGGAACAATCTATACAGCACTTTGAGAAAAGCCTTCAAGAAGCTAAATCCCTGAACGCCCAAAAATGGCACGTTTTCCTTTATGCCGAGATTCTATACGAATACGGCTTAACGTATCTGAAGAGAGACGAAGAAGACGACAAGGAAAGAGCCTTCTCGCTTCTGGGCCAAGCACTTGAAATATACCAAAAGGCGGGTGCTAGGAAAAGAGCAGAAAAGGTGAGGTTCAGAATGGTTCGCGGAGAGACCGCGCACAAGGCGGTTCCGAAGTCCGAACCCGCTAGGGAAATCTCTGAAGGCGTTGAACGTCGCGTCGCTACTGGGTACGAAGATCTTGACAGGTTGTTGCACGGTGGGATACCCCAGTATTACGCGGTAATCTTGACTTCATCGTCTTGCGATGAAAGGAATCTGTTGGTCAAGAGTTTTCTTGAGGCTGGGACAAGCCAAGGTGAAGTCACATTCTACGTTGCCATTGACCCTTGCTGTGTAGGGCTAAAGACGGGCGCAGAGGAATTCCATTCGAACTTTTGGCTTTTTGTCTGCAATCCTCAGGCAGACTCAATCGTCAAAAGCCAACCTAGCGTATTCAAGTTGAAGGGCGTCGAAAATCTCAATGAAATCGGCATAGCGCTAACTTCTGCGATACGGAAAATAGATGCGACTATCAAAGGCTCGAGAAGGATTTGCATTGGGATCATTTCAGACGTTCTGCTGCAGCATCATGCAGTTCAAACCAGAAGGTGGCTGGCGGGGCTTATCCCAGAACTAAGGTCAGCAGGGTTCACCACGCTGGCAGTGATGGATCCTGAAATGCATTCTACCCAGGAAGTCCGAGCAATCTTGGATCTCTTCGAAGGCGAGATCAACATACATGAGAAAGAAACTGGTAAAGGCTCTGTAAAGTATCTGAAGGTCAGGAAGATGGTTGATCAGAAATATCTGGACAACGAGCTGCTTCTAAGTAGAGAGACCCTGTAGAAGTGAAGTTGACCTCGAAAAGGGGCCGCAACTTTGTCAAAGAGGCATAGGGGTAGATTTGAACCTTACAGGAACCTTACAGATAGATTTTTCGGAGAAAATTGTAGCCTGACTCGGACGGTATGGGATACCGTGAGGTTTGTTGAAGGCTGTGATTTTCAAGAGCGCGCGCTAAATATCGCCGTGATACACGGAGAGACTGCAGTCATTTCTGATTCTCGGTCAAGAACTGCTTTTGTCTTGATTTGATAGTATGCGGGCTACTTTCTACGTGGGCAAAGCCTTAATCCAGAGTTGAAGCATTCCTCACTCCATCAAGATGAGAGAGGATGGCTATTCAAGACAGAATGGGAAAGGAGTTTTCGTTCGTAAAAGGCAATTATGCAATAATCGTTGCCAGTTGGATCCTGATTGATTTTGCCAGCGAAATTCCTGCAACATACTATGCTTTATACGTTCTTCAACTTGGAGCCACCGAGACAATCTTGGGAATAATAGGACTCTCGGGTTTTCTTGCCTTAGCCTCAATGCAGTTTCCAGGCGGCTACCTAGCCGACAAGTTTGGTAGAAAATGGCTCGTCTCCTCTATGACTTTTGGAGTCGCCCTATCATTCATTCTGTACGCACTGGCACCATCATGGCATTTCATCTTGATTGGAGTCGTTCTAATGAACTTCTTCAACTCGATATATCAGCCAGCCCTGTTGGCAATAGTCTCAGACTCTTTGCCCTCTGAGAAACGTGGAATGGGTTTCAGCATAATCATGCTGATAACAAGCACATCCACTACGCCTGGGCCACTTGTTGCCGCCCTGCTTTACAATCAATTCGGGCTGGTAACAGGCATGAGGGTAGCTTACGGAATTGTCGTGGCTCTCTTTCTAGCTGCCGCTCTTCTAAGGTTTCGACTGAAGGAGACGTTTATAGATACCCCCAAGCCATCTTTGAAAGAATTCTTCAGCTCTTATCCCACTTCTTTGAAAGAGAGCGTTAAGGTTTGGGCAAGGATTCCGCGCTCAATGTTCTACCTGTTCCTTTCAGGAGCCATCATGATGTTTGGAGTTGCAGCAATACAGCTTTACCTCGTAGATTACGCTGTGAACATTCTCCATATAGACAAAGCAATGTGGGCTTATGCGTTGACAGCTTTGCCTATAACAATGATAATTTTGTCTATTCCCATCGGAAAGATAGTTGACAAGATCAACAGGAAGATGCCCATATTGGCTGCATATGGCTTCATCTTTGGTTCACTCTTGCTCTTCGTGAATGCGAATCTCCTTCAACTTTTCATATCCTTAATGTTTCTTGGCATAGGGCTTGTGATGACAAACTCAGGATCTAGCGCTCTTCAGGCCGACTTAACTCCCAGAGAAAGCCGCGGAAAAGTTCAAGGCTTCTCCAGCTTCGTAAACAATATTGTGATGGCTGCTGGCGCCGCTACAGGCGGTTTCCTATACGAACATTATTCCCCTGCCATACCTTTCTACCTCGCAATGAGCCTCATCGTTCCCGCCTTCCTCCTAACGCTGGCAATGGTTCATGAGCCTCGAAAAAGAGAAGAATAAAAAACCTGCACGCTTTTTGATCTTTATCTGAAGTGGAACTTAGTTCTATAACAAAAGCTCAGAAAAATGAATAAGCTAGCTTGAGCCTGAATGTTCGGAGGTTCTTGTTACGCAAACAAGAAAAATCGCCCTAGTCCTAGCCATACTGATAGCCGCAAGCGCAATTATGACAGCTTTGGCAAGCACGAGCTCCACGCTGACATGGGAGAAGACCTTCGAGGTCAAGAAACCCGAAATCACAGCCAAAATCAAGATAGGCGATGACAGAATAGTAGGTTACCCAGTGAAGATCTGGGTGTCCTTGAGAATTCAACTCCCCTTCGAGGAAGATCACGACGACTGCAAGGACAACTACATAGAGCATTGCAATGAATCAATCTACAACGTCAACGGAACCTACACTGCAGACCTGTTCTGGCTCAATACAACAGACAACCAATGGCAGCATCTGATGATTCTTCAGCCAGAAACGAACATGACAATAACTTGTAGATGGTACACAAGTACCTATGTCTTTACACCAACGCAAGAAGGACAGTACAAGGTTGTAGTCACATTCACAACGGACTCCGAAACTGAAACCTTCACGAGTGAAGATTGAGTCGCAAGCAGAATCGGTTAGGTCTACCATTCCACAACCCCTTTTTTCCTTCATAAGCAACTATGTACTTGGGAGAACTACTTTCTGCCCTAATAGACGTATACTCGATTCCGATAATTCCTATCTTATACTGCTCTTGCTCTGTACTGTAATCTGAACCGAGTATACGGTCCTTCTTTGGTCACCGCAATTTTGGTTTGGTGGTGGTTGGGGTAAAGTTTAATCCCCCACACACGCCTGTCTTCGTCTTCTGCGGAAAAGTTATAGCTGAATCCGGAATCAGTAAAGTTGGTCATGGTTGCCAATGGATGCAGCTCTGTTAGACAATCTTGTGGTTTTCTTTGCATTCGTTTTCTATACTTTCTTGTTCATCGTGTACATTTTGCGTGCTCGTGAACTCTCAAGGTTGGAGTGGAAGTTGAGAATTGCGTTCAGTGTTCAGCTGATTCCTTTTGCTTCACTTTGGGTTTTGAACCTTTATATCGGCAATGACTCTGGACGTCTGTTGGTCGGACTGCCTATAGTCATCTTTTTAGCTTACGACCTCTGGTACAGATTGCTCACCAAGAAGAAACCCTATCATCACCCCGAACGCTGGCCACGAGGCCTCATCGTCTACCTAACGCTTCTCTTCATAGGTAGCATAGGGCTGAACTGGTACGGCTACCTCATATCAAAAGTCTACGGATTCGTGCTTGTAATTGCCTTCTTCATAATGATGAGTTCCTACGGCTACTATCAATACATGTACAACAAGAAGAAGGCTAAAAGGAGTCAGAAGCAGTAGGCAACTGGAAAGAACTCTACCCCAACCAACCAAAACGACGATGAATGCGGAAAAGCTATAGCTGAACTTGGTTGCCCAAAATCGTGTTTAACTTTTCCAAGGCTTCTTTGTTCTCTTTCCAGCTCAGCAATTGAAAAGCGTCTTTGATGCCACACCATCTGTATTCACTATGCTCTTTTCTGTCAAACACTACATGCTCTGTTGGAGACACTTCTACGCCATACACGTATTCCTGATTTAGGTTAGGGTCTGAAAATTCGAAATAGTACAAATCTTCTATCACTCTGACGAGATTCTCTATTCCAGTTTCTTCCCTTATTTCTCTTCGTAAGGCTTCTGTTCGGCTCTCTCCTTCTTCCAAACCACCTGTAACAGGTTGCCAGAATCCATTTCTCTCAGGAAGTCTTTTCAGGAGCAGATACTCAACTGTGCCTCCCTCTCTTCGAAAGATTATTGCTTCAACTTGTATTGGCAACCTCATGGTAAAAGGGAGTTGCGGCTGAAACTAAAATCTGTTTTGGAAAATGTGTGGGCAAAAAGCTATAGCGCGCGCATGAGCATCAGCAATGGGCTATGATTTTTTTGGTTTCGCCAAAGGTTTGAAGCAGGTTGAGGGATGAAGGAGAAAGGAGGAAAGGGTTTGTGCTTAGCCTGCTCCGAACCTTAGCGAATCCTTATATTACAATTGTAATATGCCCTTCTTATAAAGCTAACGGCACAGGAGCCGAACTTGGATCAACGCGTTCTATGCATGAAGCGCGCCAACACGGCAACGTGGTGACTTTCTGTTCATTTTCTTCTAGACTTGTATGTCTTTCCTATTTCGAATGATTGTCCAACTTGTTTTGCAAGCGTCCAGTAGCCAGAATGTTCTGGCTCATACACTGAAGGGTTTATTTCCTTGATGTCTGGATTGCCATCCGTGAGGTATCTCTGTTCTGTGTATACCGCCATGATTTCTCCCATTATAAACTAGGCTTGCTGCAACGGCACTAACCGGCGCGCGAAAGGAAGACTTAACCTACGCTGATTGAGCCTTGCACCCGCTCAGAGGTAGAAATATGCCCGCTATCAGAAGTGGGTTTCGAGCACGTACGCGATTATACGCTGCTTGGCGGCGTCTGCTTCGACTTTTGACTTTTCCGCTTTGGCGCGCTTAAGCTTCGACGAATTCTTTGACTCTTCTCATTCCTTCGACTATTGCGTCTTTTGCCGTGGCGTAACTGAACCGCACGTATTCTTCAGTCTGGCTTGGGTTCTTTGCTCCGAAATGGATATCGGCTAGGCAGGCGACTCCTTTGTCCAGTAGCATCTTTCTGAATTCCTCGGCTGACTTTGCTCCAACTTTCCTGCAGGCTTTCGTTACGTTCGGCCAGACGTAGAATGCGCCCCCAGGTGTTAGGCATCTGATTCCCTCGATGTTGTTCAGCAGTTTGACGATCAGGTCTCTTCTTTCTTTGAAGCTTTTTGCCATTTTTGCTGTCTCGTCTTGTGGGCCGTTCAGCGCTTCCACGACTGCCCACTGGGTTGGTTGGTTCGCACAGCTGTCCGTGTTTGTCATCCATCTTGCGAAATGTGGTGCCAGCGTCTTGTTTGCCGCGTAGCCCAGACGCCAGCCTGTCATTGCATATGCTTTTGACGCGCAGTCAACCATGATTGTTCTGTCGAGCATGCCGTCTATTGAGGCTATTGACTGGAACGGTGCGTCATAAGCCAGCGTCGAGTACACTTCGTCAGAGTAGACCCAGAAGTCGTGGTCGATTGCAAGATCTGCTATCGCTTTCAATTCCTCCTTTTTGAGAACTCCGCCAGTGGGGTTCTGTGGGGAATTGATTATCAGCATCTTCGTTTTCTTGGTTATCCTCTTTTTGAGATCTTCCATATCGAATGCAAATTCCTTCTCTTCAACAAGTGGAAGCGGAACCGGTTTGGCGCCATGAGCAGCGATCTGGCTCTGATAAATTGGAAAGCCTGGATTCGGATAGATGATTTCGTCGCCTGCACCATAGTCCGTCGTGCAAAGCACGCTCCAGTAGATGAACGGTTTTCCGCCGCAAGCAACCGCAACATGCTCAGGTTTAACCTGGACTCCTCTTGTTCTGCTGAACCTGGCTGCTACAGCCTGCTGCAATTCAAGAATGCCTGCTGAAGGCGTGTAGCCGGTCTTGCCTTCCCTTATTGCCTTGATTGCGGCTTGCTTTATATTCTCCGGCGTGTCAAAATCTGGTTGCCCTATGCAGAAATTCTTAATGTCTGCTCCTTCTCTCAATCTTCTATTAACTTCAGCCAAAACCGTGAAAGCATTCTCGGTGCCTAACTCGCCTGTTCTCTTGGATATATTTGTCATCTTGATAACCCTCACATTGAGTGCTTGTAGAAAAGGTTGACTAATAAGCGTTTTTTCCAAAACACGACATTTTTCATGTTTCAATCAATTGGTGTTAGCGCGCGTTAACTTGCGGCTCACTAGAAAATATACCTAAGAAAGAGGGGGATGTTGTGCTTTATCGCACTATGGCGGCTTATGGCACGACTTTGTATGGTCGCATCATTTCGTTGTCTTCGTGGTCTAAGATGTGGCAGTGCCAAACGTATCCTGGGCCAATTGTCGGGTCAAAGGGATATAGGTTTGTTCCGGGGGATGGGGCGTTGGGACCGGTTGTAGGCGCATCCAGTGGTGCAAAGCGTACTCTGATTATTGTTACCATGCCTGTCGGCGCTTGAATTGTGTCTTTCCATCCCATTTCATTTGGGGCTGGGGCCTGCGGTTTTCCTGTTAAGTAGGGCGTCAGTGATGGCACGTTGACTGTTGGGTTCATCAGTGGTGCCATGCCGTTGAGCATCATCCAGTCTTTGACGTATTTGTTGACTTGAAAACCTTGGCGGCTTATGATTTGGAACTGCACCAGGTGCAAGTGTATCGGGTGTGTGTCCGCTGTGGGATTTACAATTACCCAGTCCACGGTGGATCCGACTTGTGGCAGTTCAGATGTAGGCATGTGCCATTTCTGACCGTCTAGAAGAATTTCTGTTGGACCCGCTGGACCCATTACCTCAATGAGTGTCAGAGTCTTGGCGGGCGCGTTAGGCGTCAGAGTCGGCATTGTCAGCAGTGTAGGGGGTAATGCTGGAGGAATGAGCGGTGTGCCGGCGGTGATCGTGAATTGCATCACTTGGCCAGTGGTCTGCGGGCCGACGGGGGCTCCTCCTGGGTATGGCGATTTGGCCGTATTCGTCAGTATAAGCTGTGTTCCTGCGGGCAATGCTGAGAAATCTATTAGTATGTCCGCGCGTTCACCGGGCGCAATGGTTAGTGAAGTCATTGTGACTGGTGCGGGAAGATAACCGCCGTCTCCTCCGATCTGCGTGAATGGTAATAGAGTGCCTTTGGTCTTGTATGATAGGCTAAGCGTGTAGAATCGAGCATTGGATCCGTCTAGTAGCCGGAATCGATATTGCCGTGGCTCTACGTTTAGGTTTGGCCACACTTTGCCGTTGACCATGATTGTGTTTCCGAAGAATTCTGGCATCCAGTACGGATGGATTGTCGGGTTTAAGCCGGCGGTTGGGAACCAGAATGAGCCATCCAGGTTGAATGATCTGTCTTGGATTGCGATTGGGATCTCGTATGGTCCGCTGGGTAGTGATGACGCAATTGTGTCAGCGGGGTCTCTTAACAGGTAAAAGCCTGCAAGTCCGGACATCACGTTGATGCGAGTAATACCGAGGGCATGATCGTGGTACCATAGAGTAGTGGCTGGTTGCTGGTTGGGGTAGAGGAAGACTGTTGAGTCGGCGGTTGTCGGTGATTCTGTGTTGTATGCTGTGCCGTGTATGCCTGTGGCTGTGAACCACGCATCGGGGTGTCCGTCTGAAGTTGACTGAACCTCACCGCCGTGTAAGTGGGTTACCAGTGGAACGGGGCTTTGTGCTTCTGGGTAGCCTGGTGGAAATGCGGGTGCAGTAACAGGAGGCATCGGCATGGGAAAATTGTTGGGATTTGCCCAATGAAGTGTCGGGTCAACTGCAAACATGTGTGATGTTGTGATTTTGTTTTGCCACGTTACCTGGACAGGAATGCCTCTTGTGGCTTCGAAGGTGGCTCCTGGTGAATAGCGGAAGCAGCCTGGTGATGTAGTGCCTGGTATCTGGACGACGTTGCCTCCGTAGCCCCACACCTTTGTTGGGGCGAAACCGGTGGGGTTGCCTAGTGCGTTAGTCGTCGGCAATATCTGTTCAGAGAACTCGGTCATGTCCACGGTGTAGTCTTGGCGGATCACGTTGCCGTTTGCATCTGTCACGTTGGTCGGCTGGTATATGGGAGGAATGACAAGTTGGCTCACGAATTGAGGTATCGTTTTTGGATTCAAAGTGGGACCCGCTGCTGCCGCTGGGGGCGCCGCATAGCTTATGATAGAGAAGGAGTACGTAGCCAAACTCGCAAATATCAGCAAAGTTCCTAGAAACGAAGAAACTGCTTTCTTTGTTTTCATTTTCTTATCTCCTTGTGTAAGACTTTCTTGTCGATTTGTATAAGAGTATGTGACTGTGGAGTGACAGCAACAGTGCAAAGATCAATAGGCGTTCAATGTACAAGAGCTGGGCGCGTGCTTTCCTCTGGTTTTGAGTTTTCGTCTTCAGTCTCTGATGCTCTTTCCCGGCTTTCTTCTTCATGGCGTCGAAGTAGCCTTCAGCTTCTATAAGGTTCTCCTTGTCCGCTTCAAAGTCTGACAGTTCGGTTTTCAGGAACCAGCCTTTGTCGTACGGATCCGAGTTGGCTAGGTCGGGCTGTTTGTCCAGTTCATGGTTCACTTCTGTCACCGAGCCAGTTACGGGAGAGATGACGTCGAGAGCGGCTTTTGTTGATTCAAAGGATCCTGCTTCACCGAACTGTTCAATCTCGGTGCCTGTTTGTGGGAGGGAGACGAGGTGCAGCGCGCTGTGATGGATGCGGCAACGGCCGAGTTGCTCGATCTCCCCTCAAGACGCATTGTTGAACAAATGACCTGCTAACGTGCGAATTTACAGGGTCACTGTTTCATCTTAGATGCTGGTTCGCCACACGTACCCCAGTTGCATTTCGGCACATCGTGAATTATGATATGTAACCGGTCAGCCGGGACGCCCATGTCCTCGAATACTTTCGTGATACCTTTGATGAGCTTTGCCTTCTGCTCTTCGGTTCTTCCTTGCCACATCTCAACAATCACTACTGGCATGACATCACCTCCGGCTCTTTCATGAACGACTGAGGACTGGTGTTCTCTCGGCTCAGCTATAGCTTTTCCGCACGCTCTTTCTCCACAAGGGAAAGGTGATACGCAGTGTCAGATAGGCTGTGCTTGGTTGATGCCCTCATTTGTCTTCGCTATGGTGGTTAGGGTATGGTTCTATGCCAAGCCAACTTCTTTCTATATTGTCTTCTGCTCCTGTGATTCTTGCGTGGGAATGTCCTTCTTGACTAGAATCGTAATCAGTAAGCCGTATGCTGAGATGAATATGAGTGGTGTGTGAAGGATCAGGTTCCATAGAGTGTATCCAGGCATCATGAAGAACGACATGGCGTTGAACAGACCGATTATCAATCCAACGAAGCTTGTGATCCTAAGCAAAAACATGTTAACCCTTGGATAAATCAAGGTCAAAATGGCTATTATGAACGGTGTCGTGGCGCAGTACATCACCCCAAAAGAGGATGTTAGTAGTAGCAATGGATTGAAGTCTGGGTTCAGCTCGGCGTTTATCGGAGACCAAAAAGCTAGAAAGGCAAAAGGTACCACCCAATATCTCCAAGCAGGGAGCCTTTGAAAAACATACTCGTTGAGGGGCTTATAAGTTTCCCACATCCAGAGCAGACCTACGATTAGAATCGGAACCAAGTTGCCCGTTAGCACGACAAGTCCATAGTTCTCAGTTACGGCGATGTGGTTGCCGAAAGCGAAGAATAGAAACAGAATTCCGAAGAATGCGTCAGCAACTCTGCCGATTCTTGATCCATATCGGTACAAGGCAACAGTGAGTATAATTGTGAGAACGTGAACTATCGGGCTGAGCCACAGATACGCAATAGAAGTCTGCATGAGGACGTCTCTGATCACAAGTGTGCTGTCTTGTTGAGCGAAAGGCACCGCGGCGAGAGTTGGTAGAAATGTGCAAATCAGGAGCACTAGTAGAATCAGTAGAGTCTTTCTGACTTCCTTCATAAGATCATATAGACAACGGTGACTACTTTAGACTTCCTCAAATCTGTCGACATACTGAACGTGTTTGGCAAGACTTTCCACGCCAATGTATAGATTCGCCTTTGTGGAGTCCATAATCCCACAACCTTCGCTGTCATTTTGTTTTGATAACCAGTCAACTGTGCGCGCTTCTGCGCTCCTTTGAAGCTGCTTTGGCCAATATGACTGCGATTAGAGTGAAGCTTGTCAGAGGCAGTATGAGTGTGGCGCGCGTGAAGGCTCATTCAGGAAGTGAGTCCACTTTTCTAGGTTCATTTGCGAGCGAGACGTGATCTCCCATGCGCAAATCACTTGTGTATCTGATTTCACCGTTTATGCGACAATGTGATTCGATAGTTACGTTTTCGCCATAAACATTATTTGCTTCTGCGCCTCTCTCAAGGAGGATCTTTTTGCCGTAGATGTCTTCTGCGCGCGCGTCCTCGTTTATGACGACTCTGTCACCTCTCACAGCCCCTCGAATTCTGCCGCGTTTTCCGATTTCGATGTAACGAGCTTCGGTTCCTTCATTGGTGATGATTGCTCCGCCAACTTCGATGCTATCTTCTGCCTTTGCTTTTTTTGCCTCTAGGAATCCGCCAACCTCGATTTTCCCCGCTGAAACTTCGCCGCGCACTTCCACCTTGCCTCCTACTTCAAGGCTATCTGAGATTTCTAGTGACCCTCCTACCTCGACTTTTCCCCCTACGTCAAGCTCTTTTCCTTTACCTGATCCGGTTATCTCAACCTTTCCTCCCACATCTATCTCCTCAAATTCTAGGTCGCCTTCCACCTTGAACGAGCCTCCCACATCTATGCTTTTTCCTTTGCTCTTGTCCCCCAGACAAACAGTTCCGCCGACGTCTATCTCTTCAAACTCCAATGCACGTTCTGATTCGAAACTGCCGCCTACGTCTATCGTGCGGATTTTTCCGCTCAGGATTTTCGCAGTGCCGCCAACATCCAGTTCTTCTATGTTTGCTTCAGAATCTATCATCACGCTTCCTCCTACATCCACTCTGTCGATTTCAGCTGGTCCTCTTGACACAAAGCTTCCTCCGACGTCGACGTTTTCCCCTTTCACTTTTCCATCGACTTTCAAGCTTCCGCCCACGTCAATGTTCTCTACCTGCAAGTCTTTGCTTACAACCAGAGACGCATCGACATCCACGTCTTTTGCTGCAAGGTTACCGTAAACCACCATCTCTCCGTCCTCAACTTGAATGTCATTTGTTATCGTCAGATCTCCACGGATTACCAGATCGCCTTCGGCTTCAAGCCTCTCCGCTGTGAGACTGCACTCGAAAATGTTTTCTCCTTCGCAGTAAACGGTGCCTGACACTCTTACAGTGGCTGGTGTTCCTGTTCCACTGACCACCGTTTCTCTGCCTACTACCAGATCTCCTTCAACACTATCGAGTATTCTCTTACTTCTTGAAGGAACAGTTGTTCGAATGGTCACTCTACATCGCCAATACATGACACTGGCATGCGCCCTTATTATACGAAACTCACATATTGTGACTACAGGCTGTGATGAAGAGGCGAAATCGCGCGCTCCAGTTAACATTAGGCATCAACAGTCAAAGTACGCCTATTGGACCGTAAGCAAGATTAAGATTGAAATGATTAGTAGTTGTAGGAAATCGGAGAACGAACCTACTTGAGCGAACAAAGAAGGACAAAGTACGACATTTACGCGGATATTGTAGATGCGATTTCAAGGAAGGGAGTCTGTTCTATAACAAGAGTGTCGTATGCGTCAAACCTTCCAATTGATAGAGCGAAGAAAAGCTTGGAATTGCTGGTTTCTCATGGATTCATAAAAGAAATCGATATTGGAGACCGCAAACAGTACGGGGCAACGAAATGGGGTCTAGAATACCTAGAAATATACAGAAGAATGCAGAGGTTCTTCGCTGCGTTACGCGAACCAGTGACAGTTCATATTCCGCAAACTGCTCTCCCTGGTCGCATCAGCACCGGATATGGCGGGCTAGACGATCTGCTGTTTGGAGGGGTTCCTCAGAATTCCGCAGTTGTACTTAGTTCCCCCTCGTGTGACGAGAAGGAATTTCTTGTCAAGAGATTTCTCGAAGCTGGCGCCGAAAGCGGAGAAGCCACATTGTATGTTACGACGAATCCTGGCGAAGCAAAGAATCTCGCAGAGAAATTTCAATCGAGCTTCTATTTGCTCCTATGCAATCCTCAGGCAGACATTATCATGAGAAGTTCATCGAACGTATTCAAGTGTAAGGGAATCGAGAACCTTAACGAAATAAATATCACTTTGGCCAGTGTGCTCCGACGACTAGATGGAAAATCCGCTCCCAGAAGAGCCTGCATTGAAATCATCTCGGACATTCTCTTGCTGCATCATGCTGTCCAAACCCGAAAATGGCTAGATAGCCTTCTGCCAGAACTGAAATCAAAAGGATTCACTACCCTGGCGGTTATGAACCCTCACATGCATAGCCCGGAGGAAGTTCAGGCTATTGTGGGCTTGTTCGAAGGTGAGATCAGCCTCTACGAAAAGGAATCGAGCGATGAACCAGAGAAATTCCTTCGAATCAAGAAGATGCTTAACCACCGATACGTAGAGCATGAAATGCCTTTCGGAAGGGAAGGATTCCAGAAATAGCGCGCATGCCTGTTCCGAAAATGGTTAAAAATGGTTTTAATTTCGTTCTGCAGACTTCTGCGGGTTTGAGAAGGCTGGTTGCCGCAGGGAATTCAGGGACAAATGCGAAGTCCAAAGCTGTCTCCAAATCATAAAAGGCGAATAAGAACCATTTTTGGTCAATTTAGGAACACGCATGCGCACTAGGATTAAGGATTTCGCTCAAAGATTTTCTTCTTGAAAAGCTCGTTGAACAGTTCGGCTTTGGTTATCACCTGAAGGGTTATTGCGCTATCTGGTTTTTCTCTTCGTGGATGAACAACATTGTTTCGCCAGGTCCGTACGAAATCTAAATCTTGATATACGTTACCTCCAAATTTCTCGGTCAAGATCTCTTTGAGTACGCAGAGAAGATCATAAAACTCCAATTCCTCTGCAGTTCTCTTTAGGAAATAGACCGAATGAAGTATTTGCAATAGGCTTTCACATGCGATTCCAGCGTCTTTGGTGGCATCTTCAAAGGAGTTTGTTTCATATTTTACTCTTGATCTTCTGAGTAGTTCCATTACGTCTGACAGTTGTTGTCCGTAGGTTGCGAAAATTAGAATTGGCCATTTCTTTTGAAGATTCGCGATAATCTTTTCCCGCAGAGTGCTCCAGTTTTCTTCTATAACATGCCTTTTTTGACTATTGGGAATTATTTTGGCGACAAATTCACCTGTTGAAAGGACAAGGTCTTGGCCTAACTCTTGTTTCATCTTGTCCTTGGCTTGAATGAACATCTTCGTGGATTTCCTTGGCAATTTCGGGTGGACTATTACGAAGTTAGAACAAGACTTATCGAATTTTCTAAGAAGGTGCCCTACTGCGTCAAGTTTAGTGCCTCTAGGTCCAACCTCAGCCATGAAGATGGAAACAAAGATGAGCTTTATTTTCTCTTCTCGTTCATTCTCATAATACGTTTCCCATTCCCAGTAGGACACCGGATTTTCCTCTATTGGCTCGAAGGAGTCCAAATGTTCAATCCAATCTTCATCTTTAAATTTCGTAGTATACAGCGGTTCAAGATCCATGTCCACCACATCTTCGCTAGCAAACAATTCAACATAAAACCCGATATGAGCCAAAACATAAGAAGCATAAAGTGTCAGTATTCTGCTCTCCAAAGCTCGTATTTCTCCATAAAGATTTCCAGCCTCAATGATCGTTGCTTGCACAGGAAGCGCGTACAATTTCAGAAGATCTCCATAGACGTGCAATTTTCCAAGCCCGCGTATATCATTTAGATGTTCATATTGATCATGCGAAATCGGCATTCAATCACCGTTTCCCTTGCCAGTTGGATCAAACTCCGATTTAAATTCTTGGAGGTGACATTACCTCAGAAAAGAGATATAAATCAACATGATTTTTACTTTTTTGTATGGCAGTTAGACTAGTTGACCTAAACGTAGAAAAAGCGCTAAGCAGGCAATGCGTGCGTTTGGTTGATTTGTCTATTAGAGAGGTCGAGCCGCCATGGCCAAGACGTTGTAGATGGCAGGTAGCGTTGTCATCGAATGCTGGTCCACTTCATCAAGTCTCTTCTTTGACATTTTTTCCCATTGCTTGATTTCGCTCACCATCTTCAGCAGCACCTCACCATAATCCTCCTTGGTACAAAAGACATTGTCCCACTCTGAAGTGTCGACAGGAAGCGCTATTTCCGGTATTACCGCGAAAAGAATCTTGCTGGCCCCAACACGTTTGACTTTGCTCAGTCCACCAAGTTTGTTTTTCACTTTAATTTCAGACAGCTGTCTGAAAAGACTTGAAATGGTTTTGACAGTGCGTTCCTCAGCTTCTAGCGAGAGCTCGACTAGTACTCTACTACGTTTGCCGCGAACATTCTTATGCACGTATCTCTTGAGCTTGCACAATTCCGTCCCAATCGATTTCCAGCACAAGTCGACCGCTGCACGCGCTTCTTTGTCGTCAGGTTTGCTCACATGATTCACACTTAGGCCTTGGAAAGCGCCTGCTCGCGTCATTTTGAAAGAACGTAACAGTTCTGCAACATTCAGACTGAAAGTCTTTTCGTCCAATCCGTAACGTGTTCTCTCTATTACTTTTCTGACAACTTTCCAGTATCCCCTTGGAAACGCTCTTAGAGACCTTTCTATACACCGATATTCCATGGGATCTCCGTTTTCATAGAAAAGAATGTTCAATGGTTTTACCACGCACTATCTCCTCTGGCGCATGTATCTGAGAGTCGCGTCCTTATTAGCGCGCGCCAAGGAAGGCACGGAGAGAGGTATGGAGTTTTGATAAGGTCTCCATTACAAAACCTTTTACAAAACCTAATAATTTATACTGTTCATTTATTTCCATGTACCACTTTACCATAAATGATGGTACTATTGTAACATAGAGTCGCGACCACTTTCCCATGCTACCATGTACCACTTCTGAAAAGTCCATGCCTGAGGCTCTGCACACACAGAAAAAAAGGGGAGGTAAGACTAGCGCCGACTCTCAGCCAGACTTCAGAATTTGACTCAGAGTTTTCAGCTCAGACTTTTTCAGAATCTTGTTGAGCTTCAGGTTCGCGTCTTCTTTCGGAAGCTCCAGAAACCCTTTGAAAATCAGTCTCAACAAGTCGTCCCTCTCAAAAGCGATCTTCATAACCTTATGCAAAAACTCCTCAGGACTCTCTGCCTCCTGCTTAAACTTCTCCAGCATCAGCTCAACGATCGCTTCCTCAACGAGGTGAGTCATGTTCCTGATCTTCTTATACCCTGCCTCCTTGTTAATCCGATCTATATAGCCCTGCGCTTGCTTCATCACGTCGTCCGTAATCGTCACGACAGCGTATCCTGGTTGTGGCATTCAAATCACTTTAACCAATCTCTCTCTCCGCAGATCAAAAACCATACAGTACAGTACGGTATAAATATCTTTTCTCCCAATGATTCTAGAGGACACATCTAGAAAAAACAACTAGAAGATGAGGCAGTATCAGACAGTATCCTAAACCTTATAAACTGTGTCTAACAGTAAGAGACAGTAAGGAGAAAAAGAAGCATGCCACAACCAGGTTTTACAACCGTGACAATCTCTGACGCCTTAGACAAAGTGATCGCCGAGCTTGCAAAGGCTCAAGAGCGGTCGAAGGCGTGGATTGTCGAAAAAGCCATCGAACTATACAAGCAAAAATACCAGGGAGGTGAGGTTGAACGTCCATCGAGCTGACCTTTGAGGAAGTATGGAATCAAGCTGAAGGCAACAGCCAGGACATAAAAGGTCTCGCTCGCGAGCTTTTCCTTCAGATGGTCGCCACGAAGACCGACAAAAGCGTGATCGTCGCGACTATGAATGTTTTCCGTGAGATCAACGAAGGCATCCGCATGCTCTTTGACGAATATTTCACAGACGAGCAATTCAAAAGATTCCAGGACAAGCAGTTTTTCCCTCACATTCACGACTTGACAGGCAAAGTCTACCTTCCAGTTTAAGAGGCGATACTCATGTGTGACTATTTCAGTTGCATCATAACCCGCGACCTCAACGTCCACTGGCTCAAACAAAACCCACAAGACCATCAAGCTATCGTTGACTCGACAAAGTTGGACGAGAAGAAACTCGAAAACCGCGACTTCGTCCGCATAGAAATAACCCCGAAAGACCCAGCACACATAACACGAAACCAAGACGACTGGACGCTCAGAATTGACGAAGAGAGAACACTCCCCGACTGGTACGAAAAGAACGTCGCAAAAGCAACAAAAGCGTGCTGGAAAGCATGGACTGAAAGCGTCAAAATCAACATAGCCCTAAACGACGAATCCGTCAACAATCTAACTGACACCTTCATAAAGCTCTACGGTTCTTCGAGTGCCGAGCTGTATGGTTATTCGAGTGCCGTGCTGCATGGTTCTTCGAGTGCCGAGCTGCATGATTCTTCGAGTGCCGAGCTGCATGATTCTTCGAGTGCCGAGCTGCATGGTTCTTCGAGTGCCGAGCTGCATGGTTCTTCGAGAGCCGTGCTGCATGATTCTTCGAGTGCCGAGCTGCATGATTCTTCGAGTGCCGAGCTGCATGATTCTTCGAGAGCCGAGCTGCA
>Ga0315279_10003525_pt1 | contig 21717 bp, 21 predicted proteins | sample YL17G06_20_MG_FD_203694 | JGI IMG/M metagenome (GOLD analysis project Ga0315279, IMG submission 203694) | Sediment microbial communities from Yellowstone Lake, YNP, Wyoming, USA - YL17G06_20 | ecosystem: Environmental > Aquatic > Freshwater > Lake > Sediment | place: USA: Wyoming | collected... | reverse complement strand
TCAGTGACGGTTCGGGCCAACTGGCGCGTCATTTTTCGTTTTCAAGGCGCTGATGCGTTTGATGTTGAACTGATTGATTATCACTAGGCGACGAAAGGAAAGACACCATGCCCATGAAAAACCCGCCCCATCCCGGACGAAGCATACGGACCGCCTGCCTTGAACCGCTGGGGCTGTCCGTGACGGAAGGCGCAAAGGTTCTTGGCATCACCCGGCAGGCCCTCAACAACGTGGTGAACGGCAAGGCCGCAATCAGTCCGGAGATGGCTATCCGGCTCGCCAAGGCGTTCGGCAGCACGGCGGAAACGTGGTTGCGTATGCAGCTTGCTTATGACCTGGCAGCCGCCCGAAAGGACGAAAGCAAGATCAAGGTTCGGCGACAGCACCTCGAAGAACTCCACGCAAATTGAACGATGCCAGTAGGCTTGCCGGCGGGTAGCCATGGTGGCGCCGCGGCGACCTCCCGTGACGGTGGGCTTTCCTTCGATGGCGCACCCACGGCCAATTCCCAAGGCGAATTGACCGTCGTTACCTCTGGGTCATAGGACCTCAGGCGCCGTTCATGCTGTAATCTCTGCGCTTGTAGCTTCCCACCTTGTGCAACTCGATCACCAAGCGTAATGCGTCGTTAACGGCTCTTTCACTGCGAAAAGCCTTGCGGACATCGGGGTCCAGGAGAACGAGATTGGTACCCGCGTGGTAGCGCTTCGCGTACTTGCCGCGTACCCCTCCCTTGGCGTGCCAAAGGCTTCTAAAGCCGCTCGCTTAAAATCTCTGTCACGTCACGGCCGCCATGCAATACGCTGACGATCTGCAGGGGCTTCGTCTCGGGCCGGTACACAATCAAGTAGGAGTAAACCGAAAAGAACCGCACATGGGCAGGGGTCAAATCGCGGCGCCAGTGACCCGCGCCGGGGAAATCGGCGAGATATCCGAATTTGTTGCGAATGACGGACTCAATGCGGTCGGCGGTTTCGCGGCGTTTTCCTTCTTCAGGTAACGCCAGATTTGTGCAAGGTCGCGAGCCGCCTGCGGGGCAAGAAGGTAGCGCCGCTTCATTCCGGCTCGGCTTTCAGCCGCTCAAGGTGGGCGTCCAGCTCGTCTTCGGGAATGCCTTCTCCCCTGTTCAACTCGTCGATGCCTCTACGGATCTTCGCGTCGATGGCCTCACGGTTCGCCGTCAACCATGCGTCTTGCTCTTGCAAAACCTCCAGCGCGCGGTCAATCACGTCATCTGGTTTCTGGTAACCGCCGGAGCGCATGGCTTCCGCGATACGCTGTTCCTGTTCGGGTTTGAGTTCAATCGTCATGACCGGCTCCCTGAGCGGGATTCGCCATCAACCGCTCTTGCCAGTGTAGAAGCCGCGCCCGGTTCTGTCAAATCAGACGAACAGCCGAAGGAAATACCCGCGTCGGTGCCAGGGCCTGGGGAGGGTACCGCAAACCCCGCTCTCGGGTTTGCGGCTTTCAGGTTTGATAGACACCGCCGACTGTTTGTAGGCTGACGCCATGTCCCGGCTGTGGTAGACAGCCAAAAGGGGCAGGCGCCGAAACACCAGTTCGCGGGTGTTCAGCCGGCGGCGTGTTCGGCGGCGGCGAGAATTTGGCGGCTGACTTCCTCCGCGACGTATGCCTCGCCGCAATTGGCGCACACTTCTGCTGGGACGCCCTTGAAGACGCGCGTCGTGCTTCCCCGCTCGAGCGTGACGCCGGTGCGACCAGGCCGGGTCTCCCCGACTTTGCAGATGACGCACTTCATGTCTTTCTCCTCCTGAATTTCGCCTCCCAAAGTTCGGGGTCCGGATACCCTCACAAGGCCTCTGCAGGACTGCGAACCCCAGAAGGCCCCCGGTTGAGGACGTGGGTCTAGATCATTGTTGTCCTTACGTCTTTGTTTCCGTGGAGTTCCTAGACCGTTCGGATATCGTAACCGGCCTCCAGCAAGTGAGTTGCGAATGAATGTATGGCACGTGGCGCGCTTCGTCAATGCGGCTCGGGTGACGGCCTCCCTTACGGCTTCTTGTACTAGCGATTCGTCTGCGACTTCTTTTTCTCTGAAGGAGGCACTTTGGTGGGTGGTTTCATCGTCACTCCGGCGGGCCCTGCCGGCGGCTCCCCTGGCTTGCGGCGACCGGCGGCACGCGCCTTTGCCGCGGCAGGTTTAGCCGGTGGCTCTTTGATCCCGGCAAGCTCTCGCAACCGTTTGACGAGTTGCTGGTGTGTTTTGATTATTCCGTCCAACTGCTCCACGAAGACGCGCTCCAGGATCTTCTCGAAAGCAGGTCCCGGCTTAACCCCAAGGGCCTGGAGTTCGGCGCGCGGTAACCGGGTGCGGGCCTGGGAGTACTTGAAGAGGTAATTCTTGATGCGGCTTTGGATCTTGGCGCTGGGAGAGTTTGCCCGCAGGAACAACAGCAGGGGCAGCGGTTGTGGGGAGAGCAGCGCATAGACCTGGCTGGGTAGGCTGGCCTTGGAACTTCCAAGGGCTTTGGCCAGTTTCTTGGCGTCATGATCCAGGCTCAGCACGCTCTGGGTGGCTTTGCTCTCGCAGATAGCCTTCTTGGCCAGTCGGATCTTGTGGGCGCGGCTAAGCTTCTCCGTGAGCACATGGAAATTCAGCAGAAACGGGTCGGCCCCGGGGACGTCATGGACGGCCGCGCGAATTCTGGCGAAGCCCTCATAAGGGATGCGCGTGGAGGAGAGTTTCGCGTCGAGGCCCACCAGGAGCTTTTGCCTGGCCAGCAGCTTGATGACTCGCGACGGGTTTTGTTCCTGAAGGGTAGCACGCAGCTCCCGGCCCTGTTGTTCGGGCTCGAGGCGCTCCCAGACGCGATTCTCCAGCGCCGTCGCCAACCAGGTCTTCGTGCGCTCTTCGGGCTTAAAACCCAGGCGCAGGCCCAGACGCAGCAGACGATAGATCCGCCACGGGTCCTCTGAAAAACTGCGGCTGTGTAATGCCCGGAGTTCGCGCCTTTCGATGTCGGCCGCCCCATTCGTCGGGTCGAGCAGCAACCCGCGCGAGTTAGGATGCAGCGAGACCGCCATAGCGTTCACCGAGAGGTCCCGCCGCTTCAAGTCGTCGAAAATCATCGCGGGATGAACCTCTGGACGCTGGCCCGGCTTCGCGTAGACCTCCTCGCGGCACATGGCCAGTTCCGCTCGGACGCCATTGGTGAAGCGGAGGTCCGCAGAGTTCAGCCGCGCGTCATAGCGCTGGTACTCGACGGCCAGGGGAGGCGGCTCGCCGATCGAAAGGCGAGAGCCGGTCTCGGCCGGCTGGGCAGAACCGCCCGAGCCCAGATGGCGGAGGATTTTTTGCGGGTTGCCCTCTACGGCGAAGTCCAGGTCGCGAACGACCTGCTGCCCGTACGTCAAATCGCGCACCGCTCCGCCCACCAGGTAGAGGTTGAGGCCCTGCTCAGCGGCAAGCTGGCTCATCAGGCTGAGCACCCCGTATTGTTCCGGGGAAAGCCGACTTTCCATCAGGAACTTGTAGTCACTCATGGGCGTTCCTTAGGGACCAGGGGATAGGCTACGGGAGCGAACGGCGTTTTCTGTCTTCGCTTGCTTGTCGCCCGTCACCTGTTGCTCGTCCCCTGCTCCTCGTTCCCTGTTACCCATAACCTGTCACTCACGCTCGCGGATGGTGAGTTTGGTAGACCTGCTTCAAGCGCTCCTTCAACACGTGCGTGTAGATCTGTGTGGTTGAGATATCGCTATGCCCGAGCAGCAGTTGAACCGAACGTAGGTCAGCGCCACGTTCGAGCAAATGGGTTGCAAAGGAGTGGCGGATCATATGCGGAGTGAGTCCTGTGGAAACGCCGGCTCGTCGGCCGTAGCGGCCCAGAATTTTCCAGAAGCCTACCCGCGAAAGAGCGCCGCCTCGGTTGTTGAGGAAGAGATACGGCGTGCCGGGCTTCTTCACGAAGCTCCCACGCCCACGTTGGACGTATGCTTCCACAGCTTTCAGCGCTGCTTTACCGACGGGGATCAACCGCTCTCTGCCCCCTTTCCCCCTGCAGCGGAGCAGTCCAAGATTCGCGTCAAGGTCCTCCAACCGCGAGCTGACTAATTCCGAGACACGCATCCCCGTCGCATAGAGTAGTTCCAACATTGCCTTGTCCCTTATCCCCGCGGCAGTAGAGGGATCCTGGGCTGCGAGCAGCTTGTCCACTTCTTCGACGGAAAGATAGTGGGGAAGGTCGATGCCCACGGCGGGAGCCTGAACGTCGGCAGTGGGGTCGTAGGCTATTCTCCGTTCCTGCGAGAGAAAACGAAAGAGATTGCGGAGCGAGACCAAATGGCGGGCCACGGAGCGGGCGCTCAACCCGCGGCGATACAGCGTCGCCAAAAAGCCTCGGATCTCCTCACGGCGGGTCGCCTCAAGGCTGTTTCCTTGACGGCGCAAATACTCGGTGAACGCCACGAGGTCGCGGCGATAACTGGCGATGCTGTTGGGGGCCAGTCCTTTTTCCACCCGTGCGTAATCGAGAAACTGGCGAATTTCGGGCGGCAAGGGCGCCGCTGATGCACTCGGTGACGGGGCTTCGGCCCCGACCCCGGGAGGTGGCCCCGCGGCAGGCGGCTGCTCCGAACGGGGGTGATTCATCCCGCGAAGGTGCTGAACCTTGTTACGATCAGGCATTCTCCTCACGGTCACTGCCAGTGCTCGTCCCAGAATGGCGGGCGAATCGGGATAAGGTGGGTCCGGCCCTCGTTAAACTGGCCAAACCACGGCCGATGGCCCCTGCACTTATTGCTAAACGGTTGTCTTTCAAGCGATTAGCGGTTTTGCTCAAGAATGGCGCTCCGGCTCGTCGCCGAAATACTTGACAGGTAACAGTCGGCCCCTATACTACCACAAGCTATTTTCTGCGGCCAGCAACATTTCGTAGGCAGGTGCTCCGGAGGGGGAACTGCAGTGAAAGGTAGTAGCTTCTCAACCCATAAACAGGTTGTGGTGCACAAGCTCGACAAAGGCTTGGTTAAAGGTTTTGTGGATCCAGAATCGTACCTGCAGCCCGACGGGGTGGAGGTACTTGACCGCGAGGGCCGGCTAGTGAACATCCCTCTCAGCGAGGTTAAGGGCGTTTTCTTTGTGCGGAAGTTCGAAGGGAATCCGCAGGGCAGCGAACGCAAAGTCTTCCGCAGCCGACCCCGCCTGGCTGGCCGGTGGGTTCGTTTGACCTTCAAGGATAACGAAGTCCTGGAAGGGGTGGCGCCCAACAACCTCCTCGCAATGAATCCCCTGGGATTTTCACTGACTCCACCCGACCCCTCCTCCAACAACCTGAGGCTGTTCATCCCCCGCAGCGCGCTGGTCGGAATTGAAGTGCTGGGCGTCGTGCCGGATGGAGCAGGGCGCCGGGGCGCACCGAAGCGTGGCATGCGACAAACCGGGACGGCGAACGGCGTTCGGCAGATTGACCTCTTTTCGCCGCCCGGCCCCGCAGCAACTAAGTAGCCGTTGAAACCCGCGCTTGGTGCCGTTCCAAATGTTTGGGAAAAGAGCAAAGCATAGTGACCACGTGGGCCGTCACGGTAATTTGCAGCCTTCGGTAACTTGGAATGGCACTAGGCAGGCGTTGCCAACAGCTGGACAGGAGGCAGCTCCAGGTGTTGGTGAATTGCGAAGAGGACGAGCTCCAGGCGGTCGGACACTCCTACTTTGTCGTAGACCGTGCGCAGGTGATTCTTCACCGTTTGTTCGCTGATCGACAGGTGGTTTGCGATTTCGCGGTTCCGCCAACCCTGCATCAAATAGCTGATAATGGTCTTCTCCCTTCGGGTCAAGGTGTCGATGGGTCGCAGGGGACGCTCCGGGTTGGTCTCCAGCATCTTGGCCACCGGCCGCCTTGGCAGCCAAACTTCGTTATCCATCACCTTGCGCGCGCACTTTACAAAAAGTGCTGGTTCCACCGACTTCAAGATGACGCCCGCAGCGCCTGCCTCAACATGGCGCAGGGCCTCATTCTCCGCCATGGCCGACGCCGTGACCACGAGTTTACTTTCGGGAGCCTCGCGCCGCACTTCATTCACGAGGTTGTGGGGCCCTTCAGTCAGCATTTCCATTTGAACGAAGAACAGATCAGGCCGGAAGGATTTCGCGCCCGCGATGACTTGCCCAGCCGTTGCGGCCTGGGCTACGACGCGCAGGTCGTCCTCGACTCCGAAGAGTTTCTTGAGACCAAGCCGGAAGACACCTTCCCGGTCGGCTATCAGAACCCGGATCTTCTTCTTCGAGTTACGTCCGCGTCGCATCCGGCAACCCAGCGCGCCCTGCTGTCAGAACCCACATCTACTGAAGCCGCGCTTACGGCGACTGCGTCACTTTCGGAATTCGAAGTTTCAAGGGACTTCCGGGAAGGACTCCGCAGGGCCTCTCAGCCCTGGAGGACATCTCGCTTGGCGTGCCCTCGCGGGGCGGCACCCTGAGCCTCACACCGGACGGTGGGCGGGCCGGAGTTCGTAGTCGTCGATGATAGCTGCCACGCCCGGCAACTCGTCCGCCTGGCTCCAGCGCACTACCCGCCCGTAGCAAAGGAGTTGCACTGGGACTCCGGTGACTTCCGCAGGAAGTGACACGCGTATGGTGATCTGGGTCTGGAGATGGGGTCGGACAGGCACGGTCAGAAACAACCCAGTGCCGCTGATATTGCCTGTCTTTCCCTCCACCTGGCGGAAGTTTCCGGAGCGGCTTTTCCAGCGGACTTCTGCCGGCAACTCAACCGGAATTCGTGATCCTGCGCGAGACTGCCTCATGTCCATTGACACTCCAACCTCCAAGCTTAGCTCGTTTCCGACTGAGCCGCAAGTGGAATACTCACTGCGGCTCACCTCCCACCAGAAGAAAACTGGGGTGGCGGGGATGGATGAGCACGCCGCTGAATATACCTTCTAGGGCAGCTTGACTGACTGCCGCTACCGCACTCTCCATCCCCGCCGGGGGCCAGGGCGCAGGTTGTGTCGTACGCGAATCCGGGAGCCGAATCATATATGCCTGCGTTCGACCAACCCTTGCTGCCTTCCCTGGTGCATGAGGGAAGGGCTTAAGGTAAGTTCAGACTACCCTGGACCCCTTCCCTGTGCCAATATCACCTCGGTACCACTACTTTCGTACTACCCCGTTGCCTCCTGCCCAGACCGCTGCTACCCTTGTGCCGTTCCAACTTAATAGGAGAGAACCATGAAACTCGGTGAAATCGCGGCCCGGCTGGGATGCAAGCTGGAAGGCCCAGAAGACTTGGAAATCACGGGTGTGGCAGGGATGGATGAGGCCACGCCCAGTGAGCTGACCTTTCTTGCCAACCCGAAGTACGCGCGCAAGCTGACGACGACGCATGCTGCCGCGATTATTGCGGCGCCGGAGGTGGAGGTTGAGGGACGGCCCGCCCTGCGGTCTGAGAACCCCTACCTGAGCTTCGCCCAGGCCCTGGAACTCTTCGCTCCCCCAACCCGCCCCCCAGCCGGAATTCACCCCACGGCAATCATTGCACCGGACGCGAAGTTGGGCCGGAATCCTTCCATCGGTCCTTACGTGACCATTGAAGAGGGCGTGGAATTGGGAGACGACTGCGTGCTGAAGAGTTTTGTGATGATTTATCGAGGCACGAAGATTGGCCATCGTTTTTTCGCTCACTCGCACGCGGTGGTTCGCGAGCAGGTGCGCATCGGCAACGACGTGACGTTGCAAAATGGCGCGATCATCGGCAGCGATGGTTTTGGCTTTGCCAAGCGAGCCGATGGCTCCTACCACAAGATCGTGCAGTCGGGGACGGTGGTGATCGAAGATGGGGTCGAGGTACAGGCGCATGCCTGCATCGACCGCGCGGCGGTGGGAGAAACCCGCCTGCGGCGTGGCGTCAAGGTTGACAACTTGGTGCAGGTCGGCCACAGTTGCGATGTGGGCGAAAACACGCTGCTCTGCGGTCAGACGGGTCTAGCGGGCAGCACCAAGGTAGGGCGAAACGTCATCCTCACTGGCCAGGTGGGGGCGGCGGGACACCTTACCATCGGCGACAACGTTATCGCCTCAGCCCAAACCGGCATTCCGAATGATGTGGAACCTAACTCCATCATCTCCGGTTATCCTGCTATCGATCACAACCTGTGGGTGAAATGCTCGGCTGTCTTCGCTCGCCTACCTGAAATGTACGCCACTTACAGGAAGGTCCGTAAATTCCTTGAAAAGGCCGGTGAACAGTCGTAGGGGAGGACCTTGACGGCCCTCCCACGCAAGAACGGGAGCGCGCCTCGGCGGGCTCCCCTACCAAAGCCAATCGGCCGGTCAGGCAGACTTAGCAGTGTCGGGCCTGACTGTGGTCGCGGGCGATTCCCTGGCCCGCTCGAGAGGCCATTCTTCCTTTGTGAGGCCTGAGAGAATGGCTTGGCGAACGCGTTCCATGACCTCGCCGCGGCCCTCCAGTCCATCCACCAGAACGGGATCATGCGCCGTGACCCGCACCACGCCCGGGCGGATCACGAACTTTCGCTTGGCCATGATCTTGTTGCTTCCTGAAATCGAAATAGGGAGGATGGGCGCGCCCGCCTTGAGCGCCATGACAAAGACGCCCTTTTTGAATGGTTGGAGTCTTCCATCGGGACTGCGCGTGCCTTCGGGAAACACGAGGAAGGAATCACCGGCGCGCAGCGCGCCAACAGCCCGTTCGACAGCCCTGACGGCCTGCTCTCGATTCTTGCGATCTACGGGGATAAACCTGCACGCCAGCATGGCTCTTCCCAAGATAGGGATTCGGAAGAACTCCTTCTTAGCCATCACCATGACCCGAGGCAGGATGGCGAGAAGAGCGGGCGGATCACAGTTCCCCTGGTGGTTGGCCATGTAGACGACGGCACGCCCGTGCGGAATCTTTTCCAGGCCCTGGACGTCCACCCGGACCCCCGCCAGCCACAGCGCCATCTTCACCCCACCTACGCCTACTCGGTAAACCGGCTCGCCATTCCCCGTGAGCAGAGCGTAGAGCAGGAGGGGCGGCCCTGCCACCAGGACGTAAGCAAAGGTGACAAGGGTGACAACAAAGGCGCGGATCATGGACGGCCTTCCCTGATCGTACTGGTAGGGGCGAGCGGCGCTCGCCCCCCTACAGGGCGCACGCCGTGCGCCCCTACGATCCCTGTCGTCCCTCTAAGCCACCCCACGCGCACTTGACGCTGTTCGGCCGTTGGGTGCGGGAGTTCCTCCACACGATAGGTCGTCCCCTCTTTTCCCTCCAGCGCGTATTCGACCACTGCATCCCCTTGCCGACGGTGCACGTCAAACTTCACTCTTTGCCCGGGCCGGTATGAGGAGTGGAGCAAATCGCGAAGCACAAACAAGGGCTTGCCATTCATTTTCAGCAGAACATCCCCTCTCTGGAGGCCAGCCTTCTGCGCGGTGCTCCCGGGGTCGACACTTTCCACCTCGATGTGCCCCTCGAAACTTCTCATGGCGACAAAACCCCACGCGGGGATTTCCTCAGTCTTGCGGAGCAGGCGCAGACCGGCGTAGGCCAGATACGTGTCGTAGTCCAGTTCGTGGGTCCCCTGGACGTCTTCGCGCAGGAAGGCGTCGAGCCCGGCATAGGAGGGAGCAAGACTGCGGAGGATGGCGCCCAGGTCCGCCAACGTGAAAAAGCGGCCTGGGCGGGCGAAGTCTTCGTTCAGGCGACGCATCACGTCGTCCAAGCTGGCCTGGTTGTGGCTCGCGTGTCGGATGGCGAGGTCAAGCAAGAAACCCAGCAGCGCGCCTTTATTGTAGTACGAGATGCTGCGTTCGGGCCGGGAGTAGTCGGGATACTTTTCCAGCCACGCCTCGCGGCCGGATGTCTCCACGCTTTGAAAGGCGCGCGCAGGGCGCTCCTGGAGCGCCCGCACGGACTCAGCCAAGCGCGCGTAGAAAACCTGGGGAGTGATCAAGCCCGCGCGGAGCAGGCAGAGCTCCCCGTAGGTGCTGGTCACGCCTTCGGAAAACCACAGGTCGCGCGTATCGTTGCCGCGCACATAGTCAATCGGCTCCAGAGCTTGCGGCCGGATGCGCTTCACGTTCCATAGATGGAAGAACTCGTGCGCCGCCACGCCTTCCAGGCTCTCCCAGTAATCGCGCAACTGCGAGGCCGGCACGCTGATGGCCGTCCCATTGCGATGTTCCATGCCTCCGCCTCCCCCCTCGCGCGGGAAGTGCAGGATAAAGGTGTAACGCGAAAAGGGTACATCGCGCATCAAGGCCGTTTCCGTGTCGGTAATCTTCTCGAGCGAGGCGAGCAGCCGGCCCGCGGAGTAATCCGCCGGGTCGGCGTGAACGATGACCCGATAGGTGGCGCGGCGCCTGCCTGAACTGCCGCCTGATGTGGCACGGCCATCTTGGCCGTGGACAGTCACGGGCGAGACGCCCGTGCCACCACTGCACGAGTTCGGCCCAGGAAGTTGAACATCCTGCGTATAATTATATTCCTGAAAGTGACCCGCCTCGGCGGGGCTATCGGCAAGAACGTCGTAATCAGGCGCCTGGAAATCCGCTCCTTCCCCTTCGAGCACGGTGGCAAGCTTCCAACCTTCCGGCAGGAGAAACTGCACCCGCACGCCGCGCGCGCGTTCCTGGGGAAGATAGAACAGCAGCAAGGCAAAATTCAGGAAGGCGTGATCCTGATCGAGGCTGCTGGAAAAAGGGCTCTCCTCGTGCGCGAAGACGGCATAGTGTAGTTCCAGGTTGGCGCAAGGCGTAGGCAGACTCCGCCAGGTGTTCAGGTCCCGGCGCTCCAATTCCTCCGGCTGCCCATCACATGAGGCGCGCAGCTCCTGCACGTTGCGCACAAAGTCGCGAATCTGGTAGAGGTTGTTCCACGCCGGGAACTGGAATTCTGTGGAGGGCGCGGCCTCAGGCACCGTCATGGTGACTCGCACCAGGTGCGCGGCGGGTTCCCGCAGGTCGAGCAGATACCGGATGGGTCCCACCGCGGCGCGGCACGGCTGGCCAAGCCCCAGCGCGAGAACCAAACACCACAGGCCAAGCTGCAGGCGCTGCCGAAACCCGCGTCCCGAGCCGTTGCCTTCCAAGGCCGCACCACCCCATAGTCCCCTCCTTCCGTAGGGCCGGGGCTTGCCCCGGCCTGCTGAGGCCGACCCAAGGGTCGGCCCTACAACAGGGGATTCAGGGGTGGTGGGCAGCGCGCGCCAGCGAACGCGGCTGGTCGCGCGATAAGTTGGCATCGGAAAAATCATGCGCTTTGGCGACGCGGGACACTCCGAAAAGAAAATGCTTGCACGAATCCCGTGGCGTTCCTAATATAGCACTTCGTGACTCAGGGACAATTCCACAACTTGTTCAAGGCTGACCTGCACTGCCACAGCCGCTATTCGGGGCGGGCAAAGCATCTCCGCTTCTTACGCTGCCGGGACTGCTATTCCCAGCCCCTGGATGTCTACTTCACCGCGAAGCGCCGGGGCATGGACCTGATCACCATTACCGACCACGATTCCCTCGAGGGCTGCCTGGAAGTCCTCAACCGCTTGGGTGAGCTGCCGGACTTTATCATGGGGGAAGAGGTCAGTGCCCGCTTCCCCGCGTTCGACCACACCGTCCATATCGGCGTTTATGGCTTGACGGAGGCACACCACCGCGAGATGCAGGAGTTGCGCTCCAACGGAGAAGAGTTGGTGGCCTACTTGCGCCAGGCCAAACTGCTGTTCGTGCTCAACCACTTCTTCCATAATTTCGGCAGCCGCACGCATGTGGTGGGGTTCGTCGAGCGCATGGCCGAGCTGTTTGACGTGTTCGAAGTGCGGAATGGTTCGCAGCAGCGCGAACACAATCTGCTGATTGCCACGTTGCTGGAGCGCTACCGCCGGAACGGCCGGCGGGTGGGAATGGTGGGCGGCAGCGACGCGCACACGCTGCGCCGCCTCGGCCGCACTTACACGGCCAGTCCCGCCCGTAGCCGCGAGGAATTCTTGCGAGATATCCGCGCCGGGCGGACTGAAGTCTTCGGGCAACACTCTGACCACCTCTCGTTAGCGGCCGACATCTATGGCGTCGTGTTGCGTTATTACCCCACCGTCCTTTCGATCCGCAACGGGGAGTTCCCTCCCCTGCTGCGCTTCAAGAATTTCGTCCTGAGCCTTGCCGCCACTCCGTTTCTGATTGCCCCGTACGTGGTGGCTCTCCGTCACAGCCGCATCGAACGCTCCCGCATCAACCTCTTCTCCCGCGTCTTCCTGGAAAAGCAGGCTTCCTCTTTCGAGGCCTAAGCCCATCACCTGTCCGCCGCGGCGAGCAGGCTCTATAAGAAATAACCACCCCTAAATCCCCTCGTTAATAAGGAGGGGACTAAGGGGTGGTCATGAAGAGGGTCCGCCCATCTTGACGCTGTGCTTTCGTTCAGCGAATCTTCCAGCGATACAGCACCCCGCCAGCCGCAATGGTCAGGAGTCCCAGAAAAGACTCTTTCGGACGCAGGGCGGCCGTGTAACAGAGCATCCAGGCGCTGGCCGCCAGGAATACGCACGGGATAAATGGATAGCACCAGCTCACGGCGGGCAAGCGCGCCCACTCAGGACGGCGGCGTAGCTTGAGGAGACCGGCGGTGGCCATGGCGGCGAACAGAACCAGGGCAAACCCGATGTAATAGATGAGCCCCTCGAAGGTTCCTGTCAGGATCATGAGAACCGTGGCGACGGACTGGTAGACGATGGCCTGGACGGGGGTACGCCAGCGCGGATGGACACGGGCCGCCCCGCGGAAGAAACAACCGTCCCGCGCCATGGCGAAGTAAACGCGCGGCCCTACAATGACCATGGCGCTCACGCAGGAGAGCAGACCCACCGCCATCACACAGCTAAAGACGTCTCCGCCGCGGCCGCCGAACAAGGCGGTGGCTGCTTCGCTGCCGACGCGGAGCACGCCTTTCATCTGCTCCAGCGGAAGCGCATAGATGAACGCCACATTGAGGGCCAGGTACAGCGCGGCCACGACGAGGGTCCCCGCCACCAGGGCCGCGGGGAGCGTCCGTTCGGGTGTCTTCATCTCCTCGGCCACATAGGCGGCGGCATTCCAACCGCTGTAGGCGAACATCACAAAGATCAGCGACACCGCGAACTGCGCACTCAGGCTGTGCGATGAAGTCCGCGTGGCGGTCAGCGTAAAGTGCGATATCCGCCCGTTGCCCACGGTAAAGGCGAGCCCGAGAAACGTTCCGAGGACGCCAAGTTTCAGCACGGTCAGCCAGTTCTGTAACTTCGCGGCCAGACCCAGTCCGAGGATGTTCACAAGCGCAAAGGCTGCGACCACGCCGATGGCCAGCAACTGCCCGTTGCCCAGGTGGAACCATCCGAAAGGCAACGCCGGCGCGCCGGCGCGCGGCCTCACGGCCAATGACGGAAAGAAATGAGCCAAGTACTCCGAGAAAGCCAGCGCCGCGGCGGCAATAGGCGCTGAGAAGCCCGCAAAGAAAGAAATCCAGCCGCTCAGGAATCCCCAGAGTGGACCCCAGGCCTCGCGAAGGTAAACGTATTCGCCGCCCGACCGCGGGAAATTGGTCCCGAGCTCCGCATAGCACAGGCATCCGGTTAGAGCCACCACGGCTCCCGCCAGCCACAACCCCAGCACCAGCGACGGGCGACCAATGTCCCCCGCCAGAAAACCCGTAGTGGTGAAAATGCCGGTGCCGATCATGTTGGCGACCACAAGGGCGGTCGCACTGAGAAAAGTGAGCTCGCGTCGAAGAGCAGGTTGCATCAGCGTGGTCGTTTCCCGGCGCAGCGGACACCCGTCCATTGTCGGATGGCCTCAGCGCGCCAATACAAGGACCAAAGACTAAGCAGGAAAGTCCCGCAAGGCAAGCGACTTTACCCCGATCCCGAAGCTTGGCTTACCGGTGTCTTCGCCCCGATCCCGAAGGCGAAAGAATATAACCGCTGCGACGAAACCCGTTTAAGCTCGGGATCGGGGTTCGTAACTGCCGCGCTTTCCAGCCCCGTCCCGCCATTGCGGGAGGAAAACTTCTTCTAGTGTACGCGCAAACGAACAAACCGAACTGCGGCGAATTTCAATTTCCAGAATCTACCCTACTGACAGCCAATATTATAGCCATGACCCAAGCCATTTAGCTTCGGGATCGGGGTTTATCGCCTCTGATCTCTGGTTGCTCGACAGGGGCCTTGCACCTCGCTACAATTGTATGTATGCATCGTACAGGCGAGGGGTTAAACGGAAAGGGAGTGTTGCTTCAACTTGGTCTGCTCGCCGTTGGCCTTGCGGCATTCGCGCCCGGCCCGGCAGCACTTGCCCGAGCTGCCGCTCCTGCGGCGCAGCAGCCAGCGGACAGCAATTATCTGGACAAGATCGTCCCCTATGTCCCGACGCCCCCGGAGGTGGTGGAAAGGATGTTGCAACTCGCCCAGGTCGGCCCGGACGACGTGGTTTACGATCTCGGCTCAGGTGATGGCCGCATCGTAATCATGGCGGCACAGAAGTTTGGCGCGCGGGCGGTGGGCGTGGAGCTGGATCCCGACCTCTACAAACAGTCCGTGGAGCGCATCAAAGAACAGGGTCTGGAAGAGCGGGCCCAAATCCTCCACGAGAATATGTTTAAGGTTAACGTTCATCGCGCCACGGTCGTAACGCTCTACCTCTTGACTTCCGTGAACGAACGCCTACGGCCACTGCTCGAAAAGCAGCTCCGGCCGGGAGCGCGCGTGGTTTCTCACGACTTTCAGATGCCCGGTTGGAAAGCGGAAAAAGACGAGGAAATGATTTCGAAAAACGGCCTGTCAAACCATATCTACCTTTACGTTCGGCCCTGATCCGCCCTGCGGCCCAGAGCGCTCCGTCCCAGGAGATCCGGAGCGTCGGCGGCCTTCGGGCGGCGGGCCGCCCTTCGGAGTACTCCTGCGCCGTGAGGGTGCTATGCAACAAGAACGCTCGAATGCACCCGACTCGCGACCACCCCTTGATCCCCTCCTTGCTAAGGAGGGGAAACAGGGGTGGTTGTGGCTCCCCATGGCGGCGCTCCTGCTGGTCTTCGGCGTTTCTCCCCCCTGTACAGACCTCACCAGCCGCAAGACTGCCCGGTCCGTCACCTCGTCTCCGGATGAATATCGGGAGGCACGCGAGCAAATGGTCCGCGAGCAGATCGAAGCGCGCGCAGTTCGGGACGCGCGCGTGCTGGCGGCGATGCGGAAGGTCCCACGTCACCTGTTTGTGCCGCCCAATCAACAGGCCTACGCCTACATCGACTCGCCGCTGCCCATTGGTTATGGCCAGACCATTTCGCAGCCCTACATCGTGGCCTTCATGACGGAAGCGCTGGAGTTGAAGCCTCAGGACCGGGTGCTGGAGATTGGTACGGGATCAGGCTACCAGGCGGCCGTGCTGGCGGAATTAGCGCGCGAGGTTTATACCATCGAGATCGTAGAGCCGTTGGCCAAAGAGGCAGAAGAGCGTCTCCGGCGCCTCCAGTATTCGAACGTGCACGTGCGGACGGGTGACGGCTACCGTGGCTGGCCGGAGGCAGCGCCGTTTGACGCCGTCATGGTAACTGCGGCACCCGACCACGTCCCTCCGCCGCTGGTCGCGCAGCTCCGCGAAGGCGGGCGCCTGATCCTTCCTGTGGGGCGCTGGGAACAGGAGTTGATTCGCCTCCGCCGCACAGCGAAAGGCGTAACCCAGGAAGTCCTGCTGCCGGTCCGCTTCGTGCCCATGACGGGCGAAGCTGAGAAGCCCTGAGCGCACACGCCCCATTATTGACACAGGGGTGTGAAGTTCAGACTCACCCAGCCGCCGCGGCGACACGCGGCGCCCAGGTTTCGCACACGCAACAGAATCAATGTACTGTTGCACTTCCACTCCGCTGTGCCTATGTTTTTCAATTACCTATGGGGAGGGTTCTGCACGTCGACGCTGTCTATCCTCCTGTTGCTATCGCGAGACACACCGACGATCATGAATTCTAAAGGTTCGCTGCCCGTATTCTCAAAGGAATGCACCTCGTTCAGTTGGATCGGGATCGCATCGCCCGCCTGGATCGGGGCAACTTCGGAACCGCTACCCTCAGCCGATACCGTGACGGCGCCCTGGCCATTCATCACATAGTAGAATTCGGCCAACTCCCGGTGCAGGTGGGGACCCGTCGAAGTACTTGGCGGAAGCACCAGGTGGTCCACATAGGCCCACGGGCTGGTGAAGACCGACGGTTCCAACGCACGCCGATACTGTACCGTCCCTTTGCCGCCACTCATACCGTTCACGGGGCGAAGCAGCGCACGATCGAGGCGCATGGTCATGAACACCGGTATCGGATCGATGGGCACGTCCCTACGGTCGTCGCCGAGGTCGACCGCGTCGTAAGTAGCCTTCATCGCCGACACGTTGATGTTCATCCACTGAACCGGCTTGTCGGTCGCGTTGTAGATCGCGTGGGAATGCCCCATCCGGCAAAGGGCGCCGGCCGGTCCTTTCAACACGGACGTCCGGCCATCAATGGTAAACTGCGCCTCGCCGTCAAAGATGACAAACATCTCTTCGCATTGGTTGTGAAAGTGATGGCCAATCCCGCCTTTCGGTTCGAGGATGCCCCGGTGCAGGAAGCACAGGTTGGTGTCCAGCGCGCGCGCGTCTAACAGGACCATGATATCCAATTGGCCGGCTCCACGGTGGGCGGCTGTGGCCACCCGGTATTTGGCCGGATCCGTATGGGCAATACGCTGCGCCAAGGGCTCGCGCGCCGCCAGGGGAAGAATCATAACGAGCATGAGCCAGAGCGTTTTCATCTTCTCTTTCCACTTCCTTTCTAACCAATTGGGACGGCGCGCCAGTCGAGCTCTGGTGCGGCGGCCCGGTCTTGCGAGGTTTTATTTCGGCCGGTCAAGACATGCCACTAATCCACGTCGAACAACAGAACTGTGTAGTTCTTGGACGACAGCGTGTTCTCGATGGTCGGCCAGACTCTCTGATGCTCTGCTGAGGCCACCCATTTCTGTCGTAGTTCCTCGCTCTGGTACGTCAGGGAGAACCGATAGTTGACACCCGCCGGACCACTCCCCCGCAGGGCCGTACGCAGCTTCAGCATCTTCACATCAATATATCCTGGGTGTTTGGCGGCCTCGGGACGGAAGATGGTCTCGAAGTTGTGCAACATCTCCTTCTCCTTGGCCGGGTCAACCGCAAGGTCGACGTGCAGTTGGATGGGACGCCCGGGGCCCGCCGCCAGGACGCCGGCCGCACTGGCTCCGGCTGCGAGCATTGTCTTCAAGTAGGTCCTGCGCTTCATTTTCTCTCCTTTGGCTCGCCGCCGCTCACTGATAAAGTTGCTTCTCACCCGCTACGGCGAGCTTGATCCGGTACAGGCTGGTACGTGCGGTGATGTAGAGCGACTTCCAGTCATCGCCCCAATTGCAGTTTGCCGGCACCTGCGGCGTCTTGATCGTGCCCAGGTGCTTTCCCGCCGGCGAGAACACCCAAATCCCTCCAGGACCGGAGGCGTAGATGTTGCCGCTTTCATCGACCTTCATGCCGTCCGGCAAACCCTCTTCCTTTTCCGCCGTCACGTCGGCAAACACACGCCCGTTCGTTACGGTGCCATTATCGGCGACGTCGTACGCCATCCACACCTTGTTCTTCTCGTCTGAATTCGCGATGTAAAGTGTCTTCTGATCGGGAGAAAACGCGATGCCGTTGGGCCGCGTCAGGTCCTTGATGACCACTTGCAGCTTGCCGTTGGCCATGCGGAAAACGCCGTTGAACTTCAGCTCTTTGGCCGGGTCGCTATCCTGCTTGGGCAACCCGTACGGCGGATCCGTGAAATAGAGCGACCCATCGGAGCGGTAGACCAGGTCGTTCGGGCTGTTCAACTTCTTCCCCCCAAACTTGTCAACCAGAGTGCTAACCTTCATGTCTTTGCTGATTCGGACAATGCGGCGGTTCCCATGCTGGCAGAGCAGCACTGCGCCATCTTTATCAGCGGTCATGCCGTTGGGGCCATTGTATCCGCCCGCCGGCAGACTATTTCCGTCATAACCGCCCGGATTGAGAATCTCGGTCACTTTTCCGTCTGGAGACCATTGACGTACCACGTTACCAACCACGTCACTGAACCAGAGGACGCCGGATGGGCGCCAGATCGGACCCTCGGTAAACGTGAACCCATCTGCGAGCTTTTCAATCTGGGCATCCATGGGAATAAGTGCATCAATGGCGGGGTCCAGTCGCACAATACTTCCCACGGCGGCAGGTTTTTCCGGGGCGGGGGCGGGAGCGGGTGCCGTGGAACATGCAACTGTGAGAAGTGCAACAGCGAAGACTGCCGTTGATTTTATTATTGGCATTTGCAATTTAACCTCGTTTCGGCTCGGAGTGGCGCCTGAGGCCCGCTAAAGGGCGTGGCTATTCCGTCCTCAGCAGCCACCTTACTGCGTTCTTTTGCAGTTTAAAATACTCGGGTTGCCACAAAGCGTGCAGTGTATGGCCGACTGCGGTGAAGACCACGCGGCCCTTGCCGAAATCGTACGCCCAGCCCGCGATCGCCTTAGCGCCCAGGTCTTTACCTTCGCTGATGTCAGTCAGGCCATCGATATTCTCACTCCGCAAGATGGTGTATTGGGGATCTTTGTCATACGTGACGAAATGTTGTTCGTCGTTCACCATGAAGTCCTGAACACCGCGCGTGATCGGATGCTCCTTGTTCACCACCGACACCTTGAAGGGACGCAGGGCCGGATGATCGATGTACACCCCACCCATCACCTCGCGATAGTTCTTGGAAAAAAGCGAAATGTGGCTGCTATTGTGCAAGGCGTACAGCCCGCCCCCAACCTTCACGAAGTCTTTGATCGCTGTACCCTGCTCCTCCGTGATCCAGGGCTCGAACTGCTCCTTCGGCCAGTCCCTATTGTTCTCCAGCGCGTGCGAGTATGCGTAGTCGTTGGGCTCGAGATATCCGTTGGGCCAGATCATTCCATCGCGCAAAACAACCAACAGGCGGTAAGGCCGCAGAAGGCGCGCGGATATTTGATCGTAGTTTATGGTGTAATCGATCGGCAGATTCAGCTCCTGGAATAGTCTGTTCAGGGCGACCCGGATGTAGTCGGCCTTGTGATAACGGTCGCCGATGAGGGCAAGAACACGAGGACGTTTGTCATCGGTTGGGACGGCACTGCTCGCTTCCGGCGGATCCAGGAGAACTCCCCCCGCCGCTAACGCTCCAACGCTCTTTAGGAGACGTCTTCTTGAAATGGCAGAACTCATTAGAAGCACCACCAGCCGAGGGCCATGCCTTGAATCAACGGCAGAGTCTAGCACGAAGATGGCAAGCAGGAGGAGACCATCAAACTGCCGACTCTCGGGTGAGGCGAGCTTTCCGGCTTGCCTTCACGGCCAGGAGCCAGCATACTCCCCGTCGCCTCCGTTGGGCCCGTTCTTTCATCCTTTCTATCCCGAGCGACTCCGGCAGGACAGGAAGGGGCCAGCCCTGTCTCCTCGGGGTACGGGAAAAGCAGAAGTCGCTCCATTTTCAAGCGATTTCTCGGACACCTCTCCCTCCCCTCCCTCCTTCGCCCGGTTTGGTTCCCTTCGCCGCCGCACCGTGAAAGGCCAATTGGTGTTCGACTCCGCGCAAGCGGACGCGCTTCGCGCGGAAGTGTTGGCCCGACAGGAAGTATCCACAGCGCGCGTTGTGGGTGTCGAGAGTAGATTCTTGCCGCCAAAGTCTGTGCAGCTTGTCGCACACATTTTTGCGGTATCGCCCTTTTCGACTTTCGACTGTCGACTGGCTCAGGAGCGCGGAGGATTTCAAATACGTTTGGCTGGAATTGTGTTCTCGTTGTAGCGGCGGACGGAACCTGTCCCGACCTCGTCGGGAGCCCGGCACATGCCACTCAAGCCGTCGTAAGTCTGGCTAGGGGCTCGATGTGGTAAGTCTGGGGAAAAAGCAAGTAGCGCAGTCCGTCACCTGACGGACTGCGGCTTTTCGCCTTCATATCGTGGCTCCTCCGTGTGCGAGCAAACGGACACGGTCAACCCTCAGCCCGCAACGCCTTTACTGCCATCAGCTTGTTGTCGCGAGATGACTCGAGCCGCACCGGAATTGGTGCGGATGCGTGCGCTGCCGCCGCAAAGGTGCCCGCAGACAGAAACGAGTCCAAGTGAGCGACCGGCGCAAATCCCTAAAGAGGTGGTAACGGCGGGTTACCTGGTATATACTAACCAGATCAGGAAGGGGGTTACGTGCAGCCCGACTCCTTTCACTCGTTTTTTCAGCGAGCCACCCAAGGGCACAGTCCTTACCCTTATCAGGAAAAACTTGCCAGCCAACCGATTCAAAGTCTCCTGATCAACATCCCCACCGGCGCCGGTAAGACGGCAGCGGCGGTCCTGGCTTGGCTGTGGCGCCGCAACGTGGACGCGGCCAAGACACCACGACGCCTGATCTACTGCCTGCCCATGCGGGTGCTCGTGGAGCAGACGCGTGACAAGGCGTGCGAGTGGGTGCGGAACCTGAAATCAGCAATCTGGCCGAACCTCGATGTCCAGGTTTACACCCTCATGGGCGGCGAGATTCAAGAGGATTGGGAGCTTTTCCCGGAAAAGCCGGCCATCCTCGTGGGCACGCAGGACATGCTGTTGAGCCGCGCCCTCAACCGCGGTTACGCCATGAGTCGCTACAAGTGGCCGGTCCATTTTGGTCTCTTGAACAGCGATTGCTTGTGGGTTTGCGATGAAGTTCAGTTAATGGGTAGTGGTCTGGGCACTACGACCCAGTTGGAGGCGCTTCGCGAGCAATTCGGCGTCCTCGGAAGGGCCGCTACGTGGTGGATGTCCGCCACCCTGGATCGAAGCTGGCTGGAAACCGTAGACTTCAAGCGGAAGGCGGCGGACCTGCCGTTTTTCTCTTTGGAGGAAGCTGATTTCGCGGACCCCACTCTCGCGAGAGTGATTCAAGCCCCGAAGAAACTCGCCCGTGCTCCGGCGACTTGCCGAACGCCAGAGGGTCTCGCCAGCTTCGGTAGGGAGAACCACACATCCGCCGCGCAAACATTGGTCGTCGTCAACCGCGTGCTGAGGGCGCAGGAGACGTTCAGTGCGCTGAACCGCCTGTACCGTCCCGGTGGGGTCGGAAAGAGCACGAAAACGGAAAGCGCGCCCGAGGGAGGCGACGGGATCCCAGAAATCCGTCTCCTGCACTCCCGGTTCCGCCCTTATGAACGGCGCGACTGGCAGGCCATGCTCGGGGAAGCACCCAAGCGTGCGGGAAGAATCATCGTTGCAACCCAGGTGATCGAGGCAGGGGTGGACGTCACCTCATCGCTCTTGGTCACCGACCTAGCGCCGTACAGCAGTGTCGTACAGCGCCTTGGACGCTGTAACAGGGCTGGAGAGTCCGAGGGCGCGAGCGTTTTCTGGGTGGACCGGCCGCTCACAGGGAAGCAAGCCAAACTCGCATCGGTCGAAACATTGAGCGAGAAAGAGCAAACTGAGGTCGCCCTGCCGTACGAGTGGCGCGCACTCGACAGTGCCGCCAATCTTCTCAGCGGCCTGAATTCGGCCAAATGCGCCGACCTTCCCCCATTGGACGAACGCGGTCCCGCGTCTTGGGTACTACGCCGACGCGATCTCATCGACCTCTTCGACACGACTAGTGTCCCGTAACATTTAATTCTTTACAACGTTTAACCTTTTCCAGTATGCTGTCGGCCGTGGCTTTCCACACGAATGGTTTGGGCGCCTCATTC
>Ga0315279_10003523_pt1 | contig 21721 bp, 21 predicted proteins | sample YL17G06_20_MG_FD_203694 | JGI IMG/M metagenome (GOLD analysis project Ga0315279, IMG submission 203694) | Sediment microbial communities from Yellowstone Lake, YNP, Wyoming, USA - YL17G06_20 | ecosystem: Environmental > Aquatic > Freshwater > Lake > Sediment | place: USA: Wyoming | collected... | reverse complement strand
GTACTCCCACGGCCTTGCAAGGCAGCAACACGGCAAAATACTGCCAGGGTCTAGCCATCTTGTTGTCCTTGACAGCTCTTTCAATCTCCTCCTCAACGATTGCGACGGCTTCGCGTACTATGTCTGCATTCTCTTTCGTGGCTTCACCAACGATTCTGACAGCTAGTCCTGGTCCCGGAAACGGCTGCCTCTCATAAACTTCGGATGGCAGACCTAGGCTTTTTCCGACAATTCTGACCTCGTCTTTGTATAGGTCTCTCAGTGGCTCAATGATTTCAAACTCTATATTCTGTGGCAATCCTGCTACATTGTGGTGCGATTTGATTCTGTCTCGAAGTCCGCCGCCGCTCTCTATCCAGTCGGGCGCAATGGTTCCTTGGACAAGGTACTTGGCATTCTCTTTTCTCGCGATTTCCTCGAAGATTCTTATGAATAGTTCGCCAATGATCTTCCTTTTTTGCTCTGGTTCGATCACGTTCTTGAGCTTTTCATAGAATTTTTCCTTGGCTTCCACAACAAGCACATTCAAGCCAAGTTCTCTAAGCATATTTCCATTGTTTTCTATCTCGTTTTTTCTCATGAAGCCAGTGTCGACGAAGACGCATTTCAGACTCTTCCCGATGGATTTGTTAACCAGGAGGGCTGCAGTGGTTGAATCAACACCACCGGAAATTCCGACAATGGCATTGCCTTTTATCGTGTTGCGAATCTCGGTGATCTTTTCTTGTACGAACTTGTCAGCGTCGAACATTCAGTCATCGAGAGCTAGAGTAAATGTGGGACTATAAAAATATTGAATATTCTTTTGAGTAAGCCTAGTGCTTTGGCTTTGCACCGTATACCTTGATGCTTTCAATCGAATTGGTGAAGTCTCTTATGTCTTCCTCTGAGGCTTTGGTTTCCTTCACTATGGCTTTTGCAGTGGAGTCATCAAGAATGTCGGCTGGAAAACGGTTTCCTTCAATGATCCTTACGTCTTCGAAACCTGCATCTTTAATCAACTCGAGGTATTTTGCTTTCATTACGGCTCCTGAAATGCAACTGACGTATGCCTGAACGTTCTTCTTTATTGCTTGTGGGAGTTCCTTCAGTAGGACGATGTCAGAAATCATCAGTCGGCCGCCTGATTTCAGTATCCTGAAAGCTTCGTCGAAGACTCTCTTCTTGTTCGGTGACAGGTTTATGACGCGATTCGAGATGATAATATCAGCAGTATTATCTGCAACGGGTAGATTCTCAATTTCGCCTAGTCGGAATTCCACATTGCTGTATTTGCCTTTTCTGCAGTTTTCTCTAGCCTTATCGAGCATTTCAGACGTCATATCGACTCCGATTACTTTTCCCTTTTCTCCGACTCTCTTTGACGCTAGGAAACAGTCAAATCCGCCGCCTGAACCAAGATCCACAACTGTTTCTCCTTCTTTCAAGGACGCGAGCGCCACTGGATTTCCGCATCCTAAGTTCAAATTTGCTCCTTCAGGAACAGATCGAATTTCCTCTTTTGAGTAGCCGATTTTTTCGTCGAATTCCGAGCTGCTGCAGCAACATGAGTTCTTGGCCACTTTGGCGTAACCTTCCCTGACTGCTTTCTTTACCTCATCTTCTTTCATTCTAAACACCTCCTTCTTTGAAGACATCTTTTATCATGGGTCCGAGCATGACTCTCACGGATTTGCCGAGGTCATCAGCTTTGACCATCATTATGCAGCAGACCTCGCCCTCGCGTTCGCACCAGATTAGTGCCAGTTTGTCACCTGGTTTCAGTTTCGCCTTGTCGCGCAAGTCCTTTGGGAGTACGATCTGTCCTTTTGAATCCATAGTTACGACAGCATCGACTTTGCAGCATCCTTCGCTGCTGTTCATGCTCTGTTTGCCTCCATTAGATGGATTACTTTTCGGAGGATTTAACCTTTTCGGAAAAGTTGGAAAATTCAGAAATATCTCTGAAACAAGATCGGAAGTAGCTTGGTCCAATGGAAAATTATAGGGCTAATGCGAGCAGTTCGGCCAGATCCATGATCTGCAGTTTGCCTTCCAAGCCGGTGGTTTTCACGGCATCTTCGAACGTCAGTAAGCAGTATGGGCAAGCCACGGCCAGAACGTCTGCGCCAGCTTCCTCGGCGTCTTTGACTCGGGTCTCAGCCAGGCGTTCCCCTGGAATGTCAACCCACATTCTTCCTCCGCCGCCTTCGCAGCAGACGCTTCGCGATCGGTTGCGGTCAAATTCCAATAGCTTGAGGCCTGGGATGCTTTCGATGACTTTTCTGGGTTCCTCGTAAATGTTGTTCTGTTTGCCTAGGAAGCATGGGTCGTGATAGATGACTTTCTTGTCTAGCTGCTTCGTGAAAGCGAGCTTCTTTTCATCAATCATTTTGGCGAGCAGTTGTGAATGATGAAGAGGTTCGAAGCTTGTTTGGTTGTAGCGGTTCTTGAAAGCGTGATATCCGTGTGGGCAGCTCGTGACTGCTTGTTTGACGTTGTATTTGTTGACGAGTTTCATGTTCTCCTCGACTAGAAAGTCAAACAGTCCTTTTTCGCCCATGCCGTAGACTTCGCTTCCGCAGCAGTTTTCTTCGTCGCCGAGGACGCCGAAGTTTACGTTGGCTTTTTGCAGGCATGTGGCTAGGCTCTTGGCGACGTTTTGGATTCGTGGATCATAAGCAGATGTGCAGCCGACGTAGTAAAGGATGTCTGCGCCTTGTGAGATTGGTTTAAGGTTTAGAGTTTGGCTCCATTCTGAGCGCTTGTTGCGTATGCGTCCCCATGGATTGCCGTTCTTGAAAATGCTCTCCAGCGCATCGCGTATTGTGGGTGCGAGTTGTCCTTCTTCGACTGCCATGCTGCGGATGTCGATGAGAAACTCGTAGGGGTTTAGGTCCTTTGGACAGCGGACACCGCAGGTGCTGCATGTTGTGCAGCTCCAGACCTCGTTTTGAGGGTGAATCGATAATTTGCCAAGTGTGGCCACTTCTCGCATGTAGCGTCTGATGTTCAAGTTGGCTTTTTTCGCTACTGGGCAGCTTCCAGTGCATGTTCCACATTGGATGCATTCGAGAAGTTTGTGTTTCTGAGTGAGTTCTTGAGCGTTCATGTTGCCCATCACTTTTCATTAAAACGGGAGCGTAAGGTTATTAAAGTATTTTCCCCGTATGAACCGAAACGTATCAACAAGGCTGGAGATTATAGTAATGGAGAAGAAGGCTCCGAAAATCGGTATTTTTGTGTGTGAATGCGGCGGTAACATAGGCGACGTAGTTGATGTCAAAGCTGTTGTTGACGCTGTTAAAGGTTGGGAAGGTGTTGCCGCGGCGAAGTATCACAAGTACATGTGTTCAAAGCCAGCTCAGGAAATCATTATTGATGCCGTGAGAAAGGAAGGCTTGGATAGAGTAATAGTGGCCAGTTGTACTCCCCGTATGCATCTTGCAACTTTTCAGAACGTTTTGGAACGTGCTGGTCTTAATCCGTTTATGCTGGAGTTCGTGAACATACGAGAACAGGACTCATGGGTTCACGGTCCTCACTCGTCTCCAGAAGCGACGAAGAAAGCCATAAGTCTCATCAGAGGCGGATACGAGAGGGCTAAAGAGCTTGAGCCGATGGAAACTGTGAGCGAGAAGGGCACAAGGGAGATCCTCATAATAGGTGGAGGCATTGCCGGGATTACATCGGCGCTTGAGCTTGGATATTTAGGTTACAAGGTTCACCTTGTTGAGAGAAAGCCAAGCATCGGCGGCAACATGGCGAAGTTGACGAAGGTTTTCCCAACTTTGGATTGTGCCCAGTGCATTTTGACGCCTAGGATGGCTGAAGTTGGAAGGAACCCGAATGTGAACTTGCTCACTTATGCGGAAGTGAAGGAGGTGAGCGGGCGACCTGGAAACTATAATGTGAAGGTTTTCATGAAGCCGCGGGGTGTTGATGTTCAGAAGTGCCGAAGCTGTGGTGTATGCACGAAAGTTTGCCCTGTGACAGTCTCGGACGAGTTTAACGAAGGTTTGTCAACCAGAAAGGCGGCTTACGTCGAGTTTCCGCAAGCCGTACCATCGGCCTACTGCATTGATTTTGTCTCTTGCACAAAATGTGGAAAGTGCGAGCAGCTGTGCCCTGCCAAAGCGATTAGCTTGGCTGACCAGGGTTGTACGGTTGATTTGAAGGTAGGCGCGATAATTGTCGCTGCGGGCTATGACCTGTATGATGCAAAGAAGCTTGAGACTTACGGGTTTGGCACGTACAAAGATGTAATTACGATGATGCAGTTGGAGCGTCTTGTTTCGGCCACTGGTCCGACCAGCGGTTACGTCAAGCGCTCGGACGGTACCGATGTCAAGAAGATTGCGATTGTACTTTGTGCGGGTTCGCGAGATAAGAACTACATTTCATACTGCAGTCGCATTTGCTGTATGTATTCATTGAAACAAGCGTTTCTGCTCAAGAGGATGCTTGGGATAGACGTTACGATCTATTACACCGACATTCGGGCAACAGGGAAAGGCTATGAAGATCTTTACTGGCGAGATCAGGAAGCAGGTGTCAGTTTCATTCGGGGCAAGGTGGCTGAGGTTTTCAAGAGCAAGAACGGCAAGTTGGTAGCAGTGACCGAGGACACGATAACTGGTGAAATGATTCAAGACGAGTTTGACATGATTGCTTTGGCGACACCTATGGTCCCGCCCGTTGGGCTGAAGGATCTTGCCGACAAGATGAAAGTTCCCATTGGCGAGGATGGCTTTGTAACCGAAAAGCATCCCAAGCTTGACCCCGTTGATACACTGGTGACAGGAATCTATTCTTGTGGTTGTGGTTTGAGTCCGAAAGATGTCCGTGACACAGTTTCTGATGGATTGGGTGCTGCTGCTAAGGCAGCCTTGTTCTTGAAGGGTGACTACGTCACCACCAATCCGGAGAAGGCCTACGTGATTGCCGACTTGTGCAATGGTTGTAGTGCTTGTGTTCCTATTTGCCCAGTTGGCGCTATTACCATGGTTGAAGGCAAGGCGAAGATCGATCCATTCCAGTGCACGGGTTGCGGCGCATGCATACCAGTCTGTCCGAAAGAGGCGATTGACTTCAAAAATTCAACGACCAAGCAGATAGTCGCTATGTTGCGCGGTGTGTTGGCAGACAAGCAAGCTGGCGAGGTTCGGGTTGTAGCCTTTGTTGACAAGAATGTGGGCTATACAGGCATGGACTTTCTAGGACTTGACCGAACGAACTATCCTGAGAACATTCGAATTGTGCCGGTGCCGACGTCAGCACTACTTGGTAAGAAGCTTGTGCTCAGTGCATTTGCGTATGGCGCTGATGGCGTCTTGGTGATTGAGGGTTCACAGGAGATTGATGAGAAATTCTCAAAGAAGAGGATGATTGAGATGGGGCGTGAGCTTGCAGCATTTGGCATTGAGAACATGAGAGTTCGCTACAGTTATGTTCCGCTGCCTGTCTACAAGAAGGCTGCAGAGCTTTTCGGCATGTTCACGGACAGGATCAAGAAGTTTGGGCCATTGCCAGAGGATAAACGCAACAACGTAAAGCAGAAACTCCAAGGATGACCTCGGACTTTCAAGGGTCCAAATCTTTCAGGGTTTTGTATTGTTCGCAACGAATACCCTTAGTGCGCATTATGGGAGTAAAATGGGATAGGTTTATCGTATGAAACGCACGCTTGGTCTTTTGCGTTTGTCAGGAGATTTTTTGTTGCGTATGATTCAACTTGCACTCTAATCGTTATCATATTTTGTCACAGAGGTGAATCAGTTGATAACGAAGGTTATATAGTACTTCCTCCTATGGGTTTAGCTCTTGAATTAGTGATGTAATCGAGGTGTAAAGAAAAAATGGTTAGCGAAGGAAGAGGACGACTGTTCCGCAGAAAAGACGGCAAATACCTGATCTACGTACCGCTTGACTTGGCAGAAGACAGCATGTTTCCATTCAAGGACTACACTAGAACAAAGCGAGGAGCCGATGCCGTTCGCGTTAGAGTGTCCTTCAAGCAAGGCGACAACAAGCTGCTCATCGAAAAGTGGAAGGACGATATCACAGAGTAAATAGAACCAGAAAGCTGAGGCTGGCTAGAGACAAGAAAGCTTTCTAGCCATGCCCAAAGCATTTTTATATTATATTCAAGTTTTTGAGCCGCGGCAAGTTAAGAATGATTTTCTCGGAAAGGTATATTTGGCAAAGACTCTGAATATGGCAACATCACACAGAGAAGGGGTATTCCATGAAAACCAATCTTGTCATTCAAACGATGCTCGACCACAAGTCTATTCGAGAATTTACGCGTAAATCGCCTTCTGATGAAGTAGTCAAAACTATTGTCAGAGCAGGTCAGCAGGCGCCGTTTGCTTCGCAGTACTACAGCGTATTGCTGTCGCGGAATAGAAAGCGTAATCCTTGGAGAGCGCCCTTACTGTTCACGATTTGCGTTGATTCCTACAAGTTCGAGCGCATCATGGCCAAGCGAAAATGGAAGCTGGTCACAAACGATCTTACATTATTGTTTTTCGGGATTCAGGATGCAGCGTTAATGGCAGAGAACATGGTTGTTGCTGGAAGAAGCCTCGGTCTGGGAAGTTGCTTTCTAGGCAGCGCATTGTACAGGGCAAACAAGATTGCGGAAGAATACAAGTTGCCGAAGAGGGTTTTCCCGTTGGTGCAGTTGGTGATGGGCTATCCTGCGGAGGATCCCCCGGCGCGGCCTAGGTATCCCATGGATTTCACTTTGTTTGAGGATGAATATCCAAAGCTGGGCCAGAAGACGATCTCGGAAGCCATGAAGGTGATGGATGAGGGGTATCTTGCTCAGGATTATTATCGCAAGGCAAAGTACAAGGTACCGCTAGAGCGGGGTCGCAAGGAAACGTTCACATATGATAATTACAGTTGGACGGAGCATATTTGCAGAAAGTGGGGACAGTGGTATTCGGATCCGAAGGAACTGCTTGTGCTGCTTGAGAAACGAGGCTTTCATATTACGGGAAAAGAGCCAAGAAAGAAATAGGGTTCAGGATTCTAGTCGCTGCACCGGAATCATGAGCATCTGCTGAGGAATCAAGCAAGGATATTCGAAGACGTGCAGTTAGGCAAACGGGCCATTCCTAAGCGGCCACAAAAATACTAATAAGCACTTGAGCATCTGATAGGATGGCATAAACAGCGGAGGAATTGGCAATGACGTATTGCAAAAACTGTGGAAGCGAAGTGCCAGAAGAAGCAACTTACTGTCCAAAATGTGGAACACGCGTGGAGATTTTGCCGAAGCTTAGACTGGCAAGTTGGGGTGAGCGGTTTGTCGCATGGATTATTGACATGGTGATTCTCGGGATCATCATTGTGCCGATTAGGCTTTTTGCAGTGATGGCTTGGCCCTCAATTGCGTGGGCGCCGGGCTTTCCGAGTTGGGTTCCGTTCGTTGATTTTGGCACGAGCAATGTTGTCTACTTCTTTTATTGGATGATAATGGAAGGAGTCTATGGTCAGTCGCTTGGTAAGATGTTTTTGGGGATAAAAGTGACTCTCACAGATGGTGGACCGATAAACCTGGGGCATGCGGCATTGGAAAGCGTGGGAAAAGCTTTCTTGCTGCCCTTAGACTGCCTGTTAGGCTGGATCATGTACCCCCGCAGGCGGCAGAGGATTTTCAACTATATCTCAGACACTAATGTAGTAAGAGTCTGATGAATGGCAACTTACACGCATTGAGATTCCTTCTAGCCAAGTCTGATGGTCTCTAAATCAAGGGGCTTCATTTTGACTGTGCCGTAAACTCCGAGGGCTAGGGACCAGAAAACGTCATCGTGGGTTCCGCTCGGATGACTGTAGCCTGTTGTGCTGTCCTTGCGAATGTGGTATTTCTCAATGTTGAGTTCTGTGCAGATGTCTCCTCTGTAAGGGTGTTCCCAGGTTAGGTACGGGAAGAATAGGCGTTCGTCGAGCATTCTTTGTTTTAGGAGGTTGGCCATCTCGCTTTTTCGGCTTGTGCTGAAGACTACGCCCTCGGCGTTTTGGATTTGAGCGTCTTCCATGTCGCTGATTAGGCTCGGTCCTTCGCGGGTGATGTCGACTCGGATCTTCTGGAATTCGTCCCAACGGTCTTGCAGTTGCTTCAAGTATCCCAGTACTGTGGCGTACTTTGTTGGTTGCTGGAAGATCTTCAGGTGTCTTAGGAAAAGCTTGTCATTCTGCATATCGAAGACCGAGAAGACCGCGTAGTCTTTGGTTTGTGCTAGATCTAGGCCAGCGAAGAGGTTTCCGGTGTATTCGCCATCTGTGTTCCACGGTTGCAGGTCGGATCCGCAGTTTTTGATGGTGCCAATGCACTTCACGATGAGACTCTGGGGCAGCCAGACGTTTTCGTCTTCGGTCCACTCGGCCAGCATCTCACGACGCCAGCGAGCGGGATCTTCGCCGAATTGTTTCTTAATCTTCTCAATGTAACTAGCTTTCCATGGACCGTTAGGCTCAGTTGCCTCTTCAATTGAGACATGGCTTCGTCTGAAGTCCCAGTCCTTATGATTGCACATCTTCCAGAATACGGAATCAGCGTTCCAAGGCGTACTGGTAGCAATCAGCTTCCCTTTGGTCGTCCCCATCGTAAACAGAATCGCGTCATACAAATCTGTGTCATTAGGCGTGAAGTTGGCTTCGTCCCACCACACTGCGTTTAGCGTGGGGCCACGGATCGTGTCTGGACTATTCGGGAACGCTTCAATGACTGAGCCATTCGTGAATCTGAGAATCGTTCTGCTTGGCTTTTGGTACCTCTCCTTTGGAATCTTTCGCAGAAAATAGGTGATTCGTCTCAAGTTTAGCTTTGTCTGGCGCCAGCTGGGGCCGACGACAGCTATGTAAGCATCATTATGCTGCAAAGCATAGTTGAGAAGGAGAGCGGATACGATCCAGCTTTTCCCGCTTTGCCTGCACCATCTTGCAGCGATGAACTGGTTTTCCTCGAAAAACTTGATAAGCTCTTGTTGATAGGCGGTAGGCTTGAAGCCGAGAAGATTCTTGAAGAATTCACCTGGGGTTTTGGCCATGCGGCTGACTTCGTCATTCCTAGCTTCTATTACAGCCTGTGCGTCTGAGAAAAGAAGATCCCTCTGACTGATCCAGTCACTGGGCTTCAGGCTTCTCAGGCTTCCGAAGATCAGCATAGAGTTTTCTCAACTCCAAAAGTTGGCCCTCAGTCTTTCGATAGCCCAAGTAGTCGCTGAGATGATCCTTGTACACGCGCGCCAGATCTGCGGTGATTCTTAGTCTTTGAATCTCGATCTGCGAGAGGTCGTTTTCAGCAGACTTCTGCAATGCACCGGCGAGGATTTTCAGTGTTTCTTCAATGCTTAGCAACTCCTGAGGGGGTTTGATCTGCTTTGTTGTTGTGCGGGGGCTCTCGGAGGACCGATCAACAACAAGCAGTTCAAGTCTTGAAGCTTTCATTCTTACGGCGGTTTTTGATGTCTTGAGCTTTTCAGCTATGTATCCGTAGGAATGGCCTTCTTGCACGAGCTTCTTTAGCAGCCGTTCTTCTTCAACAGACCATTTTTTCCCTTGCATGTCTATCCCGCCTTTTGCCTTAGAAAGATTCCCATAACGGTTCCGCTCACATCTGTGATCGCAGCGAAATTCTTGCCACACGAACAGTGCAAAAGATGCCACGTGGCAAAGTTCAAGAGCCGGCATTCCTCTTCAGGTTTCCAAGACTCACCTTTCGATTTCACGCTCTCCTTTGCCGTTCTAGCTTCTCCGATCTGTTGATAGCTTTCTTCAGCGCGGCCTGCAGGGCAACTCCAGACTTTGCTCTGGTCAGCTGCGTTCTTGTCGATAGCATCTGCAATCTGTTTTTCCGCGAGGAAAGCGACAAACTTGTCAAGCTTCACATCGATTCACTCCATAAAGCATATATTAGCAAAGCTAGAATGGGAAAAGTGGGAACTAAATCGGTGAAACAGCCTGATCTGTCCAAGGTTCATTTTGCCACAGAAGAGATAGCTGAGAGCTGGAAACAGTATTATGAGGATGCACTGGAAAGTAAGCAAAGACGGAAGCGCTCTTTTTCGATGCTGTATCTTATTTGGCAAACGATTCACAAACACACGAAATGGAAAAAAAAGAAAAACGAGATTGATAGACGTACTGGCATAGGCTGGCGTCAGCTCAACCGCACCTTCACTAAGCACAGTCTTAGCATGGCTCTTTCACTGCTGCTTGAGGAGGGTTTGATTGAGAGAATTGAAGACATGACTTACAAGGGAAGAGGTCGCAAGCCCACGCGGTATTTTGCACTCCGTAGACCGTTCGTGACGTATCCCGGCTACTACATTGGAGAGATTCCCATCTTTGGGACGTTGTCAACTCGACACGGCAAGTGGGCTCGTGATATTGTCATAAAAGACCCAAATTCCAAAGGCAGCGATTTTTGGAATAAAGTCGCCAAGAGACGAGTGACCCAATCTATCCGACGTCTCTCAAGAGAGAAGGAGTGGATTGACAGACGATGTGCGGATGATGAACCTTTCGCGGCGGCAGTTCGATTGGCGGAACGGAAAAGAAAGACGGCCTTCATTGAGACCAAGCTGGAAAAATGAGCCTGATTTAGGCTTCTCTGGCACAGACTCTTAGATAATGCAAGCATTCCTATTAGCGGCTCGGCCCGCTCTTATTTGGGCTCAAGTCCAGTCCACCACATCTGACGTGTGCGCAATGATTTCACCCCTCTATTAGAATCCTAATATGTTTTGTGAATTGGTGAATTCCTAGTGCGTTCTCGAAGGTTTTACGTGCATCGGAGCTTAGTTCACGGGTTTTTCCGAACTGGTTACTTGTCAGCTCAGAAAGATTGGGTTCTGCTTGTTGCCATTCTTAGCGAGATTTTGACCAAATGTTCAGCTTCTTCCTTTTTGTTTCACGAAATATGCTGCTGGTAAGGTCATATAGATTGGAACCCACGTTTGAACCCTTGAGTATGCATCATGTAACGTGCGCTAAACGTATTGGACTTGAACCCATTTGGTCCTAATCCATAGAAACTTGAACCATATTAGGTCCGATCCTCACATCAATGGGATAGCTTCAAACTCCCGTTTCCTCGTCACAAGAATTCCGAGAATTTAAACCGATATTTAAACTTAATCCCGCACTACCTTGGAAAGATAATATTCACTTACATATCGCTCATTTTGAGCTTATTTAAAGATTTCGAGCTTTCTTTACTCTTAACTATCGATAAGGACAGACAATTACGAATAAAGAAAAATATAGGAGATTCATGGAAAATGCTCAGGAATATCTTGCGTCGGTTCTTCGTAAGGACACGCTATCTGAAGAACAGCTTTCACGGCCACCCACGGTCTTCCTTCCTTTTCCGCTTCATGTTTAGCCTCGGCGATATTGCCTTCATGGCGTGCGATTGCCTCTTCTTGACATTGTTGGTATCGTGGACACGAAACCCTAATTTGAATAAGCTTTTCAAAATCCACATCGTGACGCTCACAATGAGCTTTTTCAACCTTAAATTTTCTTGGCATATGTCATCATTTCAAAACATTTAAAGTTGTGAATAAATAAGTTGCTATGAGGGAACATTTGTAGGATACACGGATGAAGAACTAGACGAAATATACGATAAGAACGATGGATATTGTTGGCATTGTGGAAAGAAACTTGCATTCAAGAACTATGCTAAGCCCGGAAAGCGAGGAGCTTGGGAAGTAGATCATAGCCGTCCTATTTCGAGAGGCGGAACCGATTATTTAAGAAACCTTGTTCCTGCATGTATCGAATGTAACCGTAGCAAAGGCGATTTAAAGACGCGAGAATTTGAAAGAGAATAAAGCAGGTCAAATTACATCAATTATTGGTTGATTCGAAAACAATGAGAGCAAGTCAAATCCGCAGTCTGAGACCAAAAGTCAAGTTTCTACGTGACGTGTAGCAGCATTTTTGCGCTTTCAAAAAAAGAAGGGTTACTCCCGTTAGACTTTTGTCTTGGTAAGTAGCCATAAAATTTGACTGAAGAAACTTTCTTTGCTTTCGAAGTGGTGAGGCTTCAATATTTTTGTTGGCTCAGGCAGTTTACAGTTAGTGCCCTTCGCCAAGCAATACCACCATGAATTCAGATATCTATGATACCTTTGGATGTCGCTGGTAAACTTTTCTTTAAGCTCAGGGTGTTTAGAAAGCAAGAAGTCGTAGATATAAATAATCCGCAGGACATTTACGGAATTGATAATCGCATAAAAGATTGCTTGCTTAACTCCTCCTTTTCTGGTCTCTTGTCTAAAGGCGATTCGTGGACTAACCATATTCTTACTGATTCCAAGTGGTTTTTCAAGCCAACCTTCTGTGTACCTTTCTATAATGCATAAATGAACTGGATAATCATTCTGAAAACTCTCAAGCACAGCTAAGTTTCCGGAGTATTTTGCTTGTAGAATACTCAGTGATATGGAAGTTTTGTGAGGAAACAATAGGTGACCACACTCGTGACGGATCATGAATCTCTGCATTCGTTCAGACATATTTTCAAATGGTTCCAAGATAGCTTGCAAGCATCCTTTAGTTCCCACACCAAGACCGTGTCCTGGAAGCGATTTGTTGGTTGTCAATATCCTGCGTCCGAAAATACTTTCAAGAGTTTTGTCAAGTGTTCCGTCTTCTGCTTGCTTTGCAGATGCCAATAAGATTACTATTTCTTCATACCTCTCTGGAAATTCTGAGAATTCTTCTATGACTTCTCTTATCATCATTAATATTTCGCCAACATCTTTTGAATCGGTTAGGTTTAATTCAGTGATTTTCATTTCAACCCAATATTTTGTATCTTGTTCCAATCATTTTTCTCTTTCTAAAAAGATTTAGCCATGATTATATAGGGGAAAGACCAATACCAGAGGAGACTTGAGCCTCTAAGAACCCACAGAAAAGAAGGCCTCATGCCTCAGGGCAACATGACGAGGATTGTTCAGCAGAACATGTTTCTTTTCGTGACTCAGAAAAAGAAGCCTTTCCATTCTTGCTTGAGGTTCTTCCCAGTTTGAGAACATTGGCGCATTAGCGTTTATCACCAAACACGTTCCCAATCGTCTATCTATGGGATAATTCAGGGTTTTGCCTGCAACAACTTCTCAGCCAAAGCGCTTAGATTCATAATGCACAGAGACCCCTCTCTTGGCGAGATATTCTGTCACGACATTATCAAAATCGTTGGTGACGACAATATTAACATCCGGACACTCTGCAAAAACGTGTTCAAGCTCAGCAACTGCTCTTGTTCTCTGTTTTGGGTTCAACCCTGATACATTGATCTATACCAGATCCTATAACACCTATGAACAGAATGTTTTACTCTCTAAACTCATCCAGCTTCTTAAGACCTTTCTCATGCTTGAACTCCTTGACTGATGCATCGAAAGCTCTTTCTTTAGCGCGCCTTTCCAAATAATCTTCTTTGAATTTTTCATAGTCCCGACGCCTGTATGAGATTTCAAATTCCATTAGGGATATCTCGTCCTCTTCATTGATCTTCCTAAACAATCCGACTTCTATTGCAGCATCGATGATTTTCTTGGCTTCTTCTTCAATCTGAGAATCATCGAGTTCTGTAGGACTGAATGCCTGTTTGCACAGATTGAAAACTAACGGGTACCCAAACCACCTTCTATCTTGCGGTTGTCTATCTAAACGAGTGAACAATTGTTGTCCAATGTGCTCAAGCTTGGCAAACATGTGCGAAGTAGGCATTATGGGCAGGCTTCTCAAGCCACCCATTCTGCTCGTGGAAATCTCCTTCAACAAGATCTGCCGCAGGTTTTCGTCTGCATGCATCCTGCCAGCTAATTGCTCTGAATGCACGTCTTCTCCGGTTCGCAGCATCCTGATAAGCCCTGGAGGGAAGTGATAAGCCCATATGCAGAGACTAGCGCCTTTGGAAATCACCACATCCTTCAGAGAGTCTGTGTAGTAGGCAAATGAAAGGATTACGGACTCGATTCTTTCAATCTCGCCTCCAATGAAGAGTTCCAGTTTATCCTTGCGAGAACGAGCTTCATCTGCAGCTTGAATTGTTTCATCTACTGTTTCGCCTAAGCTTCTCTCTGATATCGAGGATTTCACTTCGATTAGAATTGCGGTCTTAATGCCTTCGTTATACAACATTAAATCAAAATTCTTGATTTTCAACGTGTAAAGAGGGTCTACTAATACAACTCTATACTCTGTTACCTTGTTTGTTTCTGTGGTCTTGGTGAAGAGATTGTAGCACAAATTGACCAGTTCAAGATGCTCATTATCTATGACAATTTCTCGTCCCAATACTTCCTTCAGTTCCTTCGTCTTCTTATCATAGATTTTCTTAAGCGTTTCCTTTTCTTCAGAGCTTAGTCCTTCTCTGAAATGGTTGAAATCTTCCATGCAATCCCTTCTATTCGGAAACCTCGCATACAGCGTTGGGATCGAAATTCTCGATTATGGCCTGATAGAAACGTAAGAACGAGTCAAAGGATACTTCCTGTACAGGAGCCACGACCATTCTTTCCGAGTTTGCGTCGATTGTGAAGATTGCATTCTTTACACGATCTGCGACCATCCCATTGAGTCTCAGAGAGCCGGGCGCTAGGACGTGGTTAAAAACGTCAAAGCCGCTATCTTGAAGAATGCTAACGAGGTTTTCTCCTTCTTTAAAGTCGAGAGGTAAGCCGAACCTTATTAACCATGGCTGGAGCTTTGGAAACAGTAGCGTCTTTCTTTTAGTTTCAAGAGGTATAAGCCTAAAGTCTCCTGACTCAACAGCTCTTCTCATTAGCAAACTGTCCCTCATTGCAAAGTCGACGATTTCCAGCAGAAACTTTCGGGCATCATTCTGCCCTCTTGATAGGGTAAACTGTCCAATGTTGTGGACTTGATATACCGCGAAGTCAGGGATCTCAAAATGTATGCTTCTCAGGGCGACTCCATACGCGTGCTTCAGCTCTTCAAGAACGTTCCTTCCGTCATTCCCATAGTATTCGATTGACCTTTCGTAGTCAGGTCTAATTTCACTTCTTAGGGCAGATTGTCTATTTCGTCGAGCGGAGAAGTATGTAATCAAAGTCCCTGGGTGTGACTCTAGAAGCATCTTATCCAACTTGCTGAACGTTGAGGAACTCATCAAACCATAGTACAGACCGGGATTTCTCTCCACGATTCTGTCCAAGGTCTGTTCCACGTCAAACTTTGATGCGGTAGTGAAACACAAAAGCAATCTCGTGTCACGGTGCAGGAAGGCGAAGTATGTGACAGGTACAAGATGATTAGTCTCACTGTCACGATAATGCGCCACCAGTTTCTTTACATCACCGAGCTCCACTATCTTAACACTATTGGCTACCATCAAGTCAATCAACGACGGGACCACAGGTGATTCGGTTTTCCATTCTCTCTCATTGGCCAAATAAGAGACAACCCTCAACCTTTCGCCTGGCTCGATTCCGACCTCCATGAGCTCCTTGATGAAAGTCTCAAAAGTGTACTCATGCTCGGATATGCGCAATAGTTCTCACTATCCAATCACTTAGAATCATACTACTGAAATAGTTTTGGTTTCTCGCGGATCGAGAACAGATGTGAACTAACGTGCCTCCCTCTCTAACGAACAAAGCCGAGGACATTGTGCTTGTTGCCCTTTCCAGCGCGATTTTGACAAATATTCTGCTTCCTCAGTTTTATTTCGTGAAATAAGCTGTTGGTGGGGTCATATAGATTGGAACCCACGTTTAAGCCCTTGCTTGAAGGTGTTTTGGCATTCATGGGCAATTCTGGTATATGCCCTTTACCAATTTGTAGAACTTCAGAAGACTTTTGAATACTTGGCAGGCACCGAATAAGCGCGCGCTGTTGCACGTCTGGTTTTTTGCCAAGCTTTCACTGATGTGCACAAACAGTCTGTGCTGATCCCGATGATTCGCAATCAGTGCTCTATTGTCAACGTTTTGCCAATTTCTCAACCAGATTCAGAAATCTCTGTAGTATCCACTCATACCGCCTAAAACCTATAAGGAAACCAAAGATCAAAGAAATAAGAATGGCTAGAATGCATGCGATGAAGGAATCCTTCATCGTTGGTAGCAAAATAAGAGAATACGTTAATATCCAGACTATAAAGAAGACGACTCCTCCTGCTAGGTACCTCCCAAAGTGCTTTTCGATGCCGACTTCTTCTGCTAGTCCTTTTTTTTCCTGCTGCAATTTGCCCATTTCATTGATCAAGTTTTTCTTCTCTCTTTCCGATCGTTCGATTTTTTCCATCAATTTCTCTCTTTCTTTTGCTGTTTGTTCAATCTCTTGTTTGTGTCTCTGTTCTCTAATCTGAAGGAGTTTGTCTGTAAGATATACTTCCACCTTTTTTTCGCCCATTTCCTCAAAATGCTCCAGAAGATAGGTGTCTCCTATAATCTGTTTTATTTCTTTTATGTTAAGATCAGTATGATCTAAGCAGGGTCCAACGACTTTCGCAAGCACGGCAGGGCTTATTCTGGGAAAAGAAGGTAGTAAATCAGACGAAAAGCACCTAGAGAAAACCTGTGAGGCTTGTTCAGTGGCGATCTTGGGAGACAACAAGGGTGAAATCATTTGGACCCATATATCAATATGCACACTTGATGGTCTTCGCTTCTCAGTAATCATCCTCATCTTTTCAACAAGATTCAGGCTTTTGTCTCTCGTCAGGAACCACCGCTTCGGTATGATCTCTTCGCCGCTTGTTTCGTTCCGCAGGTAATCGATCAAAAGCAGATGAAAACAATCGTGCTCAACTAATGCGGACGATTTGCCTCTGTTTGCTTCCATAACTAGTTTTGACAACTCATCAAAGTGAGGATCGGAAGAAATATTGTCATATACTCTCTTGTCGATTTCTATGGAATGCCTCTTGGCTAGTATGCCTGAAAAACTACGCAACCTTCCGATGAATGCTGGCCACTTTAGTCCGGGATTTGAATTCAATTTTGTCCAATATTCTCCGATGACCTCATCTTGTACATATTTGAGCATTTTCTTTCTGCGCTCATCTGGCACGTTACATACGCTCTGATACATTTCATCAGAGGTTTCTAGATGCCGTTCTATTTCTTTGGTTGTTCTAATAGAGATAGCACACTTTATTCCAAGCTCTTTCATAAGGCTTACCAGTTTTACGCAGGATTCGTGAAATATGGGGTAAGCCTCTTCACAGACTAGGTTAATTGCGATGTTAGTGTCTAGATATACAACCATGTCCGATAAGATAAGATCTCTCTCGAGGGACTGGCACTGGGGATCAATATTCAGGATTTTAAGCAGCGTATGGCTTTGTGCCAAGGAGTAGAGGAACAATGAGGTTTTCTCATCATATTCGCTCAGGATAATTCTGACTACTTCGATCGAATCTCTTTTCAGGATTCCATCCTCGATTCGCTCAAAGGATCTATAAAGTAATTCGTTGACCTCAAGCGTATCCGCGATGCTCTTAATGTCCTCTTGGCTTTCGAAAATCCGTCTCGAGATGCCTACTGACAAATTGTCAAATGCGGCAGCCAAAAAATCGAACAAGCAACCGATGATTTCATCGCTTGCCACATCTGAGATATTACCGTAGTCGCTCTCTATCTTCGCCAGAACTCGGGCCACAAAATGGTCTCTTAACATCCTCTGATTATGAAGCATTTCATCAAGCTCTTTCCTTCTTTCAATAGATAATACATAACTGACTGGGCTTCCTTGTTTCTCCAGTTTTTTGTCCAGTCTAGCAACGACAAGGTCGACTATCGAAAGAGGAAATTCGGAAAAGCCAAACTCTTTCTCTATAGCAGATTTTATTTCTTCTCGGGTCTTACTTCCAGCAGAATTGTGCAGTATGACCTCGATCAAGTAATTGTGAAGCTCTTCTCTCACGTTCTCAGTTGTCCTGTTCAATACGAACTGAGCTAGCTCTAGCAATGGTCTTTTTTCAATATCGACAGAATCTGGTTTACTCATTTGATCCTCAACAGGGCGTATCAGCAATACCTATATATAGGTATTTACAAGCTGCCATCTCGCGATAAAACGCAACAAGGCACTTGTTGATATTAAACGCAAAGACATTTCTGAGGAGAATGGGGTGAAAGATACTTAGCGCGTCCTAGTACTATCTTGAATCAAGAACATCGAAAATCTGCCGATACTTGTAGAGAGTCTCAATCGAAAGTTTAGCTAACAAAACCCTTGTAAGGCACGTTTTCTTCATCACAGAAGACCCTGCCCTCACCCTCTTCAAACCGTGCTCTTAATGCATAGCCTTCATTTCCAACTTCATGTTCACCGCATAGCATATCTCTGAGAGCTTGATTCATCGAGAACATTCTTTTGTTTGGAGCTCCGTGCGCTATTAGTTTGCTTTCCAGACATGAATCTCCGCAAAGTTTCTTGCCGATTTCCGGCGAAAGGATTGCTCGAATTTTGCTCAAAAATGTGGGGTCGCTGAGATTTGAACCCACGAGACCAACGAGTGGGAGGGAGGTGCAGATTAGAGTGTGACTGATGGACTTGAACCCGTTCAGGTTCTAATTCCGCCAGTTTCACCACATCATTTCCACGGAGCGAGGCGCGGAATCAAATAAAACGTTAACATCCTTATGAAAGTTGAACGAGGCAGATGCACTTTGAGACCGTGAGGAAGAGAGATGGGCAATTCTTAAATCGACCTTTGCGTATTTTGCCACTGGTGATCTCTATGGTGTTTTGTCTGAAATGCGGCAAAGAGCTGCCAGAAGACGGGTATTTTTGCCCTAACTGCGGTGTTAGAGCTCAGAAAGGCGTTGAAGCGGGTGTCTCGGTTCCAGTCGAAGAGCTGCGGGAGGCATTTGCCAAGATAGGGCAAGAGATGGAAAAAGCATTTCGAACAGCCGCCAAAGAGATAGACGCAGCTTTCAAGACTGTAAGAGAAGACGTTCGCGAGTCAAAGGCGAGAGCGACAATCGTGTGTTCTGAGTGTGGGCAAAAGAACTCGGGGGACGCCAGTTACTGCTTCAACTGTGGCAAAAGGCTTGGTCAGAGATAGCCGAAATACGCTGCGGTCAATTGTAGTTTCAGGAGCTTTCAGTCTGCTTGGTTTCTGTGAAGCAGACTAGGCCTCCGAATTGGCTGAGTCGTTTGCCTGCGGGTGCTTCGGCGTTGACTATTTTTGTTTTCACGTGCTTGTTCTTGGCAATTTGCAGCAGTCTGTGAATCCTGTTCCTGTTCTTTTGTTCTGTTAGATACTTGTCTGTGAGCATCAGATACTCTGGTTTGACTTTCCCGTCTTTCCATTGGCTGTAGACTAAATCCTCTATTTCCTTGAGCGAAAACAGTACCACGGCGTTGTCGCTGATGCTATTTAGGCGCTTTTCAAGAGTGTCCACGATGCTGTCTGCCTCTTTTGATGTGGTTTCGCTGATTAGTCCTTGGAATCCTTTGGTCTTTGCGAGTTCGGCCACTTCATGCAGATTGTCTACGGGTCCGACGAGTTCTCCAAAGGCTACCGCATTGGGGCTGCCAGGTTGCGTTAGCCAAGGGTGATGTCTTTGCACGTGTGCAAGGAATTCTGCGGTGTAGGCGGTTCTCATAGGGGCCGTGGCTATGAGGCTTCTTGTTCCTTCTTTGAGTGTTGGTCTTGTGGCGTTGATAATGGCTTCGTGGAAGTTGTAGAGAGCTTGCTCGTCTCTTCTTCTTCCCTCAAGTTTTATGGTAGTGTGCGGTTTTACTACGTTGCTGAACACTTGCCACAACGTAGCGTGGTCTTCTTCGAGACCGATTAGCATTGCCACTGGATATCCGCGTTTGTATGGGTGTCTTCGTTTCGGCATTTTGCTGTTCGTGCTCCTTCATGTGGATTGTTGAGTTGTCTTTTATGAATATGATAGGTGTCTGTTGCTCTGAGAGGCGATTTTGACGTTCCTATATATCTTGAATTCCTGGTTTGAGCTGGTGTTATGGCGGTCTTGGCGGGTCATCTTGGAGTTGCTGCCACGTTTCGATGACTCTTGTGGCGCCTTCATCAATGTACCGCTGTGGTGGATATCGTTCTGAGCGGAGCAAGCCGATTCTGTCGGGTACGTTGAACTGCTTGTAGACCTGGAAGTAGCTGGGATAGTCATCGACAACTCTGACGACTGTGTGCCGTTTGGTGATCAAAGCGAAGAGTCTGGCTTTTGCGTCAACTAACGTTGGTCCAGAAGGGTTTTCTCCTCGGGTACGTGTATAATCTTTAGGGTTGAACATCTTGAGTTGAGTGTTTTCTGTGGGGAATCCGAATTTCTTCAGTTCGCTTATGGTTAGGTTGCGTGTGTTTTCGGTTCGTCCTGTAAGATAGACTAGCGCGCATTGTTTGCTCCATGCCTGAAGGATGTCGGCTGCGAATGGAATTGGCTTATCCAGCTTGAGCAGTTCTGTTCCGATTTCTTCCAAGCAGAGTACGATATCCCAGAATCTCTTCTGATATTCACTTGCTCGCGCCTTTTGATCTGGCGATGCGAACTTTAAGAATAGCTCTTCATTGCTCAGGGTTTCTACTGCTTGCATGGGAATCTTGTGACCTAAGAGTTCTTGCCACACTGCCTGCATTCTATGCTCAGTGTTTATCAGAGTGTCATCAATGTCAACGACAACACCAATCAACTTGCCAGCCTCGTTCAGTCTCTGATAGCTTAGCGGTCTAAATGTATAAATGAATCTTTGGTGGACGTCTTGTCTATGGATTTCAGTGAAGTGGTCGTTAAGCGGCGAAGCGTGAGAAAGTTCAGTGACGATTCCGTTCCTGTTGAGGTGATTGCCAAGATTCTGGAGGCTGGTCGTTGGGCTCCATCTGCTGGGAATTCTCAGCCTTGGCGTTCCATTGTTATCAGAGATGCGGGCGTTAAGGCCAGAATTGCTGATGCCTGTACCAGATTTAGCAGAAAGGCTTGGGCTGGTTTTTCTTCGGAGAGGGCTAGATATTTAGCTGAGCGTGGCGGAACATGGGACAAGTCGCACATGAAGCGTGTGCCCGTTTTGATTGCTGTGTGCTGTGAGGTTCCTGAAGGGTTGCGTGAGGAGTTGGCTTTGGCTTCGGTTTGGATGGCTGTTGAGAACATGTTGTTAGCAGCTACGAATGAGGGTTTGGGAAGCTGCGTATATACGACGTATGATTCTGAGGAGGAGAATGCATTGAAGGACATCTTGCGAATTCCAGAGCAACATAGCCTTGCAACTATTATTCAGCTTGGATATGCAAGTAACGAGCAGTCTTCGCCTTCAAGAAAGAGGCTTGAAGAAATCGTATCACGCGAACACTTCTAAAGAAGGAGGATGATTATCTTCCATTTTTGGATTCTTGATCTCTGTTTTGTTCATATTTCCAACCTCCGTTCTTCAAGAGCAGTTGGGCCGTCGCGGAATATAAATGCCCTTAGCGCACCGACATTCGTAGTTGCGATTGGAAAAGTATGATGGCATATCCATGCGAGTGGAGATATCTCCCGTATTCCCGATTGACATAGATATCTCCAAAGATACATGGGTCAAACTACCTTAAAAGGACTGATAGAAGTGTCTTCTACTCGCCTTTCTCAAACAGCAAGTAATGGTTGACGAAGCCAGCTGCAGGACCAACACTTCCAGTTGCTTGATAGGTATGTAGGCGCCATCCATTCTTTTGCCATTCCTTGATTGTCCTTCCAACATCCTTGTGGTGTTTGACTTCCACACATTC
>Ga0315279_10003522_pt1 | contig 21722 bp, 19 predicted proteins | sample YL17G06_20_MG_FD_203694 | JGI IMG/M metagenome (GOLD analysis project Ga0315279, IMG submission 203694) | Sediment microbial communities from Yellowstone Lake, YNP, Wyoming, USA - YL17G06_20 | ecosystem: Environmental > Aquatic > Freshwater > Lake > Sediment | place: USA: Wyoming | collected... | reverse complement strand
CCGTAGCCAAAGTCTACGACGCCTTGCCCCCAGAGGAGAAGGACGAATGCGTCATCTTCACCGGCAACTTCAGTTGCGCGGGCGCAGTAGACTTCTTCGGACGGCGTTACGGCCTGCCGCGAGCCACCACCGTCCATCAGAACTACTATTTCTGGGGACCTCCCGAGAAGGACGGCAAAGTACTCGTCACACTGAGCGTCAAGCCCGAAGACCTCAAGCTATTCTACGACGATGTCCGGCTCGCGGCTACGGCGGAGTGCGAGAGGTGCACGACAGGCAGGCGACACATGCCCATCTTCGTGTGCCGCAGACCCAAGGCGCCGCTCAGGGACATCTGGCCGAGCCTGCGGCCCATAGCGTTTTTGAACTAGCCGCACACAAAGTGCCATGATTCGTTTTCTGTGATCGGGTTCTTCGGCCTGCGGGAATTCCTTCGACATGTTTAGTATGGCGTTGCTTTGCTCGATTGCCGCCGTCACCGCGGCGCCTGCTACGGAAGACCTCACAATTGAAGGGCGGTATCTTAAACTCGTGATCTCGCCGGAAACGTGGGGGAGCGTCAAGGAGTTCATCCTCACGGCTGTCGGCACGAATTACGCCGGAGAAGGCGGCCTGGTCCAAGAAGGTTTCGGGGTCAGCAGTCCTTATATCCCCAACCGCCGGCTGAACGATCAATTGGAGACCGTCGAGCCCGGCGGCGCTCACCCGACAGTCCGCTATTCCTACGATTGCGAGGGCCCGAACATCAAGGGCCTGCACATCACGCGCGTCATGGAAGCATCGCCTGATGAGGCATCGCTCCTCGTCCGGTGGAAAGTCGAGAACAAGGGCGACGAGAGCCAATGGATTGCGCCGTGGGTGCGAAACCCCGTCTTGCCGGGCGGCGCCTTCGATGCAGCCGATCGCGTGGATGTTCCGACGCTCGCGGGCGTCAAGCACCTGAGCACGACGGCGTATCACCCCGCATCGCGGAACTGGGCGGCCGTCACGGACCCAACCGCGGGCGTCAGTGTGTACGGTGTGTTCAATGCGGATCAAACCCACTCGTTCCTTGCCGTGTGGGACTCGACGACGAAACGGTGCGGGTTTCAGACGGCTTTCCTGCCGCGATTTCTGAAACCAGGCGAGAGTTGGGAGACCGTCTACCGCCTCAATGCCGTCCGCGGTTTGAAGCACGTCGATTTCGCCACGGACGAACTGGCGGCCCAAATCGACTACCAGTCCGGGAAACTCGTGCTGCTCCTCTCGACCGTGAAATCCCTCCAGGAGCTTCAAATTCATGCAAGTGTGCTCGCCGAGAATGGCCGCGTGTGGAAACTGCCGCCGAAAGCCTTCAACATCGACCCGAGCATCGTTGTTCGAAGCACCTACGATTGGACGGCGCCCGGCGACGGCGCTTACGAGTTCATGGCCGAGCTGACCCTCGGAAAAACGGAACGTCTGCTGCTCGGAAAGACCACCGCCGCGCCTCACGGCGGCATCGACACGCAGTTCGTCGTCGGCACGCGCAAGACCAACTGGATGGAGCCGTGGACGGACGCCCCGCTAGCGCTCACGCACGGCTCGCGCACCCTCAAACGCTCATTAGCCACGGCAGGCGAGACGGCCATCTGGATCGAAAGTCCTCTCGAAAAGATCTTCCGAACCGACGCCGTCGAATCCGATGGCCGCATCGATGCAGAGGCGCGCTTTTCCCTTGCCCGGAATGAGCGTGAATCATTCCAGGTCATCCTGCGCCCGCCGAAGGACAAGGACCTCGCCAAGGTCTCGCTCAATATCAGCGACCTCGTCAACGATGAGACGGGCGCGGTCATCAAGGCCGGCAACGTGCGCGCTTACAACGTCGGCTACTGTCCCGTTCGCATACCCTCGTTTTTCGAGGGGCCCACGGGCGACTGGCCGGACCCGTTGCAGCCGTTCAAGCCCTGCACGGTTCCCGGCGGACGTTGCACGGCCCTCTGGTTCACCGTCTATGCCCCGCTGGATGTCCCTGCGGGAACGTACGCCGGCCACCTTGTCCTCTTGTTGCCCCAAAGCGATCCTATCGACCTAAAGATCGAAGCGACCGTGTATGACTTCGATCTCCCCGTGACGCCGTCGCTCAAGACCGATTTCGGTTTTCGCCAGGACATGGCCCTCGACGGCGCGAAGGCGAAAGGATGCACGCTTTCATCGCAAGATCTCACGGCGCGTTATGTGTCTGATGCCTTCGACCACCGCGTCACGTTGCGCGAACCGCTCCAGTTTCCTCCTCCTGCCGCGGACTACGCTGGAGAGCTCGATAAGTACGGCCCGAAACTCAAGGACAGCCTCGCTCGCGGCGCTACGACGTTTGCGGTGCCTGCGGGTCTCCTTGACGCGCCCGGTCAGCTCGAGAAGGCGGACGCGTTCGTCGTGGGCCGCAAGGTCGATAAGCGCGCCTTCTGCCCCATCGCGACGAATCCCACGCCGACCGAGCACGAGGCCCTCGCGGAACGGCTCAAGTCGTGGCACGCCCTCGCGCCGGACATCCAACTCGTGGTCGCGTCATTCGGAATACAGCCCTTCTTGCCGGAAGGTCCCTGCATCTGGTCCGTGCACGCGCAGATGCTCGACACGCCGAACAACGGGCCGATCCTCGAACGGATCGCCCAAGGCAACGAGGTGTGGTGGTACGTCAATCGATATCCGGCGCGCCCCTACGGCAATTTCCTCGTGGATTTCGCGGCCATCGAGCACCGCATCCTCTTCTGGCAGACCTGGGCGCTCGGCATACGCGGCTTCCAATACTGGTCCGTCAACTACTGCGAGAAAGGCCGCGACCCCTATGCCGGTTTGACGGACGTCACCCCCGTGAACGGCGACGGATTCCTCCTCTATCCAGGTCCGGACGGCCCGGTCGACTCGATTCGTTGGGAGATCATCCGCGACGGAATCGAGGATTACGACTATCTGCGGCTTCTCTCTGATCGGATCAAGAAGCTTGAAGGGGCTGGTGGCAACCAAGCCCTGCTCGAGCGGGCGCGGCAAACCCTCAACCTCAAGACCCTTGTCCCCGACCTCGTTTCATTCTCTCGAGATCCCAAGGTCCTCTTCGACAAGCGCAACGAGATCGCGAAAATGATCGTCGAATTGGGAAAGGCCCGTTAGCCCGGATTTCTCACAGTTTCATTGCGGGCCTCGGACCGCCTTCGGCGGCGGTTCGCAGAGGAAAGCTGCGAAATTCGCCAACTCTCTTAGCAGGTAGTCACTTCGCGATCAGGGGCGCGAGCAGGTTGACGGCGTAATACGCGATCATGGCGAATATGGCAAGCAGGACAATCCCGAGCAGATAACGAAGGCCGCTCAGATCTGCCACTTGAGGTGCCCCTTCCTCCGGCTCAACGTACTCCGTGTCATTCTCCGCGTCATCAACGATCTCCTTGCCTTCAGGGTCGTCCATTGCGACGAGATCGCTTTGCGATTGCTCACCTTCCTGTTCCTCCCCTGGCCCTTCAGTGGCCTCCATCGCGCTTTTCAGGATTTCGCTTGCGCGTTCGAGGTCCGTTTCAGCAACTTCAAGCCGAACGCCGCCCATGGAATACGTCATCGGCGGGAACAGAAGGGCGGCGGCATTCTCATCAGGCAGAAATGACTCGATGCCGTTCTGCGAGAGTATCTCCTGGTAGAATTGCGCCGAGCCAACGTCCTGAAAGGTGGCCAGGGTGACGAACTCGTTCTTATCATCCTCGCTCAAGGCATGCACTCCCGACTCATTCCATCACGGGCTTCTCGAACTGGAGGCCGCAATACAGGCATTTCCAGTGGCGGGAATTGGAGATGCGGCCGCACTTCGGGCACTGAAGCGGGCCGTGCGTTATGGCGTCGTCCTTTACGCCGTCGCGCGCGTCCACTTCACCGGCCTTCGCTTCCAGGTCCGCGTCGGACAGCCCCAACCGCTCGTGAACCAATTCCCATAGCGCCTGGTTGAGCAACGACAACCGCGCCACGTGGTGTTCAAGCTCCTGCAGCCTCTCTTTCTGCGACAGCGCCTGATCACGTATCTCGGCCACTTCCTCCGACCGATCCGAACCCCCACGCAACAAACCGCCCATCCACATCATGCCCATATCATTTTCCTCACTCGGTGAGACTAAGGCAATGAAATCCGCCGGTATTATCGCACTTCATCTCTCATGCTTCACACTTCGGCGCCTTCCAGGCTTTGCCCAGCGTGATGCCGTGTTCGATAAGCGGATCTGCCGTAAGGTTGTTCTTCGACATCATGCCGGCGATCCACGTTTCGAGCCGGCATTCGAGGTCACGCGCTACGTCCGACTCCTCGTCCGCGATGTTGATCAGCTCATCCGGATCGCTGCGGAGGTCGTACAACTCCCGCATCGGCGTGTGATAGAAGTCCTCCTCGCGCGCGAGGATGAACTTGTACGTTGCAGTCCGAATCGACCACTTCATCTGCCACGTGCATTCCTGACTCACGACGAACTCCCGCGTCGGCTCGGTCTTCTGCCCCCGCAACCACGGCACAAGGCTGATCCCTTCCATTTTCTCAGGGATCGCCGCTCCACACAGTTCCAGCAAAGTCGGGGCGACGTCCACGTGTGCGGCCAAGTACGGAATGCGCGCCGGCTTCAGATCCTTGTGCCGGAAGATCAGCGGCACATGCAGGTTGCCGTCATACAGGCCGTGATGGTCGAAGAAGATCCTGTGACGATACATCAACTCACCGTGATCGCTCGTCAGCACCACAAGCGTATCATCGGAAACCTTCAGCGCATCGAGCGCCTCGAGCAGCTTGCCGATGCCCTCGTCGCAATATCTAATCTCTCCGTCATACAGCGCCTTCACGTACTCCGCATCGGTAATACTCCCGCCGAGTTTGTTGAACCACGTCTCCTGCCACGTCCGCCCCAGCGGATGCTCGATGAGACCGTCTAGCGTGTGGTTGTCCGGGTCATGCGGGTCCCCCTTGTAGAACAGCGTGCGATAGGCCCGCGGCGGCAGATATGGGGTGTGCGGGTCCCAGTAATGAACGAACATGAAGAACTGCTCTTTCGCGTGCTGCTTCAGCCACGGGATGGCGCGGCGGTTGATCTCGCGGTTGTCGCAGTTAATGCTGAGCGCGCGCCGCCGCGTGGGATCGATGTAAAACTCATAGCCTTGCGCGAAACCGTATCGCCACTCGCCAAGGTTGTCGATGGCGCACGTCGTGTAGCCGTTCTTCCGCAGCAGCGAAGGCAGCCACGGCGACGACCTCGAGATCCCTCGCGCGCCCCCATGCGCCACGACCCCATGCGTGATCGGGTACTGCCCCGTATTGATAGTCACAAACGACGGATGCGTCGGTATCCCCGGAGCAATCGCCCAATCACACACCGTTCCTTGCCCCGCCAAGGCGTCTAAATTCGGAGATGTGTTCCGCGCGTATCCATAGCAGCCAAGATGGTCCGCACGAAGCGTATCAATCACAATAAAAAGGACATTCAAGGACAACGTTAACCTTTATCCGCGGTGAGCGTGTAACACGGCGACTAATTGAGGCAAAACTCTAACAGGTAGAAACGCTCTCCGCAAGGATCTTGAAGAAGACAGGGAAGTATCCTGGGATTCCACGGACTCCGTGAGGGCCTGTCAACATCTGCTCTTGAGTAGGGCGGGGCGCGGCAATGCCTTCCGGATACGGGCACGGGCATCTCGCGCGACCCTCACAACTCGGCGCGCCTCCGCCAGCGTGATGGGTTCGTACGTCCCTGGATATCGGCTCACCGTTGCGAAATCCGTCAGCCTCTCTTGGTCTTCGGCACTGAGGCTTGGTCGGATGCTCTCCGGCATCAAAGCGATCAATTCCTCGATGTTGTGCACCCTCGGGAAGCTGATGCCATGCAATACAAGAGCCGCTTTCAGATACTTTTCCACGCACTGCTGCGCGTGGAAACAAACCGTGTCAGTCGGACATTCGCGGTCGAGTTTCAGCGTGTGGACAGCGTTCGTCAAGTCGTTCTCCGCCTTGGCAACCCATTCGCGTACAACCGCGATTACGTGTTTACCGCCGGGCATACAAGACGTTCCCTTCACGCGCCGCAGGCTCTTCGATCGTGCCAACAATCCCCTTGCGCCACTCAAATTCATCCGGGGTGCTCACGATGATGTCCTTGGGCACCCGAATGTCGTGGAGCGCTAACCGAATCTCGAGTTGCTTCCGCCTCTTCGATCCTTCGACGGGCATGACCACGAGGAGATCCACGTCGCTGTCCGGCCCCGCGCGTCCCGTCGCATGAGATCCGAACAGGATGACCCTTTCCGGTTGGAACTCCTGAACGATCCGCTTCGTCATCTCACGTATGGCTTTCCGAATGTTCACTGTTCTGTCCTTCTTTCCCCTACGCCGTCACAGGGATCCCACCCAGGACTGAAGGTCATTCTATCACGACGCGGCCCATGGGGCAGAGGGCTTGGTAGCCGAGGTATTGCATATACTGGTCGAGGAGGACGATTGCGGTGAAGGCTTCGGCTACAGGCCATACGCGGGCGACGATGGTTGGGTCGCGGCGGGTGGCTGCGCTGAGGGTCGCATTGGTGAGCGAGACTTTGTCGATCGTGTGTTGATCTTTGGCGATAGTCGGCGTTGGTTTGACGGCCAGGCGTACGATGATGGGCTGGCCCGTTGTGAGTCCGCCGGTGATGCCGCCGGCGTTGTTTGACTCGAACGTCACCTTGCCGTCCTTGGTGCGGATTGTGTCGTTACATTCGGAGCCGCGCATGTCTTTCACAGCGTATCCAGCGCCGATTTCGACGGCCTTAATTGTGCCGATGCTCATCATGCGTCCGAGTTCGCCGTCGAGTTTTCGGAATACCGGCTCGCCCATGCCCGCCGGGAGTCCTGTGGCGACCACCTCGACCAGGCCGCCGCTCGAATCGCCCTCGTCGCGGATTTGCAGGATGCGCTTCTCCATCTCGAAGGCAGCGTCGACGTCCGGACAGTTCATCGTGGGATGTATCCCGTGCTGTTCCCGGATGGCCTTCGCGTCCATGGGCTTCGCGTTATCCTGAATGGCGATGAGGTCGCGTTCGAGTTCCGCCAGCACGGCCATTTTCTGGAGGAATCGCATGTCCGGCGTGATTCGTCCTGAGCCGAACACCCACTCATAGATCGGATCGTAGTCGCGCCGCACGGAACGGAACGTGTCGACTTTCCTCCGCGCTATATCATGTGACACGTCCGGCGCGCGCACGCCTGCGGCCTCTTTCACGTACGCGAACACCTCGATTCCGTGCTGCTTGAGGACGCGCCGCGCGACGGCTCCGGCCGCCACGATAGTCGACGTGTACCGTCCGCTGAAAAAGCCGGCGCCGATAGCATCATCCCACTCGCCGTACTTAATATAGGACGCATAGGATGCATGCCCAGGTCTGGGCGTGCGGTTCGTCACCTGGTATTGTTCGATGTGCTCGAAATGCCGATCTAGGTTCGGGATCAGGATTACCATCGGCGTCCCGTTTGTGTAGCCCTTGTTCGAGAAGCCCGGCATCGTGTCCGCGGCATTCACGCCGCTGTAGATCACGGGCACGTCCGGTTCGCGGCGCGGTGATGCAAGTTCGCTCTGCCCCGGTTTGCGCGTCAGCAGGGCCTCGTATATCTCCGCCTCGGTGATGTGAAGCCCGACCGGGACCCCTTGAAGATGAACCGTCAGCCCTTCCTGATAGCTCCCGCCCGCCACGGTAGTCTGAAACAGCGTTCCGTAAGTGCAGCCAAGCATGCGACTATCTCCCTTCAGTGCTCCTGCTCGTAATCGTCTTCGTAATCGGCATCGTGCTCGATCTCAAACCAAAGCGATGGCGTTCCGCTTGGAATTACGATTCGACCGATATCCTCCCGCCAAGTTGCCTCAAAGATTCGGCAAAAGTTGGGAAAGTTACAGAGAGCGCCTCTGCGTTATGAATGACCGTCCGTCCCGGAATAACGCTGCCAGCGATGGCCAGCGCCATGACCACGCGATGATCCCCGTGGCCATCGACATCGGCCCCGTGGAGTTCACTCTGTTCCACGACAAGGCCGTCCGCAAGCTCTTCGACGCGCGCCCCGAGCCGCTCGAGTTCGCGATGCATCACCGCAATCCGGTCCGTTTCCTTGATGCGGGCTTGAGGCACATTCACAAGGCGCGTTACGCCCGTGGCGAAGCATCCCACCACCGCCATCATCGGCAGCGCGTCCGGCGTCGCGTTCAAATCGAGCTCGCACCCGTGGAGTTGCGCCGCCAGGACGCGGATGCCATCCGCCGTAACCGACACGTTCGCGCCCATCCGCCGAAGATAGCCCACAACGGCCTTGTCACCTTGTGTGTCGTTCATATCAGGGCCAAGGCAGGTCACATCATTCTCGCCGAGCGCCCCGGCAGCGAGGAAAAAGGTCGCCGACGAGAAATCGCCGGGGATCCGGCGGTTGAACGCGCGATAGCTTTGGCCGCCAGAAATGCGGAACTCGCGTAGGTGCTCATGTTCGAGATTGATCCCTTCGCGCTTCAACCAATCAAGCGTGATCTCGACGTACGGCTGCTCGTTCAACAACGGCACCCGGATGTGCGAATCGCCAGCCGCCAGCGGCGCGTTGATGAGCAGACTCGTGAGGAACTGGCTGCTGACCGCCTCGATGGAAGTCGCGCCGCCGCGCAGCATGCCTTCCACGGCGAACGGTGCGCAGCCGTTTGCTCGCGTCGAACGCACGGACGCTCCGAGGTCGTTCAGCGCCGTCGCCAGCGATCCCGAGGGACGCCGCCGGATCTGCTCATCGCCCGTGAGAATGGCGATGCCCGATCGAAGCAAAGAGCATGAACCCAGGGCGATATTCAGCGTGGTTCCTGAGTTCGCCACGTCAATAACGTCGCTCGGCGTCTTCGGCACGCCGCCGACACCCGCTACGCGCCACACATCGGGCTGCGTTTCGATCTCAGCGCCAAGTGCACGAAAAGCCGCAACCGCGGAGCGCGCGTCCTGCGAATCCAGCGGTTGACGGATGACACTCTCGCCCTCCGCTAATGACGCGATCGCGACGGCGCGGATCGTATGCGACTTCGATCCGGGGATATCGACCGCCCCTCGAAGTACACTGCGCTCGCAAACAAGATTCATAGTTTACAGAGACCCGTTATCGGACCCGCTGTTCAGTCCGCCCTCGACACGCAACCCGTGGCCCAAAGAAGGGATGATATTACCTCTTCGGGCATGCTGTCAAAAGCGCAGCCTAATGCGGTGGGTTCCGCTTCGCTTCACCCACCCTACCGGCGATTGTAGGGTGGGTGAAGCGAAGCGGAACCCACCGCCTCCACTATCGCCGGGGATACCCGATCCGGCGAAGGACCCACTCGAATTCGCGCCATTCCACTTCGCTCATGGGAGGCGCTTGCCTGGGTTCGATAACGGCGGGACAGTCGATCACGCCGCGGAGGTGCAACATCCTCTTCAGCAATTCCTCTGAATGGTCCATGTAAAACATGAGGTACGGCAGCAACCGCTCAAAATAAATCCGCGCCGCTTCCTCCTCGTTTCCGTTGAGGTAGGCGTGAACGACGGCGCCCTGGATATCGAGCGCTTCGGTCCCGGTCATGAAAGCCGTGACCCCCAGGCGGAGCAGATGAATCAGGTGTTTTCCTCCAGCGCCGCCGATGACCTGGATCTTGTTGCCGAGGCGCTCGGTAAGCTGCGCCGTCTTCGCGAGGAAGTTCGTCCCTTCCGCCTTCACTGAATGGATCCCGCCGATCTCGTTCACGACGCGCGCAATCAAGTCGGCCGTGAGAATGGAACTCGTTGTGCCGGTGTCCTGGATGATGATGGGTATCCCGACAACTTCCGCGAGTTCCTCGAACAGACTGAACGCGCCGTCCTTATCTGGAAGGTTCACATACGGCAGGGAAACCATGAGGAGATCAGCGCCAAGGTCCTCGGCCTGTCGGGCATACTCGACCATGATCCGATTCGAGAGGCCCGTCACGCCGATGAACACGGGAACGCGGCCCTTCACGTGCTCGACGATCAGCTCGATCAACCTGCGCCGGTCAAGATCGGCAATCTTGTAGAACTCCGAGGCGTATCCGAAGTGGCCCAATGCCACAGCGCCGTTCTCCAGGCAATAGTCTATGACGCGGCACTGGCCGGACTCGTCCAGAGATCCCTGTTCCGTGATCGCCGTCGGCATGATCGGAGTCATGCCGCGGAACTTTGTTCCGAGAATGGGGGTATTTGTTTTCATGCGCCTTCCAGTTCCGTTTTCCAAGACCCTGTGGTATGCTAGACTCTTACCTGCGCGATCTGCAAGGAGCGTTTAGCGGAAGTGACAGTAAAGAAGGGAAACGACCATGGTTAAGAACTCAAAGATCTACATGATCTCAAACGGCGATTATCGGGATTCGGCGGGCGTGGTGTGCTGGCCTAAACAAGTGGAAACCATAAAGGGCGTCAAGGCAGCTTTTGCAAGGCTCGGCGTCGCGGTGGAGGTCCTCAACAAATATGACCCGAAACGCAAGCACGGGTTCGTCACAAAACAGTGCGAGGGCGCGGCGCTCCTTTCGAAGATCGATCCCAAGGCGCCGGTCGTCGTCGTACTGAGTTGCTGGGCGTATGCGCACAACGTGTGCGGCCCGCTTCAAGCGCACAAAGGGCCGATCCTCCTCATCGCAAACTTCGACGGCACATGGCCCGGACTTGTCGCCCTCCTGAACCACAGCGGCACCCTTGAACGGCTGAACGTGAAGCATTCGCGCTTATGGAGCGAGGGTTTCGCGAAGGATGAGGCCTTCATGAAGAAGCTTGCCCAATGGTGCACGTCGGGCCAGGTCAAGCACAACGCATCACACGTCGTCGACGCCGCCAAGTTGAAGCTCTCATCGGGCGCGATGAAGTTCGGCGGGAAGCTCGCCGCTGACATCCTGCGCGAAAAACGCATCATGGGCCAACTCGACCCGGGTTGCATGGGCATGTTGAACGCCGTCATCAATCCGGCGAAGCTCGGTGCGATTGGCATGCCTGTCGAGTACATGAACCAGTCCGATCTCCTGGCCGAGATGAACCTCGTCAGCGATCAGGAAGCCGAGAATCACCTGAATTGGCTTATCAAGAAGGGCACGTGTTTCGATTGGGGCAAAGATCCGTCCAGCGAACTGGTTCGGCCTCAGGTGATCTCACAGATGAAGATGTATTCCGCCGCAGCGCGCCTCTACCAACGTTTCGGTCTGAGCGCCATCGGAATTCCGTACCAGATCGGCCTCGTGCGGTGCTGCCCGGCGTCCGACCTCGTCGAGGGCATGCTGAACAACGCCGACCGCCCGGACGTGGTCGATCCCGCCACCAGGAAGGTGATCGCAAAGGGGAAAGCCATCCCGCATTTCAACGAAGGCGACATAGGCTCCGGCATTCCGCAGGTCCTCATGCACGACATTTACGAACGCAAGGGTATGCCGACGGAGACGACCCTGCACGACGTTCGCTGGGGCCGCGAATACAACGGCAAGTTCCTATGGGTGCTTCTCATCAGCGGCGGCGCGCCACCGGCCCACTTCGGCGGGTGGAAGAAGACAACGGTCTACCGCCAGCCTGTGATGTATTTCCCGCTCGGCGGCGGCACATGTTCCGGCGTATCCAAGCCCGGCGTGATAACGTGGGCGAGGTTTTACGAACGCTTCGGCGAGATCGGCATGGACTGCGGCACCGGCGAAGTGATGTCCGTGGACCAGGCGGATCTCAAAGATCGCCTCGAGAGGACAACGAAGGAGTGGCCGATCGCCAACGTTTACATCCCCGGTTATGGACGCGACCAACTGATGGCCACCCACACGTCCAACCACATCACGATCGGCTACGGCGACATACTCCAAGAGCTTATCGCCACCTGTTTGCACCTCGGCATTCCCACACGCGTCGTGGGAGACGTCAAGGACAGCTTGCGCTAACGAATCATTGGGGCCATGCCGAGCAGGCCACTTTGCGGATGGCCTGGATGATCCACTCCGCGTGGCGGTCTTCGAAGGTCTGCGAGAGGGGGATGCAGACGGCGCGGCCGAGGATATCGAGGGTTCTCGGGCACATGTCGGGGTGGTAGGCCCGCGTTTGGTCGTGTAAGGGAGAAGTCCACGGGCGGCCTGCGGCGTCGCCGGAACGTTTTTCCATCACGTATTCCCAGTAACTGTAGATGTGGCGGTCGGGAATGCCCTGATCATATACGCTGCCGGCGGGGATGCCTTCCATGCGCAGGGCCTTCGCGAACCACTTGGCCTGTTCACCGGTTTCGAGCAGCATGGCCACAGTGATGCCGCAGTCGCCGTCGGGATCGGGCGACCGGTGCGTCCGGATGCCCGGGCAATCCGCGATGGCCGCGTGAATGCGTTTCCACAAGGCGCGTGTCCTCGCGAGGATTCCCTCGACGCGCCCAAACTGCACGCAACCGAGCGCGCCCTCCATCTCGTTCATACGGAAGTTTTCGCCGGGAAACGGTTCCACGATCGAGTCCGTTGGATTCCAAAAGCACATCGCGGAGTCATGGCGGATCGCCGCGCGCTCGAACACCTCGCGGTTGTTTGTGACCACCATGCCGCCTTCGCCCGCGGTCATGACCTTGTATTGCTGGAGGCTGAAACAACCGGCGTCGCCGATGGAGCCGAGGCGGTGTCCCTTGTAGCTCCCGCCACAGGCCTGGGCGCAGTCTTCGATGACCAGCAGCTTGTGTTTGCGCGCGACGGCCATGATGCGATCCATGTCGCACGGAATCCCGCGCATGTGAACCGGCATGATCGCCTTCGTGCGCGGCGTGATCTTCGATTCGATGTCATCCGGGTCCAGCGTAAGTGATTCGTCGACCTCGGCGATCACGGGCACGGCGCCGCAGATGAGGATCGCCGATGCGGACGCGATGTACGTGAAGCCCGGCACGATGACTTCGTCCCCATCGCCGACGCCGATGCCCACCAAGCCGCAGATCAGCGATGCCGTGCCGCCGCCGACGGCCAATGCGTATTCGCACCCCGTCATTCCGCTGAAAAGCTTCTCGAGCCGCGTGCAGCGTGAGTTCTCGTGGTCCAGAAAACGGAAAAGACGCCCGCTGCGGACCACGTTCGCGACCGCCTCCACTTCCTCCTCACCGATGGCCGCAGGCCCGAGCCACGTCGTTGGAAAAAGCTCGAGCACCACCGGCCGGCCGCCGTTTATTGCCAGATCGGGATTGTCACGGTTCATTTTGTCAACCTTATCTTTACTTTGGAGTCCGACTTGTCTAAGGACTTGATGAGTTCCTTGTGCTTGTCATCGAGATTGCTCAAGTCTTCCATTGTCGGCGCAGGCTTTGCCTTAAGAAGGTCCCGAATATCCACAACCATTGCGAGCGCTTTCCCGGAATCAACCGACCCTTTTGTGGTGGCCTCAAGCACCTCAGTGATCATACCAATAACCGCCATACCTGCAAAGAAGGGCGTTTCCGGCCGTTGGAGCAAGGCAATCGTCTCGGAGATTGGTTCCTGCAATTCCGGCTTCACCTTGCCCTCTTTCTTCAACTGCTCGAAATGGGAACTGAACTTTTCGAGGACGGCCGAGACGGCCTTGCCCTTGTACTTGAGCCCGTAACCCGCGATCCCTATTCCTACAAGGCCGACAATAAGAATCAGCGCGCCGCAGCCGATCCCACATCCCCACAACCACTTGTTTTGCATCTTTCGTCTTCTTCGTCTTTAGAGCTTCAACACAAACTCGTCATGACGCAAACTCCGTGGGGCAGACTGTCCAGTCTGCCGATCACGGACGCGCGGCTTCGGCTGATTCCATCTACTGCTGATCTCGCCAGTTCCTCATGCTCAGTTCCGGGTACTTCGCCATAACATCCCTCAGGTCACGGAAGCCGGCCGAGGGGGACGCATCGAGCAACTCTCTCATCTCAGTGGCCGCCGCGAGGACTCTCTCACGATAGCCAGTATCCCTCCTGTGGAGGCATCGGTCCAACAGGATGCACGCATAGGAACTCGCGCTCACGGTTGTCTCCGGCCTCTGGATGGATACCATCAGGTCGAAGAACACCTCCTCTTCCGCCGTGGAAAGAGTCCTTTCCTCGACGGCCTTACCGTAATTGGCGGCGAATTGCGAACGCATCCGTTCCACGAGCCAGCCTCGGTACAGGAATCCCGCGCCGGCCAGAATCACGGCGAGCAGGACCACGCTGCCGCATCCCAGACCACAACCTTTGAGCCAACGGCGCCTGGGCTTCGGTTTTTCCTCAGCGCTCACTTGATCGGATTCCACGGACCCTTTCACGCCAACGCGATTCCCGCGAACGAGACAATGCCTCCTGCCGGGTCGGGCGCGTGATCGTATTGCAGGATCTCTCCGTCTTGAGCGATCCCTTCGAGCGTCTTCAGCGTCGCATAGATGCAACCTAGACCACACACTCTCCGCGCATTCCCGTCCTTCATGACGGATCGGTAGAAACGTCCGGCGTCGCGCGCCGTGACAAAGGAAAGGTCCTCCTTATCCCGTTGTTCCACGAGGCGAACGATGCCGTCCGTGATGTCAAACGAATCGCCAAACCGCCGCCCCACGTGCGCGAGGTCCGCGCCGGCGATCACAACAGCGCTCTCGTCGGAGTGCGAAACCACCTCGCGGCAGCGCGCGAGGAAAGCCGCAATATCCTCGATTTCATCCGGAGGCATTGCATCGGATTCGGCCGAAAAGGCCCCGCACAGTATCGGCACAATGCGCACCGAAGGGCCGTATAAGTATGCGAGCATCAGGACCTGGAATTCGATCGAGTGTTCCGTGCGGTGCAGGATCTCGTGCTCGAACGGGTTCCACCGGCAGGCGGCTGCCAGGGCATCGACGATGTCCGTGTCCGTTTCCATCAAGCCGAGGGGCGTCTCGAAATGCTTGCGCGTCAGGATGAACGGGGCCGGCCCTCCCGCATGCGCCACACCGAAAATGAACGCCGTGCTTGGGGCGCCCTGCTTCCCCAATCGCCGATACCCCCGCACGTACACGTGACCGCCTCGCCCAAAGTCGATGTGCGGGACCACGAGCCCGCGCAGGCGCACTTCGGTCGCGCCCGTTGCATGTGTCGCCTCGTCATGCCTGGCGAAGAGGTCATCAAGGAAAGCGCGCGCGTCCTTTGCATCAGCCGGATAAGACTTCCCTGCCATGTATGCAGGCCGGGTTTCCGACGAAGCGAAGGCATCCACGACGTGCTCGCGCAGCGCAAAGTACCGCTCCGTGTTCAGGAAACCGTTCTGGTCAAGAAACTCCACGACCTTCATGATGTCTTCGGACATCAGCAACACGCCCCGCGAGCGTCGCGCAAAAGTGTGCTGAATGTCCACCACATCCGTCTTGCCGTCAAGTTGGGAGGCGACGAAAAAGGCGACAGGGGACAGCACCGCCGGGTCCTCGACAAGGCCCTCGGGATCCTGCAGGCAAACAAGCGTGCGCCCGTCCTGTTCCAAGGGCATGACTTCCAGGTTTCGCAGTGCAGGCAATGGCATAACGCACAGCATAGCCTCCGCCGGATGCACGATGCAAAGCGCCGACAAGCACGCAAGAGCGGCCGCCCCTTTTGAATACCTTCTGCCCGTGTTCGTCAATATCGAGTGGCAGGTTGTCACAAGAACTCGGACGTGTGGTAAGATTAGAGAGTTGTTTGGAGGGCGTCCGACGAAGGGACGCCCACGATTGGAGACTTGGAAATGAGACGTAACATCGTTTCGGTAATAGCGTTAAGCGTCGTATTATCGGCGGTGATCATAGGTTGCGAGACCACCCCGGTACAGCAGGGCGCTCTGATGGGCGGCGCGCTGGGCGCCGGCGCCGGCGCGATTATCGGCAACCAGGTCCACGGGCAAGGTGGAAGTGGGGCTCTTATCGGCGCCGCGGCCGGTGCATTGACCGGCGCCATTGTCGGCGACCAGGTCGACAAGGCCCGCCACCCGCCCGCTGTGGCTCAAGCCGTGCCCGCTCCCACGACGCGCGTGTCCGGCCACTACGAGAACCGACTTGTCCGAACCCCCTCCGGAGAGACCTACGAAGAGCGCGTCTGGGTCCCTGACCGATAGTCCGGCCACGGGCCTCATCACGCAATCGAGATGGCGCATCGCGGGCGCTGTAACCACAACAGGCGCCGCGCTGATGGCGTGGTACGGCGTCGAGAACCGCTTTTTCATCAGTTCGCTCTCGCTCTTCCTGTCTTACTGGGGCGTCTTCCTCGGTCTCCTCGTGATTACCCTTTACATCGTGATGCTGGACATCCGGTTCATCCATCTGCAGTACAAAATCCACCAGCGCGAGCTGTTCCGCCAGACGCTCGGCGACGAATCATTCCGGAAGGACCTCATCGAGGCCCAGCGGAAAGACAGCCAGAGAAACAGGCTGGATTGAGAAGTCGTAGTGAACTGGCCCGTGGCGCGCTGGTAGTCTGTAACACCGCGCATGTGACGGCATTGGGAGAGAAAACATGAGAGTCGGGATCATCACCGCATCATTGCCCATGGAATTCCGCGCCGCTTTGAGAAAGGCCAAAGAGATCGGCGCACACGGTGTCCAACTCTGGATCGTGAACAACGAACTCGATCCGCGCAGGCTGTCCCGCAGCGGACGCGAGGATCTGATCAACTACATGGCTTCGCTCAAGCTCGAGCGTTCGGCCCTGTGCGGCGACATCGGCGGATTTGCCGACCCCGCGACGGTCGACGAACGCATCGCGCACACCAAAGAGATGTTCGACCTGTGCGTGGACCTCCGCACACCCATCCTCACGACCCACATCGGAGTCGTCCCCGAAGACAAGTCCTCGCGCGCATATAGCGACCTTGTCGGCGCTGTCCGCGAGGTGGCCGAATACGCCGCCGCCCGCGACTGCTGCTTTGCCACCGAGACCGGACCCGAGCCCGGCGATTCCCTCGCGACGTTCCTCCGCACAGTGAACAGCGACGGCGCAAAGGTCAACTTCGATCCCGCCAACCTCTGCATGTCCGGTTTCGATCACATTCATGACGTTTCCGCACTCAAGGATTTCATCGTCCACACCCACGCCAAGGACGGCGTCAAAGGAAAGCCGGAGGAAGTCCCCCTGGGTAAGGGCAATGTCGATTTCCCAACGTATCTCGCCGCGCTCCGCGAGATCGGCTACGCCGGCTATCTCACCATCGAACGCGAATGCGGCGATGATCCCGTCGCCGACATCACCGAAGCCATATCCTTCCTCAAACGGCACGAGGGTGTGGAACAATAGCGGATCCCTCAAACTGCAATCGTCAATCCCCAATCGTCAATCCCCAATCCCCGCTCCGTACTCTGCGCTCCGCACTGCCTAGGGCTCTCGCGCTCGGCGGGATAGGTATGGTAGGGTCTTCCTCCGGCCTCTCTTCCTCCAGCCTCCAGCCTGAAACATCCCTCTATATATTAGCCCACGGCATTGCACTGTTGGAGGGTTTGGGGTCCGGGGTATAGGGTTTAGGGTGAGTGGGTTAGAGCAGGTTGACGGTTCGCAAGAAGTGGTCTTTGGGCGATGGCTCATGGAGCTTGGGGGCGACCGGCCTCCAGTGCGCTGTTCCGCGAAACGAGGGGTGCTCCGCTGATCCAGGAAGAGGAATTTGAACCACAGATGAACACCGATGAACACCGATAGACACTGATAGCACTCGAGTTATGAGATGAGGGACTATCACCTTTCGGGTTAGCCTGGGCCTGGGCCGGATGTCCAGCCTTGACAACGTGAACTCTTGAGCGACAAATAGTTTGAGTTATTCTTATCCGTGTTCATCGGTGTTCATCCGTGGTCTAACTGCCTCTTCTAGGTTGATGGGCAGCGTCGGGTTTTTCGGGTTTATGGGCGCGAGAGGGGCTATTGGACGAGTGCAGTTTTGCGAAACGAGGGGTATTTTATCGGCAAAATGGCAAGGTAATCATATTAAAACCATTACAAATGGGTGGCTGTCCCTGGCCGCACCCTCTGGTTACGAAGCCCCACTTTCTTGACACTATTCTGCCTCCCGCTCTCCAACACCGGCTCACAGCGTATGAATGTTTCCGGTAGATATCTTCAGACGGGCCTCCCGAGAACATGGAGAATGTTCGCAAAAGCCTGTACAATTGTCGCAGAATACTTCTGAGGTTTGAGTCTGATGAATAGAAGGTGCCATTTTGAGATATGGGTACAGTCGCATTTTTCTGCGGCGCACTCCTTGCGCGGCTATCCTGGCGACTGCGAAAGACTGCACGGCCACAACTGGATGGTCGATGTGTACGTCCAGTGCAAAAAGCTCGACACTCTCGGTATAGGCATAGACTTTCGCGACGTTAAGGCCGCAGTCCGCGAGTTGCTTGGCGAGCTGGATCACACCGAACTGAACGCGCTGCCACCGTTCCATGACGAAAACCCAAGTTCCGAAAACGTGGCTAGATACCTGTATCATGAGCTTGGGCGAAAACTGAACTTACCTGGAGTGCGGGTCTCAAAGGTCCGTGTGTCAGAAACGCCAACCGCCGGTGTCCTGTATTGGGAAGACTGAGAAGCGAATCGATGCCTTCAGAAAGAGGAAATAGACCCGACAAGGTGCAGAACCTCCAGCCCACAAAGGCTGGCCACCTGCTTATCCTGGCATGTTCGCAAAGCAAGAACCTAGATCGGTCACCCGCGCCGGCAATGCACCTGTACGATGGCGTTAATTACCGGGTGCTTCGGAAATTCTTACTCGAGCGCGGTTGGCCGGCCGGTCTTCAGATAAAGATCTTGTCCGCGAAATACGGCCTCATCGATGCAACAGCCCTTATCGAGCCGTACGACCTTAGATTGAATGAAGACAGCGCAAGAAAGATGAATGCACAGGTCATTAGGGACTTGAAGGGCCTTCAAAATCCAGAGACAGTGTTCGTCAATCTTGGGAAAGACTATTTCCCGGCAGTCAAGGGGATTGAGCAAGCCTTCCCAGATGCGAGAATCCGCTTTGCACCCGGCCCAATCGGGCGCAAAATGCAGGCCATGAAACGGTGGCTGGAGAGACTCCCGTGTGGAACCGTCGCGATCAGGGGAACGCCCAGCAAGAAGAGAGCCTACCTTTACTTCTTCCCTGATTGGGATGACTTCATATATGAACCGTTTTCCGCGGATGACGAGGAATCAATCAAGGGGAAACGGACTTACGCGCATCAAGTATGTCTTGGCAGCGTACCCTTCGACGGCATTCTCTTGAGTCTGTCACATATTCTTGTGAAAAAGGGGGCGCTCCATCATGTGACCAAAGACGAAGACAGCAAGGTCAGCCTGCGCGCGCATCTGAAGTTGCCGAAGAAGCTCCTCCTTTTCGGTGACTGCGGAGCATTCTCTTACGCTTCCGCAGAAGAGCCTCCTTTCACACCCGAAGCGGCTGCCAAGATCTATGAGGAATGGAGCTTCGACATTGGCGCGTCGGTGGACCACATTCCCCTCCTTGAGATTCCCGTTCGCGATCCAGACGGTACAGTACGCAAGCAGGCTCTATCAGAATCTGACCGGCGGAAGCGTATGCTCTTGACGCGAGACAACGCTGAGACATTCTTGCGCGTGTGCAGAGAGAAGGAATACAGCTTTACACCACTTGGCGTCATCCAGGGCCTGGACACCCAATCCTACGTCGACCGACTGCACGAGTACCTGGACATGGGATATTCCCACATTGCGGTTGGCGGACTCGTCCCGCGATCTGATGACGACATCCTCGATATTGTCTGTGCCGTCAGGCGCGCCGTCCAACTGCGCTCTCGCGAATGCCGGGACAATGTGTGGCTCCATCTGTTTGGTATTCTCCGCCCCAAGCTTCAACCTCTATTCAAGGAATTGGGAGTCTCAAGCTTCGACAGCGCGTCATATTTCCGCAAAGCCTGGTTGCGATCCGACCAGAATTATCTGGACCCCAGCGGTCGACATTGGTACGGGACCATACGGGTACCCATAAGCACGTCAAAGCCCATGCAACTCGCCGCAGCATCAGAAGGCCTTTCCAAGAAACGTCTGGCCAATATGGAGCGCAAATGCCTCGATGCTATCGAGGAGTGCAATACCGGTCGCGACGCGGCTAAGGAAGTAACGAAAGCAATCAACAAGTACGGCCCGCTACTAGATCGAAAAGGCGAAGACAACCACTTCGTGGAAAAGCATGCGGCGCTACTGTCCGACCGACCATGGGAAAAGTGCAATTGCCCTTTCTGTAAGAGCGTCGGCATCCACGTTGTGGTTTTTCGGGGCGCAAGCCGAAACAAACGTCGCGGCTTACACAATACCTGGGTTTTCTACCACAAAGTGCTGCACGGGAAAGCAATCCCCACATCCTCCTCGGAGAATGATTAGATGATCGCGCTTAATGATTTCATCCTTTTAGTACGTGCCTCGATTTCACGGTTCCAACAATACCCTCCGAATCTCCGTCAGCAAACCTGCTTCCTGGCTCCTTCGAACGCTCCTCTGATGATCGTAGCGGGTCCGGGCAGCGGTAAGACTACCGTGCTTGTCCTGAGGGCACTCCGTCACGTACTTGTCGACGGCCTTATGCCGGAGAACATCATAGTCACAACCTTCACAAGGAAGGCAGCGGAAGAGATCCGATCACGGCTCATTGAGTGGGGGATGGCACTTGTCGAACACCTTCGCAACAATCCCCCTTCTACGGCGACATCTACGTTCAGCAATCAACTCGATAGCATCGACATAAACAGATTCATTACTGGCACACTTGACAGCATCTGTGAAGAGACCTTGACCACATTTCGCAACCCTGGCGACCCACCGCCAGTACTTGTCGAGGGATTTGTCGGCAACGCACTTCTTGCTCGCGAGGGAATGTTTCGTTCGGGAGCATGGAACAATCAAGAACTCGAAGCGTATCTCGCCCAGTTCACAGTAGACGGGCGACCTCCGCATAACTTCGGGCAGACAATTCTCGTGTGTCGTAATGTCGTAGACAGGTTGTTGCAGGATTGTGTGAATGTTTCGGCATTTGCGAATGGCACACCCCACACTCTTGGAAGGCAGATAGTAGTAAACAGTCTCGGTATGTATCGCGCCTACATGGCGCGCACAAACCGCATGGATTTTGCTGGGCTCGAAGAAGTCTTCCTGTCGCGCCTGACCCAAGGACGACTACAGCGGTTTACGGGAACAATCCGCGCCATCCTTGTGGATGAGTACCAGGACACAAACCCGCTCCAGGAAAGCATTTACTTCCAGCTTTCAAAGCAGACACGAGCATCACTAACCGTGGTCGGCGATGATGATCAGTCGCTCTACCGGTTCCGTGGTTCCACTGTCGAGCTATTCTGCCACTTCTCCGACCGTCGGGCTAACGCCCTGCCGGGGCTACCCGCAGTCAGGGTAGAGCACCTAATTGATAACTACCGTTCCACACCCGAAATTGTGAGCTTCTTCAACGATCATATTGCGCATGATCCAGCGTTTCTGAATGCTCGAGTCCAACCACCAAAGCCGCAGATTGTGGCCCAGATTCACTCCAACCAGATCCCTGTTCTCGGGCTTTTCCGACATGACCCCAGGACTTTGGCTCATGATCTTGCTGCGTTCTTGAATGATGTGTTTAGAGGACCAGGTCGGAACATTGTTATTGGTGGCCAAGTCGTCACTGAGGTGATCCCCCCCTCTTGGACAGTTTTCAGGGTGGCCTAAGGTGGTGATGTCTATCTGTACCACACATCCACCCATCTATTTGAACAGAAAGGAACGGCCAGAACCCGGAGGCGTGGACCGC
>Ga0315279_10003521_pt1 | contig 21724 bp, 19 predicted proteins | sample YL17G06_20_MG_FD_203694 | JGI IMG/M metagenome (GOLD analysis project Ga0315279, IMG submission 203694) | Sediment microbial communities from Yellowstone Lake, YNP, Wyoming, USA - YL17G06_20 | ecosystem: Environmental > Aquatic > Freshwater > Lake > Sediment | place: USA: Wyoming | collected... | reverse complement strand
CGCAGGATTGCGCACAACCCCAAGTTCAAATTCACGGCCAAACTCTGGCAGCGCTTCACACACGAGCGCAACGCCAATCGCGAAGACGAGAAGGCCTTCAAGGACGGCATGGCGCCCCTGCTCGAGGAAGGCCGCCTGGGCGCGCTATTGCTGCAATTCCCCTGGTCGTTCAAAAACACGCGGGTGAACCGCGAATACCTCGGCGGATTGGTCGTGGAGTTTGTCGAGTATCCGCTGGTGCTCGAGGTGCGCCACAACTCGTGGAACCAGCCGGAGATCTTCCGCATGCTCGCCGACCTGCACGTGGGATTCTGCAACATCGACCAGCCGGTCATTGGGCGCTCCATCGCTCCCAGCGAACGCGCCATCCCGCAGAGCGGGACGGGTTACGTGCGCTTGCACGGCCGCAATTACGAGCACTGGTTCAGTTCCGAGGACAAACCCGAAGAGCGCTACAACTACTACTACAGTCTGCAAGAACTGGAGCCGTGGGCGGAGCGCATCCGGAATATCGCCGCGCAGACCGACGCCACGTTCGTCATCACTAACAATCATTTCCAGGGCAAAGCCATCGCCAACGCCTTGCAGTTGGTTCACCTGCTCACCGGCAATCCTGTCACCGTGCCGGAAACGCTGCTCGCGCAGTATCCGGAACTGGCGACGATCGCTCAACCGGCGGACGCCGCGCCGGTGATCAGCTTGAACCCCAACCAGCCTTCCCTGCTCTTCCAGGCGGCAGAGGCTTCCGAGAAGAAAGCATGAGAAGTCAAGCCCTCCGGGCTACGCTTGGTCTGCGGGTCAAATCGGGGAGGGCGATTGTCGTAGTCCTGCAAGGGCCGGCGGAGTCACCCGTGGTGGTGCGACGCGACGAGTTGCCGCTGGCGGACTCCGGCAAGCCCAAGCCCTGGCAGCCGTTTCACGCCGTGATGGACTTGCCGTGGAAAGAAGCTGTGGCGGCGACGCGCCCCGCGGCAAAAGAGGCGCAGGCGGCAGCCGCGCGCGGCCTGCGGACGTTGCAGGAACAGCTTCGCGACTCGGGGCTCGAATTGCAGGCCGCCGGGATTGTGGGCGGCACTGTCGACCCCGCGCAAATCGCTAACCCGCACATCCGCGCGCACGCCGCCGAAGGACGGTTCTTTCGCGAAGCCGCCGAGCGGGGCGCCGAGACCTGCGGGCTGGTGCTTCGCACGTTGACGCAGAAGTCCCTTTATGAGACGGCGGCGCCGGAAATCGGCTGCTCGGTCGAGGTGCTGAAAGCCCGGCTCACGGCCCTCGGCGCGAAACGCATCAAGCCTTGGAGCGCGGATGAGAAAGAGGCGGCGCTCGCCGCGTGGGTCGTCCTGGCCTGCCGCAGGGCTCAATAGCGAACTCGGAGGTATTCGGTTCGGCGCGCGGGCGGTTTGAAATCACAGCGCCAGCCCGTCCGAAGACCGTTTGACAGTTTCAAATCCCCACTGCTACGATGGTGGTTTGTGAGGGAAGGAGTTTTGTTGCCTGTGCTGAGGGGCCACGAGCGACTTCTGCTCTTGGCTATTGGCCCTTAGCTTTGGACTTGCGGCCGCGATCTCTCGGTTGTTGATTGTGAGATGCTGGTTGTAGGGTTCGGACGGTTGACTGCCGACTGTGGACTGTCAACTTCTTGGGACTTTTGCCCTTTGCTTTTTGCCTTTTGATTCTCTCTTGACACTTCCGTCCCCGTCGTCTAGCCCGGCCTAGGACATCGCCCTTTCACGGCGGTAACGCGGGTTCGAATCCCGCCGGGGACGCCAAACACTCCTAAGCACTTACGGCCTCTGCCTCAACTGCTTCCGGCAACTGGGGGACTTCCAGGGGACTTTCAAGGCCAAAAAGTGGGTCGAGGCGGCTTACTGCCTCAGCCATGAACGCCGGGGAGAGGTGCTGGTAACGAGCGGCCATTCTCAAGTCCTTGTGCCCGAGTATCTCGGCGACGGTGTGAATGTCTACCCCGGACATCCTCAGCCAGCTTGCAGCAGTATGCCGTAGATCGTGGAAGTGGAAGTCAGCAATCTCCGCTGCGCGAGTGTCCCGCTGAAAGGCCACACTCACCTGCTCGGGCGTGACACCCGAAAAAAGCTTATCTGTAGATTTGGCATCAGCCCTGACGGGGACTGACTTCAACGCGTCCAAGGCACAACTATTCAAGTGAACAATGCGGCCTTCCCCGTTATTTGTTTGGGGCAGCATCAGGGACTTGTGCGCCATGTCCACGTCCAGCCAGCGCCGGCCCAAGATTTCTCCGCTGCTCCACCTTGATTAGCTCGGCAGCCCGTGCGTTGCGAGCCTGAGCAAGAGTGGCCGCATCGGTCTTGCGATACCGCCGACGGCCTTGCGCGTCCGTCCACGATATCCAGTAACCGGGCCGATCCCTCCGTTGATAGATACCATCACGAGTTGCCACGTGCCACCCCCACGCTTTGTTCCATCAAAAGTGAAACCAATATGTCCTGCACCGCTTGAAGATTGCCATGTTACTTGCCTCTCTTTCTAATGGGGGGTGTGGGCCCTTGAAGTGAGACAACTAGTCAAGACACCACTTACCACGAACCGTCATCGCGCGATAGGGCGCTTCTCCGAGTAGCCCACTCCCCCCTCAAGCTCCGCTTCGCCGAGCGCTTGCCCTGTGGTAGATTGCGAGCGTGCGCATCGGGCGCCTCCGGTCCGCGCAACGATCACGCCAAACTATTCCCCGCCGTCGCCAAGCTGCTGCTAGATCGCGGTGCGGAGGTGACCCTCCACTCTGCGGTGGCGCTGGCCGACAGCGCATCCGCGAACTCGTGAGTAGTGATCCCGGCGTGTTGCGGCGGGACACCCAACGCTCGAGGGGCGGCCTCGTCAGCCTTGCTGTGAAACACGGACACCTCAGCGGGGCCCACGCCGCTGGCGTGGGCGAAGAAGATGGGGCACGCCGTGATCGAGCGCCGGCTTCGCGACCTTGGCGCCAGGGCCTGAGGCCACTTGCTCAACGCTCGCTGTACGGGCAGATGGAGATCTGAAAGAGGATGTCTTCGGAGTTTTGGCCTCGGCCCGCTCGCGGGAACGGAGCGGTCGCCCTGCGGGTACATCACGATATCGCCGCTCGGTTCAGGCTCGGTATTGAAACACTAGGTTATGACAGGACCTCAATCGATTCCGGCAGATCTCTAATTGGGTATAAGTCGCCGCAGATAGGGAATGCTCTCGACCACCCAGGCCCGTTCCAGGGCGATGGTCTCCGCGAGGGTCTTCTGCTCCGGCGGCCAGAGTTCGAGAATGGCGTTGCCTGAGGCGCCCGCTGCGCGGAGGACGTCGAGCAGCCAGGGAACGTTGAGCTGACCCTGCCCGGCGGGCTTCCCCTCTACGATAAATCCCATCATGTGCCAGGCGCGCTTGACGATGAATTCCTTGATGTGCAGGCAGACCGTATGAGGGGCGAGCGTCTTCACAACCTGCTCGGTGCCTTCCGGAATGGCGAGTGAATTGACGGTGTCCAGGGTGATGCCGACCCACGGGCTGGAAAGAGATCGAATAACCTCATCGAGCACCGCGGCCGGAACCTTTCCGTTCTCCATCGCGAGCTTGATGCGCGCGGCCGCAAGGTCGGGGAGGATGGCCTGGAGCGACGCGGTCAATTCCTCCGCGTTGGGCGTGTTGCCGCCCTCGAGTTCAGGGATGGTGCGCAGAATCTTCGATCCCACACGCTCGGCCAATGCCAGTTGTTGCCGGAGGTGCTCCGGGCCCAGCCCGCGCGTGCCGACCTCCAGGTCGATGTCCCATTCCTTCGCCCGCGCCAGCAGTTCGCTGAGGTGAGGTTCGGGCAGCGTTCCGAGGGAAAGGTTTGGCCCGTACTGAACGACATGCAGGCCAAATTCGCGCGCGCGAGCAAGCAGATCGAGCGCGCTCATGGGGTTCTGCGGCGCCGCGCCAGGAAAGCCAATCGACCACATGTAGCAATAAGTTCCGATTCCGAGTTTCATGGGACCTCACCACTGAGTCAGTTAGGATTGGCGCGGTCTTCAGGCGCGTGAAGAAAGATCTTTCCCGGGCCTCGTCCCCGGCGCTAACCGCTTCCCCCACGGGAGATCACGACAATGGCGACGATCAGGAAGGCGATCCCCACCAGCGAAAGGCCGTAGGCGCGGCGGCTGGCGCCTTTCCATTCGCCGGTGATAGCGCCCCAGGCGTTGGATGTGATCAGGCTCATTGACATGAAGAGCGGCCAGCCCACAATCCCGCCCAGCGGTCCGAGCGCTATTGCGCCGCTTCCATAGGCCATGAAGCTGGCAAAAAGTAGCACGCCCATCAGTCCTGCCCCTGCCCAATAGCCGACCGGCCGCGGGGAGGTAGAGAAAACTCCCCATGTGTGATTCCTGCCCAGCAGGTAAACCGCATAGCCCGCGTTGGCGACGAACCCTGCAGTCATCGTCAGAGCCCAGAGGGCATTCGAGGACATGCTGGCACTGACCCCGGCAGCGGCGGTCTGCCGCTGCAATTCTTCACCAAATACGAAGGCGAAATTAAGCATGGGAGAGAGGATCCCGGACGCGATACAGATCACCAAGCCAAGCATGAATCCCGTTTGGATCATCGGCGCCAGTGTCTTGGCCTCCTGCTCACGTCGCCGTCCGGCGATGGCGCAAAAGAGGATACCCACCACCACCAGGACAGTCCCGATCATCAAGGCCAGCCCCTGGCTTGTCCACAGCCGCTCCGGATGGAGTACGATGAGCGGGAGAAAAGTCCCGATGGGCGCAATCAGCCCGAGGATGATTCCGTAACCGACGGCGATCCCGAGACGATTTACCCCCAATCCGAAGAGAATGTTTCCGACACCCCATCCGAATCCGAAAATCAGAACCTTGGCCATCGTTGCGCCGGAGGCACCGCCGAGAATCGCGCCGAGTTGCGGTACTGTGGTGACCGCCACGATCCAGGGAATGACCACCAGGCCCAGAATCGAGAACGCCAGCCAGGTGTTCTCCCAGCGCCAGCCTGTAAGACGCTTCATGGGCAGCACCCAGGAGCCGTTTAGGAACCCTCCTGCCAACACCCCGGCAACGCCCAAGCCGATTTCTCCCGTCACAAGTCCTCCTTAGTTTTTATGCCGGCTCGTCGCGCCGCCTGCCACCGCGCGCCGTCACGCGGCTTTTCCGCCGGTGATCGAAAGCACGCTCTCGCGAATGCTCTCGGGCTCGAAGACCCTCTTCCAATCGGGCTGGAAGATCACCTTCTTGGCCTCTTCGATGGCCTTCTTCGCACCTGCGGAGAACTGCCAGTCGATTTCATTGAACAATATGGCTAATTCGATATTGATGTGCCCTAACAGGAAGTCGCGCGCGGCCTGCGGCGGCACTCCGCGCTTAATGGCCTCATCCATGCCCTCGCGAATTATCGTGAGGCAGGTTGCGCACAGCGTTTCAGAAAGCGCCGGCTCGAGGATCGCCATTTGTTCCACCGTCACCCGGTGCGCGCGCAGAATCGGGCCGAAGATTTTCCGGGCCAGAGCCTCGCCCCGCGCGTAATCGGCTTCGGGACCTTGCATGAGCGCGCAGACAATCGCCTGCTTCGCCTGGCCGCTGCCGAAGAAATCACGCTTGGCTTCCATCGTGGTCTCGTCGTTGAAGACTGGAGGATGCGCGGGGTGGGTCACGAAGTAAGAAAGCTCCGGGCGTGCTGGGAGCTTGCCCGCGTGTGCGCCCGCGGGGTCGAGAGTGATTACCAACGTCCCGGGATTCAGCAGGGGCACAACCTCCACCGCGATCTTGCCCACATACAAATCCGGAACGGCCAGAATGACGACTCCGGCCGCCTTTACCGCCTCTTCCTTTGTCACCGGCGTCAGGCCGAATTCGCGCAGGCGAGCCCTGCCAGCCTCGCCCGGCTCGACACACGCCAGGCGATATTCCGGGTCATCCTTGAGCGCGCGCACCACGCGTATGCCCATGTTCCCACCGGCACCAAATAACGCAATCGTAGTCATATTTATTCTCCTCCTCGTTCATCCGGGCCGGATTCCTCCGGCCAATACTCTTGTGTTTCTCCTGGCTGTCTTGGAGCGCCACACGGCGCGATCCCGATGTCCTGAGCGTGTGCGCTCGGTCGGCACGGCCTTTACCCCGTCGGTGGAAGTTCCTGTTCGATAGCCACGACCGCAAATGGGCGTAGGCGCACTTCGATTCCGGTGGCGCCTCTTGCCGTTGCCCGTTGCCACTCCTGGCGGAAAGATTCCGGAAAGGTCATCGCCGGCTCCGCGTTGGCCTCATCCAGCGACCGCAGCCGGAACTGTATTCCCAAAGCAGGACCCACCACTTGAACTTTCTGTTCCTTCTCCGTGAGGTTTGCGAGCAGGATTCGCTGCTTGCTGGCCGTCTGGAGGACAAGCCCCTCCACCACCAGCGGAGCGTTTGATACTGACGGCAGGACTTTTCCGCCGGCGAATTCACCCACGTCGGCCAACACGTGGTAAAGCGGAAAACCCGCGCCCGGAAGCGACCGGAATTGTGCCGGGGCCGGTGAACCCTGCTCGGTTTCCATCACCCCGCGCCAACCCGTGGTTTCGTAGTAGGTCACGCTGTCAGCGCCGCTCTCGGCAAGATACTTGATGCTGCCCAGTGTCCAACCAGCGCCAAAGAGCGACATCTGCCGCACATCGACCTGGGAGGGAAGTTCGCCGAGCGCCGGGGCGGGCTCCGGGCCCGTCGCGACAGGATTGAAGCGCTGCCGCAAGGTGACGGGACTCACCGCGAGATGGGCGCTCCCCGTGAACTGGCGAGCGCTCTCGACCGTTGCTGCCTGGGCTGCCAGGTTCTCCGCCAGGGAGGCGTTATCGGAGGCGTGGACCTGAGGATTGACTGCGTAGCTCACCCAATCGAGCAGTTCTGCCGGCGGACGTCCGCGATTGAGCTCGGCGAAGTTGGCGTTGGTCCCCGCGCCGATCCCGGCCTTGGGATCGTAGTCGGCGAGGAATTGCCGCGCGAGTTTGATCCATTTCTCCGTCGTGGATCTCTCAGTGACGTGGAAGACCAGCCATCTTGCAACCGCAGGCTTCAGCTGGTCGAGCAGCATCCGTAGCCGGCGGAGTTCATTCTCAGCGGCGTCGGAGAGGAACAAAGCGATTTCGAGGGCTACGCGCAGTTCACCCGCTTCGGTCGCGGCGCGGCGCAGGTGGGCTTCGAAGTCAGGTTGTGAGAGCCGCACGTCAACCCGCAGATGCGACAAGTTCAGGGCACGAAGCCGCACGAGGGCGCGCGTGCTCAAGGGTTGACCGTGGCTCGCCATGCCCAATCCGAGCCGCGGGAGTGAAACCGCGCCGGACTTTCGGACGGTAAGGACAACTCCTTCAGCCCCGGAAACCGTGTGTGAGGCGGGGAGCGGGCCTTTGAGCTTCAACGTGACCGCCTGCGAGACTGTGGTGCCGGCCTTGAGCTCGACGGGAAAAGGAAGGCGCAACGGTGTGCAATAGGTCTTGTAGGAGGCATCGGTCCAATTCCGCTGGTCCTCTATTTCGAAGTTGTCGCCCTCCAGGCGGACTTCGGCCGTGAGGCCGGGCGCGACTTCGTGGGAGATCGCCCGCATATCCAGAAAGGGTTGATGCGGCGGGATATAAAGTGGAAAGATTCCATTCACAACTTTGCCATCTATCTGCTCGATTGTGCAGGGATGGCCGGCGCACTCGCGCACGGGATGGAGCACGCAGAAACCGATCCGGTTGCGGAGGAATGTCGAGCGCGCAACGCCCTCCATGGAGAAGCGAATGTTGCCGCCCTCATCGCCGGCAATCGTGCCCTTCCAGAAGAAATCGATTTCGCCCTGCTTATTCTCGACGTCGTAGGAAATGCGGAAAGATTCGCGGGAGATCTCCATCTTCACATTGGACAATCGCGGCAGGACGGTACCCCAGTTGCGGTCACGAATTGCCACATAAATGCGCCTTAGGATCTCGCGGTCGTTAAGCCGGATATACCGAAGGTCCCCATCTTCATAAACGAGCGAGAGCGGCCCAGCGCGCAGCGGAACCTGTTCGGGAAGCGGTTCGTCCACTCCGTAGTATAGAACTCTCTTTGGCAATCCCACCTTCTCCCCCCGTGCCCACAATGGCGAAAGGCGATTCTCGGCGGCAATCATGGGCAGCCCTCCCAGGGTGCGAATGAAATGGCGGCGTGTGTAATCCCCTCCGGATTGCGCTCGCGCTCGAGCCGCCCTGCCCATCATCCGCCTCCCCTCATTGTCCAACTGGCTCGCTGCGGCCGTGGGCTCACCGACTGCTCGGCCTGACCAAGGGCATGAACTGGCTTTGGCCACCATCCACCGAAACGATTTGTCCGGTGATGTGGGCAGCCTCATCGGAGGCGAAATAAGCGACCAGGTTGGCATGATCCTCGGGATTCGCCATGCGGCCCGCGGGAATCAAATCCACCATCGCATCGAGGTTCATGCCGCGTTCCTTCGCGCCCTGTTCGAGCATGTCCGTTCGCGTCATGCCGGGGCAGAGGCAGTTCACGGTGATGCCGTGGGGTGCCATCTCCACCGCCAGGCAGCGCGAGAAATGGACCACCGCGGCTTTGGCAGCGCAATAGCCAATCTGGTTAGTCCGCACGATGATCCCGGCGATGGACGACAGATTGATGATTCTCCCGGCGCGCCGGGGAATCATGCGGCGAATCGCTGCTTGCGAGCAGAGAAACACCCCTTTGACGTCCACGGCGAAAGCCTTATCCCAGGCCTCTTCGCTCATTTCCACTGTCGGGGCGGAAAAGTAGATTCCGGCGTTATTCACCAGCAGCCAGAGCGGGCCGAGTTCTTTTTCCGTACGGTCAATCATGCTTGCCACGTCGGTTCTGCGGGTAATGTCCGCGACCAGTGCCAACGCGCGACAACCATCGCGGCCGAGTTCCTGGGCAACCGCCTCGGCCAAGTTGGCTTGCACATCATTCACGGCCACACTCATCCCGCGGCTGGCAAGGACGCGGGCAATCGTCTTGCCGATTCCCCGGCCCGCCCCAGTGACCAGGGCGACGCGGCCTTCGAGACTCATGGCATGCCTCCGTTGTCGAGAAGGCTTCGAAGGAAGGCCGCGGATTGGCGCGCGGCGGGTTCGGGGTCGCCTTCCGGCGCGAGCACGACCGAACCCGAACCCGAGAACCCTTCCTCCCTCAGCACCCGCACGAGGTGTTTCCAATCCAGGCGGTCCTTCTCGGCGAGGACTCCGGGCGGCCAACGGCTGGGATCGTAGAAATGGATATGACGCGCCTGTCCGCGCGCGGCGCGAATTCCGTGCTCGATGGAAGGCTCGCTGTCCGCAAGCTGGTAAGTGTCAAGCATGACGCTGAACGCCGGGCTGGTGATGCGGTCTACCCAGGCCATCGCCTGGTCCACCGTGTTGATGTAGCTGGTCACGCCTGGGTCGGCAGGCTCGAGCATGATCACCGTCCCGGCCTTCTCGGCGTGCCCGGCAAGTTCGCGAAATACGTCTTCGGCAAGGCGGTCCATTTCCTCGCGCGTCGCGCCGGGAATGCCCCCGCCGCGCGCTGCGCCCAAGCCCACACGCGCCCGGAAGCGGCCGGCAAAGCTCAGAACGGATTTGAAACATTCAACCGACCGCCTTCGAGCTGCGGATTCGGTCACGAGCAGCGGCATTCCCTGAGCGAAGAAGCGGCCCGTGTTGACCACCGGCATCACGGCGCCCGAGTTTTTCAGCGCCGCCTCAAAGACGACGGGATCGGGAACACGTTCCGGGTCGGGCATGAATTCGATGCCATCGTAGCCCCAGGCCACCGCGCGTTCGGCCAATTCTGCGGGACTCCCCGTCAGCACTTTGACGACAAAGCTCAGGGCGCTCATGTCGGGCGTCGAAGAGAAGAGGCAGAGCTTAACGTCGATCATCGGATCGGTCCCTTAACTCACGAACGGAAAGTGCCCGAACATGTGCGTTGCCTTCACCATCGTCAGGATGTCTTCCGGCGCCACCTCGGCTGGAGGTTTTTGGTGGCTGCCACCACAGGTTCACGCAATGTCAATCGGGCCACGCGCTGATCCTTACCCTTTCACTCTCCTCGGCTCTCACTCGATCCGCAGGACTTTCCCTGCGCGCGCCGATTCGTACGAGCCGAACACCAGGCGAAGAGTTCTCAAGTTATCTTCGCCCGTCGTCTCTGCAAGGCCTCTACCCTCGAGGAATTGCAGGATGTTGGCGTGACAATCCACAATGCTGCTCTGCACGACGGCATAGGCTGGATTCACCCAACTGTACGCCGGTGGCGGGTGGCGCTTCGCGAAAGTGCCCTCTTCCGTCGTAATGCGGATCCAGAAGTCACCTGCCACCTCGATCGAACCCTTGCTGCCTTCGATGAACACCAGCGTCTCGGGGAAGCGATCGTTTTCGAGATAATTCTCGGCATAGCCAAGTTCCACGGTCACAGTTGCGCCGCTGCGCATCCGCATGATCACGGTTGCCACATCTTCGCCCTTAATATCGGGGTGAACGCGGCGGGTCTGGCAGTAGAGAGTCTCGGCTTCGCCGAAGAGGAAGCGCGCCGCGTCGAGAACGTGCACGCCCACGTCGGTGAGCACGAACTCCTCAAGTTCCGCCAGGAACGGCTGGTTTTTGAAAACTGGAAAGCCGGACACCATTCGCAGCCGCGCCCGGAAAACCGGGCCGATGCGGCCGTCGTCGAGCACTCGCTTCAGCGCACGGAAGGGTGTTTGCCAGCGCCAGTTCTCGTGCACGCAGAAAGGAACTCCCGCGTCACGACACTCCCTCACCATTTCACTCGCGTCGGCGTAGGTCATGGCCATTGGTTTTTGGCAAATCACTGCGGTCTTGTGCGCCACGGCCAGTTGCACGAGTTCGCGGTGAGTCTCGGGGCTCGTGACGATATCCACGAAGTCCAGCTTTTCCTGCTGGAAGATTTCCCGAGGGTTATCGTACACGCGCGGAACACCGAACTCGCGGGCGCGCGCCTCCGCCTTGTTGCGCACGCGGTCGCACAGGGCGACGCACTCCACGCCCGGCAGTTCCTTCCAACCGGCGAGCTGGTAGTACGACCAGAATCCGGCGCCCAACATCGCGAATCGCAAACTGGCCATGGTGGATTCCTTGTATCCGGAGTTCGGTGCGAACGCGCCATCCTTCCGGTGAAGGGTAAGTCGCAGGCTCGCGCGCCCGATTGTATGCCAACTGGCCGAATAGGGACTCAGCAATTCCATCTTGCCCTTTCATGCTTGACTCTGGCAGGCCGGTAAGATGGAATTGCCTGCGTTCTACCTCAGATCTGTCCGACCAGATTGAAAACCGGAGACGAGGTCTTCCATGACAACCCGCGCGCGTCACCTGAGGTTCTGGCCTTTTCCAATTGCCAGTTTGATTCTTCTCTGTGTGGGTACAGCCCACGCGCAGTCACCAGGAACACGTGTCGCTCAGTGGACGCGATTCGAGGGGGTCCTCACAAGCACGCTGGACTATCCCAATCCCGTTCAGGATGTGCAAGTCGATGTGACGCTCACTTCACCCAGCGGGAAGACTGAAGACGCGATGGCTTTCTGGGACGGGGGGAGGCTATGGAAGGTGCGGTTCTCACCTGAGGAACGTGGTAAATGGACATATCGCACGCGCAGCTCGAACGCCGCGGACGCAGGCTTGGACGGGCGGTCTGGAGAATTCACCTGCACGAGGTATCCGGGCACGAATCCACTCTACCGGCACGGGGCGATTCGTGTGTCGGCGGACCACTACTCGCTCGCCCATGCCGACGGCACGCCCTTTTTCTGGCTGGCTGACACCGCCTGGAACGGTCCGCTCAAAGCCGACGCCCGGAGTTGGGGCCTTTTCCTGCGCGATCGCGCGGCCAAAGGGTTTACCGCCATCCAGTTCGTCTCCACCCAGTGGCTGGCGGCTGGGGCCAACGCCGACCTCCGCGTGGCTTTCCTGGGAACTGAGACAATCTGGATCGACCCGGTTTTCTTTCATTGGATGGACAAGCGTATCGACGCGATGAACGACCTCGGATTGGTGGCGGTGCCGGTCCTGGCCTGGGCGGCGCACTGGAACAAGTTGACGCTGCACCTCAATCCCGGGACCGCGCTGCCTGATGACCAGGTGATCGTGCTGGCGCGCTACATCGTGGCGCGTTACGGCGCGCATCAGGTGATCTGGTTTCTGGCTGGGGACAGCGACTATCGCGGCGAGCTCGCGGAACGTTGGAAGCGAATCGGCCGGCAAGTTTTCGGAGATCATCCCTCTCGCCTGGCCACGATGCACCCTGCCGGACAGATGTGGGTGGCAGATGAGTTCCGACAGGAGCCTTGGTTCAGCATGATTGGCTACCAGGGCGGACACGGCGACAGCGCCGAGTACCTTCGCTGGCTGGTGGACGGCCCGCCCGCCACGGATTGGAGCAAGGAACCCCACCTTCCCGTCATCAACCTGGAACCGAATTACGAGGACCACCTGAGTTACCACACGCGGACGCGATTCGATGCCTATGCCGTGCGCCGGGCAGCCTACTGGAGCTTGCTGGTTTCCCCGCCCGCAGGGGTCTCCTATGGCGGGCACGGGATCTGGAGCTGGGAACTCGAACCGAACATCCCTATGAGTCACCTCGGCTCCGGCGTGGCGAAGCCGTGGCAGGAAGCCATGAATCTGCCGGGCAGCACGCATATGAAGCACTTGAAATCCCTCTTCTCGTCACTCGAGTGGTGGAAACTGCGTCCCGCGCAGAATGTGCTTGCCCGGCAACCTGGCACAGCGGACCCAGCCCACTTTGTGGCCGTGGCCAAGGCGGACAAATGGCTGCTCGCGTACATGCCCGTGGGAGGCGAAATCAAGCTGCGCACTGAAGGATTGAAGCCGCCCTTGGCCGCACGGTGGTTTAATCCCCGCACCGGAGCTTGGTCTCTCCAGAGAGCGGTTTCGGGGGACACTCCGAGTCTTCGCGCACCCGACACCAACGATTGGGTTCTCTGGCTGGGGCCGGTGAAAAAACCGGCAACGCCTCCGAGTCCGTGAGGAAGCCGCCCCGATTCCCTCTGAGTTAAAGACCCTCGACATGTCGGCGAAACCGACAGACCAGTGTTCCGCTTGCCTCCTGGCCGCCCGAAATTGGCGCGACGCATCCCTTCTCCAATCACTTCCCCGAGGTCCGAACCTGCTCGGCCATAGACGCCATTCCCCGCAGCTCGCCTGTAGAGGGTTCTGCAGGAGCCGAGAATCAAACAATCGCGGCGAGCGCAGGAGCCTCTCCCAGCTCGCCAGCGTTTACATCATCAGCCGCGCCTCGGTGAGCAAGCTCTTAAAGGCCCCTAAAGGCAATGGCCATAAGAAACTGGTTACTTACCATCGCCGACGCCTACAGCTTCCATCCAATCCTCCCTCCCGGAGTGGACGGGGAGAAACGGCGATCGCTCGATGGGGGGTGAGGACTCGCGTCTGTCCCTCGGCTTCTCACAACGTTTGAGCCAGTCAAAGTGGACAATCAACGGCGTCGGGGCTAGAATCTTATGTGACTTTCGGCTGCTAAACGGAGGACATCGGCTTGAAACTGTAAAGACATTCGCAACACCCTGATTCTGAAGTGTGCCGTCTCCGGGATACCGGGCCGGCGACTGGTCCCTTGCAGGGAGAATACGATGTCTTTACTCAGCGTTGCCGATCTTGCCTTTCGTTACCCTACTCAGGCTGATCCCCTTTTCCAGCGGGTCTCCTTTGATATCAATGCCGGTAACCGCATCGGACTCGTTGGCCCCAACGGTGCGGGCAAGACCACCCTCCTCCGCATCCTGAAGGGAGAACTCGAGCCGCAGGCCGGCGCAACGGTGTGGCGTCGCGGCCTCCATGTGACGCACCTTCACCAGGAGCGCGTTGCGCCCGAAAACGCGAAGCTGGAGGACTACGTCCTGGCTGCGGATCCCGGACTGGCAGGCCTCCATGCCCAGATCCGAGCTTTGGAACCCCGGCTGGATGACGGCGAGCGGGCCAGCCGTTATGCGGCCCTCTTGAACGCCTTCGAGGAGCGCGGGGGGGTTCGGTTCCAGGCCGAAGCCGGGAAAGTCCTGACAGGGCTGGCGCTCGATCTCGAAGCGCGGCGCTCGCCGATTAGCCAGCTTTCGGCTGGGCAACGCGCTCGCGCCGACCTGGCCTGCCTTCTGCTCTCCCAGGCCGATCTGCTGCTCGTTGATGAGCCCACGAATCATCTGGACCTCGCTGCGAGAGAGTGGTTGGAGAGCCACCTTGCCCGTCTAAAAGCTGCTTGGATGGTTATCTCCCATGATCGCGCTTTTCTGACTCAGGCCGCCACGCGCATCTTCGAGTTGCGACGCGGCGCCTTGACAGTCTACGAAGGAAACTATCATTTCTACCTCGAACACCGGGAGATCCGGGAAAGGCAAGCGTGGCAGCGCTTCCACGCACACGAGCGTCGCACGGCCGCGGCTCTTCAGGCCGCAGAGCGGCGCGATGCTTTGGCGAATCGCGTGAGCAGGGCGCCCCGGGGGACGCGGACCAGCCGAGACTTCTACCGCCGTAAGGCCGGGAAGGTGGCGCGGACGGCTCGCCTTCTTCGCGAACGGGCAGTGCGCTGTGAGCGCGCAGACAAGCCGTGGGAAGATGACCCCATCCCGCTGCTCGTTTTCCCCAACGTCAGGCGATCGAGCGGCATCGTCCTGCGCGTCGAAGGCCTGAGTAAGGCTTACGGCGGCAACTGTCTTTTCAGGAACTTGTGCTTAGAGGTTCGGGCGGGCACGCGCTGGGCGATTCTGGGGCCGAACGGCTGTGGCAAATCTACGCTCCTCCGCATCCTGACAGGCTATGAGAGGCCCGACGAAGGGACTGTCCGTTTTGGCGCTCGCGTGTCTCCCGGTTACTTCCCTCAAGCATGCGAAGACTTGGACGCCGACAAATCACCGCTTGATCTGTGCCGAGATATCGATCCCAACGAGACCCACGTTCGGACCATTCTGGGCTGTTTGCGCCTGCGAGGCGAGGACGTGTTGCGTCCCATCCACTCGATGAGCGCGGGGCAGCGCGTCAAGGTTTCTCTCACCAGGCTCCTTCTGAAGGGCCCCAACCTGCTGCTGCTCGACGAGCTCACGAACCACCTCGACATCGAAGCCCGCGAGGCGGTTGAAGACACGCTCGGCCGTTTCCCGGGAACCCTTCTTTTTGTCTCCCACGATCGCTACTTCGTCCAGAACCTAGCCCAAGAGATTCTCGATCTGCCGTCCCACCGGTGATGGAGGAGTGGAATACCAACGAACAAATTGGAGTGCGCGAAATGAAGACCAATCCTGATTTGCACGCCCGTTGGCTGGTCACCATGGATTATTCAATGCAGGGGGCTGTTCCTCGCCAAAACTCATTCGCCAGCAATTTCGACAGCTTAGTCCCTCAGCGTTAACATTGTTACGACGCGTCATCGAGGCAGTCGGGGAACCTCATTTGATTTTGGCGAAGGACAGCAGTTCGCGGTGGCGTAATCTCATCCGTGACGGAACCTTGCCGCTTGGCCCGATTCGTCGCAAGTTGCTGCTTGCGGGACAGTTGCCATCCCAGCTCGGGATTTGGCCCGAAAAGTCGGCTTCCCGTCCGGAATCGGCTGCCTTGCCCCACTTGGCGCAAAGCTTGTTTCCCAGGAGCAACCCGGCTTGGCTAGTCAGAAGGGCTGTGCTCCCCTGGGTCAGGGGGCCAGCCGATTCCGCAACTGCGTATGTACGGAACGGAATCGCATCGGAGGCGCGCGTAAGAAATGGGGGATCCAAAGGCCGGGAGCGACCTTACGGAGGGAAATTCATGCGGCGCAGGAGGTCCTGGAAGCGCGGGTCGGAGCAGAGGGATTGAACGAAGACAAATGCGATAGCTTGATGGACCGCAATGAACGGTCTTCTTTGGCCGAAGTCGAGGACCGTCGCTGTGCTAGAGTGTGGCAGTATGCAGGGGCTTAGTGGATTTCTCCCATCCGGAGTCAGCAACATGAATCGTCGAGACTTCTTAGGGGCAGGTATGATCCTGTCGGGGGCGGCTGCAAGCGTTGGAGTATCTGAAGGCATCCAACCCAGATCACTCCCTTCTCCCAGCCCTCTTCCTTTCCAGGGTGAAAAGAGCAAACTCAAGATCCGCCGAGTCAGAATGGTGGAGCCGAAGCCCAAGCGACCTCTACCCACCTACACGCCCGCGCCGGGGTCGTGGTCTACCGGGAGAGTGGAAGTCGCCAACCCCATGTCGATTTACCCCAAGTACAAGCCCAGGCGAGACCTGTTCATGGCGGATAATCTTGGTCGCGAGGCCGTGGAGATAACCACCGATCAAGGGGTCAAAGGAATCGGTTTTGGTGGCCCGGGATGTAGCTTCGTAATTGAGAAACACCTGGCCAAGTTGCTGACCGACGAGGATCCTTTTGATGTCGAAAGGCTCTGGGACACCATGTGGCGATCGACTCTATATTACGGGCGCAAGGGCCTTGTAATCCACGCCCTCAGCGCCATCGATCTGGCTTTGTGGGACATCATCGGGATCGCCCTGGGTGTGCCGGTTTACAAGCTATTGGGAGGTGAAACGAAACCGAGAATCCCTGCCTACTGCACGGGAAACGATGTCGAACAGCACATCGAATTCGGTTTTAGGAAGCTGAAGCTGGCCATTCCTTACGGCCCAGCCGACGGCCGCGAGGGGATGAAGAAAAACGTGGAACTTGTCAGAAGGACGCGTGAACTGCTGGGACCGGATGGAGAGATCATGCTCGACTGCTGGATGGCATTCACCGAGCAGTATGCAATTGAACTTGCTGAGATGATGCTCCCTTATCGGGTTTACTGGATGGAGGAATGTCTCCCACCTGATGACTATGCGGGCTTTAGAAGGTTGAACGCGCAGGTCAAAACCACCCGGATTGTGACCGGTGAGCACGAATACACGCGCTACGGTTTCAGATTGCTTTTGGAATACAGTGCCGCCAGCATTTGGCAACCCGACATGAACTGGTGTGGAGGGCTTAGTGAACTGCGGCATATCGGAGCGCTGGCTGCAGCATATGATATTCCCGTGATTCCTCATGGAGGTTGGCGAGGCGGCTGCCCGCATTACATTCTGGCAACGCCTAACAGCCCTTGGTGTGAGATGTTCATGCCTGCGCCGGGCGGACCCCGGGAGGTTTATGAGCGATTTGAGGAGGAGAACAACATCACGCGAGGACCCGAGGGTATCTACATGAGGCCCTCTGATCGTCCCGGATTCGGATGGGAGCTTACCGTCGATTGAAGCCCATACCGACAACGGTCACCTGTGTGACCTGACTGGGGTTTCTTGTACCAGGTGAAGTGAGAGAGAATTCACCTGAGGAGGAGACCCGATCATGCCAACGAAGAGGTATAAGCCGGAGCAGATTGTGAATCTGCTCCGGCAAATCGAAGTGGAGATTGCGAACGGCAAGACCACGCCGCAAGCCTGCCGGGATGCTCAGATTACAGCCCAGACGTACTATCGCCGTCGCGCAGATTTGGCTTAGGACGCGCCGGTAACAGTCGGAGATGCCTTCCCCTGAGCAGCATTCCCCCTAACAAATAGCGAAGCTGTCTTGTTTTTGGTAACGTCCTGGTAACGAAGAATTGCCAAAATGAGGCAAAACGCGTCAACTCAAAGCTACGTCAAACCTCTTCAAATGCGCATAATTCATGGGTTTGAGCCGCCTTGTGTAGTACCCATTTGTAATTAAGTTAGGTCTTTCACGGCGGTAACGCGGGTTCGAATCCCGCCGGGGACGCCAAACTCTCAAGTCAACCGCAAGCGATTGCCCACATCACCCGTTGGCACTGGGTCTTCCGGAAGTTGAACGGGATGCGCGATCCGTTTTCTCAGGGCCGCGCAGCAGCGTGGCTGCTGGTCTGACTGAAACTCGTCGCACAAGCGCTGGCGCCGCGCCGTGGCGCAGTGCGCAGCCTTACGCGTCTCCCGCCGGCAGGGCTTCCATCCCGTAGCGCCGGGCTTCGCGCTCCATCAGGCGAGTCAACTCCAATTTTGTCTTCTCCGGCAGGCGCGAGGGCGCGCACTTCTCGACCAGCCTCGAAACCTCGCGGGCGGCGCGCTCCCGCAAGGTGAGTTGACCACCCTTCTGCCAGCGAGTCCGGTTGGCGCGCTCGATGACCGGGCCGGGGAAAGTAATCTCCTCGCGCAGATGACGGCGAGTGTGATCCGCGATCAGCAAATGCTTCTCGCGGCGCAATTCCTCGAAAATGGGAATCGCTGGGAAGTCCTCGCGCGGCTCGATCCCGCGCAACAGCCGGTAGGTCATGCCGCAGATCTCGTTATCCACGATCAGCTTTTCCAGACTCAAGCAGCTTTCAAAATCCAGCATTCCCGGCCCCGAGATACTGTTGATTCCGGAGAGCGCCGCCAGGGTCGCGCCGATGCCCGTTTCCAGCCCCGCCTGAGCGTCCAATTGCTTCGCGTCGCTGAGAGCGATGTAGCCCTGCGTGGGCATGCCCAGACGCTTTCCAATCTCGCTATTCGCACAGTCGAGCATCATCGTCTCCACCGCACCCATGGGGGTGGTCTCGTAGCGGACGTCAAAAATGGCGGGAGAACCGCCGTACAGAATCGGATGGCCGGGGTTCACAAGCTGGCTGATCACCACGCCGCTCAGGTTCTCGGCCGTCTGCTGAACCAGACTCCCCACCAGCGTGACCGGGGCCATGAATCCGGAAAGCGGCATGGACACCAGTTCAACCGGAATCGACCACCGGGCACAGTCGACCAGATTCTGGCTGGTCACGTCGCTCCACTTGATGGGCGCGCTGGGGCAGCAGGAGAAGACTGTCAGGGGTTTTGCGCGGAGCTCCTGCTCGCTACCGCGCACGGCGAGCTGGAGATCCTTCATGATTTCGAACGACTCGACCGTAAAGGCTCCAGTCACCACCGGCTTCTCACCGTACAGGAGACTTAGATAGAGCCGGTAGCTATCCGAGATCCGCTCGTGAACGTCGGCGGGTATCAGCGCGGTACTTTGCGAGGCAATGTGCTCGAGGCCGTTCGTCACCTGCACATACCGGATGTAGTCGGCCGTCGTGGGCTTGCGCAATTCACGGGTTTGGCCATCCAGGATGTTGATGGCTGCTGAACCGGGGGTAAAGTAAACGTTGGCTCCACAGAAGTTATGAGTCTCGTTTCCCAAAACATCATGAAGTTTGAAAGAGCTGGGGACGGTCTTCAGCGCTTTGTCGATGATGTCTTCTGTGAGGTGGGCATTCCCCTTCGCCCCATCCACCTCGGCGCCATGGCCGGCGAGCAGGGCAAGCACGCCCTGGTTGTGGATCTCGACGCCCAACTGGCACAGCACTTCGCGCGCTTCCGTGATGATTCGATCGATCAGTTCAGCTTGCAGCAGGTTATAAGCAGGTCTCATGCGTTTCCTCCGCGAGGGATTGTAGCGCGTTTGGAGTATTCGACTCACTGTAGAAACTTGCGCTGAGACGCAAATCAAATAGCGCGACAAAACGTCGGCGTCAACGGCTGCGAGCCTCACCCCCTTTTCTGGAATGGCACCAAAGTACTGGCACTGCCGTGCCAGTGACACATTGCAGGAATCGCGTCTAGAATTCGAGCTAGGGCAGGCGTCTAGGGCATGTGACCGAACTTGGTCGAGGCCGAGCCCGCATGGCAAGGCGAGGAGTTGGAGAATTGGCAGCACTCGGCCGAAAACAACGTGAGGCACAGGATCCCATCGGGGCTGCTGGATTCGTGGCCCTGTGGGTCCTGGTTATTCTTTCGGCTCTCTACTTCGGACTGTGGGATCGAGTGCCGAGGAGTCTGGGCGCAGCCCTGCTCACGCGAGGCGGATCACAAGTCGTCCTCACCTCCCAGGCAACGACCAAGCTGCCGCTCGTCCTGGCCGCCACCAAGGACGCCTACAACAAGGCGGAGCGTGCTGCCCAGAAAGGCGATAACGCCGCATACAGGAAGCTTGCCTATGATGGCTGGGTGGTCGCCGTGCCGGACGGCACGCCGGCTATGGTCCTCAATCGAGAACTGCTTATGGCGAAAGTTGAAATACTCGATGGAGTTTTGAAAGGACGAATCGGCTGGGTGCCCATGTCAGCAATCAAGCGGCACCGGCCGGAAGAGGCCGCGACCGACCACCGAGACAGCAGGTAGAACGCCCCTCGCTGGCGCTCCTCCACCCGCAAGATTTACTTCCGCGTGCGACGCAAATTCGGCAGGAGGGCCATGCGAGAAGAAGGGCTTGCGGCATCTACCGCTGATCCACACCCACTTCAACCAAACCGGCGGAATAGATCTTCTGAATCAGCTCTTCGACCTTCGCCTGGGCTTCCAAAAGCCTTTGGACCAGAATCCCACACGGGCGGATCAGGTCCTTCGCGTCGGTCGCATCAGCCTCGAGCTTGGACTCCACTTCCCAGACAACTTCCTGAAGTTGCTCGGTATTCCGAACCGCGAGCCTGAGGAGTTCTTTCTCTTTGGTGAAGTCAGCCATATCGACCTCCCACATTGGATACTAGGCCCAATCACTCTCGCCGCACAATGGCACGGAGGTACTAGGCACTTTGCCCGAGCGTTTTCGGTTCCCATCGCTCCCGAGCGGATTGCAGCAACAAATCTCCCGAGTAGTTGGCAAGTCTGGCGACTTCCCTACCCCTGAAAAGTCCCGGTCGAACACGCTCCGAATTTCCGCATCAGAGGGCTCAGCAATCCGTTGACATGACACCCCGTGGAAGATATATTGGCGCCAGGACAGCGGGTTGGCGTATGCCAGTACCCGGGAGTTAACATGGAAAACGTTACCGAGATCAGACCCCGGAAGGCCGAACGGATCAGCAAGCGAGTCCCCATTTCGCTGGTCGTAAAAACCGACGGGAAAGAGAGCAGGCGGGCCGGTTCCACACTGGATGTGTCGACGGAGGGCCTCAGAGTCCAGACCATCCGGCCCCTGTACCAGGGGCAAGCCATCTACCTCCTGCCCACCAAGGGAGAGGCTACCTCCGGGTACTATCGCGTGGTGTGGGTACGCCAAGTCGGCGAGAGCACACCTCCGGAAGCCGGACTGAAGTTGCTGAACTGACCTCGCTTTCCTTGCTGCCAATCCCGTTATCTGCCCACTCGCCCGAGCCGGTCCTGCCCTGTCCCACGATCTCGCGTGCCCCATCCGATGCCAATCCTTGTGGCCATCCGTCGTCGAGGATGTCCCGACTGTGTGGGAAGCACCGACAGAGAGGCCGGGCCCAGACACGCAAGGCGGACAGGGTTTGTTTCCCGACTATTCCGGAGCAGGCATAAGTAGGGGTCGAGCTTTCCTGACTTTTGACGTTAATAAGACGGTGTGTTTTTGCCGATAGCTATGGTAGGATTTGGCGCAGGAGGGAATACGCTTCGCCAGGGTGGGTGATCGCTCACCTTACTTGTTCTTGCGCCAGTTGGCTGGAAGTCAGGCGGAGTGACAATGGAACGTCGTGGGATTACCGTTTTTGACGCGGAGGCCCGTGCCTCACGCTTTCCTGTGGAGTTGCCCCTACGCTACCGTCCCATCGGAGAAATCGGCTGGATTGAAGCCAAGACGATCAACGTCAGCCGGTCGGGCGTTCTCTTCGAAGTTGACCAACTTCTGCCGGAGGAAACTCGGATCGAGATGACTTTCGACCTCCCGGTAGAAATGGGCGGCGGCTCGGGTGCGGAAGTAACCTGTCGTGGCCAGATCGTTCGAACGATTCTGCCCCCGGCCACAGATGCTCT
>Ga0315279_10003519_pt1 | contig 21735 bp, 18 predicted proteins | sample YL17G06_20_MG_FD_203694 | JGI IMG/M metagenome (GOLD analysis project Ga0315279, IMG submission 203694) | Sediment microbial communities from Yellowstone Lake, YNP, Wyoming, USA - YL17G06_20 | ecosystem: Environmental > Aquatic > Freshwater > Lake > Sediment | place: USA: Wyoming | collected... | reverse complement strand
CCCGCGCGCCCACCGTGATGGTCTTCGTGGTCTGAGACGAGCCGACCCCGTTGCTCACCCAGAGGACCACGGTGTAGGTACCGCGCGCGGCGTAGGTGTGCACTGGGTTGCGGGCCGAAGACCGGGTGCCGTCCCCGAAGCTCCAGTCCCATGCAGAAGCACCGGTGGAGGTGTCGGTGAACTGCACCGTGGCCCCGGCGAACGGTGCGCCCGGCGCAAAGGCAAAAGAGGCGGTCAAACCGGCCGGCGGCGTCGGCGTCCGAGTCGGCGTGGGGACCGGACCTATCGCCCGGAAGCCGGTGTCGTACGCGCTGTACGTGCTCCAGGCGGAGACGTTGCCCGCCCGCACCCAGTACCAGTAGGTCTGACCCGGCACGGCCGCGGAATCAACGTACCCGGGCGAGCCCACCCAGGCCATTTCGGACGCGGGCGGGCTGGCCGTGGTGTTGCGGTAGACCCAGTAGCCGGTGGCGCCGGCGGGGGCGTTCCAGGTGACGCGGACGCGATCGGTGAACGCGCCGTCGCTGGCGGAGACGCCGGTCGGGACGGGCGGCCCGCCCGGCGCAGGGGTCGGTGTCGGCGTCGGCGTCAGGGTCGGGCCTCCGGGCGTTGGCGTGCGCGTCGGCGTCGGTGTGGGCCCGCCGGGGGTCGTGGTCCATGTTGGTGTTCTCGTCGCTGTGGGCGTTGGGCTCGGAGTTGGTGCCGAGGGCGTGCCGTACGGTATCAAGGTCAGAGGGGGGACCCCTGGGCCGTTGCCGGATCCAATACAGGCGCGGAGGAGGTAGGGGTCGATCTCGAGTTCGGAGCGGTCGTGGAAAACGGTTGACGCCGAGCAACTGGGGAGATTGTTGCAGTAGCTCATCAACGTTCCCCTGACGTTTGCCTGGTCGTTGATGGTGGCTGGTGTCGGACACGCGGTCGCTCCTGAGTAGCACCCGCCTTCGCCGCCGTAGCAGTGATCGACCTCCGACTGGCCTAAGGCCGGGCAGTGTGTGCACCGCACCGCAGTTGTGTCCGATCTCGTGGCCGATCACCGAGGCGTCGCCTGCGTTGTAGTTGATCTTGAAGACGTCGGAAAAGCTGTAGCCGTTGGATTTATTGCAGAGCACGCCGAGCCAGCCTATGCCGTTTGCACTGTTCGAACTCCCCGACTTGCCTGAGAACATGGCGGCGACGCTGCGGTCGACCGAACCATAGTTGGCGCTCCAGTAGCTCGTGAACTCGGCCAGTTGTGCGCTTCAATCTGACGAAGGCTGGCTATAGGGATCCGGCTCGGCGACGCGCAGGAACGTGGTTCCCTGGGCGAGGTGGAGGTTGAGATCGCGTTCGTAGAACACGTTCATCCGGGTGAAAATGTCGGCAAGGTAGCTCACGGCGGCGGCAATAGCACCGGATGGGTTTCCGCTGTAGTTGAACTTCTGCTCCATCAATTCAACATCCGTGTCCACCGCGACGATCATGTAGCCGCGGCTGGAAAGACTCATCGCTCGCACTGAATCCACCCCGGGGTCTCTTTCCATTCCGAGGTCCGGTAGCCCTTCCTGGGAGCAGGTCCACCGCGGAACCTCCGGCAGCGTCAGGCGCACGCTTTTCGAGGGAACAATGAGCGGGCCTGAGGCGGCTTCCGGCTCTGGAGCCAGCCACTCAAAGTCCTCGCCGCCAAGGCTGCTCACCCCGTGGATGACACCGCTTGCGGGATCGACGACCAGCGCCACCGCATCATCACCGCCGTCGATGCTGACGCCACGCAGAGCAAACAACTTCGGTCGTGGAAGCGCGTGCTCGCCCTGGTTGTCGATGACAACAATCTCGGCTTCAGGCGAGTAGATCTCCTCGCGCTGGAAGCGCAGCGTGCGCGAGACGCCCGGAGCGACAGGCCAGTCCCGAATTTCCACTGTCTCCTCGGGCGCGAGCGAGGCCAGCGAGGTGATCAAGCGACGAGCGAACCGCACATGCTCTGCTCGGCTGACGCCGTCCGGCGCGACCGCTTCGGTCGTGGCGATGTCACCTGGATAGGGGATGAGGTGGCGGTAAACGGTCCCCCCAGCGTTGCGTGGTGGAATTCTGCTAACCGCGACTGCCATGAGCGCGGAGGCGATGGCAACGTGCTTCAGGCGAAGTCGAATCATCGGCAAACGCTCCCGCTCCCGGCTCGGACCGACCGGACCGTTGCAGGCACGATCGAGGCGCTGCGAAAAGCGAGCGGCGTCACCGCAGCGGCAGCGGCGACGAGTTGTCTCGGGAACGACATCACCTTCCTCTTTATGGTTCAATTATCGCCGCGCGGCCCCGCGCAACCCGAGTTGTGATGAGCATCACATCTCGGCCTGGCAACCCCCTAGCGCTGGGTGGCACGCGGGAGCGGCGGCTTCAGCGGGAGCATGAACGCAACCCGTTGCCGGTAGGTGTAGTACGCGTCACCGAAGCGGAGGGCGAGGTTGTGCTCCTCGCGGCGCGCCCGCATGAGCGTGACCCGCACCGCGGGGTACAGGAGGATCAGCGCGGGGAGGGACCGCATCGCGACGATCGCCCCCACGAGCATGACCAGGATCCCCAGGTAGTACGGGTGCCTCACCCAGCGGTACGGTCCACGGGTGACAAGCTCGTGCCCCCGCCCGAGGGCACGCACCGACGCGAGCGCCAGGAGGCCCCCCGCGAGCAGAAGCAGCGCACCGGCCCGCAGCGAGATCCGGGTGAACTCGCCGGTCACGAGGGCGCCCACCGTGCAGGCGGCCACCAGCAGCGTCCAGGTCAGCACCATCTCGCCGACCGGGACGCCTGGCACAGCCTCGGGGTCGCTGCTCACCGGTCCTCTTCCGCCGTGGACGGCCTCACACCGAGTGGGTGGCGGCGTGGCGCAGGGCGCGGTAGCGCTCGAGGCCGGCCCGGAAGACCTCCATTGCGCGCTCCAGCTTGGGGACCTCGAGGACGTACGCCATGCGCACCTCGTCGTTGCCCGCGCCGGGCGTGGCGTAGAAGCCGCCAGCCGGGGCGACCAGCACGGTCTCTCCTCCCAGTTGGTGCTCCTCGAGCAGCCAGCGGGCGAAGTCGTCGCTGTCCACCACGCCGGCCATCTTGACGATCATGTAAAACGCCCCGCGTGGCCGCTTCAGTATGATGCCTGGGTCGCGAGTGAGCGCCTCGAACATGACGTCGCGCCGGCGCTGGTACTCCGCCCGCACGGCGTCGAAGTAGCTCTCGTCGAGGCGGTAGGCGGCAATCGCGCCGAGCTGCTCGAGCGTCGGCGGGCAGAGGCGGGCCTGGCCGAACTTCAGCACCGAGGCCATGACCTCGCAGTTTCGGGAGATCACCGCCCCGACCCGGGCGCCGCACGCCGAGAAGCGCTTGGATATCGAGTCCACCACGATCACCCGCTCCTCGATCCCGGGGAGCTCCAGCACCGAGCGGTGGCGGCGGCCGTCGTAGGTGAACTCCTTGTACACCTCGTCCGCGATGAGGAAGAGGTCGTGGCGCCGGACGAACGCCGCGAGGCGCTCGAGCTCCTCCCAGGTGAGCACGGTGCCCGTAGGGTTGTTGGGCGAGCAGACGAGGATCGCGCGCGTGCGTGGCGTGACCGCGGCGTCCAGCACATCGTCCGGCGGCAGGTGGAAGCCGTCCTCGGCACGGGTGCGCACCGGCACCACCGCGAGGCTGGCCATCTCGGCGTAGCCGTTGTAGTTGGTGTAGAAGGGCTCGGGGATGATGATCTCGTCCCCCTGGTCCGCCACCACGTTGAAGGCGAACAGGATGGCCTCGGAGCCGCCGTTGGTGATCAGGATCTCTCCCGGGTCGAGCGCGATCTCGTAGCGGGCGAAGTAGGCCGCCATTCCCTCGCGCAGCTCCGGCAGGCCGTCGGAGGGCCCGTACTCCAGGACCTTGTCCTTGAAGGCGCACACCGCGCGCAGGAACTCCGGCGGGGTAGCCACGTCCGGCTGGCCGATGTTGAGGTTGAAGATCTTGATGCCGCGCGCGCGGGCAGAAGCGGCGAGCGGCGCCAGCTTGCGGATGGGGGACTCCTGGATCGAGATGGCACGACGGGAGATCTGCATCTCGCCTCCATCACCCGGGGTACCGGGCGATCCTGGAGCGTAGCGACCCGACCGCGAAAAGACAAGGAGGGACCATGGTACGGCCCGGTCCGACCGAAAGAAACGTCGGCAAACGGCACATTCCGGCCGCAACCTCAAGGGCACGACGACGTATCCTGGGTGGCGGGCGCGCCCGCCCGCGCCGGGAGGAGAGATGGCCACCGACGTCGCTGCGGTTCTCGCAAACCTCCTCGCTTTCTATGAGTTTGACGACAGGACCATGATCTCGGTGGGGGCCGGCGGCGGCCAGCTCGCCGGCTACGGGCGCGTCGCCCGAAAGGTGATCGCCGTAGACCCCGACGGTGCAGCGCTCGCCGCACTCGCGGACCGTGCGCGGGCGCTCGGGATCGAGGACAGGTTCGTCCTCCTCGAGAGGGACTTCCTGGCGGTCTCGGAGCGCGCCGAGGTTGTGCTGTTCGAGTTCTGCCTGCACGAGATCCCCGATCACGGCGGGGCGCTCGCACACGCCGCGACCCTCGTGCCGGACATCGTGGTCATCGACCACGCGCCCGGCTCGCCGTGGGCGCACGTCGTCGTCGAAACTGAAAAGGTTGCGGCCTCCTGGGCGGCGGTGGCGGCCCGCGGGGTGCGACGCGCGGAGGACTTCGACGCGGTCCAGCGCTTCGCGTCCTACCAGGAGCTGTTTGACAAGGTCAAGGGCCAGGGTGCGGAGGCAATCCGGCGGATCGAGCGGTGGCGCGGGTGCGCCGACATCACGATCCCGATGGCGTACAGGATCGCGGCGCTCTGAGCCGCGAAGAGTGCCCCATGCGTGAGGGGTTCTCCCGCCTGGTGAGGCGACGGAACGCCGCGCCGGCGCCAAGGTGCTGACCCACGAGGACGCTCAGGCGATCGTCCCCGCTGTCTCCCTCCGAGTCGACCGGCTACGTTGCGCTCTGCGTCTGCCTGGCGCCCAACAACCCGGAGCGGGCGCGACTCGTATAGGAGTCGCGAGGGGCGCGGCACCCGGTTGCGGGAGTGCGCCTGGAGGCACGCGTTGCGCGCTGTGCGGACTCGCCCTGCGTCGGGACGCGTCGGCTCGTCGGGGCTCTGCAGGACTAGAGTGCGCGGGTCGTGCCGCCCGCTCACAAGGGGAGCAGTGTCGCCGTTTGCGTGGACCCCGGTAGCCTCGGGCCGGAAACCCCCTGAACATCGACGTGGAGAAACCTCCGACTTTGTGGTGCGTACTGGGCATGAGTACGGGCCGCCACATCGGGTGGCCTAGGAACCATTTCAGTGTCCCGCCACAACGGTGGAGAAGGGAGATGCGATGAGGTCCAACCGTTCTTTGGTGCTTCTCGTTGGGGTGTGTATGGTGGTGGCAGCAGCCACGGTCACAGCAGAGGACTGGCAGCAGCTGGGGCAGAGGGTCGTAGACCTGCGGACCAACCCCGAAGTGATCAAGGTGGTCGGCGATCCGGGCACGTTCGCCAAACTGAAGCTGCAGGTCACGGGGAGCTCCCTCCAGATCGCAGCCGTCAAAGTGTACGTTGCGGACGGGCAACCCATCGATGTGACACTGAACAAGTTCCTGGGCGCGGGCGGCGAAACCAGTGTGATAGAGATCCCTGGCGGCCCGAAGGCAGTCCAGAAGATCGAGTTCACTTACAAGAAGAGATCCGATGACTCCAGGCTGCCGTTGGTCCGGCTGCTGGCCAGCAGCCAGACAGCGTCCGCAAAGGTTGATCGCGCGCCGGCAGGCAACCCCTCGGGAGGGGCGGCTGCTGGAGCTTCATCGTTGCCGCACTAGGGGTCACTCCGTCCCATCCGTCCTGGGCCGCTGCGGCGCGATTGCACGTTCGCGGAAGGCTTGTACGTCTCGGGGCGCAGCGGTGAATGCTACAGTCGTCGCGCGCCGTGCAGCGCCGTGGGGGTCGGGACGGTGGGCGGATCATCGCAGGCAGCTGTCTCGGATGCCGGACAGGCGTCCGTGCGTCCGGAGCGCGGCGAGAACGGGCTCGTCATCGTCGCGGCCGTCGCCGCAGCCGCACTGGCGTTTCGGCTAGTCACTGCGGGCGTCTACGGAATCTTCGTGGACGAGCTGTACTTCCTGGCGTGCGGGGAGCACCTGGCCTGGGGGTACGTAGACATGCCGCCCCTGACCGCGCTGCAGGCGTGGCTCGCGCGCTTCCTGTTCGGCGATTCGATGGTGGCGATCCGGCTTCTGCCTGCCCTCGAAGGCGCCGGCCTCGTGCTGCTGGTCGGCGCCCTCACGCGCCGCCTCGGGGGCGGCCGGTTCGCGCAGGGGCTCGCCGCCCTCGCCGCGGCGCTCGCGCCGGGCATGATGGCGTTCTACAGCATCCTTTCCATGAACGCGGTCGAGCCACTGGTGTGGACCGGCATGGCGTACGCGCTGGTGCGCGTCATCCAGGGCCAGCCTCGCTGGTGGGTCGCCTTCGGCGCCGTCGCGGGCCTCGGGCTCGAGAACAAGGGCACCGTGCTCGTGTTCGGCTTCGCCGTTGTCCTGGCGTTGTTGGCGGTTCCCGAGCGCCGTCTGATGGCGAACCGCTGGTTCCTGCTGGGCGGGCTGGTCGCGTTCCTGATCTTCCTGCCGAACCTCGTCTGGATGGTCCAGCACCACTTCCCGCACTTGGAGCAGCTCGCCAACATCCGGCGCAGCCAGCGCAACGTGGAGCTCTCGCCGCTGGCGTTCGTCGCCCAGCAGTTCCTGTTCATGAACCCGCTGGCGGCGCCGGTCTGGGTCGGCGGCCTTGCCTGGCTGCTCGCCGGCCGGTCGTGCCGGCGCTACCGTGTCCTCGGAGTTGCCTACCTGGTCTCGCTCGTGACGCTCATCGTCACCGGCGGCCGGTTCTACTACCTCGGCTCGGCGTACCCGATGCTCATCGCCGCGGGGGGCGTGGCGCTGGAGAGTTGGCTCGCCCGCCCGCGCCTGGTGTGGGCGAGGGTGGCCTACACGGCGGTGGTCGGCGTCTCCGGCGCGATACTGGCGCCGATGTTCACGCCGGTCCTCGAGCCTGAGACGTTCATCCGGTACTCGAGGGCGATCGGGATGGGGATGCCGCAGCTCGAGCACCGGCGCACCAGCGCGCTGCCGCAGTTCTTCGCCGACCGCTTCGGGTGGCCCGAGATGGCCGAGACGGTCGCCGGGGTGTATCACTCCTTGCCGCCCGAGGAGCGCGCCGGGGCCGCGATCTTCGGGCAAGACTACGGCGAGGCGGGGGCGATCGACTTCTACGGCCCGAAGCTCGGCCTCCCCAAGGCGATCTCCGGGCACCTGACCTACTGGTACTGGGGCCCCCGCGATTGCACCGGCGAGATCGTGATCGTGCTCGGCGACACCAAGGAGGCGCTCGAGAGGCTCTTCAAAAGTGTGCAGGAAGCCGCGGTCGTGTCGAACCCCTACTCGATGCGCTCGCAGAACTTCACCGTGTTCGTTTGCCGCGAGCCGAAGGGCTGGACGTTTCGCGACATCTGGCCGCGCCTGAAGAAGTGGGGATAGGCCGCCACCGCTCCCGGTCCGGTCAAACACCCCCAGGGTCTGGTGATCGGCGCATACTGGTCCCGTGACTAAGAGGTACGCGGTGCGCGGGCAGGCCGAGGGGAACAGTGGCCCGCTCGGGGCCGACGGCGCCCTCGAGGTCGCTGAGCAGATCAGAGACGGCTTTGCGTCCTACACCGACGAGTTTGCCAGCATCACCAAGCGCGCCAAGTGGCGGTTTCAGACCAGGGACTGGAAGGGCCGCCACGAGGACGCGCTGGAACGGCTGGACCTCTACGAGAAGGTCCTCCGGAAGGCCGCCTCGGGGGTTGCAGAGCTTCTGGCGAGCAGGCTCAGGGACGAGGCGGTGTGGGCGTCCATCAAGGAGCAGTTCGCCCGCCTGATCCAGGGCCGGCACGACGCCGAGCTCGCAGAGACGTTCTTCAACTCGGTGACCCGTACGACCTTCAGCACCGTCGGGGTCAACCGCCGGGTCGAGTTCTTCCGCTGGTACCCGCGGCCGGCCGGGACCGCCCCGGGCGAGCCGATCTTCCGCACCTACGAGGGCGGCCGCGACACCAGGATGGTGATACGCGACATCTTGAAGGACTACAAGTTCACGGCGCCTTACGAGGATCCGGACCGCGATGCCGACCTCGTCGCAGGCGAGATCGACCTTTACCTCTGGCCCCTCCTCGGCCACACCGGGGCGTACCGCATCGAGGTGATCCGGTCCCCGTTCTACCGCAACAAGGTCGCTTACCTCGTAAGCCGCATCGTAGCCGCCGACCGCGTGATCCCGCTGGTGCTCCCGCTCTACAACGGCGACGCCGGAGTGTTCGTGGACACGGTTCTCCTCGCGGAGGCCGAGGTCAGCAAGGTGTTCAGCTTCGTCTTCTCGTACTTCCACGTCCTGGTGGAGAGGCACGACCTGCTCATCGAGTTCCTGCGCTCGATCCTCCCGGAGAAGCCCGTGGCCGAGGTCTACATCTCGATCGGCTACAACCGGCACGGAAAGACCGAGTTCTACCGGGACCTGCACCGCTTCATCCACCGCTCCAGGGAGCTGTTCGTGTTCGCGCCGGGGAAGGAGGGCGCGGTGATGAGCGTGTTCACGTTCCCCGACTACAGCTACGTCTTCAAGGTCATCAAGGACCGGCCGTGCTTCCTGCGCACCGGCGCCGTGACCGACAAGACGAGCACCAGGCGGCAGGTCATGGAGCAGTACGCGTTCGTGTGCCGCCGCGACCGGGTCGGCCGGCTGGTGGACACCCAGGAGTTCGAGAACCTTCGCTTCCGCCGGGCGCGCTTCGACGACGAGCTGCTGGTGGAGCTCCGGCAGGCGGCGCGAGACGTGGTGAGCATCGAGGACGACCACGTGGTCATCCGCCACCTGTACGTGCAGCGCAAGGTGACGCCACTCCCGATCTTCATGGCCGAGGAGCGCGACCCCGAGGCGCTCCGGCGCACCATCGTGGACTTCGGGTACTTCCTGAAGGACCTGGCGGCGACCGGGATTTTCCCCAGCGACCTCTTCAACACGTGGAACTACGGCGTCACCAGGCGCGGAAGGGTCGTGCTGTTCGACTACGACGACGTGATCCCGATCGAGCGCGCGAGCTTCTCCCGGAAGCCCAGGGCCTACGACGAGAGCGAGGAGCTCGCGCCCGAGGAGGACAGGATCGTCGCAACCGCCAACGACTTCTTCATCGACGAGATGCGGAGCTACTCGGGCATCCCGCAGCGCCTCAAGGGCGTGTTCGAGCTCGTCCACTCCGACCTCTTCACGGTGGAGTTCTGGCACTCCGTCAAGGGGCAGGTGAGCGCCGGCGAGCTGGTGGACATCACCCCCTACGACCGCGCCATGAAGTTCCGGAGGGCGTGAGGGGCGGCGCCCTCGGCCAGGGCGCGCCCTCGGGCTACACTTCGGGCCGTGCAGTGGCGGCTGATCCTCGACGATGCTCACCCCGGCGCCTGGAACATGGCCGTGGACGAGGCGCTGGTGGAGGCGGTGGACGCCAGGTCCTCCCCGCCGCTGCTGCGCCTCTACCGCTGGCGGCCCCCGTGCCTCTCGCTCGGCTTCTCGCAGCCGTACGAGGCGGCCGACGCGGCGTTCTGCACCGCCCACGGGGTGGATGTGGTGCGCCGCCCGACAGGCGGGCGCGCCGTCCTGCACCATCTGGAGCTCACCTACTCCGTGCTGGCCCCCCTCGGGCGCGGGCCCTTCTCGCACGACCTCCAGGCGGTGTACCGGACGATCTGCCGCGCGCTGGTGGCCGGATTCGGCAAGCTCGGCGTGCCGGCCGGCCTCTCGGACGAGCCGGAGGGCGGGCACATCAGCCCCACCGAGGTCATCCCCTGCTTCATCGGGCCGGCCGAAGGCGAGGTGGTCGCGCTGGGTCGCAAGCTCGTGGGCTCGGCGATGCGCCGCCAGGGCGGCTCGATCCTCCAGCACGGCTCGATCCTGGAGGGGTGGGACGGCTCCCTGCAGGCCGGGAGCCTCGGCCTTCCTGACGATGTCTCGCTGCGCTCCGCGGTGGTGACCCTTTCGGATCTCCTGGGAGCGCCGCCTCGGCCCGAGGTGCTGGCCGAAGCGATCGCGGCCGGCTTCGCCGAGACCGTCGGTGTCGACTTCGTCCCTTCCGGCTTGACCCCCGAGGAGGCCGCGCGTGCGGCATTGCTCGAGCGCGAGCGCTACGGCCGCCCGCGCTGGACCGTCCACCGCGACGGTGAGCTGAGCGCGGGCGGGGCGGCAGGCGCCTGAGCGCGCCCGCGCTGCCGCGCCCCTGATGTCAGGCCTTGCGGCGGCGCACGAGCCCGCTCGCGGCGACGGCAAGCCACAGGAGCGCAGCCGCACCCGAGACGAGGAGGGACCGCTCGATCGTACGATCGCGGTAGGCCAGCTCCACCCGGTGCCTCCCAGGGGGCACCACGACGGCCGAGAGGCTGACGTCGGTGCGCCACAGCCTGCTCGGCTGCCCGTCGGTGGACGCGGACCACCCCTCGTCCCAGGTCTGGTTGACCGCGAGCAGCGAGCTTCCCGGGCCAGTCCCGGAGACCTCGATGGCGAGCCTTCCCGGGCTGCGGGCGACGATCTCAGCGCGGCACGGCGCAGGGGTTCGAGAGAGGCGCAGCGCGTCGGGGCCTTCGACCAGCGCCGCTGCCCTGGTCTCGGGGCCGAGGGCGAGGACCGATGCGACCCACTCCTCGTCCCCGTCGAACCTCACCACTCGGTCGGCGCAGAACGCGTCGGGCTGAGGGCCGTGCAGGAGCGCCAGCGTCGCGCGCGGGGGCCGGCCTGAGCCGCGGGGATCCGGCACGTCCTGGTAGAGGAGCACGGCGCCGACACCGCGGCGCAGGAGCAGCGGGGTCATCACCCGACTGTCCGCGCCCACCGCCCGCCAGAAAAGGCTGGTCGCGCGGCCCGACGACGCGAGTTGGGTGAGGTCCGCATCGGTGTCCAGAGCCGAGGCGATGCCCCAGGCAGCCGGGACCGGGCTGGTGGGGACGGCCGCGAAAACGGGGTCCGGAAGGCGCCACTCCGCCAGGTTGAACAGCCGCCCGCGGCCGGAGGCCTCAGTGAGGGGGCGAAGCACCGGGAAGACGGCATCGACTTCCGCGGGCGGCCGGGTCGGGACGAGCGGCTTGCCGGCGACCAGGAGGTCGACCGCGAGCACCGCCGCGAGCCACGCCGTCGCTCGCGTCGGACCGTGGCGGCCGAGGACCGAGAGGCCCAGGAGACAGGCGAGGGCGAGCGCCGCGGCGACGGCGCAGTCGGTTGGAAAACGCTGCGCGAAGACCGGCGCCGCGCCGGACGGGATCCCGAGCAACTTCCACGCGGCGCTGCCCCGTAGGGATGTCAGTGCCACCGTCGCGACGGTCGCCAGGGCGGCGAGCCCCGCCACCGTGCCCAGCAGCACGATCACCCGCCGCCTGGCGCGCCGCTCCCCCGAGAGGAGATCGTCCAAACCGGCAGCCGCCAGCACGGTCACGGCGAACACCGCCACGATCACCAGCTTCTCGGGGTAGCGGAGCCCGCCCGAGAAAGGGAGAACGCTCCGAAGCACCGGCCAGAGCGGCGCGTGGCCTCCCAGCGCGAGGAGGACCCCCACCCCGCCGGCGCCCGCCCACACCAGGCGGTCGCGGCGCGGGCACGCAAGGGCCGCGAGAGCCAGCACGGCGATCAGCAGGCCCGGGTAGATCGAGTAGACCAGCGGGAAGTGCTTCACCGGGTAGGACGCGGAGCCCCAGTACGCGGCGGCCGTGACCCCCTCGGTGTGCCCCATCACGTGGGGAAGCGCAAGCTCGAGCAGCCGGACCGGCGGCATCGACCACGTCTCCGACCTCTCGACGGAGAGCCCGGCCGCGCGAACCGACCTCGCCGCCAGGCTCAGGCCCGGGAAGATTACCGCCGCGGCCATGGCGACGCCGAGGAGAGCCGCGCCGGCGAGACGCCCCAGCGGGATCAGGACCCTGTGCCGCGCGTCTCGGGTGCTGCCGGCGGGGGACAGAAGCTCTGCGCCCGCCGCCGCGGCCAGGAGCAGGAACGCCGAGAACAGCGTCACGGGCTCGCCCCCAGCGCACGCCAGCGCGAGACAGGCGGCGAGGCCGAGCGCGTCCCGGCGGTCGGCGCGGCGAAGCAAGCGGACCGCAAACGCCAGCATCGCCGGTACGGGAGCGAGCGTGAGCAGCATCGGCAGCAGGTTGGTGAGCGACAGCATCAGGCCGCCGAAAGCCCAGGAGCACGCGGCCAGCAACGTCGCCGGCCAACTGCGACCGAGCGTCCGCAGCAGGAAGATCATCCCGGCAAGCGCGGCCAGCAGCGGGAGGAGCACCTGCAGCTTGAAGGCGAGCTCCCACGGGAGGATCAGGAACAGCCAGGAGAGCGGGTGGAACAGCGCCGCGTGGGGGTTGGCCGCGAACGGCTGGCCCATGTTCACGAGCGGGTTCCAGAGCGGAAGCCCGCCGGTCTCGTGCCAGAGGCGCACGAGCAGAGATCGCAACGGTCGCTCCAGCGCAGCGAGGTCGCGCTCGCAGAACGTCTCGGCGCGGAGGAGAATCCCGTCGAAAAGCGCGATGAACAGCGCGATGACGAGGAGCGCGGGAAGCAGAAGAGGGCGACCTGGCGCGGCCGAGTCGGCGCGCTCCGGCGCGGGCTCGAGGTCCCGCTCACGCTCCGGCAGGTTCTCCACGGGTGCCTTCAGGATCGAGTATAGCGGCGGGCGCCGCCCGTCAGGCGTTCTCGGCGCTGGTTCCCCGCAGCGCGACGAGCAGGCCGCCGGCGAGGTGGTCGCCCAGGGGCGCAAACTCGTGGGCTCGGCGATGCGCCGCCAGGGCGGCTCGATCCTGGAGAGCTGGGACGGTTCCCTGCAGGGCGGCTGCCTGGGGCTGCCGGACGATTCCAAGCTGCGGCGCGCGGTGGTCACCTTGACCGATCTGCTGGGCTGGCTGCCGCGTCGGGAGGTGCTGAGCGAGGCAATCGTCGGGGGCTTTGCGGAGACGTTTGGCGCGACGTTTGCGCGCTCCGAGCTGACAGGAGAAGAACGGGCGCGCACCTCGCTGCTCGCGCGCGAACGCTACGGTCACGCGCGCTTCACCGTGAACCGCGCCTTGCCGGATGCGGGAGGTTGACCAACCCCGCCGCTCGTGGCGCTCGGGGAGGTGCCGCTCGAGCGCCACGGGAGGTCGTGCGATCTCGCATAGAATGCGAACCGTGAAGCGCATGGGGCAACGTCTGCCTTCTGTCTTGATTGCGGTTTCGGTGTTTTTCGGCCTGGCCGGCTGCAAGACAGCGGCCCCGCCACCCCCTCCGGTCCCGGTCCCGGTGGTCCCGGCGGCTGAGGCGAAGCCCACGCCCCCGCAGGAGTACGTCCGGGTCACCGGCAGCAGGCTCAACGTGCGGGAGCAGCCGAACACCAGCGCTGCCGCAGTCGCTCGAGTGAAGAAGGGTGAGCGGCTCGCGGTGCTCGGCCGGGACGGCGAGTGGTTTCAGGTGAGGCTCGCCGACGGGGCGACCGGCTGGGTGCACGGGAAGTACGTGCGGAGCGAGGAGCCCTGCACCCCGGACAAGGCCACCGCGGAGCTGCTATCCGGTGTTCCGCTCTCGTTCACCGAGGGGTCGAGCGTCGGTAGGGTCGTGCTCGAGGCCACCATTGACGCGACCGGGAGCGTGGCGTCCACGAAGGTCGTACAGGACACCACGGGGATCCCCGAGTTGGTGCAGCGCGCCGAGAGCGAGGTCAGGGCGCTCAAATTCTCGCCGCCGGTGCGCAACTGCCGGCCGGTCCCGTTCGTTTATACCTACACCCGCAACTTTTGAGGGCGTCTGGGCAGAAAAACCGCGCGCGTTAGCCCCTCGAGCGCAGCTCCCCGAGCAACCCTGCGAGGTCGGCCGGGAGCGGCGCCTCGAACGTCATCGGGACGCCGGTGGCCGGATGGGTGATGGTGAGCTTCCAGGCGTGCAGGGCCTGCCGCGGGAAGTCGCGGCAGCGCGCGGCGAGGGCGGCGTCCTCGATGGCGCGCCACTGGCGTCCTGCGTACACCGGGTCGCCCACCAGCGCGTGGCCTATGTGAGCCATGTGAACCCGAACCTGGTGCGTGCGACCGGTGACGAGCCGGCACTCGATGAGAGCGCATCCGGGGAAGCGCTCGCGAACCCAGTACAGGGTGCGAGCCGGCCTCCCGCCCGGGACCACCGCCATGCGCTTGCGCTCGGTCGGATGCCGGGCAATCGGGGCGTCCACGACGCCCTCGTCGGATTTTGGGCTCCCGTACACCACGGCCAGGTACCGCTTGTCGGTGGTGCGCCAACGGAACGAGAGCGACAGGGCGCGGTGGGCAGAGTCGCTCTTGGCGGCGATCAGCACGCCGGAGGTGTCCTTGTCGAGGCGGTGCACGATCCCGGGCCGCTCCACGCCACCGATGCCCGAGAGATCGCGGCAGTGCGCCAGCAGCGCGTTCACCAGAGTGCCGTCCGGGTTGCCGGCGGCAGGGTGGATCACGAGCCCGGCAGGCTTGTTGATCACGATCAGGTGCCCGTCCTCGAAAAGGACATCGAGCGGCATCTCCTGCGGGACGAGGTCGGATGGAGTCGCAGGTGGGGGGACGACCTCGATCACGTCGCCGGGCTGCAGGAACTGTGCGGGCTTGGTCGGCGCGCCGTTGCGGGTGACGTGCCCCTCCGAGATCCAGCGCGCGACCTGCGAGCGCGACCAACCGTGCCCGGAGGCGGCGAGGAAGCGGTCCAGCCGCAGCCCCGCCGCCTCCCGCGGCACCACCAAGACGATCGCTTGCTCGTTCGGTGTCAAGGCCGCAACCCCGCTGGGCGGGCCGACAGCCGACAGCTGACAGCTGACAGCCGAGACAACGATCGACGATCCCGGCCGCGACCAGCCGCCCCGGCCGTCGGCAACCCCTTGCTCGCTCGTCCCACCATGGCTGCTCCTCACGCTCCGGGTGCGTCTAGCTGTGAGCTGTCCGCTGTGAGCTGTCAGCTCGCTTCTGGTGGTGGGCCCAGATCATGATCCCGATTCCCGCCGGCACCATGACCGCGGCGATGGCCTGGCTGGTGGAGAGCATCCCCCCGAGCACGAATCCGCGGTCGGGGTCCCCCCTGAAGAACTCGATCACGAAGCGGGCCACGCCGTACGCCACGAGGTAAGCGCCCAGCACCGAGCCGACGGGGAGGCGGCGGCGGAACACCCAAGCCAGGAAGAAGTAGTTCGCCAGGTTGAAGACGGCCTCGTAGAGTTGCGTCGGGTGCAGCGGTACCCCCAGGGGCGTACCCGAGATCTCGTTCGCGAGGGGGTGGGTAAAGACCACGCCCAGGGATGTGCTGCAGGCCCGGCCGTAGCAGCAGCCGGCCGAGAAGCACCCGAGGCGCCCGAAGAAGTGGCCGAGCGCCACCGACGGCGCCAGCACGTCGGCCACCTGGAAGAAAGGCAGCTGATAGCGCCGCAGCAGCACTACCGCCGCCACGACCGCCGCGACGAGACCACCGTAGAAAACACCTCCGGCCCGCAGCAGCCCCCACAGGCCCGACAACGAGCTCAGGTAAGAGGGGTCGGTGATGGCAAGCAGGATCTTGGCGCCTGCCAGGCCGCACAGCACGACCCAGGCGGCCAGGTCCATGACGTGGGTGCCCGACAGCCCGACGAGACGGGCGCGGCGGCTGGCCAGGAAGATCGCGAGGATGATGCCCGAGTAAAGCAGCACGCCGTAGGTGGGGAGCCGGAAGAAGCCGAGGTCAACGAGGACGGGGTGCACGCTTCTCCCTCAGATGCGTGAGGATCTCGGCGAGGATCACGCAGCAGGCGCCCACGGAGATCGCCGAGTCCGCCACGTTGAACGCCGGCCAGTGGTGCTCACGGCCTCCGGTGACCAGGTAGAAGTCGAGGAAGTCCACGACCTCGCCCCGGAGGACGCGGTCGATGATGTTCCCGATCGCCCCGCCCAGCACGAGTGCGAGGCCGGCGCCTGCGAGCCCGTCACCTCCGGCGCGGGTCAGCTGCCACGCGACGAAGGCCACGATCCCCGCGACGAGGGCCAGAAGGACCAGCTGCACCGTCGGTCCCGAGGCCCCCAGGATGCCGAACGCGATGCCGCGGTTGCGCGCGTGCACAAGCCGGAAAAGCCCGGGGATGATCTCCAATTCGGTTCCGAGCGGGTAGGTCGCGATGAGCCACGCCTTGGCGAGCTGATCCAGGGCAACCACCGCTGCGGCCAGCCAGAGCGCGCCGCGGAGCCTGATCATGCCTGCCGCTCCCCAAGGCTGAGCACGACCTCCAGGCACCGGGCACAGAGCTCGGGGTGCTGCGGGTGCCCCGCGGGCTTCGGCCACACCTGCCAGCAGCGCGGGCACGTCGTGCCCTCCACGCGGCGAACGCCCACGGTGAGCCCGGGGTAGGCCTGTGAGGCCGTCGTCCCCTCGCCCCCCGTTACCTGGGAGACGATGCAAAGTTCCTCCAACGTCGCGCGGCAGGCCGCGAGATCCGCGTCCAGGCCGGTGCGAGCGCCGCCCAGCACGAGCTCGGCTTCCAGCGACTTGCCGAACTCGCCTGCCTGCCTGTGGATCTCGAGCTCTTTGAGGATCTCATCCCTCAGGTTGAAGAGGCGGGCGAACGTCGAGTCGCTCGCGTTGTCGTCGGGCACGTCGGACAACGGGTCGAACGTCTCGAGGTGCACCCGGCCCCGCGTTGCCCCGGGGAGGAAGTCCCACACCTCATCGGCCGTGAACGGGAGCACCGGCGCCATCGCCGTTGCGAGCATTCGGGCGAGGCGGTAGAGCACCGTCTGCGCGGAGCGGCGCAGCGGTGAGGAAGGACTGGAGCAGTACAGCCGATCCTTGAGGAAGTCGAAGTAAACGGCTGACAGGTCCACTGCGCAAAAGTTGTTGAGGGCGTGGTAGAAGACGTGAAACCCGTAGTCGCGGTACGCCTGCTCGATGCGCGCCGTGAGCTGCTTGCCGCGGCGCAGGAAGTGGGCATCCACCGGCTGGAGCGCATCGAGCGGCAGCGCATCCCGGCCGGGGTCGAAGTCGGAGAGGTTGGAGAGCAAGAAGCGCGCTGTGTTGCGCACCTTGCGGTAGGCCTCCGCGGTGCGGGTAATCGCCTCCTTGGAGACCGGGATGTCCTCGCGGAAATCCACCGATGCGGCCCAGAGGCGCAGGACGTCGGCCCCAAACTCCTTGATCAGGTTCTGGGGCGCGATCACGTTGCCGAGCGACTTGGACATCTTCCTGCCGGTGGCGTCGAGCACGTGGCCATGAACCACGACTGCCCGGTAGGGCGCGGCGCCATGGGTCACGACACCGACCAGGAGCGAGGACTGGAACCATCCGCGGTACTGGTCGTGGGCCTCCAGATACACGTCGGCAGGCCAGCTGAGACCCGGGAAACGGCCGTTGTCGCACACCGCGAGGTGCGAGGCGCCGGAGTCGAACCAGACGTCCAGGATGTCGCGCTCCTTCTCCCAGGTTGTTCCGCCGCACTTCGGGCACGCGAGGCCCGCGGGGACGAAGTCGGCGAGCGGCCGCGCGTACCAGGCGTCCGCGCCCTCCGTCGCGAACAGCTCCTCGACGCGGGCGAAGAAGCCGCGGGTCGCCTCCTGGTCCGAGCCATCCGGCCAGACCGAACGGCACGACGTGTTGGCACACACCAGGACGGTGATGGGGGAGCCCCATCGGCGCTGCCGCGAAACGCACCACTCGAAGCGGTTCTCCACCATCCCGGCGATGCGCGCCTCGCCCCAGGGCGGGATCCACGTTGCTTTTGCGATCTCGGCCAGGGAGCGGGTCCGCAGGTCCAGACGCGCGTGCGGTGCGGCGTCCTCGGTGAGAGCGATGAAGTACTGCTCGGTGGCGCGGAAGATCACGGGGTTCTTGCACCGCCAGCAGTGCGGGTACTCGTGCTCGCCCTCTCCCCTGGCCAGAAGCGCTCCGAGGCGGGCGAGCTCCTCGGTGACCCTTGGGTTTGCCTCGAAGACGTGCACGCCGGCGAGGTCCGCAACCTCGGTGGTGTAGCGGCCGGCCTCGTCCACCGGTGAGACGATGGGGATCCCCTCGACCTTGCCGGTGCGGAAGTCCTCCTGACCGTGGCCGGGGGCGGTGTGCACCAGGCCGGTGCCGGTGTCCAGCGTGACGTAGTCGGCCGGCACGACGACGAACGCCTTCGCGCCTTCGGGCAGCCGGGCGACCCACCCCGCGGCCAGCGGGTGGCGGTAGCGAAGGCCGAGGAGCGCGGCCCCTTGGGCGCGCCCGGCCTCCTTGCCTTTGAGCTTCGCGGAGGCGAGCACCGCCGGGGCGAGCGCCACCGCACTCACCACACCGCCGCGCTCGGTCTCGAGCAGCACGTACTCGGCCTCGGGGTGGACCGCGATCGCCAGGTTGGACGGAATCGTCCATGGGGTGGTGGTCCAGATGGCGAACGACGCCGGCCCCTTGCCCTTTGCTCCGAACGCCTTTCGCACCGCCGCGGGGTCGTCGGCCGGGAAGGCCACCCAGATCTCGGGGTCCCTGCGCGGCTGGTACTCGAGCTCCGCCTCGGCCAGGGCGGTGCGGCAGTGCCAGCACCAGCGGATCGACTTGCGCTCACGGTACAGGAGGCCCTGCTCGATCACCTTGCCGAGGGCGGCTGCGATGTCGGCCTCGTAGCGCGGCGACATCGTCAGGTACGGCTGGTCCCACGTGCCGAACCCACCAAGCCTGCGGAACTCCTCGCGCTGGATGCCCACGTAGTTCTCGGCGTATGCGCGGCAGGCCGCACGGATCTCCAGGTCGGACATCCCGAGCTTCTTCGGGCCCAGCTCGCGGTCCACCTTCTGTTCGATGGGGAGACCGTGGCAGTCCCACCCGGGCACGTACGGAGCATCGAACCCCATCATGGTGCGCGTGCGCACGACGAAATCCTTGAGGATCTTGTTGAACGCGGTCCCGAGGTGGATGTGCTCGTTGGCGTACGGGGGACCGTCGTGGAGCACGAAGCGCGGTGCGCCTGCCCGGGCGGCGCGGATCTGTCCGTAGAGGTCCTGCTCCTCCCAGCGGGCGAGTCGCTCGGGCTCCCGGCGCGCGGCGTCCGCGCGCATCGGGAACTCGGTCCTGGGAAGGTTTAGCGTGTCCTTGTACATGCCATGTCCCCTCGCGCCCACGCCTGCGGCAACGCGAAACAGCCTAAATTACGCATGATGGGCGGTCCCGTCAAGCGGGGACGAGGCGAGCAACCTCCTCGATGACCTGCTGGAGCGAGAAGGGCTTGGTGATGTACGCCGCCGCGCCGAGTTCCTGGCGGCGGCGCAACTCGGCGGGGAGGGAGTGGACGGTGAGGAACACCACCGGCGTGCGGCAGTGGCGGGGGTCATCATGGAGCTTCTCGGCAAGCTGGAACCCGTCAGTGGCGGTGGGCAGCGACACGTCCAGGATGAGGCGCTGCACCTGTGTGCCCTCGAGGATCGCCATCGCCTCTTCGGCGCTGGCCGCCTCGAGAGCGACGTAGCCGGCGCGCCGGAGCTTGAACGCGAGGATGCGCAGGATGTAGGGCTCGTCGTCCACGATCAGCACGCGTGCCGCGATGGCCGGATCATAGGCTTGGGGCATGCTCCTCCCGCGGAGACTGAGGCTTGAGGGGTTGCACACGCGACCGCCAATCCAGGCTCGAAGGTTTGTAGCTACGGACGAATTGCCACCCAAATGGAGAGCGGTGATCGCGGCTTTGCTACAAGCCTCCAAGCCTCCAAGTCTTCAAGCCTCGAGGATGACGACCGCGACCGCCACGCCCCCGGTGTGGGTGATCGAGAGGTGGACGGTCCGGACCGCGAGGGCCGCCGCGCGGGCGGCCGCGTTGCCGGCGAGGACCAGCCGCGGGGCTCCCGTGTCGCTGCGCTCCACGACCGGGTCGCGCCACCCCACTCCGCCGCCCCAGCCGGACCCGAGCGCCTTGAACGCGGCCTCCTTGGCGGCCAGCAAGCCTGCCAGGTGCTCCGCGTCCCCGGGGCGCACGGCCTCGCCGGGAGCGAAGCAGCGGTCGAGAAAACGAGGTCCATGGCGTGCGAGCATGCCGGCCACTCGCTTTACCTCCACCAGGTCGAGACCCAGGCCGACGATCACGTTTTCCTCATCGCCCTCTCGAGCCACGACCATGCCGCCGCGAAGTGCACGAGGCCAAAGCCCGAGAGCGCGCCGCGGAACGCCGGGTGGTCGAGCCACGTCGACACCCAGAATGGGGCCCCGGGCACCACCCTGACCGCCCAGAATCTGCTCCACGGGGCCAGGACGAAGAACCACCCTGCGGCCGTGAGGTACACGACGATGACCAGGATCAGGGCGGCCCGGAGCGAGCGCTGGCCAAGCACGGACGGATTGTATTCCATGACCTCGCACAGCTCCGGACGCCTCGGTGCGATCCTCTCGTCTTGGCGCTAGGAGCCAGTCCGGGTAAGCGACGAAAGCGAGAATTCCGAGGGCGCCGGATGGCAAGGAAGCCGAGCGAAAAGCCCGGAGGCGTAGCCAGAGCTACGTCGAGGACTTTTCGCGATGGCCGACACAGCCAACCGGATGCCATCGGGATTCGCAGCCGGAGTATTACCCGGACAGGCTCCTACCTGACGTTCTGGGCGCGGTCGGGGCCGGTGAGCAGCTGCATCACGATCTCCTTGCGCACCTTGCCGCGCTCGGAGACCGGCAGCTCGTCAACGATCACGAGGCGCCGCGGAACCTTGTGGGGCGCCAGGCGTGCCCGGCACGCCGCCAGCACGGTGTGCACGGTGAGGTTCGAACCCGGCTCCACCGCCACCAGCGCGGCCACGAGTTGGCCCCGGTGCGGGTCGGGGAGGCCCGCAACCGCCGCGCTGCGGACACCGGGAAGCGCCTCGAGCACGCGCCGAACCTCCTCGGGGTGGACCTTCTTCCCGGCCACGTTGAGGAACTCCGCCACCCGCCCGGTGAGCGTCAGCCGCCCCTGGCCGTCCAGCACCCCGAGGTCCCCGGAGAGGAAGCGTCCGGGGGCGAGCACGTCGGGCTCCTCAGGGGGAGGGACGGCACCGAGCGCCACCGCCCGCGACGTGACCAGCACGCGCCCCTCGACGCCCGCAGGAAGCGGCCTGCCCTCCTCGTTCACCACCGTGACGCCGACGCGCTCCATCGCGGAGCCCACCACGCCCGCCTCGTGCACGCTCTCGTCGGAGCGGTCGTACGTGATCCCCCCGCACTCGGAGCAGCCGTAGAAGACGTGCACCTTGTGTCCCGTCGCGGTGCGGAAGGCCGCGGCGTCCTGTGGGGCCAGCGGCGCCCCGGCCGCAAGGCAGACCCGCAGGTCCGGCAGCTCGGGCAGGCCGGGAAGAGTGGCGAGGGTCCTGATCATCGCGGGCACCGCCGGGAAGTGCGCCACCCGCGCCCTGGCGAGGGTGTGAGCCAGCGCCGCCGGCAGCCCCCACGTCGGGAAGGCGAGCGGCGTGTCGGTCAGCAGCAGCGGGATCAGGCAGGAGCCGATGCCGTAGGAGTGGGTGAGAGGGATCGCCGCCATCGTCACGTCGCCGGTCCGGACACCCATCGTGCGCATGATCTGCACCGTGTCGGCGGCCAGCTGCCGGGCGCCGACCGCGAGCGCCCGCGGCATCCCGGTGGAGCCCGAGGTCAGCTTGAGGATGGCGGTGCCGGTCGGCAGCTCGACCGGCACCGGCTTCCTGCGGGCGGCGACGGCAAGCGAGCCCTCGGTCAGG
>Ga0315279_10003518_pt1 | contig 21737 bp, 17 predicted proteins | sample YL17G06_20_MG_FD_203694 | JGI IMG/M metagenome (GOLD analysis project Ga0315279, IMG submission 203694) | Sediment microbial communities from Yellowstone Lake, YNP, Wyoming, USA - YL17G06_20 | ecosystem: Environmental > Aquatic > Freshwater > Lake > Sediment | place: USA: Wyoming | collected... | reverse complement strand
AACGGACGTAAACCAGGTCAGCGGCATTGTCGAAACCCCGTACGGATATCACATAATAAAAGTTACCGACCGCAAAGCTGCCAGTGTTACTTCCTTTGAGCAGGTCAAAGACCAGATAATAAATCAGCTGAAGCAGAAAAAGCTGAATGAATTTGCACAGCAGTATGTTCAGTCGCTTCGTGCCAGCGCCAAAATCGTTTACCCGCTCGGCAAAGAACCAAAGTCCGATAGGCCTTCTTTTCCCACTTTGCAGGAGCGCAAATAATACCAAATGTGATTATAAAATGCGCCCTCCGTAGCCGCGAAGGACGATGGACGATAGACGAGAGACGCAGCTTTTGTCATTTGAATTTTGGTCATTTGTGCTTGTTTCGGATTTAGATATTCGGATTTCGGATTTTATTAAATAAGCGCAAATATTTATCACAATCGGTATAAGTCGGGCCAAATCGAAGAAACACGACCAAAATAAAACAGGAAATTCGCCTTTGTGAATTTCCTGTTTTATTATTCCGCCCATCGGGCAATTTATAGAGTTGCTAATCTATTTTAACAAGGTAGCCGGGTTGAGATTTGCTGATTCTATGTCCTTGAAGTATTTTACTGTGCCGACCTTCAGCTCAACCGTCGCTTCCTCATCGCAGACAATAATCCCTTTCGGATGCATCTGCAGGGCGCTGACCGTCCATATATGATTCACGCCTTCCTCAATGGCGTGCCGCAGCGCACGTGCCTTTTTATAGCCGTTGACAATAATCAGCACCTCGCCAGCATCCATAACAGTCCCTACGCCCACCGTCAGAGCGGTCTTCGGGACCTTGTTAATGTCGCCGTCAAAGAATCGTGAGTTCGCCAGGATAGTATCATAAGTTAGTGTCATAACCCGTGTTCTCGAATACAGTGACGACCCCGGCTCATTGAACGCTATATGCCCATCAGGCCCTATGCCTCCGACAAAGAGGTTGACGCCGCCCGCCTTTTTTATTCTTTCTTCGTAGTTTGCACATTCGGCTTCGAGGTCCGGGGCGTTGCCGTTGAGAATGTTGACATTACCCTTTGGAATATCTATGTGGCCGAAAAAGTTGTTCCACATAAATGAATGGTAGCTTTCAGGGTGCTGTTCAGGGAGGTTCACATATTCATCCATATTAAAAGTTACAACATATCTAAACGATACCTTGCCTGCTTTATTTAGCTTTATCAGCTCTTTGTACATCCCCAGCGGCGATGAACCTGTGGGGAGGCCGAGAACGAAGGGCTTGGCCTTGCCCGCAGCGAATTCATTTATACTTTTTGCAACATAATTGGCAGCCCATTTGGATACTAATTCATAGTTTGGCTGAATTATTACTCTCATAAATTTCTCCTTCAGATGGGGTTTGTGTCAACGCAGTTTTTCCATTCGGCTGATAAGCTCATCTCCGAGTGCGGTTTTTTTGGTTATGTGCTCTTCAATTTCTGAAACGAAGCTGTTTCCTTCAAATGTCCCTCTGGCCTGTGCAAAGTCGGCCTGCCTTGTTTCCCTGTCACCATCAAGACCAAACCCGATTTGAGCGGTAGCGGCAAATTCCTTCTTTGTATCGGCATAAAGCATACGGTCGAGTTCCACAACAGCTTCCTTCCATTTCGTCACCATCTCGATAATATCTTGAGCCGTTATTTTGTCGATTGTCTTACCCAGTCGCCGCTGTAGGACGTCTGCCGCCCAGGCCCACTCGTATGCCCCGTATCTATTATGGATAGACTGAAAGGTCTCCGTTACCTGCTCCAGCGTGCTGATAGTTCCGGATTCGATGTCACTTAGCATTTTTTCAACGCAATCCTGCGGGGCGAGCATACCTGCCAGGTCCACCCATTTACCAGCCCCTGTATCGGTTTCCGGCGACAGCGCCTCCCGAAGGTCATTTACGTTTTTGAAATGCTTATTTTCCAGTCGTTTAATCAGACAATTACCTAAGAATTTATCGATTCCGATTTCGTAGAGCCGGATACCCCTTTCCAGAGACCCGCTCTTAATCCTCACGTTATTGTATGTAAAGTATTCGGTATTCTCGCCGGATGTTGCCCTGAGGTTTTCCAGCACTGCCCGGCCGTTGAGCATCTTCCCAATCGTGTAGGGGCTTAAAAGTTTGAAGTTTATGTGGTCCAGTTTCTTCGGGTCTTTTCGTCTGTCGCGTTTTGGCCATTTCCGGGCGTCTCGAACGGTCCCAACGCTTCGCAAATTCACGCCGGGAGCGAGAATGCTTTCGTCCTCGTGCTCAATCAAATATGAAAAAGGCAAATCCGAGGTGTCCGAATTTCTGTAATGCCTGCCCATTACGACCGTAAACGGCCCGACCTTTGCCGGCCAGAGCATATAGGAATCGCTGGCGGTTTTGGAGCCGCGTTCCACCACCCCCTGATGGACCGGCCCAAGCTTATACATGTGATTACTCTGGTTGGTTCCACTTCCGGCATTCAAGAAACTAAACAATCCTGCAATCAGCAGGGTGGATTTGTGATGAGTTACGGTGTATGGCCCGGCGAATATCGCACAGGCCTCGCCGTGAAAACCTCCGCAGTTGGCAAAGAACACCGAGTTTTCCGCAGAATACTGCTTGGCAAGCACCGTTCCCTGGCCTACAAAGCATTTGCCTATTATCACCCCATCGGTTATCTCCGAGCCGCTACTGACAATAAAATCCTCTGCAAAGACGCCCGGCCCGATATAGACCGGGTCTTCCGGGCAGCTATTGACCGAACCGTTCTGGAGCCGGCTTACCCCGTCGATTACTGCCGCCGGACCTATTTTGACGTTTTTGATAATTCGGCAGTTGATAATCCTGGCCCCTTTTGCCACCAGCCCCATAGAAGACGTAACAGAGTCAGTATAGCCGGCTATCATTTTCCGCAGCCGTTCAATTACTTTCGGCCGGTGTCGATAGAACGCTATCAGGTAAGCGGTATGAGCGGACAAGTGGTCATAAATCGGTATCTCTCTGCCGCCCGCCTCGCAAACTGCGGCAACCTCTGTCCCGTTGCCAAATGAGCTTTGACCCTCGACGGCCAGCAAATCGACATTCTCTATTAAGACGTCATCTTCGATAACGTAGTTAGCGATATAACTTCCGATTTGGTCAATATATACGTTATTGCCGATTGTGCAGTTATGGATTGTTGCATTGCTGATTCCAGCCGGTTTCTTAACGCCCCCGAAAAAAGATACCTGCTTTTCAAACACACTTAACCTCACATCGCCGGAAAAACTTGTCGATTTTACCCTTCCTGTGTTGAAACCTTCAGCAACCTGCACCTTCGACCAGTCGGCGCAGCTACAGCCCTGGCCGGTTAACCTGGCAATCTCTTCAGAAGATAGCGGACGATATTCTGATGCCATTTTTGCACCTCACATTAGTTTTGAGTTGCATATTTAGCCCGCCGTTTTACGGCGGGTTTGAAAATTTGTTTGTTCAGTTCAGAAAAACTAACCGTATGTAGCACATGTAGTTCTTGTAATTGGCATTTTATACAAGCCCCAGTCCTATAAATCAACATAATTTGTAACAAGTCATTTGTGAAGTATTTTCTTTTTGGAACTTGTCGAAACTTCCAGCATTGCAATATCTGTGAAGACTTTTCCTCGCTTTTTTGAATGGGTTTGCCGATATGCAACCTGGCGAAGAGAGATTACAAAATTCCTGGCAAAATTTGCAGTAATCTGCTGGTAATTGCCGATGTCTATCTTATAAAAACTTGTAGCCCACGTGGTCCCCGCCTGTGGCGGGCTGCGTGTGAGGACAGAACATGCAGAATCACACAAGAGTAGCGAAAATTTTAGCAGCACTGTTACTTTCAATGACGACCGGCGCCATAATCTTAATGGCTCTGGGCAACAATCCTCCATCCGCTGGCCCATTTTGTCTGTCCAGCTATTATCGTCTTGACCCTGTCGAAAAAGCTATTCGTTCTCAAGCCGGTCAATCCTCAGACCGCTGGAGTTCTGTTGAAATTTACTATAGCGGCACAAAAGCCGGCAATATAGAACAGTTGGCTTCGCTTAGCGGCCTATCCAGCCCCGACGATATTAACTGCCACTTTGTAGTTTGTAACGGCCTCGGCGGCGGAGATGGCTACATACAACCAACCGAAAAGTGGCAAAAACAATGGTCAATCATCCCGGGCAGGAACTGGTATGGTAACGGCCAAACCATACGCATCTGCATTATAGCCGATAGCAAAACCGCTCCTCCGACTGACTGCCAGGTCAGAAGGATAGAGATGCTGGTAGAAGGGTTATGCAGAAATTTCCACATACAGCCCGGCTCTATCTACTACCCTAATGACTGGAGGTAACAAAGCTGCCCACTTTCGGCGGCTGGGGCCTCTTGTTGCCTGAATATTCTTCTGCCCTGAAAAACAATTGGATGTGCCCTTACCGGATACACATCCAATCGTTATAAGGAGGACTGTTCCTTATTAACTCAACAAATTGTTTTCTAAAGCCAACCTTTCCAAACACCTTAATTGCAGAAGAACTCTCTATGGGTTAATCTTCCACATCCGACTCTTCCTGGTATCTCCACCACGGTGCCCTTGGTCCCGGAGTAGGCCGTTCCCCCGCCGAAGGCGGGCCCATACCTCTACCCATACCCATGCCTCTGCCTCCAAACCCACGGCCCCAACCGCCCATACCTTCAGGCGGCACTTGCGGTCTTGCCCCTCTCATACCTCTGGGCGGCAAATCAGGAACTGGCTGGTCTATGTCTTCACGGGGCATAACCGGCTGCGGCCCTTCCATTCCCTCAGGTAACAGCATAGGGGCTTGTGGTCTGCCCATTCTGCCCATCCCCATCCTTCCGGGTTGAAACCCTTGTTGTCGCTTCTGCAGTCCCCCGAATCGACCAAGCTGGCCTTCTTCCATATCGGGTCGCCATCCTCTGGCCCTACCTTGCAGTGGTCCTCCCAGAGCAGCTCTTCCCATTTGCGATTTCTGTCTGAACCGGTGCATTTTCTTGATTAATTGGCCCATCCTCTCCCTATCGTTTTCCTGATAGGCCTTCGTAAGTTCATCCAGCCATCTGCCAAACATCTGCATAGCGGGGCGCTGTGGCGGCGCAAACAGCGGCTGTCTCTCAGGCGATGCTTCGGGGCGCTCGCGGACAGCTTCCCCACCTTCTTCCTCTCCTTCGCGTTCCTCATCGCGAGCTTCTTCGCGAGCTTTCTCTTTTCGCTCGGCTCTCAGCATTTCCTTTTGCTTTTGTCTTTCTTTTTCTTTTGGCTTGCCCTCTTTCTTGGCAAGGATGGTTTCGGCTCCCATAAGCAAAATTACCGCCGAAACAATCAAAATAATAATCTTCTTCATTGCTTGGTCCCTTTCCAAAATATAGTTTCTATCGAGTTAACTTCTTTTCTGCCTCATTTGCTCTCTGAGTTCCTTCATCTGTTTAAGCAACTGGTACACCTTTTCTCGGGTGTTTTTTATCCTGCGATGTCGAGTCTCTTCGCACCAGGAATGACCTCGACAGCAAACTTGTCGCATCTCTAACAAGAGTTTGCAGAGCGGCCCGATTCTCGGTCACTATCAGCATAACTGCTGCCTTAATATCACCCATAAGTTTCTTCATCGTTTCCGCCGCTCCATCGGTCAAGAATGCTCACGCCCGACTGTTTCAAGCTTTTCAACAGTAAAGACGAATCTGAGCAGGGACTTTATTGCAGATTTCGTGGAAAACCCGAAAAAAGGCCAAAAATTGCCTTTCAGAACTGTTTAGAGTCCCATTTTGATAGGTCAATTTCCGCTTTGGCTGTTGCTTTTATCTCTCTGTGCCGCACCACGTATGTCGGTCAGCCAGTATAAAAGCACTCCGACCAGCAGAATTGCTGACAGGAGGATAAGACTCGCTCGCTTGTTCCAGAATGCGTACGAGATGGCGCTATAAATGAGAAATGCACACACGGCGCAAAAGACAAGAGTCGTTACCGGATATCCTGTTACCCGGTAAGGCCGTTCAGTAGCGGGCTCTTTGAAGCGCAGGACAATTACCGATAAGCTGGTTGCAAGGTAGAATAAATATACCGGTGCCGCTGTATAAAGAATGGTATCCACAAATGAGCCAAAAAGCACAATCAGACCAACCGTAATCACCCCCTGCACTAACAGTGCCCAGACGGGTGTTCCCCTTCGTTCGCTCCATCTGCCAAGAACTCCAAATGCCCGATGTTCGGCACCCAGCGCGTATGAAATACGTGCGCCGGTAAAAATCAGGCCATTAAGAGCTCCCAGAGCGCTGATGCAGACTAAGGTGCTTATCATGCTGCCGCCGATTCTGGGAAAGACAGTGGAGACGCAATCTGTAGCGACCGCTTTGGATGTTGCCAGACCTGCATAGCCCAGCGTATAGAGAAACGCTCCGTTAACCAATAGATACAGCACCGTCACGGCAGTGGAGCCGAGCACCAGCGCTCGCACAATGTTGCGGCGGGGACTTTTCACCTCGGCAGCCACGTATGCCATTTCGTTCCAGCCCCCATAAGTGAAGAGCACAAAAATCATCGCTAAGCTCACCGGCAATAGTCCGGAAGATTCCGTGACCGGCGCGCGCTGCGGCGACATTGCCGCCACGCCGACAATTGCCAGCAGCCCCAGCGCCTTGACAGTCGTAAGAATGTTCTGCGTCCACTTGCCCTCCTTGACGCCCAGGATGTTGATGACGGTCAGTATGACCGTAGCCGCAGCGGCATAAATCCGCTGGCTGTGGGAAAATCCGTAACCTGCCAGCGGGTCGCCAATCGCCCGGATGTAGGTCGCAAAAGCAAAGGCCATTATTGCGATGTCACCAGGCCGAACAATAGCAAGCTGAATCCAGCCGAACAGAAATCCCGCCCATTTGCCGTATGCCCGGCTGAGGTAAACATAGTCGCCTCCTTCCTGTGGATACGCCGTCGCCAGTTCAGCATAACCGATAGCGCCGAATAGTGACAATAGCCCTCCCGCTAACCAAATCGCCAAAACACCCCACCCGGAGTGCGCACCTTTGGCGATGTCCGGAGCCATCTGGTAAATGCCGGCGCCGATGATGATGCCGACAATAATGGATGTCGAATCAAAAAGCGACAGTTCCTTCTTCGGCGTTACTTCCGTCATACAGCTTCCGACAAGTCAGTTTCACTCCTTGATGTAACTTGACACAACTATTTTGCCTGCCGCTTCTTGAGTGTTACGCTAAGGTCCTGACCCTGTCCTTGAAAAGCTGTCTCCAGGTCGGCATTGGTAGTAATGGCCTTGATGAAGTCCTGCATTTCCCCTTGCCTATTGACATTATGGCCCAGAATTAACCCGCCCGGACGCACAAGTGGTAAGAGCTTATTAAGGTAGTCAAAGTAGCCTTTTTTGTCAGCGTCAATGAAAAGGACGTCAATCGGCTCCTTGAGGTTCTTAACCATCTCGTGGGCATCGCCTTCGACAAGCGTAACGAGCTTATCGACGCCGGCTTTTTTGAAGTTCTCGCGGGCAAGTGCCGCTCTGGTAGCATCTATCTCATAAGTGGTCAGCTTTCCACCCGTAGTCTGCAGGGCTAAACACAGCCAGATACCTGAGTATCCGTTAGAAGTGCCTATCTCTACTACATTTTTTGCGCCGTTCGTTTCGGTCAGCAATCGCAGCAGTCTGCCATCTTCTCGCGGAACGTTCATCATCCCTCCGCGCTGGTTTCTGTCCATATCGTCAAGGATACTTAAAATTTTCTTCTCTACCTCTGTCTTCGCTACCGGGGGATTTTCTGTGGACGGCTCGCCGGCTCCGCCCGGCATAGACGGACCCTGACCTGGTCCCATACCTCGACCTTGCCTGCCTTCCGGTCCGCGAAATCTTTGTCTGCTCTGTTTCAACTCCTCGATTAACTGCCCCATTTTTTCTTTGTCGTTTTGCTCGTATGTCTTTGCGAGCTGGTCTATCAAACTATCAAACCTCTGCGGACCTGCAGGCGGACCCTGGGGAGGCTGTTGTCTGCCAGGTGGTTGCGCAGCCGCCGGAGCATTGGGTCTGTCCGTTTTTTCCTGGGCAGTGAGGTCCCCAATCCCTATCAGCGCAAGTACAAACACAACTGCCGTCAACCCAATCAAAATAATCTTCAACGTTTTCATTTTCTATCCCTTTCCGAATTACGGTTTTTGTTATTCTGCCATACCGAATTTCCGAAATAAAGACGAATTTAGAAAGGAATCCATTGCATTTTTTTGGCAGGATTCACAATAATCGCGAGTTATGACTCTCTACCGGATTTTTTCGGCGTTAATTTTTAATAGGTCAAAGTTCTCCTTCTCTGTTAAAACGACCCACGCCCGCCAGTCCTTTTTGTTAATCCATACCGGCTCTATCGGCTCCACATCCTTTAGCCAGACTAAAAACCCGAATTTGCAATCCGCTTTGCTTCGCCAGTATTTCTCATCGCCGCCGATATGCTGATTGTAGCACCGTTTAAGCTGGAGTATCTGTTCCGGCGTCAGGTTCTCGAAGTTTTTAACTGCCGCCGCAGTCGCCGTTGCACAAACCGGCCCCGAGCTCAATTTCAGAAACAGTTTATCGCCGGCACCAACCCGCCCAAAACCGTGACGTCTTGTCTTTATGAATCGAGACTCGATTCGCTTGCGACCGGCTAAAATCGCATCTAAGTAAGGCTTTTTGAGGATTACAAGGTGACAGTTCGCCATAGTCCTGCCGCACTCAATTTATCCTGACCCCGTTAGATACTCTTTCATTTTGGTCCATCTCTGTATTTGATAGAGTTATCTAACGGGGCTGACACCAAGCCGGGCTAAATCAGTTTTAACCTGCTCAATATTCTCAAAAAGAATTGTATTAAGTCCCGCCTGTTTCGCACCATTTATATTCTCCGGTCTATCATCTATAAAGACCGCCTGACCCCCCTTTTTGCTTTCGCAAGAAAGCAGGGGGGGCAAGTCGAGTCGCTCAACGGTGATTTCATAGATTTTCCTCTCCGGTTTCATCATCCCCTCCTCACAGGAGAAAACCAGCACATCGAACATATCATATTGCAACTGGTGAAAAAACTCAACCGCAGGCACCTCTGTATTGGATAAGAGGGCAGTCTTATAACCGCTCTTTTGCAACTGCGACGCTATCGCAAAGACCTTCGGCCTCGGCGAATAAGTTGCTCTGAATGCGTCGCCCCATAATGACCGCACTTTCGGCCCTGGCTTATTCAGTTCACCGCAAACCCTTGTCCAGAATACATCTTCGCCAATCAATCCTTTTATAAAATCGGCTGCAAATTTCCAGTGCGCTGTCACGTATCGGTCCTCAGGCACGCCCAGCGCTTTTGAGCAATACCGCATCAGAACAGGCCTGGGGTCGTCTATCAGCACGCCGCCCCAGTCAAATATAACCGCCTTTATTCTTCCAATCATAATTTGTTAATTAGCCCGCCGTTTTACGGCGGGTTTTTACCGCCGGTCACATCACCGGCAAATCCCAAAACGATACAGTGGCTCGACTCATATAGCAAGATTTATCCCGTTAGAACCCCCGCACCAATTGACCACTCAACAAGGCCTATCTCCGAAATTTTGGGCTCTAAACAAACTCGACCGGACAATTGGTGCGGGGCTAACGGGATTTATTTGCCCCTTTGGTCTTTGACGAATCGCCCTTATGGCTTTATAATCAAGGCGGTTTTTTTTATCCGCCACGGGCGGATTAAGGATAAAGAGAATGAACTCAATTCTAATCGCAGCAGGCGTCGTTCTTATTTTGGTCGTCCTGGGGCTATTGGTCTGGCTTATCAGCACCAGCTTTGCCGGCAGAAAAGAAATCGCCGGCCAGGCCGCCGGCATCGGTCTTTTGCAGCAGCAGCTCGAATCGCTGAAAGCCGCACAGGATAGAACCTCGGAGACGCTGCAAAAATCGTTACAGGCGGGTCAGGAGTCGGTTGCACAGAATCTCCGCTCCAGCCAGCAGGTGCTCGGTCAGTTGAACACGCAAATCGGCGAACTGCAGGGCACAAATAAGCAAATGCTCCAACTGGGAACGGATGTCCGGCGACTTCAGGACATCTTGAGCAGCCCCAAGCTGCGAGGCCAGATGGGCGAATGGTCGCTGGAAAATCTTTTAGCCAATATCCTGCCCAAGGATAGTTACAAGCTCCAGTATGCCTTCAAAGATGGCAAGGTGGTTGATGCTCTGGTGCAATTGGCTGATTTTTCCGTGCCCATTGACGCGAAGTTTCCGCTGCCGAGCTTTGAGAAGGTCGTAAAGGCCGAAACCGAAGAGGAAAAAACTAAACTCCGCAGGCAGTTTCTTAAGGATTGCACCGCCCATATCGACAAAATCGCCGGCGATTACATCAGACCCGCGGAAGGCACGCTCGATTTTGCGATAATGTATATCCCTGCAGAGAACGTCTATTACGAAACGATAGTAAAGTATGCCGGCGAAACGCAGGATATTTTGCAGTACTCGCTCGATAAAAAGGTCATACCTGTCTCGCCGAATCTTTTGTATGTGTATCTTATGACGGTGGCGATGGGCCTGCACGGCCTGCAAATCGAAAAACAGGCAGCCGAAATCCGGCAAAACTTAAAGAAGCTTAACGCCTCTTTCGCAGATTTTCTTTCAAACTGGGATGTTCTTGGAAAGCATCTGCGAAACGCTTATAGTCAATATGATGAAGGCCACACAAAACTCGACCGCTTCGCGATGCAACTGGACCGAATACAAGGTGAGGATAACCCCACGTAAAACGTGGGGCAAAAATAACCCTGGGTAAAACCCAGTTTAGTCTATCTTGTTAGGCACTTTTCTACCAAAATTGGTATTATGTATTAGAATACGATGAGTCTAAAAACTCAAAACTAAAGACTCAAAACTGTGGTATGCGTTTTAATTTCAATCTCATCTTGAAGAAAGTTTTGCAGCTTTTCCGCTTGTGGCCGCTTTCACTGGCGGCAAAGTGCCGGCTGGCGTTTGGCGCAGCGGTGGTTTTTATCCTCACTCTTGCTCTGCTCCTACCATATATCTGGATGGGCCAGCTTACAAAAAAAGGTTTGCTCGACTCCAATAAGGCAAAGGCAGAAGGGCTGCTGCTGCGGCTGCACTTCCAGCTAAAAGATTCCGGCCAAACGGCTCCTCCGCCACTGAATAGTACGGGTCTGGTGATGGATGTTAACAATCCTGAACTGCGATGGCTCCGCTTTACCAAAGACAATCAAAACAAGCTGACGTGGTTGACCGAAGAGCAGAAAAAAATAATCGAATCTCTCAAAGTCCAAGGGGCCAGGGACGATAGCATCATCCTGACCAGGAAAGATGGCGCGCTCCAGAGCAGTTACATCCGAATCTTCAGGGCAGCCGATAGCTGCATAACCTGCCATAATCCACAAGGTCTTGCCGGCGCATTTTCTCTCAATGAGCCGATAGGTGCGGTGATTATCCAATCCAGGAACGTCGGCGGCGAGATTGACAAAACGGTCTTTATGAACCGCGTCTGGGTCGTTGTTGCCGGCCTGATTGGCGGCATCGGCGCAATCGTCGCGTTCTATATGATAACCCAGAGGGTAATCCTGCGACCCATCCGCCAATTGCGGGCCCTCGCAAATAACGTAGCAGAGGGTAATCTCGACATAAGAAGCTCAATAGCAACCCGCGACGAGTACGAGAAGCTCGCAGAGGCCTTCAACAATATGCTGGATTCGCTCCAGGCCGCTCAGGAAAAGCTCCGCCAGGCGAACAAGCAGCTCGATGATAAAATCATAGAGCTTTCAGAGCGAAATATCGAGCTGTTTAAGGCCAACAAAGTAAAGGATGAATTCCTGGCCAATATCTCCCACGAGTTCCGAACACCGCTCAACGCCATACTGGGATTTGCACAGCTTTTGCGTGAAAAGCCCGAAATCTTAAGAGAGGACAGGGCGCAAAAATACGCTGAAAACATCATCACCAGCGGAAATCGGCTCTTGAATATGATTAACGACCTGCTTAACCTGGCAAAAATGCAGGCCGGTAAAATGGAACTGCACATAGAGCAAACCTCGCTCGACCAGCTCTGCAGGGCGGCAATGGCGGCGTTCTCACTGGAAACCCGCCAAAAAAGAATCAAGGTCAAACTCCAGGTGGATGAGAATATTCCGCCTCTTGTTACGGATGCCGGCAAAGTTCAGCAGATACTGTACAACTTTCTAAGTAACGCAGTAAAGTTCACCCCCTCGCGAGGCAGAATAGAAGTCCGGGCCAAAATGCTCGATGAGAGAATGGTCCGCGTCTCGGTAACTGACACCGGCTGTGGTATTGCCGAAGCGGATAAGGAAAAGATATTTGAAAAATTCCGTCAGCTTGACGGCTCTATAACCCGCCAGTCCCCCGGCAGCGGTCTGGGGCTGGCTATCAGCAAGGAACTGGCTATTATGCTGGCGGGCAGTATCGGCTTGGAAAGCGAGCTCGGCAAAGGTTCAACCTTCTGGCTCGATATCCCCGTTACACTTGTCAAAGAACCCCCTCAAAACGCCTGAGGATTCGCTTGAATTTGAAATTATCAGAAAGGTGAAAATTATGCGTCTGATGTTGTTTTTAGTCGTGTTCTTTGTAGGCGTTCCACGCTCGACGCCCGATGTTCGTGACCAATTCATCGAGAATCGCTTGTCCGCCGACTTGTCCGGCGTAGCGCAAGCGAAGTCGGAAGCTTCAGCGAAGGCGGAAGCATCGAGTATCGAGAATCAAAAATCAACCCATCCCTTTTCTGTCCACGATATGCTGGCAGTGAAGCGGCTCTCCGACCCGCAGGTTTCGCCCGATGGCAGATGGGTTGTCTTCATGCTCCGGGAAACCGACCTCGAAGCAAACCTGGGGCGGACCGACCTGTGGCTTGCCCGCCATCCGTGTGGCGGGCTGGTTGGCACAGACGGAACGGGTCTTCGCCGGTTGACCTCTCATCCGGAGGCGGATTCCAATCCCCGCTGGACACCCGACAGTAACTCAATTTATTTTCTATCCAGCCGGAGTGGCTCTTCACAGATCTGGTGTATTCGGGTCGATGGCGGCGAGGCCGAACAAATTACCAACGGGCCGTTGGACGTGGGGAATCTGATTGTCTCGCCTGACGGCAAATATCTTGCTTTCACGATGGATGTTTTTCCTGACTGCAACGCCGCCTTGACGAAAGCTAAACTTGATGAGGTCAAACAGAGGAAATCAACCAGCCGGGTTTATGAGCGCACCTTCGTCCGGCACTGGGACACCTGGAAGGATGGCCGACGCTCGCACCTATTCGTGATGCCCTCATCGGGCGGCCAGCCAGTTGATGTGATGGCCGGGATGGATGCCGATACTCCTTCCAGACCCTTCGGCGGCCCGGAAGAAATCACATTCACCCCGGATAGCAGGGGGGTTATCTTTACCGCCCGCAATGTCGGCCGTGAGGAACCCTGGTCAACGGATTTCGACCTTTATCTTGTGCCGGTCGATGGGTCGCAGCAGCCCAGGTGCTTAACCGATGAAAACAATGGCTGGGACACTAACCCCGTTTTTTCGCCCGACAGCAAAACCCTGGCCTACCTGGCTATGTCCCGACCCGGTTACGAAGCCGACCGGTTCAGAATCATCTTGCGTTCCTGGTCTGATGGTGACCAGCGGGTTTTGACCAGGGACTGGGACCGCAGCCCTTCGTCAATCTGCTGGTCACAAGATAGCAAAACCATTTACGCGACCGCGGATAACTTAGGCCAGAAATCTCTCTTCGCTGTCGATGTAGAAACGGGCAGAGTCAGAACTATCGTAAAGGATGGCACCGTCAGTTCATTCGGTATTGCGGGGGACATAATTGTCTATGGTCTGGACAATCTCCATTCGCCGGTGGAACTGTATTCGGTCAAACCCGATGGCAGTGATGTCCGCAAAATTACGCAAATCAATGCGGAGAAAATCGCCGCCGTCCGTATGGGCGAATATGAGCAGTTCTCGTTTGCGGGCTGGAATAATGAGCCGGTCTTCTGCTACATCGTCAAGCCCATAGATTTTGACCCCAATAAGAAATATCCTGTTACGTTTTTGATTCACGGCGGCCCTCAGGGTTCTTTCGGCAACACCTTCCACTATCGCTGGAATCCGCAATTTCTTGCAGGGGCGGGCTACGCTGTGGTAATGGTGGATTTCCACGGCTCAACCGGCTACGGCCAGCCATTCACCGATTCCATTCGCGGCGATTGGGGCGGCAAACCCCTCGAAGACCTGCAAAAAGGCCTCGCTGCTGCCTTGCAGCGATACCCCTGGATGGATGGCGACAGGGTCGCCGCACTGGGCGCATCCTTTGGCGGGTATATGATTAATTGGATTGCCGGCGTTTGGCCCGATGGATTTCGCTGCCTGGTAAATCACGATGGCACACTCGATGAGCGGATGGCCTATTTTGATACCGAGGAGCTGTGGTTTCCAGAATGGGACCACGAAGGCACGCCGTGGGATAACCCCGATAGTTATGAGAAGCACAACCCTGTGAATTTTGTCAAAAATTGGAAGACTCCGATGCTGGTTATACACAGTGGACTGGACTTTCGTATTCCTGAGAGCCAGGGCCTGGCCACCTTTAACGCCCTGCAGCGACGCGGAATCCCCAGCAAATTATTGTATTTTCCGGATGAGAATCACTGGGTCCTCAAGCCCCGCAATTCCATCCTCTGGCACGAAACCATCCTCGCCTGGCTCGACCAATGGCTAAAAGAAAAAGAATAAAGTGGTTTAATCGACCGCGCCTGAATTGTCGTAGCAGGGCTTACATTACACCAAAAACAGCCCTTATACAAAATTGTTTGACCTGCGCATCATTTGCGATATAATAACCGCTGGTTTTTCAGGTTTAGATAATAAAGGGGCTACTGATGCGCAAGAAATTTGTAAGAGCGATTTTCCCCGGTTCGTTCGACCCAATTACGAACGGGCATTTAGATGTTATCGACCGCGGCATAAAGCTCTTTGATGAGCTTATCATTGCGGTCGGCAGAAGCCCCGTCAAAAATCAGCTCTTTACGCCCGAAGAGCGGGTGGAAATGATAAAAGAAATAGTCCGCGAAAGGCGGATGAAGGGCGTCTCGGTAGAAAGTTTTGAAGGGCTGACGGTGGAATGCGCCGCCAGGAAAAAAGCCGATGTCATTCTGCGAGGTCTGCGAAGCTTAACCGACGTTCAGTATGAGTTCCAGCTTGCTATGACCAACCGTGCCGTGGCCGGCATAGAAACAGTCTTTATTATGACCAGCGAACGGTATGGCTTTACCAGTTCCACTCTGATTCGTGAAGTGGCTTCGCTGGGTGGAGACCTGTCGAACCTGATTCCGGAAAATGTCCAGAAACGCCTGAAAAAACGACTCAAATGTAAAAAAATAGCTCGATAATGAAATCTCAGGGCTTATCGGGCATCGAGTATCGAGCAACGAGCATCGAGATATGTTCACTATTAGTGTTGAAACGCACTTTAGGGCGTCGCATCAGTTGACCTTGCCGAACGGCTCAAAAGAACCTCTCCACTACCATAACTGGGCCGTTACCGCTGATGTCGGCAGCAAAAAGCTCAATAGGATGGCAGTAGTTATGAACTTCCAGAAACTCAAAGCGGTAATTGATAATATCGTGGCTGAGTTCGATAATATGGCGCTGAATAGCGTTCATTCCTTTCAGCAGAGCAACCCCTCTGCCGAGAACGTAGCCAGATGCATATTTGAAAAAATCGAGCCGGAACTGCCTGAAGGCGTTCGGCTTGAAAATGTGAAGGTTGTTGAGGAGCCGGGCTGTTCGGCAAAATTCAGCAAATGAACAAATCTCGCTGGAGCAGGTTTCTAAATTTGACGATTATTTAAGTGGGCTTTTTGGTATAATACTTACAGGTGTAATTATATGCAGTGCCAGATTTGTAATAAAAATGAAGCGACTATTCATCTGACGGAGATTGCCGACGGTGTGCGCACCGAGATGCACCTGTGTGAGTTGTGCGCCCACGAGCAGGGTATCGCCATCAAGACTAATATCCCTATAAATGAATTGCTCAGCAGCTTGCTTGCCGTCCAGCCGGCGGATGACCAGTTGTCCGGACGCTCAGATAAAGGGCTGTCCTGCCCACACTGCGGCTTTACGCTGGACCAATTCCGCAAGGAAGCGCTCCTGGGCTGCCCTTATGATTACGAGGTTTTCGAGAAATCGCTTCTGCTGCTTATCGAAAAAGCCCACAACGGCAAAACAACGCACTGTGGCAAATTCCCCTCAAGGGTGCCCCAGGATGCGAGAAAGCAAGTAGAACTTCTAAACCTCCGCCAACAACTGGAAACTGCGGTGCAAAGTGAGGATTACGAGCTGGCAGCCAAACTACGTGATAAAATAAGCGCAATTGAAAAACGCAAGGCTGTGTGTTAATGGCAATACGAATTATGAAGCTGACCGATTTAAGTAACAATATAAATGAGTGGTTCAACGGCTCCGGGCCGTTGGCCGACATCGTCGTATCTTCGCGGATTCGCCTGGCCAGAAATCTGGCCGGCCACAAATTCCTCAGCCGCTGCTCGAATGCAGAAAAGTTTGATATACTCAGGAAGCTAAAAGAAGTCCTGATGTCGCTCGACCTCGGCGACAAAGTCTTTTATATCAGCGTAGATAAGGCCCCGTCTTTAGACAGGCACCTTTTGGTGGAACGCCATCTTATCAGCAGAAACCACGCCTTCGGCAAAGGCCCGCGAGGCGCCGTTATCGCTCAGCGTGAATCCTTTACCGCTATGATTAACGAAGAAGACCATCTGCGGCTTCAGGTGCTCAAGGCCGGCTGTCAGTTATCTCAATGTGCCAGCCAGATAAACCATATAGATGATATGATAGAGCAAAAACTTGAATTTGCCTTCAGCCCCCGCTATGGGTATCTGACGGCCTGCCCAACCAATCTGGGCACCGCAATTCGGGCTTCGGTAATGCTGCATCTGCCGGCTCTGAAGATAACCGGCCAGATAGAGAAGTTCTTCAACGCTGCAAGGGATATGAACCTGGCCGTCCGCGGGCTTTTCGGGGAAGGCACTGAGGCAGCAAGCGACTTATACCAGCTCTCCAATCAGGTAACGCTCGGCGTCTCGGAGTTGGCTGTCGTCACGGAGTTTGAGAGCACAATCATCCCCGAAATAGTCGAATATGAAAATGCCGCCAGAAATCAGTTACTTTCCAAGCAGCCGGATTTGCTCGACGACAAAATCTCCCGGGCGATGGCGCTTTTGCAAAATGCCCGCCTGATAAGCTCGCAGGAAGCTCTGTTCCTCTTAAGTCACCTGCGGCTGGGCATCAATATGCACAAGAATATGGGCGCCTCGACTCCCGCCATAAAGCGGCTCTGCACACTCAAAAGCAGGAGCAATACGGATGAGCAGGCCGGTGTCTCCATTGCGACTATAAATCGGCTGTTTATGCTCACTCTGCCGGCCCATCTGCAGTTAAACTACGGAAAGCCGCTTGACCCCACCCACAGGGACGCCCTTCGTGCCCAAATCATCCGTTCCGCACTGAATGGATAGACGGTTATCGGGGTATCAGGGTATCTGGTAGTGGTCATCAGGTCACCAAGTTATCAGATTTGCGAATCCGTGACTCCCTGATATTCTGATTTCCTGATATCCTGCTCCCTGATATCCTTATAACCTGGTCTCCTAATCCCTCTCGTCCATCGTCCTTCTTCTCTCGTATCGTGTCCCGCCGAAGGCAGGCCCTTGATGGGTCTGCCAAAATGGCACAATAAACCAGCAGACAGAAATCAGAAAACAGCAGTCAGAAAACCTAACTTCTTGAAATATAAGAGGTTAATAAGCTTTAGTTGGACAGCAGATTCTACTGGCACATCTTTTGCGTATTTCAGAGATAAAAAGAGTTGTGCGCATTCACGACCATAAAAACGAAAGGAAGTTTAGTGTACGTAACAAAAGTCCCAGTTGTCACCCTGAGCACAGCGAAGGGTCTGGCCTACAGATTGAAACCGCATTTTGCTTCGAGGGGGACAGGTCCTGGCAGCAGCCAGATTCTTCGGCTTCGCCTCAGAATGACAGAGGGCATAAATTAATTGTCAATAAGAGGTGCTTAATATGGCTACGAATAAAATCATCGGAATAGATTTGGGAACGACACTTTCGGTAGTTGCCGTGATGGAAGGTTCTTCGCCGAAGGTCTTGATTAACTCTTCCGGCTCCCGACTGACTCCCTCCGTAGTCGGCTTCACCGATAAAGGCGAGCGCCTGGTCGGTCAAATCGCAAAACACCAGGAGGTAACCAACCCTGAAAATACCGTATTTTCCATAAAGCGTTTTATGGGCCGACGGCACAGAGAAGTCTCCGAAGAGGAAAAGATTGTCCCTTATAAAATCACCGGTGGGCCGGATGAGCTGGTCAAGGTTAGCGTCCGGGGCAAGGAATACACGCCCCCGGAAATCTCGGCAATGGTTTTGCAGGACCTCAAGAAGACCGCCGAGGATTATCTGGGCGATAAGGTCACCGACGCCGTTATTACCGTTCCGGCTTATTTTAACGACTCGCAGCGACAGGCAACCAAAGATGCCGGCACAATTGCCGGACTGAACGTCCGCAGGATTATAAACGAGCCGACCGCAGCCGCACTTGCCTATGGACTTGAGAAAAAACGCAATGAAAAGGTCGCCATATTCGACTTCGGCGGCGGAACGTTTGATATCTCCGTTCTCGATATCGGCGATAACGTCTTCGAGGTCCTCAGCACCAACGGCGACACGCACCTCGGCGGCGACGACCTGGACGCAGTGCTGATAAATTATCTCGCAGATGAGTTCAAAAAGACCGAAGGCATCGACCTTCGAAAGGACCCGATGGCGCACCAGCGGCTCAAAGAAGCCGCCGAGAAGGCGAAGTGCGAATTGAGCACCCAGCTCGAAGCCACAGTGAATCTACCCTTCATCACAGCCGACTCATCAGGACCAAAGCATTTGCAGATTACCATTACCCGCAGCAAATTTGAATCCCTTGTTGACCACGTCCTGGAACGACTAAAATCACCCTGCTACAAAGCGATGGAGGATGCAAAACTAACACCGAAAGACATCGCCGAAGTTCTGCTTGTCGGCGGCTCCACGAGGATTCCAAAAGTCCAGCAGATTACCAGGGAAATTTTCAACAAAGAGCCGAATAAAAGTCTCAACCCTGATGAGGTTGTTGCCATAGGTGCCGCCGTTCAGGGTGCGGTGCTGGCCGGCGATGCCGGCGTGAAGGATATTCTACTGCTGGATGTAACGCCGCTTTCGCTGGGCGTCGAAACATTGGGCGGAGTTATGACAAAACTCATCGAACGCAATACAACAATCCCAACCAGCAAAAAGGAGATTTTCTCAACCGCTGCTGATGGTCAGACTACCGTCGAAATCCACGTTCTGCAGGGAGAGCGCGAATTTGCCAGGGACAACCGCACGCTCGGCAGATTCCAGCTTGCCGACATCCCGCCTGCTCCGCGCGGTATCCCGCAAATCGAGGTCGCATTTGATATTGACGCCAACGGTATTTTGAACGTATCAGCCAAGGACCTCGGCACCGGTAAGCAGCAGTCCATCGTGATTAAATCCAGTTCAGGCCTCAGCGAACAGGAGGTCGATAGAATGAAAAAGGATGCTGATGCCCACGCCGAGGAGGATAAAAAGAAAAGGCAGGTCATTGACTTAAAGAACCAGGCTGACCAGTTGATTTACTCGACGGAAAAGACGCTTAAAGAGCATGGCGGCAAGGTCTCCGCCGACACTCGCGGCAGAATCGAAAGCGCAGTAAATAACCTCAAGGAGGCACTAAAAACCGATGACGGCAGCGCGATAAAGAGGGCTATTGAGAATCTTGGTGACGCCAGCCAGGAATTAGGCAAAACGCTTTACGAGGAGGCAGCCAAAAAACAAGCGTCCTCAACCGCCGGTCCCGCCGAGCAGGCGACACCGCCTCCCGAAGGCGAGGTCAGGAGAAAGAGCGGTGATGACGTAATTGACGCTGAATTCGAAGCAAAAGATAAATAGCGGAAAAAGACGGGTGCTCGATGCTGGATACTCGAAGCTCGAAACGAACATCGAGTATCGAGATGCGAGAATCGAGATTCATTTTCCTATACAGAAGCGGCCGAATATTCTTTCCAGAATCTCGTCGTCAAGCCGCCCACGTTCGGGCTGCCGGATATCTGAGAGCGCCTGATACGCAGCTCGCACCATCATCGCGGCAATCTCATCATTGCCTGCTTTTAATTCATTGACGGCCTCATTGATATTCTCAATCGCTCCAGTGACGGCTTGCCTGTGCCGAATGTTAATTGCAACCCCATCTTGGCTGCCCTCTGAAAACCTCAATCCGCCACAAGGTTTCTGGGCCAGCTCAATTATTTTCCTGTCGATTGTCTGTCGCAGTTCCTCAATTCCGGCGCCGCTTTTTACGGAAGTTGCTAAAAAGTCGGTGACAAACAATTCATTTAGTTTGATAAGCCGTTCAGATAGTTTCTTTTTCGACAGCAAATCAGATTTTGTTGCGACAGGTATTAGGGCCTTCGGCTCTATCAGTTCGCGAATCGCAACATCCTCAAGCCAGCTACTCTTTGATATATCAACGCAGAATAGAACTACAGAAGCATTTTGCAGCGCTTCTATAGCGGCGCCTTGTGCCAATTCATCAAGAATCGAGTATCGCTTGTCCGCTGTAGCTTCAGCGAAGGCAGAAGTATCCGGTATCGAGCATCGAGTTAGTCCTGCACAGTCGAACAGTACACATCGACAATGTGCCAATGTCAGCAGTCCGGTCAGGACGTCTCTGGTGGTTTTGCATTCATCTGAGACGATGCTTCTTTCCTGGCCGAGCAATTTGTTGAGCATGCTGCTCTTTCCGGCGTTGGGGCTGCCGGCAATTCCCACCGCCGGCAGGTCAACCACTGATTCGTATCTGTGACCGCTGGCAAGCAACTGCTCAAGCTCCTGTTTTATCTCGATAAGTTTTTCGACCCCGCAATGCTCTTCGATTTCCTCACTGCTGAAGTCCAGTCCTGCTTCGATTGAACTGAGGCAATCCATCATTGCCGCTTGCACCTTTGTCGTAGTTTCGGACAATCGCCCGCTGAGAAGTTTTTCAGCGGCAGCCAGTTGAAACGCATTAGAGCTGACAACAACTTCGTTCACCGCCTCCGCCTGGTCCAAATCCATTTTGCCGTTCAGATATGCCCGTGCCGTAAACTCCCCGGGTCCGGCGGGCCGAAGGCCCTTGGCTAACAAATTCCCTACCAATTGCTCGGTTACAGAGCGGTTCGCATAAATGTGAATTTCAGCAACATCGTCGCCGGTATAGGACCGCGGAGCAGCAAATAAATACAGCACCGCATCAGCTTTCAGCTCGGCATCAATAATTACATTGCCGGCTATCAATCTGCCTTGTTCATCGTTTATTGACGGGATGAAAATCTGTTTGCAGGCCTGGATTGTCGCTGGGCCGCTGATGCGGACAATTGCACACGCTCCCATATTCGGCGAACTGACAGCAACAATTGTATCGTTTAATTCATACATTTAAAGTTTAGGGCTTTGGGTATAAGGAATAGTATTTAGCCCGCCGTTTTGCCGTCAGGCATCTTGACGATACGGCGGGTCCAAACTAAAATCTGAAAAACGGTTTCGGCTTCTTCTTTTTCAATTTGCCGCCGGTTTTGCTTGTTGTGGCAACCAGACCGGTTGATTCGACTTCTTCCTTTTTCCGGATGTGTTTG
>Ga0315279_10003517_pt1 | contig 21738 bp, 9 predicted proteins | sample YL17G06_20_MG_FD_203694 | JGI IMG/M metagenome (GOLD analysis project Ga0315279, IMG submission 203694) | Sediment microbial communities from Yellowstone Lake, YNP, Wyoming, USA - YL17G06_20 | ecosystem: Environmental > Aquatic > Freshwater > Lake > Sediment | place: USA: Wyoming | collected... | reverse complement strand
TGGCCGGGCCGCGGCCGCGAGACCTCCCCGGCCTCATCCAGCCGCGAGTCGCGGTTGCGGATCACCAGGACCATCGGCCCCGGGAGGGTGCGTCCGCGCCTGAGGCCCGAGAGGATCTCCACGCGGTCCTTCTCGATCTGCTGTCGCCCGCCGCGCCCGTACCCGCCCTGTCGCCGGGCGAGGTCCGCGTCGATGGCCGCGCGGTCCACCGCCAGGCCCGCCGGCAGCCCTTCCACCAGGGCCACGATGGCCGGGCCGTGCGATTCGCCGGCGGTGCGAACAATGAGTTGGGCCATGGGAGTCTTGCCCCGTTTGCTGGTAACCCGCCGCTTCCGCGGCGGGCTCGACTACGCGCGGCGCTCCCGTTCGTGCGCGGTGGGCAAGAATGCCCACCGCGCAGCACGTGGGCGGCTGCACCTACGCGAACGTCCTGCCCGTCAGCCGCTCGTAGGCCTCGACGTACTTGGCCCGGGTCTTGGCGACGATGTCCTCGGGCAACTCCGGCCCCGGCGGCGTGCGCTTCCACCAGGAGAGCGTGTCGAGCCAGTTGCGGAGGAACTGCTTGTCGAAACTCGGCTGGTCGTGCCCCGGCTCATACGAGTCGGCCGGCCAGAACCGCGACGAATCGGGCGTCAGGACCTCGTCCACCAGGATGATGCGGCCGTCGGCCTCGCCCCACTCGAACTTCGTGTCGGCGATGAGGATGCCGCGCCCCCGGGCGTACTCGGCGGCCTTCCGGTAGATGGCCAGGCTGCGGTCGCGCAGGGTCGTGGCGGCCTCGCGGCCGATGACCCGACAGGCCTGCTCGAACGAAATGTTCTCGTCGTGCCCCGTCTCGGCCTTGGTGGCGGGCGTGAAAATGGGCTCCGGCAACGGGGCACACTGCTTCAGGCCCGGCGGCAGATGCACGCCGCAGACCGTTCCGTGGTCCTGGTACTCCTTCCAGCCCGAGCCCGCCAGGTACCCGCGGACGACGCACTCGACGGGGAAGACGTTTGCCTTGCGGCAGAGCATGGAGCGGCCGCGCAGCAGGTCGGCGTGGGCCTGGGCGGCGGGCGGCATCCGGGCCACCTCGGCCGTCAGCAGGTGGTTCGGCGTAAGGGGGGCCAGGAAGTCGAACCACCACAGGCTGAGGCCGGTCAGCAGCCGGCCCTTGTCGGGTATGGGCGTCGGCATGATGACATCGTACGCGCTGATGCGGTCGGTGGCGATGAGGAGCAGGCGGTCGCCCAGGTCGTAAATGTCGCGGACCTTGCCGCGGCGGACGGGCAGGCCTTCCAGGTTGGTCTGGCTGACGACGGCCGGCATACGGTTCCTCCGCTCTGGTGCGTCCCTTTTTAGCCCGCGTGCGCCGAGGCCGTCAAGACTAATCGGGGGCCAGGGTATGGGGGGGCGCCAGAAGTTTCTGGCATGGGACACAGGAATCCCCCGAAACCCCTGAGGTAACGTTCGGGCGAGATTTGCGCTAGGCGCGTCGGCCCAGCGGTCTTATGATTCAAATCTGCGGCCCTGCAATTCCCGAGGAGAAGGTGAACCCAGCCATCCTGGCCATTTCGGACCCGGCGCTCCTGCCGCCGCTCGGGGCGGCCGTGGGGGCGATTGCCACCGCCGGCCTCTGGCTGGCGGCACGCCGCGGAGGGCCGGCGGCCATGCCCTTGCGGCTGCTGGCGGCCGTTGCCGGCACCTGGCTGGCCCTGTGCCTTGCCTACGTCATCCTGCGTCCGGACACGACCTTCGCGGCCTACCTGCTGACCAGCACGGACGGCACGAGGGTCATCGCCGCCGTCGGGCTTGCCTGCTACCTGGGAAGCGTCCTGCGGCGGGGGGCCGACAAGCGACTTTGGAAGCGTTCCAGCGCCCTCTTGGCAGGCGTGACGCTGATGGGGTCGGCGTTCGTGCGTGCGGCGTACCAGCCCGGCATGACGCTGGCGGTGGAGGCGCCGCTGGCGATTGTCTTCATTGCGACGGTCTGGCGGTTCCGCGCGGAACTCCTGGTTTACCTGGCCATCCTGGGCCTGGCCGCCACGGTGGTGCTGGGGGCCCGCGACTTCGTCACGGGCGGTCTGGGGCTGGACGTTCCGGCGTGGGCGGCGGCGGCGCCGGCGCCCCAGTGGGTCGTGTCGACGGCGGCGGGCCTTTCGGTCGCGATGGTCATCGCGGCGAGCCTTCTGGGGATCGTCCCGAGGCAGGAACTGAACGTGCGGTGGTACCGGCAGGGCCTGCTCATCGTGCCGCTGGCCGCGGCAACCGTGGCCGCCATGGCCGCCGGATACCTGGCGGTCTGGTACGGCGCCTCCTGGCACATGGCGTGGGCGATGGGGGCGTGGTGGGTGGTGCTGCTGGTCTCGGGCACCGGCCTGAGGCAGCCGGACCTCTTCGGGTTCTCGTCGATCGGGGCCAGCCTGGCGGCGGTGGCGACGTTTGCCGCCCTCGGCGGCGACAGGATCGAAGGCTACTGGGGCCGCTACCCGCCCGTCCTGCTCGTGCTGTCGCTCGGGGCGGCGCTGCTGGCGGCGGCCCTGAGTCCGATGCTCAGGCGGCGGACCACGGCGGGATTCCCGCGGGCCCTGTACCTTGCGGCGGCGGCCACGGCCCTCGGGGCGCTCGCCGTGGAGCCCTGGGCCACATCGCCTTGGTACCTGGGCCTGGACCTCTTGATGGCGGCCGGGGTGCTGGCCCTGGCCCACGCCCACCGGGCGCCCGCCTGGGTCAACTACCTGGTGGCCGGCCTGGCGACGGGCGGCGTGGCGGCCCTGGCGCACCTGGCGCCCGGAACGCCGGAAATCCTGTGGCATCACCAACTCATCCAGGTGGCGTCGGCGGCGTCGGTGGGGTGGCTGGTGGCCGCCCTCGCCCTGCGGGAGATCCTCCGGCGGACCGCCTCGGACCGGACGGCCCGGCGCCAGTCGGTGCCGCTGACGGTCTTCGGCATGGCGACCACGCTGGGCCTGGCCATTTACCTTTCGGTGCAGCAGACGCGGGTGTACCTGCAATTCCTGGCCGAGGGCAAGAGCGCCACGCTGCCGCTGCTGGGCCCCCTGTGGGGGCTGGCGGGATGGGTGGCGGTGCTCGGGGCGTGGCTGTTGTCGATGTGGCTGGTGCGGCACACGGCCCGGACGTTCCTGTTCTACCTGTTCGGCATCGCGGCGGTGATTTACGCGGGCCTGTTCTGGAACACTGGAAATCTGCATAATTATTTGATTTACGCCACCGCCGGGTACGGCTCGGCGCACCTCCTGGTGTACCTGTTCGAGGCGCGGTTCATGGGCCTCCTGGCTCGCACGTGCGCGCTGTACCGCGAGGAGAACCGGGCCTCGACCACCATCTTCACGCTGGCGGTCATCTCGTGCTTCGTGGCGGCCGTGCTGGCGGCGCTGCGGCTGAACGACCCGGCGGCGCTCACCATGCTGGCGGTCATGGCGGGCGTGTTCCTCCTGTGGTCCTTCGGCTGGATGCGGGGCGAGATGCTCTACCCGGGCGTCTTCATGGTCACCCTGACCACGCTGGCCGTCTGGCACAACGCGGCCCACCCGATGATCTGGGACGCCGGCCGCCTGGCCATCAACGCCATTATTCTGACGGTGTCGGCGTCCGTGTGGCTGGCCGTCGGCAAGTCGCTGCACCCCGTCCGGGGCGAGGTGTTCCAGTTGGCGGCGCCGGCCCGGGCCTGCTCGGTCATCCTGGGCGTGGTGGGGATGATCTTCGCCGGCGCGATGGCCGTGTCGCCGACGTTTGCCGCGGACATCTGGCGGCAGCAGCGGTCCGCCTGGGACTGGACGCTCGGCCTGACGGCCCTGGCCCTCTTGATGGGGTACTTTGCGTGGGCCCGCTTCGTCTTTTCGCAGCGGTTCTACGCCCTCATGAGCGGCCTGGCGGTCCTGCTGCTGGGCCTGTACGTGGGCATCTACGTGGGGGTAAGGCTGTAGGCGGCACGAGGGGGGGCCGACCGCCGCGCGGCGGCTTGCCGTACTGCGTCAGTTACGGTTGGTCCGGGGATTATGTAGCGCGGGGATTTATCCCCCGCGCGGCCGTGCGCGGCCGTACGGCCGCGCTACAGTCGGCAAGAGCGGTCGCCACAACCGTAACTAACGGGTTACGGCTTGCCGCGCTCGGAGTGCGCCGGCATGGACCACCAAGCGCTGGCGAAGAAAATCCGGTCGTTCCCCAGGACGCCCGGCGTGTACCTGATGAAGGACGCCCGGGGCCGCGTCATCTACATCGGCAAGGCCGCCAGCCTCCGCAGCCGCGTGGGCCAGTACTTCCAGCCCTCGGCGGACCTCGGGCCGCGCAAGGAGCAGATGCTGGCCGAGGTCGCCGACCTGGAGTTCCTGCCCGCCGAGAGCGAGGTCGATGCCCTCCTCCAGGAAGCACGCCTCATCAAGGACATCCACCCCAAGTACAACGTGCGCCTCACAGACGACAAGACCTTCCCGTACCTGGAGATCACGGTGGGCCAGGCGTTCCCCGGCGTGTACTTCACGCGCACCCCGGCCGCCAAGGGGACGAAACTCTACGGGCCGTTCACGAGCGCGGCGGGCCTGAGGACGGCCCTGGGGGAACTCCAGAGAATCTTCCGATTCCGCACCTGCACCCTCGACCTCCGCGAGGACGACCCGAACCGCAGGTACTTCCGGCCGTGCATCCTGTACGCGATCCACCGGTGCACGGCCCCGTGCGCCGGGCACATCGAGCGCGCGGCGTACCGCAAGGGCATCGCGCGGCTGGCGCGGTTCATCGAGGGCAGCCGGGCCGACGTCGTCCGCGACCTGGTGCGCGAGATGAACGGCCTGGCCAGGGCCCTCAAGTACGAGGAGGCGGCCCGCGTGCGCGACCAGTTGCGGGCGATCGAGGCCCTGGGCCGGCGCGGCCGCCTGGACCAGAACCTCCAGCCGGAGGTCTTTGCCCCCACGTTCGACCCGGCCGAGGGCCTCAAGGCCCTGGCCGCACACCTCCGGTCGGCCGGGCCCATCCGCAGCATCGAGGGCGTGGACATCGCCAACCTCGGGCCGCGCGAGGCCGTCGGCGCCATCGTCACGTTCATCGACGGGCGGCCCTTCAAGCCGGGATACCGGCGGTTCCGCATCAAGACCGTCCGGGGGCAGGATGACGTCGCCATGATCCGCGAGGTGGTGTACCGGCGCCTGCGGCGCCTGGCGGACGAACGGTCGGTGCCGCCGGACCTCCTGCTGGTGGACGGCGGCCCGGGGCAACTGCGTGCGGCGGCGGCCGCCGTGGCCGAGGCCGGCGCCGCGCGGCCGCTCGTGGCGTCGCTCGCCAAACGCCGGGAGGAAGTGTACGTCCTCGGCCTGGCCGAACGCCGGCCCCTGCGCCTGGCGCGGACCGACCCGGCCCTGAAGGTCCTCCAGGCGGTGCGCGACGAGGCCCACCGCTTCGCGCAGCACTACCACCACCTGCTGCGACGGAAGGCCCTCTTCGGCGAGAAAACGGCGCGCCAGTTGGCGAAGGCCCGGCGGAAGCGCCCCTCCGCCGCACGCCGCCCGAAGCAAAAACCGGCCGGCCCGCGGCCGTAGCGCGGGGCCTTGTGCCCCGCGCAGCAAGGCGCTGGGGATAAACCCCCGCGCTACGGCGTGCCAGGCCCGGCGTGATGCAAAACCGCCACGTAATTGTGGATAACTTTTCCGGACGCCATTTTGCGCCTCCCAAACGCGCTTTTTTGCCCTTTCGGAAGGCAAAATCGGCCCTGGCGCTAGCGCCAGAGGGGGTGACCCCCAAAAATGTTAAGATGGGCATGACGAAATGCGCGCCTTTTTGATCCCTTTTTGACGGAAAACGTCGCCTTTTTGATCGATTTTGACCCGAATTTGATGGTTTTTAACATGCACGGATGGGCATACGCCGTTGTGGATAACTCCCAAAAGCGGGCAACGGGGAACAGGGAACGGGGAACCGGAAACATGGGGACACCCGTGGCTGGGAAGAAAAGCGGGAACCCGCCCAGGCGGGCAGGCCGGGGAACGGGGAACAGGAAAAGGGCAAGGCCAGCGGAATGTATGGGGGGCGAAAAAAGGTGTCAGAAACCTTTTCCCGACAACCCCTGCATTTTCAACGGCTTACAAAATCCTCAAAAAAAGGTTCCTGGAACCTTTTCTCGCCCCGGATGAACACCGATGAACACGGACGCGCGACGCCCTAACCGAGGAACTTCCGCAGGCGCGCCCGCAGTTTCTCAAGATCGCGCGTCTCGCATTCCCACACCACCAGCACCCGCCACCCGGCCCTTCGCAATGCCTTCTCCTGCTCCGCGTCACGCGCCAAATTGCGCGCGAATTTGCGTCGCCAGTAACGCCGATTCGCGAGGGGTAGCGGCCGAGTCAACTTGCAGCCGTGCCGATGCCAGAAGCAGCCATGTACAAAAATCGCCTTCCGCCTGCCTAGGAACACGAGATCGGGCCGGCCCGGCAGGTCAGTTCTATAAAGCCGATATCGGTACCCCATTGAATAAGTTAGATGCCGTACAGCCATTTCGGGTCCCGTGTTCTTGCCACGGATCGACCGCATTATCCTGCTGCGATTAGCTTGATACACCATATCTGTCATGGGTGATTGCCAGACAACCTCCGGTACGTTAGCACGCCCACTTGTAGGCGTTCTTGAACCAATCGTACCGCTTCAAGAGCATGTCTCTGCGCGGTCGATCCGCAGCCTGCGGAGGAAGGCTAAGGGCCGGGAAAGTGCTGTCCAAGAAACGCTGGCCCGCCGGTGTCGCTCGTAATCGCAAGTTCGGGTGAAGCTTGACCGCATGTGAGTCAAGATCGATGAATAGCATGTGATCATCAAAGAGCAGGTGATGATTTCCGCACACACCCACGCCATTCCAGACCTCATCCGGAGAGCCAGGCGCCGTGGCCGGGTAAATGTGAGCCGCCTCGATCAAGCCCCAGTCCATGCCGCAGAGCGCGCAGTACCCATCATAGGCGGTCATTACCTTCACGCGGAAACGGGAGTCGCGAGCAACGCGGCAGACAGCCACGATGGCCCGCTGGCGGGACTGCTCAGTGTTACTCACCACGAATCCGGCGTCCTGGATGGCACCCACCACTTGCTCAACAGCCACGTTGGGCAGCACGTTTCGCACCTCGAGATACGCCCCCAACAGCGACGGCTGGAACGCCACGATTACCTCGTCCACGCTTGAGTGGTATTCCGCCCACCCCCCAACTGCGGCTTGCTGTATGACAGCGTCAGGAAACAGGATCGAAAAGCGATGGTCGCTGTTCAGCCTCTTTGCTACCTCGCCAGCAACGCATACTGGACGATCCAATTGGCTCGTGTACCCGAGCAGGATAGGAACCCTTCCCGCGCGCGCGACAATCGGCCGTCTTGATTGATCCGCCGGGTTCTGGAAGCGGAGTTCGTACGGCTTGCGGGCGTGGCTATGGATCACCCCGATGTAAAGATCAACCGGCGTCCACCCAGACGAGGTACGCACCTCGATCTCCGACGGCCACCCGTCGCAAGCGTTAACCATGCGCACAACGTCCGTACCTGCAGCAGCCACCATCATCAGGGCCAATCTCGGCCGAGCCACACGTTGCGCCATCGCTGACCTCCTGCTGATCTCAAAATAGGTCCTTATGCAGTTGCACACTCCAGTTCGTGTAGGTGGGGAAACTGTACGGGATCAAGAACGCGCCTGGCGGCAATTGGGGGTTAGTCTTGTGGCTCCTGACCTCGTATCCAAGGCTCTTCAGGGTCAGCAACATGGCGCCCAAATGTTCAGGCTCTATCCCGAGTCTCACTGCTAGATCCGCCCCTGGAAGTGTCTCGCGAACGCCTGAACCGGCGACGACGCGAGCCAGCATCTGCCACATGCCGTTGGGCCCAGCCCCGCGACTGCGTACCGACATGGCACATCGAATGGCCGGTTCGTACGCGAAGTAGCCGCAGAGCTGCACCCAATCGTCCTTCAATTGCCCTTCGGCCATCCAAATCTCTGCCGCTTTCCACCCGCAAAGGAACACGTCGCGATCCAGTGATCCTCCCCCAATGTCAATGACCTTAACCGGTAACACCCATCGCCGGTTCTCGGCCGGTTGCACCGTAACGACAAAGGCCGGGCGGACCGGTTTACCTCGATGCACAGTAACAACAAGCCGGTCCCTTTTCACCCGCATGCACACGTGGCACGCGAGGCCGGCATCCGCCCTGTGAAACCTGAAATTTGCATCAACTGAACACGTGAAGTCCATGGCGCGCGGCGCAACCCGTCGGTGCCATGCGCCTGCCAGAACGGCTTCCCTCGCCCGTTTCTCGTAGACCTGGGCCAGCAGTTTCTTGCGAGTCCTAAACCCTAAGGACTCGCCCTCTGACAGCGTTGGCAGCAGAACCGGTAATTGCACTCCGAACACCTGATCCAGCACCGCAAGAGCTAGCGCCCTAGCCATCTGCGGCGGCACTGAGTTACCAATCTGCTGCAGCACAACGCCACGCGATCCTTCAATTTCATACCTGTCCGGAAATGTCTGCAGCCGCTTGAGTTCAGGGATCGTGAATCGTCGATTCTCCCAGTGAAACGGACCAGTATACTTTCCGCAGAAGGCTTTCACAGTGCGTACGGGCCAGTGCGGGTCCGCCTTGTACAGAAAATCGGAAAACTTAGAACGCCACGCGAAGAGTGGCCTTGGATGCCCCATCTTCTCTGTGTAAAAGCTGTAGTTGAGTCCAGGAGGAATCGCTTCCAGTAGACCGGCGTATTTCCCGTTCAGGTGTACGGCGTTGGCATCCTGTGGTGCTGGCACGTTACGCACCGCTTGCCCAGCGGTACAGAATGGAAGCTCGCCGGGCGAGTCAGGACCGTGCGTCGGGCGTGGGAATCGAAAGACCCCCTTGCGTAATCCGACGATGATCATGCGTTCGCGGTGCTGCGGCACACCATAGTCGGCCGAGTCAAGGATTCGATGGCTAAGTGTGTAGCCTGCGGAGGCGAAAGCATCGGTGATACGGTCCCAAACTGCTCCTCCTTCGGCGCCCGTTACGCCGTATACGTTCTCAAAAACAAAGGCTCTTGGCCGCAGTTCCCTCAATATCCGAACATATTCTTGAAACAATCTCCCGCGCTTCTCTGTAGTGCCCAGCACTCCGCCCGCTCGTCGCCCTCCGGCAGAGAATGTCTGGCACGGCGGACCACCAATCACCAGGTCAACCTTGTCCGCGTGCCATCCCGATTTCAGCGGATGGTAATCGTGAATGTCTATGCTCAATACGATCCCATGTCCGAAGTAGCCGCGCGGGCGGGCGTTAAGTTCCAACGTACGAGCGTAATTCGGGTTTATCTCCACCATCTCCATGATATCGAATCCCGCATCGTGAAACCCTATGTCAAGCCCCCCGGCCCCCGAGAAAAGGCTAACCGTGCGGATCGGCTGACGACTGGCCTTGGTTGCCCAGGCGCGGATTGCCGTCCCGAAGGAATCTCGCCACCCGGACTCCATGCTGACCTGCAGTGCATCGCATAGTCGCACGAAAGGCGATCCCTGCTCGTGCACTCCCGCGAACAGGGACGGCTCATCTCGCCCAGCCATGTACCAACTCTTCCTCGCCAAGGCGCTCGGACCTCCTCCCCGTCTACGACGGGGCCATCGGGGACACATTATCAATTCCCTTCTCTTGGCCGGCCGCCATGGACGCAGCAAAGAGGCCGGACCGCAAGTTTCTCCAGGCTGACCACCAATTCGATCCCTCCCAGCGGCCGGACTGTCAGGATGAGCGCCGTGGAGGCCAAATGGGGGCCTCCTTTTACCCCACGGCTTTATCTATGCCCCATGATGCAGGAAAGGTCAAAACAATTCCGCTGCGCGAGAGGCCTTCTCCCATCGCACCCCGGCCCAGTCGCCGCTGCCTGCCCGCCCGAAGCGGGCAGAGGGCAAGCCTCGCGCCATCATTGACTGGTTTCACTTTGAACCTGCGAGAGTTCCGGGGACGTGATACTTATCTCCTGACGGCCCTGGGCCGGCGGGCGTGCTGGCGGAAGCCCCGCCGGCCGAAGCCAAAACCGGCCGGCCCGCGGCCTTGAAGTGCGGAGTGCAGAATGCGGAGTGCGGAGTGAACGACAAAGCGGCCACGTTTATGTTTTCAATCCGCAATCCTCAATCCTCAATCCGCAATTTCAGGGGCGGTACCGGCGGTTCCCAGACCGGCAAGACGTGGGTCCGCCGGACCACGTACCACCACACGGCCATCGCGGCGGCGCCGAGAACGCCGGCCACCATGTCCCACTCATCAAACGAACGGCCGGCCGTCAGGTACCGCTGCGCGTATTCCACCATGACAGCCATCGCGGAGGTCAGGAGCGCCGCCAGCAGGACCCGGGCGCCGAGATGATGGGCCGTCGGCGCGGGGCCGAAGGCGTAACACAACAGGAGGCACATGACGGCAAACGCGCCGAAGTGGAGGACCTTGTCGCCGACGTCCACGCCGCGCGCCATCCCGATCATCTCCATTTCGGCGGTTGAGAGGGCGGCCAGGAGCGCCACGGCGCCGATGACGAAAGGCCAGTGGGCCAGTCCGAACTCGCCCGCCCGGTCGCCGCGCCAGGCCGCCCCGTGGGCCGCCCACGCCGTCACGATGCCCAGGACGGCGGCCAGGGCCAGCAGGTTCGGGGCCAGCAGCGCGGAGGCGTCGAAGCGGAAATACAGCAGGTTGGCCGCCACCACGCCCAGGCCGACGCGCATCAGGGTGCGGGGCCACGGACTGCGTGCCCGGTGCCACGCCCGGGCCACAAAGACGACCGTCGCGAGCGCCGCCGCCAGGAGGAGGACCCCGCCGACCCACCCCATCTCGACCCGGACGAGCGTGTAGCCGTTGGTATCAACGTCCTGGCCGGGCGCGCGGGGCCATCCGCCCATGCCGAAGACGGCGCCGGGCGCTATCGCCCCCGCCCCGACGCCGAAGGCCGCCCGCCACCCGGAGAGGCCGCCCACCAGCGCATCCACGTCCGCGTCAGCCGTGGCCGCCGGCTGGTGGGCCGGCCCGACCCAGAAGCCGATGCCCAGGGCGGCCAGGATCCACACCAGGCTCAGGATGGCGAACCAGACCGAGCGGCGCCTCGCCCCGTAGGTGGGTCCCGCCGTCGCGAACCCGACCAGGACGAAGCCCGTCGCCACCAGGACGCACGCCGCCGACAGCCGCCAGGGGACATTGCTCATGCCGATGGCGGCGGCAATCAGGCCCACCGCGGCCAGGCCGATGAAGCCCCAGACGGGCGCGGCCCGGGCCAGCCAGCCCCATCGGCTCTGGCGCTGGAAATGGCGGCGTCGCGGCATCCAGCCCAGGAGTCGGAGGACCGCCGCCAGGGCCAGCGGCAAGGCCGCCAGGAGCGCCGGGGCGAGGCTGTCGCCGCCCAGCACCAGGAGCGGCCCGCGCGGCCGGAACTCCCCTTCCGGCGCCGCCCCCGCGGGCGCCAGCGCCGACAGCACCACCCACAGGGCCAGCGGCACGAGCCCGAGCACCACGGCCCAGGTGGCGCGGCGGATTCGTTTGCGGCCGACCAGCGAGGAGGCCACCACCCAATACAGGCACGCCGCCGAGAACGCCAGCATGAAGACCCCGGCCGTCGCAACCGGCCGCAGGCTGTATCGCCCGACCGCCAGGGTCTCCGAAGGGCGGCGCTGGAACTCGTGGAACCCCTCGGCAAGGATAGTCCTGGGAAGACCCCCGGCGGCCTCATCGGCCGCGGCATCCCCCAAAGGCGGCAGCGGCAGGAACTGGAGCAGCGCGATCGCCAGGAGGCCCGCGACCAGGGGGTTCACCCACGTTCGGACATACGTCAGCGGCGACACCACGAGCGAGGCCACGACCCAGAAAACCAGGAGCGTGCAGACCAGGTACAGAAGGTCCATCGTGCCGTAGCGGTGCAGGTGGCCGAACACCGTCGCCAGGAGGAGCACCGACAGCCACAGGACGGCCTGGAACGCGGCGGACACGCCGCGGTTGATGGGCGTCGGGGCGGTCGGGGCGTGTGACATCATGTAGGACATCGGTGCTCTACCAACGGCCCAGACGGCTTCCGGTTGCCGGACGTTCGGACGGGTGATTTTAACCGCAAAGAACGCAAAGAGCGCAAAGGAAAGACTGGTTCAACAACAGCGCCAACGAAGAAGACTCTTTTTGCCGTGCCCGTTTCTCCTCTGGTCTTTCTTTGCGTTCTTCGCGCTCTTTGCGGTTGAAGCCTCTCTCTGCCGAGTGCGCCGCGTGCCGGACCGCCTGGCAAAGCGGCCGAGGAGGATTACGTCTTGTCGCCCTCCTGCGGGTCGGCCACGGCGGTGGACGACGACGCCGGGCGCGGCTTTGCCGCCGCGCCCAGACCGGGGGCGGCGACCGCGCCGGAGTAATCGTAGTAGGCCTGGTAGGACTCGCGGAAATAACCGCCCTTGGTGGCGCGGACGCGGTTCAGGACGGCCCCCAGGAGGCGTGCCCTGAGGCTGCGGACCTGGCGAACGGCGCGCTGGGCCAGGCCGCGCGTGTTTTCACCGGCCCGGAGCACCATGAGGACGCCGTCGACGGCCTCGGCCAGGAGGTAGTTGTCGACCACCACCAGGATGGGGGCGCCGTCGATGATGACCTGGTCGTAGCGGCGGCTCTGCTCCTGGACCAGTTGGCGCATGGCGCCCGAGCCGAGGAGTTCGGCGGGGCTGGGCGGCAGCGGGCCGCACACCAGCACGTCGAGGTTCTCGAACTGGGTCGCCTGGACGGCCTCTTCAAAGGTGCCCAGGCCCACGAGGATATTCGAGAGGCCCACCGCGTCGGGCAGGTCGAGGACGCGTGCCAGGGTGGGGCGGCGGAAGTTGGCGTCGACCAGAAGCACGCGGTTGCCGCCCCGGGCCATCGTCAGCGCCAGGTTGGTGGCGACGATGGTCTTGCCGTCGCCGGGGTTGGGGCTGGTCACCAGGATGCTCTTGAGCGGCGTGTCCGAGGCAAAGAGCAGATTGGTGCGCGACTGGCGAAAAGCCTCGGCCAGGAGCGACTGGGGGACGGTCTGGCTGACGAGAACCAGGTTGACGTCCATCGCCAGGCGCTCGTCCTCCGTGATGTCGGGGATGCTGCCCAGCAGGGGCACGCCGACCTGGCGGACGACCTCGTTGGGCGTGCGGAGGCGCGTGTCGGCCACCTCCACCAGGAGGCTCAGGCCAAGGCCCACCATGAGGCTGAAGACGATGACGGCGGGGATATAGAGAACCAGGCGGGGCTCGGACGGTTCGAGCGGCAGCATCGGAGGTCGGGCGACGCGGATGTTCGGCCGCGTCAGGGCGGCGCTGATGCTCATCCGCTCCAGCCCATCCGTGAGGGTACTCACGAGGGCCATGCCGCGGTTGTACTCGTCCTCTTTTCCGCGGTACTCGGCGGTCAGTCTGGCGGCGGCGAGGGCGGCGGTACGGGCCTGGGACTGGGCGTCCAGGAGCCACGCCTCCTGGTCGCGGGCGCGATCGTACGCGCTTTTGAGTGTGGCGGCCGTCTGCTGGAAGAGTTGCCCGAGAACGTTCTCCTGCTTGGCCAGGAGGTCATTCTGGGCGGTCTGAAGGGCCTTCTCGGTCCGCTGGACGATCTCGTTCTTGGGCCCGAACCGCTGCTTGAGGGCCTGCAACTCCTGGCTCAGGCGCGACACCTGCTCCGTGCCCAGCCGGATGGACTCGTCTCGGCGCATGGCGTCCATCATTTCCGGGAATGCCATCAGGACGGGGGCCATGTCCTTGCCTTGCTCGGCATCCTGGCGGAGTTTCTGGAACTGGTCCCAGGCGGCCTTGGTGCGGGCCAGTTCGAGTTGCGCATCGGCCAGTTGGCGCGTGATCACCGCGAGGCGTTCCCGCTGCTCGCTGGAGCGGTCGTCGGTGGCCACGAGGCTGGACTCCGAGCGGAGGTCGGCCAGTCGCCGGGCCAGGACGCCCAGTTGGTTCTGCATGTCGTCGCGCTTCTCCCGCAAGCCGCGCTGCCGCTCGGCATCGGCCTGTTTGCGGTCGGCCTCCAGTTGTTTCGTGTACTGGTCGAGCACCTGCGCGACGATTCGCGTCACTTCCTCGCGGTTCCGGCCGCTAAGGCCGACGTAAATGTACTGCGTATTGGGGATGGACCGGACCTGGAGGTCCTTGCTGAGGGCCTGGACGGCGCCGGGCCCGGTGTAAGCGGTTTGCTTGCCCTCCACGTCCTTGAGGGCGGCGTCGAGAACGCGGGGGTTCTTGATGGCCTGCACCTGCGTTTCAATGTGGGCCGCGAACAGTGGGACGGGGACCTCGGTCTGGGCGCCTCCCGTCAGGGCGGTCATCTGGACCTGTCCGGGCTCGACCTCGACGAAACCCTCCGCCGAGTACAGGGGCGCCCAGTAATACCACGCCACCAGGACCCCCGAGCCGCCCAGGCCGAGGACGACAAAGCAGGCGACGATGAGCCAGAGCCGCTTCTTGATGATACGCCACACGTCGGCCGGGGCAAGGATGCCCGCGACGGGACCACCGCCGGTCGGTTGCTGCGACATGGACACCGTCCTTTTCGAAAGTCCGTGTATTATACCATGCCGGGCCGCCGCGCCCGCCAGGAACTCCGGCGCCGGCCCGACCCGTCCTCCGCAGCAGCGGCGCTGCCGGTGCGGAGGGTGGACGCCCTATTTCTTCAACTGGGCGAGGCGCCGCTGGGCGTCCTCGCGGTCCTTGCCCTGGTTGCCCTGGAGGCCCATCTGAAGGGCCTTCTGGTACTCGGCCCGGGCCTCGTCGGGGCGCTCCCGCGCCTCATAGACGCGGCCCAGGTGATAATGGGCCTCGGGGTTGTCGCCGTACTTGATGCTCGCCAGTAAGTTATCGGCAGCCTCCTGGTGCTTTCCACTCAAGAAAGCGATCCAGCCTGCGGTGTCGAGCACCTGGGGATGGTTCGGCAGAAGGCGCATGCATTGTTGAATCATCTCAGCGGCGCGGCCGTAGTCCTTGTAGGTGGTCGCCAGGATCCAGGCCATGTTGTTGGCGTTGGCGACGTCGGTCGGGTCCAGGGACCAGAGCATCATGCCCCACTTCACGGCCTCGTCGGTCTGGCCGAGATTGAACAGGGCGAGGCCGTAAACGCGAATCGGCGCCATGTACGGCTTGAGGCGGTCGAGTTTTTCGGGGGTGCGGCTGTAAAGGGCCTGGAACTCCTCGGCCAGCGACTGGAGCATCTTGCGGGCGGCCTCGGGACGGTTGTCGTTGACCTCCAGGGTGGCCACGGCCGCACGGAGCGGGACGCTCTTGGGGATACTGGCGAGACCCGCGGCCAGCACCTGGCGGGCCTCGGCCGTCTTCTTGTCCTGGAGGAGGAGATCGGCCAGCAGGACGTAGCCCTCCTCCCAGTCGGGGCGGCGCACGAGGCCCGTGCGGATGACGTCGAAGGCCTTGGCCATCTGGTCGGTTCTCGCGTAGATGGCAACCAGGGCGATGCGCGGCCAGACCTCGTTGGGGAACTGGTTCATGACGGCGCGGACGCGCGTCTCGGCCTCGGTGGCGCGATTCATGGCCACCAGGCACCGCGCCTCGCCGACGAGGGCCTCGGCATACTCAGGCTTCAGCGCCCGCGCCTTCTCGTAGTTCGCCAGCGCGTCGGCGTAGCGCTGCTGGACCGCCAGGGCGTCGCCGAGGGCCACGAGGACAATCGGGTCCTTGTCCATGCGCTCGCGGGACAACTGCTGGAGGAGGTCGGCGGCGCGCCCCGGCTCGCGCATGGCCATGTACTTGCTCGCCAGGGCGAGGCGGCCCAGCACGCTGGTGGGCCGGAAATCGAGGAGCCGGCGCAGGTCCAGGATGGCCTCGGGCAGCAGGATGCGGCGCGTGTTGATGTCGGCGCGAAGGAGCATGGCCCTTTCGAACGCGGCGTCCGACGGGTCGATGCCCGCCAGCAGGTTCAGGGCCTTCAAGGGGTCCGGGCCGGCATGGAGTTCCGCCAGGCGGAACTTGGCCTCGCCGAAGCGGGGGGCGATGGCCAGGGCCGCCTCCATGTAGCGCCGCGCCTCGTCGGCCTTGTCCGTGAGGGAGGCGATGCGGCCGGCGATGACCAGGGCGCCGGCGTCCTTCGGGTCGGCCTGGAGGACCTCGTCGATGGTGGTCTTGGCCTCTTTCAGTTTGCCCTGGAGCATGTAGAACTCGGCCAGCCGCCGCTTGACCACCATGCTCTTGGGGGCCCGCTGGATGGCCTGGAGGAGAACGGCCTCGGCCTTTTCCCACTCGCCGACCAGGCCGAACCGGTCGGCCAAGAGCATCAGCGGCGACGGGTCGTCGGGCGCCAGTTCGGCCGCCTTGCGGAAGTACTTCTCGGCCTCGGCCGGGCCGGCCGTGCGGGCGGTGAACTCGCCTCGCAGCAGGTAGGCGTTGGGGGCGTCCTTGTGGCGGCCGACGTACTCGTCCACGATCTTCTCGCCCTGGGCCGCGCGGTTCGTTTCGATGTAGCCGTCCACGAGCGCGCGGACCACGACCAGGTTGTCGGGCGACTGGCGATAGGCCTGGGTAAAGATTTCCTCGGCCTTTTCCGGCTGGTGCCGCTGAATGGCCAGGGCGCCCAGCGCGACGAGGTTGTTGTCGTTCTTCGGGACGATCCTGGCGATTTCCTCTCGCACGGTCGCCGCCTGGTCCCACGCGCCCAGGCCGGCATGGGCCGCCGCCTTCAGATCCAGGGCCGCGACAAGCCCGGGGTCGAACTTCAGGGCCTCGCTGGCCTCGATCAGGACGGCCGCGTAATTGCCCTGCGCCTGGTAGATCTGGCCCAGGAGGATCCGGGCAGGAACGAGCTGCGGCCGGAGTTCCAGCACCCGCGTGATGGCCGCCACGGCCTCGTCCCACTGGCGCGTGCGGGCCAGCACCTGGCCCAGGACGAAGTAGGCCTGCGAGAGCGTCTTGTGCGCCTGGCAGACGGCCCGCAACTGGGACACCGCCTGATCGACCTTGTTCTGGCCCAGCAACAGCAGCGGTTCCGCGAACAGGAGTTCCGGCGCCTCGGGGTCTACCTTCTTGATCTGCTCGATGAGTTCGGAGGCCTTGTCGTACAAGCTGCTGGACAACTCCAGGGCGAACAGCAGTTGCCACGCCTGCCGCCAGTCGGACGAACCCGGCTGCGCCGTGGTCAGGGCCTTTCGCAGCATCTCCTTGGCCAGGTCCGCCCGGTCGGTGTAGGAGTACAGGCGTGCCAGGGCGAGGCTGGCGGAGGCGGGGGCGTCCTCCTTCTCGGCGCGGGCCGCGAGGACGCGTTCGACCTCGGCCGGGCCGCCCACCAGTTCGATGACCTCCTCTTCCGTCAGGGTCTTGCGCAACTCCCCGGCCAAGGCGTCGCGTTTGCCCTGCTGATCGGTTTCCTCCAGGTATTGGACGAAGCGCCGTGCCACGCCCAGGGTGTTCTGGCCGAGGGCCAGGGCCCGGCGGTACATGGCCTCGGCGTCGGCGGGGCGTTTCAGGTCGCCGTAGATGTCGGCCATCAGCAGGAGGGGCTCCGGGCTGTTCTTGTTGCGGTCGGCGGCCGCCTGGGCCTCCTTCAGGGCCTCGGCCGACCGGTTGCGAAGCACCAGCGTCTGGGCCATCAGCAGGCGCATCCGCGTGTCGTCGGGGTTGGCGTCGAGAACGGCCTTGGCGCTGCGCGCCGCCCCGTCGTAATCGTGCAGCCGCAACTGGACTTCGGCCAGGGTGCTCCAGGCGCCGACAAGGCCGGGTTGATTGGTCAGAAGGGTGCTCAGTTCGCGCTGGGCCGCGCCCAGTTCCTCGGCCACCAGATACGCCCGGGCCAGGAGCAGCCGGAACCTGCGCAATAACTGCTCCGCGGCGGTGGTATCCCGGTTGTTGGCACGCATGTCCGCCACGATGGAGGCCTGCAGGTCGCAGGCTTCCTCCAGGTAGGTGATGGCCTGGCGGATCTGCATGTTCAGGAATACGCGCTTGCCGCGCAGGTACGGAACCACCGGCGCCTCGGGCGCGTCGGCGGCCAGGGCGGTGATGATGGCGTCGGCCCCGGCCAGGTTACCCTGTTCCAGAAAGAGGTCGGCCTGCTCAAACGCGAGGGCCTTCGACTCGGGCAACTGCTCGAGGCCCTGCGTGACGACGGCGAGGGCCTTGTCGCGGTCGTTATCCAAGCGGTGCATGCTGAAGAGACGCAGGTAGATCGATTCGTTCTTCGGGTCCAGCGCGAGGGCCTTGGCCAGGAAGTCGCGGGCCTGGCCGGGGTTCTTGCGGCGCTGGGCCACGTCGCCCAGGGCGATGTAGAGGCGCGCGCTTTCGCCGGCCGCCTGGAGGCCTACTTTCAGGACGTCGGCCGCTTCATCCGTCTTGTTGGCCGCCAGGAGGCGGCCGGCCTTCAGGATGTAGGCGTCGGCCATCGTGGGATTCTTGGTGACGGCCAGGTCGACGGCGGCGTCGGCCTTGTCTTTCTGGCCGAGGCGGTCGTAGGCTTGGGCCATCCGGACGTAGAGTTCGAGCATGTCGGGGGCCTTGTCGATGCCTGCGCGGCAGCGGGCGACCGCCGCCTCGTAATAGGGGGTCTTGCGCGCCTCCGTCGGCTCGGCCTGGGCGGTCTGCATCTCAACGACAGCGGCCCACACGTAGGCCTTGCCGAGGGAGGGCTCGAGTTGGAGGAGGCGGTCGACCTCGGCCCGGGCCTCTTTCCAGTACCCCACGGCCAGGTACAGTTGGGCGAGTTCCTCCTGGGCCTCGACGGAGTCCGGCGCGAGCGCCACCGCCGCCTGGAACGCCTGGAGGGCCGGCCCGACGGCGGGGGGCGTCTGCCGGAGCGCGATCCGGCCGGCCAGGATCTGGACGTCCGGGTCCCTCGCAGCGCCGGCCTTCATGGCGTTGCGGACGGCCACCCAGGCAGACGCCCACTCGCCCTGCTCCGCCAGCGCCTTGGCCTGCCCGATGTAGGGCTGGGGGTCGCCGGACCGGAGCCAGCCGCTGGCGACCACGATGACGATCGCGGCCAGCGGCACGCCGACGAACACGAGCAGCCGGACCAGAAGCCTTGTATTTAGCCGTCTTGCCATGTAGAATCAGCCTCCTTCAGGACCGCGCAGGTCTGGGTAATAGCCGCGTTCCAGAAGCGGCACGAGCAGGTCCAGAATCTGGAGCCCCAGCCGGTAGGCCGGGCTGCTCTTGTCCATGGGGTCCCCGCCTTCGGCGGGCGCGAGCCGGATGGCCACCTGCGTTTGCGACAGGAAACTGCCGCGCCCCAGGCTCTCCGTCGTCGCCAGGAACCGCGCGATCTGCCGGTTCCACGTGTACGTATCGCCCACACGGAAGTACTGGAACATCAGCGCCCGGGCCCGGCCGCGGCCGGTGCCTTTCTCAAACAGCAGGATGTTCGGCTGGATCTCCCGGCCCGGCACGGAGGCAATCGCCACGCCGTCCTGGCGGACGTCCTTCAGATCGTAACCGGATTGCGTCATGCAGACCCACGGCACGTGCGGAATCTGCGACATGGCGTTGGCGTTGTACGTAATGTAAACCGTGACGCGCGCCCCTCCCGCAGGGGGCGTCAGGTCCAGGTTCAGGTACTCGTCGGCCCCGACCTGGCCCTCCTCGATCTTGGTCATCCTCCGATCCTCGCCCGTCCAGCCGGGCAACTTCGCCAGCAACTCCTTCTCCAGCAGGGCCAGGTGCCGCGCAATGGGCACCGCCTTGGGCGGCGGCGGCTCCCACCAGGTGAAAAACGGCGCCGCAACCGCCAGGCACGCGACGCACACGGCGTAAGAGTTCCAAGTTTCAAGTTTCAAGTTCCAAGTGAACGGGCCCTTTTGCGTTGCCGTTTTTAACTTGGAACTTGGAACTTGGAACTTGGAACTGGCTATGATCCACGCGGCGGTCGCCAACAGTGTGGCGACCAGCCGCGCCACCGGCAGCGCCTCCCGCGACACCGCCTCGGGCGCCGTACACAGGACCGCACACGCCGCCGGCGCCGCCGCCGCCACCACCATCAAGTGATGAGTGATGAGTGATGAGTGATGAGTGGCACGGCCCGCGGCCCCGCGTTTTTCACTCATCACTCCGCACTCATCACTCCGCACTGAGAGGGCCAGGGCCAGCAGCGCCGCGCCGGCCGCGGCGGCCCCGACGCCGATCCAGTCGAAGACGATCGTCCGCCCCAGCCGGCCCAACTGCTGCTCCAGGTCACTGGCCAGGGTCGAGCCCGGCTGGGCCTCGCGGGCCAACTCGCCGCCGGCGAGGGCTGCCTGCTGGCGGTGCAGACCGAGGGTCCAGACGGTCCCCAAGAGGACGGCCGCGGCAAGCAGAACCGCCGCCGCGAGCGCCGCCGCTCGCGACCTAAGGTTGTGAGGCTGCTCGGTCATGATCCTCGCGCTGCCCATGCGCTCGCCGCCGGCTCGGCCCGAGCCCGCTGCGGAAGCAGCGGGGCACGTTCCAACGTTACCCGACGCTCCCGCGCCCAGTACGGGCCCGTACGGGTCGGGCTCGACCGGCGGGCCGGGTCGCCTAGGCGACCGGTCGTCTTCGACCAGCAACAGGTCTATCAGCCGCAACTCCATCGACATCAGCAGGAACGCCAGCCCCAGCATCAGGAACCCGAAACTCTGGTGCAGCCAACTGTCGGGGTTCATGACGCTCTCCCGCAGGGCCGCCAGTTTGTCGGTAACGCCGGCGCCCGACAGCACGTCCCAGAAGAAGCCCGGCACGTACTTCGACCAGGTGGGGGCGCCGGCGGCGGCGGCGGCCCGCTCGAAATGCAGGCCGTCGCTCGAAAGGGCCATCAGCGCCACGCGAATGAAGTTGCAGAAGATGGCGATCGGAACGCTCGAGCCCATGATGAGCAGCCGCTCCCAGAGCGCCCGGCGGTATAGGTACGCCATCATCACGCCCAGGGCCACGAACGCAAACAACAGGTGCAGGCCGCTGCACGCCTCGGCCACGTTCACCGGACCACTGGCCAGGTGCATGACGTTGCCTTCGCGGCAGATCCACCGCTCGACGCCGTGCGGTATCCGCAGCCACGCCGCCAACTCGGCCGCCGGGACAGGCTCATAGCCGACCAGGGCCAGGAACTTCCCCGTGGCCGCCGCCGACAGCGTCTGGAGCGGCAGCGCGATGCCCTCGTAGTACTTGGTGTCCCACGGGATCATCAATCCCAGATACGCCACCGGGATCCAGAGCACCTTGAACATCTGCCAGCCCAGGACGAGCAGCACGACGCCGCCCACGACCGGCAGAAACGTGAGTTCTCCGGGGAACCCGTACATGAGCGTCTGCGACCAGATGCGGACCACCAGGCCCGCCAGGACCAGACCCAGCCCCCACGCGCAGGGCCCGATCCGCAGGGGCTTCAGTTCCTTCAGCCGGAAGTGCGCGATCAGCACCGCGATCACCGGTATCAGGTACCCGTGGCCCCAGGCCGAACTGCGCCGCCACACCGCCTCCCAACGCATCAGGGGGTACCCGTAGGCCCACAGCGTCAGGCCGACGAGCGGCAGAATCAGGAGGACAACCTGGGGGGTCAACACCCGATTCCAGTCCCACGCCGCAGGGGCGGGTCCCGGCGCGGCCTTCGGCGTTCCATCAGGATTTGCCTCTTGCGCGTCAGCCAATGCGGTTCCTTTCCGGCAACGGCGTGTTCAGTCGGCGGTCCATCCCGGGACCGACTCTGACCGCGGAATACGTGCATGCCGTCACCGTCCCAGTGCTCCCAGCCCACCGACGATGGGGTATCGTCCAAGCGACCAGGGGTAGAAATCGGCGAAGTTCATGTCGTACACGGAACCCCAGCCATAGGTGGCCCGGTAGGCATTGC
>Ga0315279_10003515_pt1 | contig 21740 bp, 12 predicted proteins | sample YL17G06_20_MG_FD_203694 | JGI IMG/M metagenome (GOLD analysis project Ga0315279, IMG submission 203694) | Sediment microbial communities from Yellowstone Lake, YNP, Wyoming, USA - YL17G06_20 | ecosystem: Environmental > Aquatic > Freshwater > Lake > Sediment | place: USA: Wyoming | collected... | reverse complement strand
GAACTGGGGACGGCGGCAAGGTTTGGCGGAAGAGAAGCGCTGAGATGGCCGCAGGTTGAGAACACATCAAGTCTCAGGTAAGGAGTAGAGCATGAAACGGATTTTTGCGCTCGCTCAGCTCGCTGCAATCTGCTTGTGCCTTGCGATGGCGGTGGGGTGCGAAGAAGAAGAGACCTCCACTACTGCTACGCCAAGCGCGACGGCTCCAGAGGCGACACCAGAGTCTCCCCAGCCTGCGAGCCCCGGCCCCGAGGGCACCCCAGCTACTGCCGGGCCGACGGACATCAGCTCGCGGGGAGCGGAGATCGAAACCCTGGCGAACAGTGTCGCGCGTAAGATCACCTGGGAGGATGGCACAACCTATGAGGCGACTATCCCCGATCTGGTCTTCCGCACCGCCGCTATGCCCGATGCCGGCCACGGTCACCGCGTGGTGGCCGCCTGGCTGGATGATGCCAGGTGGCAGGTGGGCATATCCATGCGGGTAACGGATCATTCGGTTGATCCGGCGACCTCCGTCGATCTGCAAGCCGAGTTCTACTACGACGAAGAGAAGGACGAGTTCACCGCCGCCAATGGCAGGGCCGTATTTGCCCTGACCGGGCAAGACCCGTGCGAATCTGACCAGCCAGAGCCCGATTACTGCCCCCTGGACAAGGAAGTGAGTCCCTAGGCACCGTCTAGCTGGCAATCAACGCGCCGCGGCTGTCCCAAGGTCGCTCCAGACCCCTCAGGAAGGCAGCCAGTAGCAGGAAGGAGACGCAATGCTAAGAGGAGGCCGGTGCGCTAGCAAGATAGGGGCGTCTGTGGCCCTTCTGGCTGCCCTAGCTGCTGTCCTGCTGGTCGCTCTCGCTTGCGGGGATGGCGGAGAAGAGGCCGGCCCCTCGCCCACGAGCTCGGCCACGCCAGCACCATCGCCCACGCCGAGATTTCCCTTCGAAGGGCCCGTAGGCATCGACCTGGCCATTTTCGGCACCTTCTCCGAGCAGGGCGAGCCCATTCAGTTGATCGTGACGGTCGCCGTCCGGGACCCCATGACCCTTTACTACCGCACCAGCCAGCACTACGACCTGGCAGTCATCGATTCCCAAGGCCAGGAGGTCTGGCGCTGGTCGCGGAATCTCGCCTTTGCCCAGGTCACAGAGGAGGTGCCGCTGGGGGCGAATGAGGTGCGTTCGTTTTCTGAGACCTGGGACCAGCGTGACAACGATGGCCAGCAGGTGCCGCCTGGCAACTACCGGATAGTGGTCGAAAGCTCCCACTGCGACGCGAACTACGAGAACTGCGGACAGTTGACCACCTCTGCCAGCATCCAAATACGAGCGCCGCAGGGAGGGCCGTAGGTCTCAGCTACGGCTGGGGCAGAGGCGCAGAAGTCCCCCCGCCTCGACCTCGCTCAGCCGGTCGGTGCCAGGAAGGGCTTGGAGAAGGTGGACGTGGTGCCGTTGGCGTCGGTGGCAGTGGCGGTGATGTAAGGGCCAGAAGGCGCCTTGTCGAAGGTGAAACGACCGTCGGCGTCAGCTTCTGTCGAACCCTCGTAAACCTCGCCCTCATCCCCGGAATCCGAGTAGATGTCCACAATGCAGTTGGCGCAGGCCGTTCCCTGCACGGGATTGGCGCCAGTGATGATGGGCGGGTCCAGGCCGATGTTGCCAGCCCTGCTCATGATGCTCCCCCGAGTATTGGAGTAGATGGAGTTGCCACGAATGGTATTGCCGGTGGTATCCGCGCCCTCGAGGAGGATGCCATGGATGCCGCTATTGGCGATGACGTTGCCCTCGCCTTCGCCTGTGCCGCCGATGATGTTGCCCTGAGCACCCTCCAGTAGCCATATTCCGCTCCCACTCCCCAGGCGCTCGCTCCCTGAAGAGTCGGTGCCTATGAAGTTCCCTATGATGCGATTATTCCTGGTCTCCGAGCCGCGGATGAGCACGCCACCGCTTTGGTTTCCAGAGATGACATTGGCCTCGCCGGGGACGCTGCCGCCGATGATGTTATCCTGAGCGCCGCTGTCGAGAACCACTCCGTAGCGGTCCTTCAGAGCGACCCGACCGCTGGCATCGACGCCGATGTAGTTGCCTTTGACCAGGTTGCCCTTCGCCCCCACGCCACTAATGCTCACACCGAAAAGGCTATTCCCGGAGATGACGTTGCCCTCGCCAGGGTTGGAGCCACCGACGAGGTTCTCCTGAGCACCCGGGGCAATCCAGATCCCCTCCATCGCATTGGGCCTGGACATAGTACCGCTGGCGTCGGTGCCTACATAGTTCCCTTGGATCACATTGGCGCTGCCATTCACGCGGACGCCGACAGCATCGTTGTCGGAAATGACGTTGCGCTCGCCCTCGGCCGGGCCGCCAATCATGTTGTTCCGCGCCGCCGCCTCCAGCACAATCCCCGTGTGACAGTTTTGAATCTGGAGGCCTTTGATAGCGTTGCCGTCAGAGTCTATCTGGAAGCATTCGAAACCTAGATGCGCTCCATCGACGATGATGCCAGCTTCCGCGCCGACGACCGCGTCGCCGCCCATGATCAAGACGGGCAGAGTGGCAGTGAGAGCGATAGTAGCAGGCGCGTCCGGAGGAAACACCGCCGGGTCAAAGCTGATGGTATCGGCGGATTCGGAGCCCGGCTCGCCCTTCACGTTGTCGGCTTCGCTGGACTCCAGGTCAGCCGCAGCCAGTTCCCCGGTGGCCAGCATAATTGCCTCCCGCAGGGTGACTGCATCATCGCGGGTATTGGTGTCGGCGGTGCTATCCACAACGATGCGCACGCCGCGCGCGGCTATGGCGGTGGGACGCACAGGGACAGTGGCGATAGGAGTGACAGAAATAGTGGGGACGGTAGCGGTAACGGTGCCAGAAGTAGTAGGGACAGTGGGAGTGGATGTTTCCTCCCCATCCCCGCCATTGCAGCCCGCCAATAGCAGCAAGAACACTAAGCCAGTCAACGTCGCCAGCACTCTGAACAGGTGTTTCATAATCAGCATCCTCAACTACACATGATACTGTCTACCTGATACACGGCAGAGCTATGCATTGTCAAGCTCGGCTTGGCCTTTGGGGCTCCCGCTCGAGGCCAGCGAGGCAGATGATATAATGGGCGGAGAAAGGAGCCTGGAAGATGATTCAGCGCAAGCTCGCCTGGACGCTGGTAGCGGCGTCCGTGTTGACCCTCGTTCTGACTGCCTGCGACGGGGGAGAAGAGTCGCCAACGGCTACACCCACAGCCGTCAGCCCGACCGCTGCCTCGCCGTCCGCCGGCAGTCCGTCTGCCACACAACAGGTGAGCGGTGGCCAACCATCGGTAATTGACCTAGCCGCCACCAAACCCCTTGTGACCATCTTCGCTGACACGCCCTTCCCTCCTTCAACCCCCGAGCAGCCGACCGGCGACCTGAGGCATGACACACCGTCCCTGGCGGTGGGCGACTTCAACGATGATGGAATCGACGATTTGCTTTTTGGGGCGCGCTTCGCAGACGGGCCAGACGACTCGCGGCCGGGCGCCGGCGAGGCCTATGTCATCTTCGGCTCCCACGACCTGCCCAGTACCATCGATCTGGCCGAAGGTCAGCAGGATGTGATCATTTACGGAGCCAATGGGAAAGGGCAAGCCGTCGGCGACGGCGACAACCTGGGAATGGGTGTCGCCGCTGGCGACCTCAATGACGACGGAGTCGACGACATCATCGTCTCGGCACCCATGTCGGAGGGCGTCAAGGACCCCGACTATCGCACGGACCGGGGCGAGGCCTACATCATCTTCGGGGGAGCGGATCTCCCCAGCACCATAGATACCGCGAACTGGGAGCAGGACGTCACCATCATTGCCGCCGAAGGCTTCAGCCTCCTGGGCGATTCGATGGCCACCGGTGATATCAACGACGACGGCATTGCTGACCTCGTCCTGGGGGCGCCCTTCGCCGGCCGCGAGCCGGGCAGCCCCCACGGTGGCCCCAGGACGGAGCTGGGGGAGGTCTATGTCATCTTCGGTTCCCCTACCCTCGGCGGCATCATCAGCATTCCCCAGAAGCAGCAGGATTTCACCATCAGCGGGCCCGAGCAGTACAGCGAGCTGGGTGATGAGATGGCCGTGGGTGACGTCAACGGCGACGGTATCGACGACATTATCGCCGTGGGAGAAGCCGCCGATGCGCCGGATGGCAGCAGGCCTAACACCGGCGTGGTGTACGTCGTGTTCGGTTCGACCAGTCTGGGCGGCATGGTGGACCTCGCTAAGGGTGAGCAGGACGTCACCATCATGGGGGCTCGCGCTGATGATGCCCTGGGCTTCTGTGATGCCAGCGGCGACGTCAACGGCGACGACATCGACGACATTCTTCTTGTGGCGCAGCGCGCGCACGCAGCAGCAGGATCGCGCGACACCTCCGGTGAGGCCTACGTTATTCTTGGCTCGCGCGACCTGGGCGGCACCATCGATGTCCTGGCGGGCGACCAGGACATCACCATCTTCGGCGCCGAAGCCCACGACCTCCTCAGCTCCTGCCTAGCCGGCCATGATGTTAATGGTGACGGCACCGGTGATATCATCCTGGGCACCAGCTTCGCCAGCGGCCCGGACAACGGCAGAGATAGGGCGGGCGAAGCGTACGTGATCTTCGGCTCGTCCAAGCTTCCGGCGACGATCGACCCGGCGGGTTCCACTGACGTGGCGCTATTTGGGGCCGAACCTGGTGATCGTTTCGGCAGCGCCGTTGGCAGCGTCGACCTCAACGGAGATGGCAGGCAGGAACTGGTCGTGGTGGCCAGCGAGGCAGCCGGCCCCGAGAACGCCAGGCCTGATGCCGGTGAGGTCTACGTAATTGAGAATGTCGGCGCCTCCCAATAGGCGCAGGACATGAGAACGGCAGAGCGCGAGGAAGCCTCCCTAGCCATCCTCATCAGGTAGAAGCCGTCGAACGATTCTTCGCTTTGCTCAAAATGACACCGGCCATGGCTGTCAGCCTGAGCCTAGCGAAGGGTCTGACTTCAACCGGCCCGGTGGCGCCACAACTCGGGGATAGTACACCCTAGCGCGACCAGGACGGGTCGCTGTCCTTGTCGGGGTCGGTGGTAAGGCGAGCCAGTTCACTCCCGTCAGGCTTCATGACGTACAGGTCGAAGTTGCCGCCGCGATTGGAGCTGAAGACGACCCATTCGCCATCGGGAGACCAATCGGGCTCTATGTCCATGGCCGGGTGATTGGTGAGGTTGGTCATTGAGCTCCCATCGGGCTTCACCTTATTGATCTCATAGTCATCCTCACTCTTGATGAACCTGTAGACTATCCACTCGCCGTCGGGGGACCAAGAGGGCTCAACGTGGTACGTGGGTGGCTCGCTGGCCACCACCTTCAGATCGGACCCATCGACATTGACAGTGCAAATCTGGCCCAGTTGTCTGGTTGCGCTGGCCGCATAGAAGGTCAGTTGCTTTCCATCGGGTGACCAGCCGCCCAAGAAGGAGCCAGCCTCGCAGGGGGGCGCAGTGGCTTCCGGCTTGGACTCGGTCACCTGCTGGACGTTGGTGCCGTCGCTATCCATCACGTAGATGGATCCCACACGACTGAAGGCTATGCGCTTGCCATCCGGAGACCACCTTGGGCTGAGATCACCGGCCGCGTCACTGGTCAGCCTGACAAGGCCGCTGCCGTCCACATTGACGACGTAGATGTGGAAGATGCGATCCTCCGTTTCCGACCGGTCAGAAGCGAACGCGATCTTGCTGCCGTCGGGAGACAGGTCGGACTCCGCGTCCTCCGCCGGGTTATTGGTCATGTTTATCTCACCCTCGGGGCTAAGCAAGTAGATCTCGCCGTTTCCGTCGCGCCGAGAAGAGAATGAAATCTTGCCCATGGGGATCGCCGCTGTCGGCGGCGATGTGGGCGAGGCCACTGCCGCGCTCGGCGCAGGCGAGGCCACCGCCGCCGTCGCTGTAGGCGAGGCCACCGCCGCCGTCGCTGTAGGCGAGGCCGCCGGCGCAGTCGGCGTGGCGGCCTCCTCTCCTCCTTCACACGCCGCCACCAATGCAATGCCCAGGAAAAGCAGCACAATGCCAAATATCCTCAAGGCCTGACCTCCTTGTCCCTGCCAGCACGTCTTGAGCATGGGTACAGAACGGTAGCTATTTTTGTCAAGATAGCACAATGTCAAGATAACACAAGCAGGAGTGATGCCTGCTTAGGCTTGAAGAACCCTGACCTTTTTCTGAAGCCGCCATTTGGACTCTTGCAGCAAAATAAAGTATTGCCAGCCCATTCAGTCTAGGGCGCTCTTCATGTATTCTTTAGTATGCCTGCCCTTAGCTTAGGTGGCAAAGAACGCGAAGGAGAAGGAAGACCTCATGAGCCGCGAATCAACTTCAACTGCGGGCTGGCAGCCCTCTCTAGCACCCTTGTTGCTGGCACTCCTCATCTTGGTCGCCAGTCTCCTAGCTGCCTGTGGAGCAGAAGAGGAGAGCAGCGCTCCCACCGGGACTCCTTCTTTCCTGACTCCGCCATCGTCCCAGGTTCCCGGCGCGCCCCCTGCGGTTATTGGAACCATCGCGGTGGGCACCAAGCCGTGGGACGTGGCAGTGAACCCCGAGACCAACCGCGTCTATACGGCCAACGAGGGGAGCAACGACGTCTCGGTGATCGACGAGGCCAGCGGCAGTGTATTGGCCACCATAGCCGTGGGCCAGGGCCCATCCTCCCTTGAGGTCAACCCCAAGACCAACCGCATCTACGTCGCCAATGCCTGGTCCAATAGCGTATCGGTCATCGACGGGGCCAACGACAGCGTCGTGGCCACCGTCCCTGTTGGCCAGGGGCCGTGGGCGGTGGCAATCAACCCCAAAACCAACCGTATCTACGTGCCCAACTCCTGGTCCAATACCGTATCGGTCATTGACGGGGCCAACGACAGCGTCGTGGCCACCATCCCTGTCGGCCAGCACCCGTCCTGGGTGGCGGTCAACCCGAAGACAAAACGCATCTATGTGGCCAACGAACAGACCAACGACATCTCGGTGATCGACGCGGCCACGGACACCGTGCTGGCCACCATAGCCGTGGGCCAGGGCCCAAACTGCGTGGAGACCAACCCGAAGACAAACCGCATCTACGCAGCCAACGGTGGCAACGACACCATCTCGGTAGTGGACGGAGCGAAGGACACTGTGCTGGCCGTCGTGCCTGTCGGCCAAGGACCGCGGGCTATGGGTGTTGACCCCGAAACCAAACGCGTCTACGTGGCCAACACCTGGAGCGACGAGGTGTCGGTCATAGACGCCACCACTAATATGGTAGTGACCACCATATCTGTCGGGCGGGCGCCCTGGGGGGTGGCGATCAACCCCGAAACCAACCGCATCTATGTCGCCAACGCCTGGGATAGCACCATCTCATTCATTGACGGAGCGGTTCACTAGCTTCCAGCCCCCGCTGCTCTCCCTCTCCTAGGGTACTATCGTCGGAGTGGTCACCGGCGCGGCTTGCAGCACCACCTGAATGCGCTCGTCGAGGCTACGCACTAGAAGCTCCAGTTCCGCGCTAACATCTGTGTCGTCCGTCCTGACCGCTGCAATGCTGATCAACAGGCGGCCGCGCCGAAAGGACACCGCCGTTGAGTAGACGAGGCGTTCTGAGCCGTCGTCGCGAAGCACGAGCCTTGTCCGCACGCCGACGGCCTCGTCGGCGATGCGGCCTACCTTGAAGCGCTCAGCTCCCTCAATGGTCACGCCGCCTATGTCCTTGCCTACGCTGCCTTCCGCATCAGCGAGCTCGTCCTCCAGGTAGCCCGACGCGCCCGCCGCGTCCCCAAACAGCCGCACGCTCGAAGCAAGACCGACCGCTCCCTCCTGCGCCGCCGGCCCGTCGACCTCAGACGGCCCATATGCTCTGACGTATTTCCCGACCTGACCGAACCGCTCCAGGTCTTCGGCCTCATCTACAGGGTCAAAGTTCTCTTCGGCGCTTTGCTCATTCGTTTTGAAGCCAGATGCCTCAGTCCTGACAAAACCGGCGAACTCCGCCGGCAGGTCTACCTCGTACACGGCCATCGTGCCTAGGTCTGCGTCGGTGATCGGGCGATCGGTGATATCACCCTCACCACCTCCCCCACAGGCCGCCATCGCCATGACGAGGAGCAAGCCAGCGACCCAGGTAATTATCCACTTTCCGCTCAGTACACCACTCATGCTTGCCTTACCTCCGGTGGGGCACTGCGCCCCATGGCGCTGCGGCAGACCAAATGCTATCTCGCCAGGCAACCATATTGGAGACCGACCGTCGCGTTGCCAGCAGAACTCTAGCACATGTAAGGAAGGCCTGCCAATACGTGCGGCTCATCTCCGCCCACAGCTCTCAACACTGTTGGCACGACCGCTACCTGACCGGAATCCCTTGCGCATCGCACCATAAATAAACGAGCGCGCCCCGACCCTAGAAGGTGTAACGAGCGCGACCCCTTCGCCATCTTAATGAGACGAAGGGCGTATTACCAACGTTACACGTTGCAGCTTCACCTGTGGCCATGCCGTGGGTGAATAGCCCTTGGCACGGGCGAGAACGGCAGTGTCGACGACTGGTCACCGTGCTCCCGCTCTCGCCTTGGCCAAGCCGCTGGGGGAGGCTACAATGTAGCCAAGCATGCTCCTGCCGACGGGCAGTAGGGAAAAGCCCGGGCAGCTCCCGTATCGCTGGGACGCCGGCGACGTTGTGAATTGGGGAGCTCTTGTCCGGCTGCTTTTTGCTGCTGCGCGCCGCTCGAGCTGGCGAGGAATGCGCCTAACTCGATGCCGCAGGCTGCTCCCAAAGCAGCTCACTGATGAGTGGGCGCCTGGGCTGGGCAGCCGAAAGGAGCGCCACGCGTGAGAATGATGTTGCAGAATGCGAGACTGGCTGGAGCACTGCTGGCCGCGGCCATGCTGGCAGGAGTCATTGTGCATGGCGGAGAAAGCATGGCTCAAACAAGTACTTCTATAGGCGTGGATGCCAACCCAGGGGATAGCACAGCGACCTCTCTCGGCCCCATCGATTCGTGCGTGTCGGTCAGTACCGGCGATACGTTTGACGTGGACATCTTCGTCACGGACGTGACCGACCTACTGGCTTGGGAGGTCTATTTCACCTATGACGGTAGCATCGTCAACATCGTCGATCATGACGTGGAAATGTTCCAGGCGGGCAATGAGGGCAGCAACGTCTTCGACCTGTCGGAGGTGCTGCCCGACCTCGACGCTCTCTATCTACTGGCAGCGGCAGATCTGGGCGACCCACCGGCACCCGACAGTGGCTCGGGGGTGCTGACCCGCCTCACCCTCAAGGCCGTGGGGCCGGGCATCAGCCCCGCCAGGGTCTCACCCATCGACTTCAACAACGACGGGACAATGGACCTGGGGCCCTTTCTGAACGACCTCCATGGTAAGCCCATCGGTGACGCGGACAATGATGGCCTCTTCGACGGCCAAATCTCTGCCTCCCAGATAGCGGTAGACACGGCCTGCCCGCCTGGCACGGTGGCTCCCACGGCCACCCAAGTTGCTGCTTCCCCCTCGCCGACATCGCCCGCTTCACCTACTGTTGCGACGACGCCCGCGGTGACGAAGACAGCGACCGCCACCCCGCCAGCGGCGAGCCCGACACCAACGGCTGTGGTCGCCAGCCCAACGCCGACGGAAACGCTGCCGACCGATAATAACGAAGGCTCAAACTGGACCGGTCGCCCCTGGATTGTAGCCTACGTGGTGGGAGGCCTAGCGGTTCTGCTAGCAGCGGGCGTGGCTCTACTCGCTATCACAAGGCGGCGGGCATGATAGGCGTGCTCATAGGCACGAGCAACTGGCCGGGTGCGGCCTTGCCAGCAGGATGAGGTTAAGAGGAGAGGCAGGCTCATGAAGACAAGGCTCCTGGCCGCCGCTGTAGCGGCCGCTTTGGTGATAACGGTGGCAGCCGCGCTCTGGAGCGCCAGCAGCGGGCAAGGAACGACGCAAGCAAGCCCGGGGGTCACCATCGGCGTGGACGTGAACACGGCCGGCAACACCGCCACCTCCCTAGGGTCTACTGAAACCTCAAGAACCGTCGCCTGCGGCGAAACCTTCGACATTGACATCTACATCACCGACGTGACCAACCTCTGGGTTTGGACGCTGGCCCTGATATATGAACCTGACGTGCTGTACGTAGCCAAGAGGGACGTCAAGATGTTCTTGGCCGCCGCTCCGGGAAGCGACGTGGCGGACAACTCCTATGCGGATCCTACACTGGGCGGGAGCTATGAGCCTGGCGCGAGCGACATCGCGGACCCTCCCCCACCGCACAGCAGCTCGGGGGTGCTGGTGAGACTCACCATGCAGGCCAAAGGAGAGGGAACTAGCTCGCTCAGCCTAAGGGAAGCAACGCTGTTCGGCTACAGTTCGGGTGGGCTACCCAGAACCATCACCATTGCCTCCACGTTTGACGCTCAAATAACGGTCTCCGAGGGGACCTGTCCAACCGACACGGATGGCGACGGTGCACCCGACACATACGACAACTGCCCACAGATGGCCAACACTGACCAGGCCGACAATGATGACGATGGGAAGGGCGACGTCTGCGACGACGATGACGATAACGACACCGTCACGGACGCCAACGACAATTGCCCCTTCGATGCCAACCCTGACCAGGCCGATGGCGATGGCGACGGAGTCGGCGATGCCTGCGACGTCGAGCCTACTCCTACGCCAACGGTACCCCCTGGCACGCCGACGCCCACGTCGACGGCCACACCCCTGCCCACACCGCGCCCTGGCACAATCATGCTGGTAGGCGGCTGGAATAATCCCTGCTACGTTGGGCCTGAGCAGCCCATCGAGGACGCCCTGGCCGACGTAGTCGATCACGTCCTGGCTGTCTATCGGATGAGGGCCGACCAGAGCTTCGAAAGTTGGTTCCCCAACAAACCTGAAGCCAGCAACATCACTACCGTCAGCCCTTACCAGCCCCTGTTCATCCTCATGGACCAGTATGCTTTTTGGCCACACGAACCGTCGGGCACGCCTCCTCCCTCCGTCTCTCTTGCCAGCGGCTGGAACAGCGCGTGTTACACCGGCGAGACCAAGGACGTGCAGGCGGCCACGGAGGGCATCGCCGAAGACATTGGCGTACTGTACACCCTGGCCCCAGACCAGAAATGGCTCCAGTTCATTCCTGACAGAACCGAAGCAAGCACCCTCAGCCAGCTAGAATCTTCGACCTCCGTCCTCATGCTGATCACCAATGGGGATGGAACCCTCTGGGTATTCGACGCCTAGCAGTTGAAGACCTGCTAGGCAGCAAGCCCTTGGCCTCCCCGAAGCCAGGTAAGCAGGCCAAAGGCCCCCGGCGATACTAGCGCGGCTTTTCACGTCGCGCTGCGAGAGAGCCCTCTAGCCGCCCCGCCAGGTGTGCCGTGGCAGCACCGCGCTCGGCAGGCCAATCCTGATCGTCCGGTCCTCCGACTTCCAGCCCGCCCATTCTTTCCCCGAATTTCCCCCGTCTTCACAGAACGTTCACCATAGCGCATCGGCAGCAGTTCAAGCGAATGTCTTGACCAAGTGTTATAATTATGTCACCTTCTTGAAGGAGGTCTTGCCCTTGCCTTGATGGCGCTGTTTGTTCACGGGGTACTAGGCTCCGCCAATCTTCACCCAATCGGGATGCAGGGTGAACTCTACGCTTCGGCGGGGAAGACGTTTTTTTCTGCTTGGCGCACCGAGACAGCCGATCGCACGTTATGATTTGCGCAGAACGACTGCGCCAAGGGTGCGCTGGTAATTCTCGCGAAGGCGCGCTCAGGTGGCTGCGACCGGGCAGCTTTGTGATGGCGCGAGGCCACCTGGCTTAGGGATGTGGGCATGCGAAGGCTATCATCGGTAGGCCCGCCGCTTGGGCTACTCGTGGCGATAGTCCTCCTGGGCAGCTACATAGCTGGCCTTGGATCGGATCTGCCGCCGGCCGCGCCTGCGCTCGGCCAGGGCGCGACGACTATCGGCATAGACGCCGACCCCACGCAGTCGCCGGCCAACACCGCCACCTCCCTCGGCTCCATCGAGGCCTGCATCTCGCTGGCGACCAACGACACCTTTACCATCGACATCTTCATCACCGACGTCATCGACCTGCTGGCCTGGGGCACGTACCTGCAATACGACGGCTCGATGGTGAACGTTACCGCCGTCAACGTCCAGATGTTCCAGGCGGCCAACCCGGGCAGCAGCGTCTTCAACGTCTCCGATTCCACCCCCGACAGCGACGGCTTGTACTACGCCGGCGCCGCCGAACTCGCAGAGGGTAAGGAGGACTCGGGCTCCGGCGTCCTGGCCAGGCTCACCCTGCGGGCCGTCGGGCCAGGCGTCAGCTCCGCCAGCCTCGTTTGGTCCGAGCTCAAAGACAAGAACAACCAGCCCATCGGCGACACCAACAGCGATGGCTACTTCGATGGACCCATTTTCAACGCTCAGGTCGCCGTCGACCAGCCGGATGCCGACGGAGATGGCATTGCCGATCCTTGCGATGACGACGATGATGATGACACCATCCCCGATACGACTGACAACTGCCCCCTGGCCGCCAACACCGACCAGGCTAACTCTGATGGGGACAGCCTCGGCGACGCCTGCGACAACTGCCCTCTGGTCGACAACCCTGATCAGCTCGACACCGACGGCGACGGCCAGGGCGATGCCTGCGATCCAGACGATGACGATGACACCATCCCCGACACCAGCGACAACTGCCCCCTCGTCGCCAACACCGACCAGCTCGACACCGATGGCGACGGCCAGGGCGATGCCTGCGATTCAGACGATGACGATGACACCATCCCCGACACCAGCGACAACTGCCCCCTCGTCGCCAACACCGACCAGACCGACACCGACGGCGACGGCCAGGGCGATGCCTGCGACTCAGACGATGACGATGACACCATCCCCGACGCCACCGACAACTGCCCCCTCGTCGCCAACGTCGACCAGACCGATACCGACGGTGATGGCCAGGGCGATGCCTGCGACTCAGACGATGACGACGACACCATCTCCGACGCCACCGACAACTGCCCCCTGGTCGGCAACCCCGACCAGGCCAATTCCGATGGCGACGGCCTTGGCGACGCCTGCGACAACTGCCCCCTGGTAGCCAACCCCAGCCAGACCGACACCGACGGCGACGGCCAGGGCGATGCCTGCGATTCAGACGATGACGACGACACCATCCCCGACGCCTCCGACAACTGCCCCCTCGTCGCCAACTCTGACCAGACCGACACCGACGGCGACGGCCAAGGCGATGCCTGCGACCCTGACGATGACGATGACACCGTCCCCGACGCCTCCGACAACTGCCCGCTCATCGCCAACCCCAGCCAGACCGACACCGACAGCGATGGCCAAGGCGATGCCTGCGACCCTGACGATGACGATGACACCATCGCCGACGCCACCGACAACTGCCCGCTGGCGGCCAACCCCGCCCAAACCGACACCGACGGCGATGGCCTAGGTGACGCCTGCGATAACTGCCCCCTAACTGCCAACCCCGCCCAGGCCGATTCCGATGCTGACGGCGTCGGAGACGTCTGCGACAACTGCCCCACGCGCGCCAACCCCGACCAAACCGACTCTGACGGCGATGGCCTCGGCAACGCCTGCGATAACTGTCCTCTCGTCGCCAACCCTGACCAGACCGACAGTGACGGTGACGGCATCGGCGACCCCTGCGATTCGGACGTTGATGGCGACACCGTCCCCGACACCACCGACAACTGCCCCCTCATTGCCAACCCAAACCAGACTGACACCGACGCCGACGGCCGAGGCGACGTCTGCGATAACTGCCCCACCAAGGCCAATAGCGATCAGGCCAACAGTGATGGTGATGCCCTCGGCAACGCCTGCGACAACTGCCCTCTGGTCGACAACCCCGACCAGACCGACACCGACGGCGACGGCCAAGGCGATGCCTGTGAAGTACCCACCACCATCGGCGTGGACGCCGACCCCCTTCACTCGCCGGCGAACACCGCCACCTCCCTCGGTTCCATCCAAGACTGTGTCTCGGTGACAACCAACTCCACTTTCAACATCGACATCTTCATCACCGATGTCACCGATCTGATGGCCTGGGACACGTATTTCCAGTACGACGGCTCAGTGGTCAAGGTCATTGCCGTCAACGTCCAGATGTTTCAGGCCGCCAACCCCAACAGCAACGTCTTCAATGGCTCAGAAGTCCCCCCAGATAGCGATGGCATGTTCTATGTCAGTGCTGCAGAGCTTACAGCGGGTAGGGAGGACTCCGGCTCCGGTGTCCTGGCCAGGCTCACCCTGCGAGCCGTCGGGCCAGGCCTGAGCCCAGCCAACCTCGCCTGGTCCGAATTCAAAGACAAGAACAACCAGTTCATCGGCGACATCGATGGCGACGGCTACTTCGACGGCTCTGTCCTCAACGCTCAAATAGCCGTGGACGAGCTGTGCCCCGGCGCCACCCCCACCCCCATCCCTTCCCCAACACCTACGCCCAGCCCTACACCTAGCCCTACCCCCACACGCACTCCTTTCCCGACGCCGACGCCTAGCCCTACTCCTGGCGCTGTGACCATCGGCCTGGACGCCGACCCCACGCACTCGCCAGCGAACACCGCCACCTCCCTCGGCTCCACCGAGTCCTGCATCTCGCTGGCGACCAACGACACCCTCGATGTCGACATCTTCATCACGGACGTCACCAACCTGACGGGCTGGTCTGCTTCCCTCCTCTATGACAGCTCCGTCCTGAACGTAACCGCCGTCAATGTCCAGATGTTTCAGGCCGTCAACCCCGGCAGCAACATCATCGACTTCTCCGATCCAGTGCCAGACAGCGACGGGTCCTACTTCGCCGGCGCAGCAGACCTGGGGACTGGCGCTCAAGATTCCGGAACGGGCGTCCTCGTCAGGCTCACCCTGCAGGCAGTCGGGTCGGGCATCAGCCCCGCCAACCTTGCCTGGCCGGAGCTCAACGACAATAGCGGTAACCACATCGGGGACAGCGACGGCGACGGCTATTTCGACGGCTCTGTCCTCAACGCTCAGATAGCCGTGGATGAGCCGTGCCCCGGCGTCACCCCCCCCCCCATCCCTTCCCCAACACCCACGCCTACGCCCACGCCTACACCCACCCCCGTGACCATCGGCGTGGACGCCGACCCCCTCCACTCGCCAGCTAACACCGCCACCTCCCTCGGCTCCATCGAGTCCTGCATCTCGCTGGCGACCAACGGCACCTTCGATGTCGACATCTCCGTCACAGACGTCACCAACCTGACGGGCTGGTCTGCCTCATTCCTCTATGACAGCTCCGTCCTGAACGTAACCGCCGTCAATGTCCAGATGTTCCAGGCCGCCAACCCCGGCAGCAACGTCATCGACTTCTCCGAGCCAGTGCCGGACAACGACGGATCCTACTTCGTCGGCGCAGCAGACGTGGGGACTGGCGCTCAAGATTCCGGAACGGGCGTCCTCGTCAGGCTCACCCTGCAAACGGTCGGGTCGGGCATCAGCCCCGCCAACCTTGCCTGGCCGGAGCTCAACGACAATAGCGGCAACCACATAGGTGACAGCGACGGCGACGGCTACTTCGACGGCTCTGTCCTCAACGCTCAGATAGCCGTGGGCGAGCCGTGCCCCGGTGCCACCCCCACACCTACGCCTACGCCTACACCCATACCTGTGACCACCGGCCTAGACGCCGACCCCCTCAACTCGCCAGCGAACACCGCCACCTCCCTCGGCTCCATCGAATCCTGCATCGCCGTCGGCACAAACGACACCTTCGACGTCGACATCTTCATCGCAGACGTCACCGACCTGATGGGCTGGTCTACCTCATTCCTCTATGACAGCTCCGTCCTGAACGTGACCGCCGTCAATGTCCAGATGTTCCAGGCCGCCAACCCCGACAGCAACGTCATCGACTTCTCCGAGCCAGTGCCGGACAGCGACGGGTCCTACTTCGCCGGCGCGGCAGACGTGGGGACTGGCGCTCAAGATTCCGGATCGGGTGTCCTGGTCAGACTCACCCTGCAGGCCGTCGGGCCGGGCGTCAGCCCCGCCAACCTTGCCTGGCTGGAGCTCAAGGACAACAACGGTGACCCCATCGGAGATAGCGACGGCGACGGCTACTTCGACGGCTCCATCCTCAACGCTCAAATAGCCGTAGACGAGCCGTGCCCCGGCGTCACCCCCACGCCCACCCCCTCACCCACACCCACGCCTACGCCTACGCCTACTCCTACACCCACACCCACTCCTACACCCGGCCCTGTGACCGTCGGCGTGGACGCCGATCCCCTTCACTCGCCGGCGAACACCGCCACCTCCCTCGGATCCATCGAGGCCTGCATCTCGCTGGCGACCAACGACACTTTTACCACCGACATCTTCATCACCAATGTCATCGACCTACTAGCCTGGGACGCGTACCTGGAATACGACGGCTCGGTGGTGAACGTCACGGCCGTCAACGTCCGGATGTTCCAGGCCGCCAACCCCGGCAGCAGCGTCTTCAACGTCTCCGATTCCACCCCCGACAGCGACGGCTTGTATTACGCCGGCGCCGCCGAACTCACGGCGGGCAAGGAGGACTCCGGCTCCGGCGTCCTGGCCAGGCTCACCCTGCGGGCCGTCGGGCCGGGCGTCAGCCCCACCAACCTCGTTTGGCTTGAGCTCAAAGACAAGAACAACCTGTTCATCGGCGACACCAACGGCGATGGCTACTTCGACGGGCCCATTCTAAACGCCCAGATCGCTGTTGACCAGCCGAATAGCGACGGCGACGGCATCAGCGACGCCTGCGACAACTGCCCCCTGGTCGCCAACCCCGACCAGCTCGACACCGATGGCGACGGCCAAGGCAACGCCTGCGACCCTGATGATGACGACGACACTATTCCCGACGCCTCTGACAACTGCCCCCTGATCGCCAACCCCGACCAGGCCGACGCCGACGCCGACGGCCAAGGCGACGCCTGCGACCCCGACGACGATGACGACGGCATCCTCGACGACGGAGATGGGAGCGGCATAGAGGGCGATAACCCCTGCGCCAGCGGCCAGACTGCCAATTGCGACGACAACTGCCGCCTGGTATATAACCCCGACCAGTTGGACAGCAATGGGGATGGCATCGGCGATGCCTGTAACCCGGACTTCGACGGCGATGGACTCGAGAACGACTCTGACAACTGCCCCCTGATCGCCAACCCAGGCCAGGAAGACACCGATGGGGACGGCAGCGGCGATGTCTGCGATTCAGACGACGACAACGATACCGTCCCCGATGTCACCGACAACTGTCCCCTTGTCCCCAACCCCACGCAGACCGACACTGACGGCGACGGCTTGGGCGACGCCTGCGACAACTGCCCCCTGGTCCCTAACCCCGAACAGACCGACGCCGATGGCGACGGCAAAGGCGACGTCTGCGATGACAGCGATAGCGACGGGTTCACTGACGAGCTGGAGGCCTATCTGAGCACCGATCCTCTGGACGCCTGCCCCGATGACCCATCCGACGCCGCCTGGCCCCTGGACATCGATAACGACGGAGCGATTACCGTCACCGGCGACATCTGGAGCTTCCTCGGCCACACCGGGGCTATGCCTGGCGACCCCAACTGGTGGCAGCAGCGCCTGGACCTCGACGGCGACGGCGCAATTACCGTCACCGGCGATATCTTCCTGTACGGAGGCAAGATCGGCCGGGCGTGCACATAGGCACTAGCCTGCCTACCTCGGGTCAATTGGGGCGGCAGCTTCCCGCCCTAGCGGGCAGCGCCTTCGGTATGCTCCGCCCGAGCGCGTATCAGGCGCTGAACGAGTTGCTCGCTTTCCTCAAAAAACGTGCCGAAAGGAAGCTGCCTGAAGCCCGCCGCGACTCGCGCTCTGCCTGAGAAGGACAATAGTCCAAAGGTCTGTTCGCCGATCTCCGCCCTGCCCTAGATGCGACCAACCATCCCCCTACACATGAGCGCATCGCCGACGACGGCGATGAAGTTGTCCATGTTGAGGTGCGGACACACCCGCTGGTTGGCGCTAGGCGGCTGGCTAGGGGTCAAACGTCCAGGTCGTGCCGCCCTCCTGGTTCACCAGCATCAGGACGGTGTCGTACTGGCTGAGCTGCGCGATGTTGCTCATCCCCGGCCTGGCAGGGACGAAATAGCGCCAGCCCTCCTCGCTACCCAGTTGATACATGATGGCGAGTCCGCCGGCCACGCCAGCGGTAGCGTCCTCCACCGACTTCGTCTGGCCCGTGTAGCACACGCTGTTCCAGCCGCTGGCAAGAGGGACGGAGGTAGGAGGCGTACCCGACGGTTCGTGCGGCCAAAAAGCATACTGGCCCATGAGGATGAACAGGGGCTGGTAGGAGATGACGGTGGTGATGTTGCTGGCTTCAGGCCTGTTGGGGAACCAGCTGTCGAAGCCCTGGTCGGTCCTCATCCGATAGACAGCCAGGACCTGGTCGACTGCACCGGCCAAGGCGGCCTCGATGGGCTGCTCAGGCCCAACGTAGCAGGAATTGTTCCAGCCGCTCACCAGCATGATTGTGCCAGGAGGCGGCGTCGGCAGGGGCGTGGCCGTCGGTGTGGCCGTCGACGTGGCCGTCGGCGTGGCCGTCGACGTGGCCGTCGACGTGCCGGGGGTAGGAGTGGGCACCATGCCAGGACAATCCTTGTTGATGGCCAGCATGCCTGTCCCGGTGGTGGTGGGATGGAGTGCGCCCGTCGAGTCACGGTACTGACCCTTGCCGAAGCCGAAGGTGACAACGGCAGGGCCAGCGGTGAAGTTGATGTCCAGGCCAATCCGCAGGATCGTGCCGTTGCCGGCGAGGCCAGTGCCAGGCAGCTCCATGTACGAAGCGCCGGCGTCCAACCGGCCGTCACTGCTCTTCCTGGGGTCGCCCGGGTGTTCGTCGGTGGTGAGGTCCGCGGCACCGGGAATCTTTATGAGCGGCAGGGTACCGGCGTCCAGGACGTTGATCACGTTTTTGTCGTAGGTAACCCACGCATCGTAGGAGAACGGCTGGAGCGTGTCGCCCGAGACCACGGCGTCGATCTGGTAATCGAGCACCTTGTCGAAGCCGCTGGAGCCATTGACCCGCCAGCAGAGTTCCACCGTTCCCAGCGTATTGGCGGTGTTGCCGGTGATCTCGGGGTCGATACCCATTTCGATTGCTCCCGCCTCGGCTGCGCCAATCTTGTCCGCTTCCGCCCGTCCATTGCAGGCCACGATAGTCAGCAGGCCCAGCAGTCCTGCAGCCAAGGCGAAGGCTCGCACTAGACGCATCATCACCCCTCCTTTTCGACAAGGCTCGATCTGGAAACCCACGAGCATGATACAGCCCAGTCGGTAGTGTCTCAGAAGATCTCTACAAGTTTACCCGAATTTCTCCCTACTCACAATCCGCACAAGATGGCGGCAATGTTATAATTATGTCACCTCCGCTGATGAGATGATGGGGCTCGGACAATCAAAGGCAGCTTGTAGGCGGGATAAACGCATTCTTGAGTCATGCTGCGGTCCGTCAGGGAAGCACAACAGCCACACATGGGCCGATATGTCGAGAAAAGGCGCATGTAGTTGGCCTGAACTGATTGCCCGCATCGCTGCGGGCAGTCCGGCGTTTTCTCTACTGGATGCGGAACGGGGCCGTGCAGGCCCGCGACAGAGCGCTGGGAGCCATGCCTGGCTGACTGTGGAATGAGTCGCCCTTGGGTGCGGCTGGGGTCGGGGAACCTTAGAAGACGAAGGCGGCGATGGTAAAGTTAGCACGAGTGGGCTTGGCGGCGGCCGTATTCCTGGTCGCGACAGTGCTCTATAGCCGCGCAGTCTTGCACGAGGAGCACCTGCCAGGAGCAGCACCCGTGCAGGGCCAAGGCCTGACTACCATCGGCGTGGACGCCGACCCCCTTCACTCGCCAGCCAACACCGCCACCTCCCTCGGCTCCATCGAGTCCTGTATCTCGGTGGCGACCAACGACACCTTCACCATCGACATCTTCATCACTGACGTCGTCGATCTGCTGAGTTGGGAGACGTACCTCGAATACGACGGGGCCGTGCTTAACGTCACCGCCGTCAATGTCCAGATGTTCCAGGCTGCCAATTCAGGCAGCCGCGTCTTCAATGCTTCAGAGTCGACCCCTGACACCGACGGCACGTTCTACGTCAGCGCTGCGGAGCTTGGAGGGGACACCGCTGTGGACTCTGGCTCCGGCGTCCTGGCCAGGCTCACCCTGCGAGCCGTCGCGGCGGGCGCCAGCCGTGCCGACCTCACCTCGGCGACGTTGAAGGACAAGGACAATGAACCCATAGGGGACACCAATGGCGACGGTTACTTCGATGGGCCGATCTTCAACGCCCAGGTCGCTGTGGACCAGCCGGATACCGACGGTGACGGCATCCCCGATCCTTGCGATACGGACGACGACGATGACACCATCCCCGATACGACCGACAACTGTAGCCTGGCCTTCAACCCCGACCAGACCAACAGCGACAGCGACGGCTTCGGAGACGCCTGCGATAATTGCCCCCTTATATCCAACCCCGACCAGACCGACAGCGACGGCGACGGCCAAGGCGACGCCTGCGATGACGATGACGACAACGACACCGTCCCCGACGCCTCTGACAACTGCCCCCTGGTGGTCAACCCCGACCAGACCAACACTGACGGTGACAGCCTCGGCGACGCCTGCGATCCCGATGACGACAACGACACCGTCCCCGACGCCTCTGACAACTGCCCCCTGGTGATCAACCCCAGCCAGACCAACACTGACGGCGACAGCCAAGGCGACGCCTGCGATCCCGATGACGACAACGACACCGTCCCCGACGCCTCTGACAACTGCCCCCTGGTGGTCAACCCCGGCCAGGCTGACAGCGACGGCGACGGTATCGGCGACGCCTGCGACGACACCGACGGTGATGGAGTGATGGACGCTGCCGACAACTGCCCCTTGATTGCCAACCCTACCCAGCTAAATACCGACGGCGACAGCCTCGGCGACGCCTGCGATGACGATGATGACAACGACACCGTGCCCGACGCCTCTGACAACTGCCCCCTGGTGGTCAACCCCGACCAGACCGACACCGACGGCGACGGCCAAGGCAACGCCTGCGAGCTCGATGACGACAACGACACCGTCCCCGACACCACCGACAACTGCCCCCTAGTGGTCAACCCCGGCCAGGCCGACAGCGACGGCGACGGCAGCGGCAACGTCTGCGATAATTGCCCCGATATATGGAACCCAGGTCAGACCGACACTGACAGCGACGGCATTGGCGATTCCTGTGATGGCGATGACGACAACGACACCATACCCGACACCACCGACAACTGCCCCCTAGTCGCCAACCCTGACCAGGCGGACCCCGACGGTGACGGCTTCGGAGATGCCTGCGACAACTGCCCCAATGCGTTCAACCCGGACCAGGCCGACTCCGACAGCGACGGCGTCGGCAACGTCTGCGAAGCGCCTGCGGGGCTGAGCCTTGGCATCGACGCCGACCCCAGGGGCAGCACCGCCGCCTCCCTTGGCCCCATCGACGCCTGCACCTCCACATCCTCCGGCTCCTCCACCACCATCGACCTATTCATCACCAACGTCTCTGACCTCCTCGGCTGGAACAGCCGCATCATCTACAACCCCTCCCTCATCTCTATCACCAGCATCAACGTCA